>Ga0307415_100000470_pt1 | contig 17433 bp, 19 predicted proteins | sample DK1Cmetagenome_FD_204524 | JGI IMG/M metagenome (GOLD analysis project Ga0307415, IMG submission 204524) | Maize rhizosphere microbial communities from greenhouse at UC Davis, California, United States - DK15-C-2 | ecosystem: Host-associated > Plants > Roots > Rhizosphere > Soil | place: USA...
AGCGGCCGCCCTCGACGCCGGTTCTGCGTCGCGCTACGGTGGCGTTTTCACGAGCGGCCGGACGCGATGGCGCAAACGAACTGGAAGCATCACGGCGTGCGCGTCGTGCGGCACGACCAGCTGGATCCGAACACGGCGCAGACGCCCGGCATGAACCGGTCGGCCGCGATCAACCACGCGCGGATGGGCGCCGAGAAGCTCTGGGCCGGCACGGTGGTGATCCATCCGAATGCGAAAACCGGCGCGCATCATCACGGCCCGGTCGAGAGCGTGATCTACGTCGTCAGCGGCCGGGCGCGCATGAAGTGGGGCGATCGTCTCGAGTTCACGGCGGAGGCGGGGCCGGGCGACTTCATCTACGTGCCGCCGTACGTCCCGCATCAGGAGATCAACGCGAGCCCGACCGAGGCGCTGTCGTGCGTGCTGTGTCGCAGCGGGCAGGAGCCGGTGGTCGTCAACCTCGACATCGCGGACGTCGAGCCCAATCCCGAGAACGTGCCTTGGGTCGACAACATCCATCGCGAGCCGGGGCCAGCGGAAAAGGGCTGCTGAAGCACCGCACCGTCTCGCGGGTGGAGTCGGCGCGCTGCGCTGGTGACGGCGGCGCGCCGACGCCGCCTTGGCGGAAAGCGCGCATGCACGAGACGACGTGACCCGCGCTACGGCGCGACGTCGTAGTACATGTAGCGGTCCCGCAGGAACGGGTGCAGCTTCATGCCCCGCACGCGCGGCTGCACGATCTGGTTCTGGTAGCTGTAGCTGTCCAGCATCCACGGCGCGTACGCCGCGACGAGCTCGTTCATCCGGCGGTACTGCACGGCGCGCTCGGGCCCTTCGGGCAGCGCGCGCATCGCCTCGTAGGCCTTGTCGTACTCGGCAAGCCTCAGGCGGGCATCGTTGGAGAGGCCGATGTTCTTGCTGTAGAGCGGCGAATAGAAGTTGTCGGCGTCCGGGAAGCCCGCGATCCACGCGAGGTTCCAGATCATGAGCTGGCCCGCCTCGGAGCGCTTGTTGAGCTCCGGCCACTTCTCGATGAAGAACTCGGTGCGGAGCCCGATCGCGTCCAGGTTCTTCTTCCACAGCTCGTTGGCGGCGCGGTCGGCCGCGGTCGGCGTCGAGCCCTTGACCAGCACGATGCGCTTGCCGTCCGGCGCTTCGCGGTAGCCGTCGCCGTCGCGGTCGCGGTAGCCGAACTTGTCCAGCAACGCGCGCGCCGCCGCGGGGTCGTACGGGTCCTTCTGCGCGAGCGCCGGCGAATGGCCCGGCACCGGTGGCGGGATCATCTGCGTCGCGATCTCGGCCTGGCCGTTGGACAGCACGCGGATGCGCTCCTTGCGATCCTGCGACATGACGATCGCGCGGCGCAGCGCGATCCTGTCGGGCGTGTAGCCGCCGACGACGGGGTCGTCCATGTTGAAGAAATAGAAGCCGAGCGCCGGCTCGACCTGCCGCTGCAGGCGCACGCCCTTGTCGGCGAACTCGGGTTTCAGCGTCGCGCCGTCGAGCACCGTCTGCGCGAGCGACGACGGCACGTCGACGTAATCGAGCGCGCCGCTGCGAAACGCGAGGAGCCGCGGCTGCGCTTCCTCGATGATCGAGATCTCGACGCGCGGCACCAGCGGCAGCTTGCGCCCGGCGAGCCCCTTCGCGAGCTCGACGTCTTCCCGCGGACCGTCGGGCGGCGGCGCGGGATAGCGGACGTCGCGGAAGTCCGGGTTCGCCTCCAGCACGATCTTCTGGCTGCGACGCCATTCGCCGAGCTTGTACGGCCCCGTGCCGACCGGGTCCTCCATCACGCGCCCCGATGCATCGCCCTTCATCGCGACGACTTCCTTCGCGACCGCGGCCATTGCCGTCGACGTGAGCCAGTGCTGGAACGTCCAGTTCGACTGCACGAACTTGACCTGCAGCGTGTAGCGGTCGAGCGCCTTCAGGCCCTCGATCGGCGCGTCGTAATCGAGCTTGCCGGTCTTGCGCGCCTTGTCCAGCACCGGCGCGAGCCCGAGCAGCTGGTTCTCGAACACGTACAGGTAATACGAGCGCACGGCCGGATCGAGGTTGCGCTTGATGCTGAAGACGTAATCGTCCGCGGTGAGCTCGCGCTTCTTGCCGCCGAACGCCGGGTGCGAGGCGAAGTAGATGCCGCGCCGGACCTTGACGACGAACGTGCGCCCGCCGTCGGTGATCGTCGGCATACCGTCCGCCGTGTTCGGCACGAGCTTCGCCGGTCGCGCGAAATAGTCGTAGGTGTACAGCGGATCGAAGATCGCGTTGCAGACTTTCGCCGAGTATTCGTCGTACGCGGCCTGCGGGTCGAACCCCGTCTCGGCCGTGAGGAATGCCACGCGAAGCGCCTTCGTCGGCTGTGCGTCGGCGAGCGCGGACAGCGCGACGGCTGCGCACAACAAGATCTGGCGGCAGAGACGTGGCATGCGAAAACGGACAAAGGCCAAGCCGCTATACTGCCAGTTCATGTCCGAATCGTCCGTCGAATGAGGCTCTACGGCATCTCGAACTGCGACACGGTGAAGCAGGCGCGCGCCTGGCTGGACGCAGAGGGCGTGCGCTACGAATGGGTCGACTGGCGGAAGACGCCGCCGTCGATCGCTTCGCTCGAGCGCTGGAGCGCGTGCGTCGGCTGGGGAACGCTGCTCAACCGGCGCGGCACGACGTGGCGCGCGCTCGACGACGCCGAGCGAACGCGCGTCACCGATGCGCCTTCCGCGCTCGCCCTGATGCGAGCCAGGCCGACGCTGATCAGGCGACCGGTCGTCGAGATCGACGACGACGTCGTCGTCGGCTTCGACGCCGGCGAGTACGCCCGCCGCTTCGCGCGCTGACGCCGTGGCGCGCTCCGCCCTCGCATCGATCGCGCTGTCGGTCATTGCGATTCTCATGTGCGGGGCGGTCGGCGTGACCGTGGGTCTTGCGATCGCGCGCTGGCTCGGCATGGGGGGCACGTCGGCCGCGCTGCTCGCGGCGTTCGTCGCGATGCCGGTGGCCGCCGCGACGTTCGCGCTCGGCATCGCGACGCTGAAGCGGCTGCGCCTGCTGCGATGAGCGTCGCGCTCGACGCGATCGCGCGGGACCTGCAGCGCGCGTACGCGACGTCCGTGCAGATCGAGGCGCCGTCGTTGCGCGACGACGCCTTCGATGTCCGTGCCGGTTACGCGGTGCTCGAGCGCATGCACGCCTGGCGCCTCGGCCAGGGCTGGCGGCCGGTCGGACGCAAGATCGGCTTCACCAACGTCACGATCTGGGAACGCTATGGCGTCGATCGCCCGATGTGGTCGCACGTGTGGGATACGACCGTGCGCCGCGCAGACGGTCACGACGCGTCGCTGTCGCTCGCGGGATTGATGGAGCCGCGCATCGAGCCCGAGGTCGTGTTCGGCCTCGCGTCCGAGCTCCCCGGCGGCGACGATCCGGAGCGGCTGCTCGATGCGATCGACTGGATTGCGCCCGGGTTCGAGATCGTGCACAGCCCGTTTCCCGGCTGGCGTTTCGGCGCCGCCGACTGCGCGGCGGCGTTCGGCCTGCACGGGCGGCTCGCGGTCGGCGCGCCGCTGGCGGTCGGTCCGCACAATCGCACCCGCCTCGCCGCGGCGCTGCCGACGTTCGGGGTGACGCTGTTTCGCGGCGCGGAGCCGGTGGAGACCGGCCGCGGATCGAACGTGCTCGGCAGCCCGCTGCGCGCATTGATGCACCTGCGCGACCTGCTCGCGACGCAGCCGCAGTTCCCCGCGCTCGCCGGGGGCGAGATCGTGACCACCGGCACGATCACCGACGCCTGGCCCTGCCGGCCCGGGGAGACGTGGCGCGCCGACTACGGCGAGCTCGGCCTGCCGCCCGGTCGGGTGACGCTCCACGGTTGACCGGCCGGCAGCCGGACGGCGCGAAAAGTTGTAGCTACAATCGCGGGTGTTGCGCGGACACGCGGCCGCCCGGGCCCGTCTTCATGACGGTGCCGCCGAACGAAGGGAGAAGCGATGCCGACGAGACTCGTCCTTGCCGCCTGCGTGCTTCTGGCCGCCGGTTGCGCGATGCAGGAAGAGAAGGCGGCCGACGGCGAGTACAAGTCGCCCGTCTACCGCACCGGCAGCAACATCCCGGCCGGCCGCGATGGCGGCCAGGCGTCCGAGCAGATGAGCGAGGCGGAGCGGCGCAACGTCGAGGCCTGGCGCGAGCGTTCGCGTCCGCAGCCCAAGCCGGCGATGTGACCGGTCGCGCTAGTCGCGGCGTGCGACGACGGCATAGCGCAGCGGCGTGCCCGGATCGACGCCGTCGAACGGCCAGCAGGTGACGAGCGACAGCGTCGCGTCGCGATCGTCGGCCGGCAATCGCAACGCCCGATGGTCGGCGACGAATCGGCGCTCGACCCGATAGCTGCGCGTTTCGCCGCGTCGCGTTTCGATCAGTACGCGGTCTCCGGGCGCGAGGTCGCGCAGGAAAGCGAAGTGCGTGTCGCGGTGGCCTGTGATCACCGCGTTGCCGTCCGCTCCGGGCAAGGCGCTCGACTCGGCGTGCCCGGGTCCCCAGGCCAGCGTGCGGCCGTTCGCGCCGGCAAGCACCAGCACGTCGACGTCGCGTTGCGGAACGCGCAGTCGCGCGACCGGGTGCATGTCCGCCCACGGCCAGGGCCGTGCATCGTCGACGCCGGCTCTGGCCTCGCTCCACGCCCGTTGCAACAGCGCCTGACCCAGCCGCGCCTTGGCATGGAGGTACAGCGCGTCGCCCGCGTGCAGGGCGGCGACGAGCGCTGCCGCGCTCGCGAGCACGAGCGTCGTGCGCCGCCGGCCGGGCCAACTGCGCCCGCGAACGCCGAGCGGGGAAGACTCGATCCCGGCCGGTCGCGGGAGCTCCGCGCCGGGCGCCGCGCCCTGCCGTTCGGCACGGTCGAGCGCGGTACGCGAACCGGAATCGACGGGTCCTCCCCGCTCGACGGTCGTCATCGTCGTGCGTTTGCGCTAGCGAGCGCGCGCCGGTCGTCGCGAGAACGCGAGCAGCGTCAGCGCGGCCAGCAGCGCGGCGAGCGCCACGAGGATGTCGAAGCGCGCGCGCGTCGCCGTTTGCGGCAGTCCGTCGAAGATCGCTTCGAGCGATTGCCCGTCCGGAAGGTTGCCCGGGACGGCGGTCTTCCTGAGGTCGATGCCCGCGGGCGCGGTGGGCGTGACGTCGACGGCCACGAGGCTCGTATGCCGGCTGACCAGGTGGTGCGCGAGCGCGACGCGAACGATCTCGGCGCGGATGTCGTCCGCGTTCGCGCCGGCGACGGCCGCATCCGCGAGCGCGTCGATCTTCGCGCGTGCCCACAGCACGCCGATGCCGCTCGAATCGCCCGACACGCCGAGCGGAACGCTCGCGTGCCACGGCTTGCCATTCCGGCGCGCGCGGATGACGACGTCGCCGGTCAGTGCAGGCAGCGCCGCGGTAACCACGATCGGCTCGCCGGCGTAAAGGTCGGGCACGGCCTGCGGCCACGACTCCACCGCGTGCGGCCACGCGATGCTCACATCGGTGAGCACGGGGCTCTCGAGCTTGCGGAACAGGGCCGTCATGCGTTCCTGCACTTCGCGCGCGTCGCCGATGTAGGTGAATGTGCCGCGGCCGAATCGCGCCGCCTTGGTCATGAAGTGGCTGTTCGGCGCCGAGCCGATGCCGACGGTGAAGAGCCGGCGGTCGTCGAGCCGTTCGCGGATCAGCCGGAACAGCTCGTCCTCGTTGCCGACGGCGCCGTCGGTCAGGAACACGACCTGGCGCACGTAGCCCTCGACCCGGCCCGGCGCGAGCGCGAGCAGCAGCGCTTCGCGCATCTCGGTGCCGCCGTCGGCGCGGAGCCCGCTCACGAACGCCCGCGCGCGGCCGATCGTCGCCGGATCGACGGGCAACGGGGAAGCGAACAGCGGCCGCGACCTCGAGTTGAACTCGATGACGTTGAACCGATCGCCCGGTGCGAGCCGTTCGAGCGCGAGCAGCAGCGCGGCCTTCGCCTGCTGGATCGACGCGCCGGCCATCGAGCCCGACGTGTCGATGATGAACGTGACCTCGCGCGGCATGCGCGGCGCACTGGCGTCCGGTGCGGCGGGCACGAGCATGAGGAGCGCGTACGACCGGTCGTCGCGACGCTCCGCGAAGAGCGCGGCGCCGGCGCCGCGGCCCACCTCGGGCGTCCACTGCAACTCGAAGTCGCGCGATGCCGGCACCGGGCTGTCGAGCCTTACCGTGAAACGGCCGTCGGCACGCTCGTCGATGCGCACCGCGTGATAGCGGCTCTCGAGCCTGGCCAGCGGGAAGCCGGCATCGATCGTCGCTTCGAGCGTCACGGGAAGCACGGCGCCTTGCGCGGGGTGCACGACCGGCGGCGTCACCCGCGATCCGTCGGGCACCGCGTCGGTGTCCCTGCCCCAGCCGGTGCCCGACGGTGTTTCGCCGGTCGGCATTCCCGGCAGGTACCGGGGCGTGACCGCCATCGGAAAGCGCAACGAGAACGTGCCGCTGTCGTAGCGAAGCGTTTCCTGGTACTCGATCGAGACGACGATCTCCTCGTGCGGGCCGATCGGCGCGACGCTGGTCGTGAACAGGTTCGGGCGCTCCTCTTCGACCAGCGCGGACTTGCGTCCTTCACGCTTCGCCTGCTCGTACTCGCGGCGCGCCTGCGCGCGCTCGCGGATCTGTCCTTCGATGCGTCGCTCGCCGATGCGCATGTCCAGATGGTCGACGGCGGCCGACTCGGGCAGCGGGAAGACGTAGACGCCCTCGCGCCAGTCGGCGCCGGGGTTGACGAAGCGTTGCGTCACGCGCGTGCGGGCGACGCTGCCAGCGACGTCGATCGCGACCTCCGTCGCCACGAGCGGCGCCGGTACGTCGCTGCCCTTGAACCGCAGTCCCGGCGTCGGAGCGTCGAGCGTCGCGGCCTCTGCAGCGGAAGCGATCAACACGGCGGCGATGAGGAGCGCAAGGCTGGCACCGACACCGACCGCGGCCGCCGCCGCGGCCAGCCGGAAGAATTCGCGCAGGCCTTCGGGTCGCAGGAGCCGCGTCGCGGACGCTTCGGTGTTCATCGTCGCCTCTTCTTGGATGCGCCGCCGGGAGGGTGGAGCTCCCGGCGGCGCGCCGGCCTTCTTGGGGGATGGACGTTCCGGGAGGAGTCGGCCCCGTCGCATCCGTGGCGGTCGCAAGCCGGACACCGACCGCCACGTCTGGCATTCGGCCTGCGCTTCGTGCAAGCGCGCGGGCGGCAATCGGGCGAACGGGCGTGCAATCGTGGCAAACCCGGGGCAGCTTTGCCGCGACGCGGCCTCGAGCGATGCCGCTGATATAGTCGACGCGTGACCAGAGGAACGCGTCTTTCGCGAGGATGCCCGGGGCGCGCGCGGGTGCCGCACGCGAGCGGCAGGCATCACTCCCGGTGGCGCGGGTCGATCCTGTCCTGGCGATCGAACAGCGGAACGCGCCGCGGGCGGGCATGACCCGGCGCATCGCCATCGTCGAGGACGAGCCGTCGATCCGCGCGAACTACGCGGACGCGCTGCGACGACATGGCTACGACGTCGCGAGCTATCCGGACCGTCCGGAAGCGCTGGCGGCGTTTCGCACGCGGCTCCCGGACCTCGCCGTCATCGACGTCGGGCTCGGCGGCGAGCCGGACGGGGGCTTCACGCTGTGCCGCGAGCTTCGCGCGCTGTCGCCGACGCTGCCGATCATCTTCCTCTCCGCGCGCGACTCCGACTTCGACATCGTCGCCGGCTTGCGCATCGGCGCCGACGACTATCTCACCAAGGACGCGAGCCTCCACCAGCTCACCGCGCGCATCGCCGCGCTGTTCCGACGCAGCGACCTGCTCGCCGCACCGCTCGCCAACGAGGACGTGCTCGATCGCGGCGAGCTGCGGCTCGATTTGAAGCGGCTGTCGGCGACGTGGCGCGGCACGCCGGTGCCGCTCACGCTCACCGAGTTCTGGATGGTGCATTCGCTCGCGCGCCATCCCGGTCACGTCAAGGACCGCGATGCGCTGATGCGCGACGCGAACATCGTGGTCGACGACGCGACGATCACTTCGCACGTCAAGCGCATCCGCCGCAAGTTCCAGGCGATCGATGCCGCGTTCGACTGCGTGGCGACCGTGTACGGCATGGGCTATCGCTGGAACGCGTGACCCGATGGTGCGCCGCTTCGCCTTCGGCATCCGCGGCAAGCTGCTGCTCGTGCTCACCGTGTTCCTCGCCATCCCGTGGCTCGGCTACGCGTATGTCCAGGAGCTCGAGCGGTTCCTGCGCGACGCGCAGGAACGGACGCTCGCCGGCACCGCGCAGGCGGTGGCGACGGCGTTGCACGACCGGCCCGCGCTGTTCCGCCGCGGCGAGGCGGGCGAACCGCTGACGCTCGCGCGCGAGAGCGGCATCCTTCCGGAAGCGTCGCCGGCGCCCGAGATCGAGGAGATCCTGCAGGGCCTGTCGCGCACGACGGCGCGCATCTTCGTCGTCGACCGCGCCGGCAACGTGCTCGCCCGCGCGGGTAGCCTGCGGCGCCCGGTCGTGCCCGAAGCGTTGCCCGAGAGCGGGCTCGAGGCGCTCGGCGCCTGGATCGATCGCTACACGCTGCACCCGTTGTACGCGCTCGTGCTGAAGCAGCCGACCGAGGATTTCAGCGACGACTTCCTCGGGCGTCCGCTGCCGTTCGCGCGCGAGGTGGAAGGGGCGCTCGCCGGCATCCTCACCACCGACCGGCGGACGTCGCGCGACGAGCGCGTCACGATCGTGGCGGCCGCGCACCCGGTCTGGGTCGGCGATCGCATCGAAGGCGCCGTCGTCGTCGAGGAGACGACCAACGCCGTCCTCGCCGAGCGCAACCGCGCGTTCGAGCGGCTCTTCACGCTGGTGCTCGCCGTGACGCTGGTCGGCGCCGTCGCGCTCACGGTGTTCGCCTCGCGACTGTCGGGGCGCATCCGCCGCCTGCGCGACGAGGTCGACCAGGCGATCGACGCCAAGGGCCGCGTGCGGCACATCGCCGCGGGTTCCGAAGCGCGCGACGAGATCGGCGACCTGTCGCGCAGCTTCTCGTCGGTGTTCGCGCGTCTCGCCGATTCCGCGACGCACCGCGAGCAGCTCGCGACGCGGCTATCGCACGAGCTGCGCACGCCGATCGCCGTGGTGCGAAGCTCGCTCGACAACCTGCACGGCGGCGCGGTTGCCGCCGACGCGCGCGTCTATCTCGAACGCGCGCAGGGCGGGCTCGACCGGCTCGCGCAGATCCTGACGCGGATGAGCGAGGCGACGCGGCTCGAGCAGAGCCTCGGGGACGCCGAGTTCGAGCGCTTCGATGTCGCCGCGCTGGTGCGCGGTTGCGTCGACGGCTATCGCAGCGCGTACGCCCCGCGCGCGTTCATCCTCGACGCGGCCGACGTGGCGATCGACATCGACGGCGCGCCCGACCTGATCGCGCAGATGCTCGACAAGCTCGTGGCGAACGCCGTGGAGTTCGGCGTACCCGAACAGCCGATCGTCGTGCGCGTCGAGCGCACCGCCGATGCCGCGCTCCTTTCGGTGGGCAACGACGGTCCGCCGCTGCCCGAGGCGATGCGCGACCGGCTGTTCGAATCGATGGTGTCGGTGCGCGACGAGGCGCGGCGCGGAGGAGCGACGCCGCATCTCGGGCTCGGCCTGTACATCGTTCGACTCGTCGTCGAGCTGCATCGAGGCAGCGTCCGGGCGGACAATCGCGCCGATGCGAGCGGCGTCGTGGTGACCGTGACGCTGCCGCTCGCTGCGGCATGAGGGGCGCGCCGGCGATCGGGTAGAGTTCCGCCATCCTCTCGACGACCGTTTCATCATGCCGATGTCTGACTACGTAAGAGCGTTGCGCGCCAAGGTCGGCAACGACCTGCTGCTGGTGCCGACGGTTTCCATATTCGCGTTCGACGACGTGGGACGCGTGCTGCTGGTGCGCGATGCGCAGAGCGCGCTGTGGACGAGCCCGGGGGGCATGGTCGAACCGGACGAGGCGCCCGCGACCGCGGCGGTGCGCGAGATGTGGGAGGAAGCGGGCGTGCACGTCGAGCTGACGCACCTCGTCGGCGTGTTCGGCGGCCCCGGGCACACGATCACCTACGACAACGGCGATCGCATGGCGTGGATCTCGACGGTGTTCGGCGCGCGTCCGATCCGCGGCCAGGCGCGGCCGGATGGCGTCGAGACGACGGAGACCGGCTGGTTCACGCGGGACGAGGTGCGAACGCTCGACTGCCGCTCGCACATGCGCACGACGCTCGCCGCCGCCTATGCATGGAAGGGAGGCGCGCTGTTCGATCCACCCGCCTGGCAGCCGCCGTCTGCATGAGCAGCGCCCCGCCGTTCGAGCAGAAGTGGCCCGACTGCCTGTGGATCGTGCGCCACGGACAGAGCGCCGGCAACGTCGCACGCGATGCCGCGGAAGCGGCCGCGCAGCCGCTGATCGACATCGCGCATCGCGACATGGACGCGCCGCTCTCGCCGCTCGGTCGCCGCCAGGCGGTCGCGCTCGGTCACTGGTTCGGCGCGCTGCCGCGGGAGCGCCAGCCGACGGTCGTGCTGTGCTCGCCCTATCTCCGTGCGCGCGAGACGGCACGCCTGATGCTCGAGGCGGCCGGCATCGACGGCTCGACGACCGGCGTGATCGCCGACGAGCGGCTGCGCGAGAAGGAGTTCGGCATCGTCGACCGGCTGACCAAGGTCGGCATCGCGCAGAAGTATCCGGAGTTGAACGAGCAGCGCGCGCACGTCGGCAAGTTCTATTTCCGGCCGCCGGGCGGCGAGAGCTGGTGCGATGTGATCCTCCGGCTTCGTAGCACGCTCGACACGATCACGCGCGAGCACCGCCGGGAGCGCGTGCTGGTGGTCGCGCACCAGGTGATCGTGAACTGCTACCGCTATCTGCTCGAGCGGCTCGACGAGGCGCAGATCCTCGAGATCGATCGTCTCGCCGACGTGCCGAACTGCTCGGTCACTTCGTACGAGTTCGACACCAGCGCCGGCCGCAACGGCAAGCTCGTGCTGCGGCTCGTGAACTTCGTCGCACCGCTCGAGGCGGAAGGGGCGCCGATCACCGTCGCGAAGGACCAGCCGGCGACGGCGCGCTGAATGAGCATTCGCAAGCGGACGCCGCGCGCCGGCAACCTGCCCGTCGAGATCGACGATGCGTGCCTTCGCGCATGGCCGCTGCCCGCGCCCGGCGATGACGCGGACAAGGAAGAGCGCGGCAGGCTGCTCGTCATCGCCGGGTCGCGCGAGATCGCCGGCGCCGCGCTATTGAGCGCGACCGCGGCTTTCCGCGCGGGTGCCGGAAAAGTCCTCGTCGCAACCGCCCGGTCGATCGCGCCGTCGCTTTCGATCGCCGTGCCCGAAGCGCGGGTCGTGGGCCTCGACGAGACCGCCGCCGGGGGCCTCGTCGTCGGCGATGCGCTCTTCGAGCGAAGCGTCGACGCCATGCTGATCGGCCCGGGGCTGATGGATCGGCAGGCGACGGTCGAGCTCGTCGCGAGCGCGCTCGAACACGCGGGCGCCGCCACGGTGGTGCTGGACGCGCTCGCGATGGAGATCGTGCGCGAACGGCCGCGCGCGCCGCACGGTAGGATGCTGGTGACGCCGCACGCCGGCGAGCTCGCGCATCTGTCGGGTGCCGACAAGGGCGCCATCGAGGCCGACCCGCTGGCCGCGGCGCGCGCCGCGTGTGCACAGTGGCGGGCGGGCGTCGTGCTGAAGGGCGCGACGACGATCGTCGCGGCCGACGACGGGCGCGCGTGGCGACACGCGGGCGGCAATGCCGGGCTGGCCGTGTCCGGGTCGGGCGACGTCCTGGCCGGGCTCATCGCCGGGCTGGCCGCGCGGCGCGTGCCGCCGGAGCAGGCGGCCGTGTTCGGCGTCGCATTGCATGCGCGGGCCGGCGAACGACGGGCGGCACAGGTGGGCGACATCGGTTTCCTGCCGCGCGAGATCGCGGGCGAGGTGCCGCGGCTGATGCAGGAGCTCGCGTCGGCCGCGCGATAGGGAGGGGACATGGGCAGCGCCGTCGACGTTCACAAGGGCAACTTCGAGGAAGTGGTGCTGCTCGGCTCCACCGGGCGGCCGGTGCTCGTCGACTTCTGGGCGCCATGGTGCGGTCCGTGTCGAATGCTCGCGCCGATCCTCGACAAGATCGCCGCGGAGCTCGCCGGGCGGCTGACGCTCGCCAAGCTCAACACCGACGACGAGCCCGAGATCGCCAACCGCTACGGCGTCCGCGGCATCCCGAACTGCAAGCTCTTCGTCGACGGGCAGGTCGTCGACGAGTTCACGGGCGTGATCCCGGAGTCCGCGGTGCGCGCGTTCCTCGCCCAGCACGTTGCCTCGCCGGCCGCGCCGCTGACCGACGAAGCGAAGGCGCGGCTGCTCGAGGACGACGTCGACGGCGCGCTGCAGCTGCTCGACCAGGCGCTCGCGATCGATTCGGAGGACGAGGACGCGCTGTTGACGCGCATCGAGGCGCTGCTGGTCGCCCATCGCGCATCGGAAGCGCAGGAGCTGCTGGCGGTGGTGGAGTCGCCGCAGCGTTCGCGCACGCGGCCGGTGCAGGACGAGCTGCGCGTGGCGACGCTGAAGGCGCGCGCCGCGCTGGCCGCCGGGGCGAGCGACGATCTCGACGCGCTGAAGGTGAAGGCGGCCGCGACCCCGCTCGATATCCACGCCAAGCTCGCGTACGCGAACGCGCTGGCCGCGCGTGGCGCCTACCGCGAGGCGCTCGACGAGCTGCTGGCCATCGTCAACGACGAGCGCTCGTACGCCGACGAGGAGGCGCGCCGGGCGATGCTCACGATCTTCGAGGCGCTCGGCAGCGACAGCGACGTGGCGCGTCGCTATCGGCGAGAGCTCGCCGCGGCGATCAACCGCTGAAACGGCGCGGCGAGCGCATCGCCACCGCCACGCCGCGCCACGTTTCGCTGCGCGGCCCGGATTGCGGCCGCGGCCCAAACGCTCGCGATCGCGCGCGACACGCGTCGCGCCCCGGCCGCCTTTCGATCAGCGCGCCCGCGCGCCGTGGCGCCGCACCATCTCGCGCACGATCGCCTCGAACTGCTCGCCGATCTCGTCGCGCAGGAAGCGCTCGGTGAGCGCCGCGGGGTACAGCGCGCCCGGCTCGACTTCGACGCGATAGACGAGCGTCGTCCCGCCTTCCTCGGTGCCGAAGCGCGTCATCGATTCGAGCCGCCGCATGTTGCCGCGCGTCTGGATCGAGCGGATCTCCGATCGCGGCGCGAGCTCGATCAGCCGCTCGGACGTGAACCCGAACGCCAGCGGGCCGAAGCGCGCGAGGCCGCGCTGCTCGATCGTCACGCGATTGCCGTCGCGCGACACGACGCGGCTCATCGCGATGTTGGGGACGAACCGGGCCATGCCGTCGAAGTCGGTCAGCACGTCCCAGGCGACGTCCAGGGGCACGGGCGCGAACAGCGTCGCGTCGACGCGGAACGTCTCGCCGTCGCGCTGAACGTCGACGACGGCCTTGCCGGTCGCCGCCGCGACGGCCGGTCCCGCGAGCGTCGCGCAGGCGATGGCTGCCATGAAGACGATGAGGCCGGAGCATCCCCGCATCGAAGGCCCGCGCGCGACGACGATCGCGCAGCATAGCGCGTCGCGCATCCGGCCGTGGCCGTGCGAAGGATCGGCGATAATCGCGGGCCGGCGGCGCTCCCGCCGCCTCGCGCCGCCTGCATGCCCACGTTCGCCAACGTCCCGCCCGCGCTCGCCTGCGCCGTGCTGCTCGCGCTGTCGAACCTCTTCATGACGTTCGCCTGGTATGGTCACCTGAAGCACCTGAAGGCCAGCCCTTGGTGGATCGCGGCGGTCGTCTCGTGGGGCATCGCGCTGTTCGAGTACCTGCTGCAGGTGCCCGCGAACCGCATCGGCTCCGATGCGCTCTCGCTCGCGCAGCTCAAGATCCTGCAGGAAGTGATCACGCTGTCGGTGTTCGTCCCGTTCGCGCTCTTCTACATGGGCGAGGCGCCGAAGCTCGATTACCTCTGGGCCGCGCTGTGCCTGATGGGCGCCGTCTACTTCATCTTCCGCACGTGACGCCGCCGGCCGATCGCGCACCGCCGTTCGCCGCGCTGTACTCGGCGTTCGCGGCCGCGTACTTCCTCTCGTACCTCTATCGCACGATCAACGCGGTCATCTCGCCCGAGCTGACGCGCGAGCTGTCGCTCGCGCCCGGCTCGCTCGGCTTTCTGACCAGCGCGTACTTCGTCGCGTTCGCGCTGATGCAGCTGCCGCTCGGCATGCTGCTCGACCGCTACGGCCCGCGCCGCGTCGAGCCCGCGCTGCTGTCGGTCGCCGCCACCGGCGCGCTGCTGTTCGCCTATGCCGACACGCTGCCCGGCCTCGCGATCGGGCGCGCGATCATCGGCGCCGGCGTGGCGGCGTGCCTGATGGCGCCGTTGAAGGGGCTCGCGCTCTGGTATCCGAAGGAGCGCCACGGATCGCTGGCCGGCTGGATCATGGTCGCGGGCGGGCTCGGCGCGCTGGCCGCGACGGCGCCCCTCGAAGTCGCGCTCCGGTTCATGAGCTGGCGCATGGCGTTCGTCGTGCTCGCCGGCTGCACGTACGCCGTCGCCGCGTGGCTCTGGCTCAGCGTCCCGGACGTGGCGTCCGGCGCGACGGCGTCGGGCGTGCGCGAGCAGTGGCGCGGCGTGCAGCGCGTGCTCGCGCATCCGCGCTTCTGGTGGATCGCGCCGCTCGGTGGCTTCGGCATGGGCGCCTTCATGGCGATCCAGGGCCTGTGGGCGGTGACGTGGATGATGGACGTCGGAGGCCTGTCGCGGGCGACGGCCGCCTCGCACCTTCTCGTGCTGTCTGTGCTGATCCTGGGCGGCTACCTGCTGCTCGGCCTGTTCGCCGCGTCGCTCGAGCGGCAGGGCATTCGTGCGCGCCACCTGTTCGTCGCCGGCTTTTCGCTCAACGCGCTCGCGCTCGCCATGCTCGCGAGCGAAGTCCCGGGTGCGCCGCTGTGGTGGGCGCTGTACGGGTTCGGCGCCTCGGCGAACGTGCTCGCGTTCTCGGTGTTGAACGAGGGATTTCCCGCCGAGCTGGCCGGGCGCGCGAACACGGCGCTGAATCTCATGATGTTCACCGGCAGCTTCGTCACGCAATGGGGCATCGGCGTGGTCGTCGACGCCGCACGGCAACTGGCCGGCGTCGACACCGCGGCGGGACTGCGCTACGCGTTCGCGCTCGTGACGCTGCTCGATCTCGCCACCCTCGCGTGGTTCCTCGTCGGCTGGAAGCGCTACGCCGGCGTCCCGGCGTTGCGCCCGGCCGGCTGAGGGCGTCCCGGTGCATCTTCACATCCTCGGCATCTGCGGCACGTTCATGGGCGGCCTGGCGGCAATCGCCCAGAGCGCGGGTCACCGCGTGACCGGTTGCGACGCGAACGTCTATCCGCCGATGTCGACGCAGCTCCGCGGTCTCGGCATCTCGCTGACCGAGGGCTTCGATCCGGCGCAGCTCGAAGGGGCAGCGGCGGGAACCGACCTCTTCGTCGTCGGCAACGTCGTCACGCGCGGCAACCCGCTGATGGAGGCGATCCTCGACCTCGGGCTCGCCTACACGTCGGGACCGGAGTGGCTGCGCGATCACGTGCTCGCGCGACGGTTCGTGCTCGCCGTCGCCGGCACGCACGGCAAGACGACGACGGCATCGATGCTCGCCTGGGTGCTCGAGCATGCGGGGCTGGCGCCGGGCTTCCTGATCGGCGGCGTGCCGCTCAACTTCGGCGTCTCGGCACGCCATTCGGACAGCGGCTTCTTCGTCATCGAGGCGGACGAGTACGACACGGCGTTCTTCGACAAGCGCAGCAAGTTCGTGCACTACCGGCCGCGCACGGCGATCCTGAACAACCTCGAATACGACCACGCCGACATCTTCCCGGACCTGGCGGCGATCGAGACGCAGTTCCATCATCTGGTCCGCACGATGCCGGCGAGCGGCAAGCTCGTCGTCAACGCCGAGGAGCCGAGCCTCGTGCGCGTGCTGGCCCGCGGCGCATGGTCGGCGATCGAGCGCTTCGCCGGCGCGGAAGTCGCGACGCCCGACGGCCAGCCGTTGCCGGAGTGGCGAATCGCGCACGACGGCAAGGTCACGCACGCGGGTGCGCCGCAAGGCTACGTTCGCTGGCCCGCGGACGCCACGCTGTTCGGCCGCCACACGCGCCTCAATGCGCTCGCGGCCATCGTCGCCGCGCGCCACGCCGGCGTGCCGGTCGAGGCGAGTCTCGCGGCACTCGCCGAATTCCGCGGCGTGCGGCGCCGGCTCGAGCGTCTCGGCACGGCGCGAGACGTCACCGTCTACGACGACTTCGCCCATCACCCGACGGCCATCGCGACGACGATCGCCGGACTGCGCCGCGCGGTCGGCGCGCAGCGCATCATCGCCGTGCTCGAGCCGCGCTCGAACACGATGAAGCTCGGGACGATGAAGGCGGCGCTGCCGGGGAGCCTCCGCGAAGCCGATCACGTGTTCTGCTATGCGCCCGCCAGTCTCGGGTGGGACGTCGAAGGAGCGCTCGCGCCGCTCGAATACCGCGTCTCAGTGCACGACGACCTCGACAAGATGGCCGCCGCGATCGCCGCGTTCGCCCGCCGTGGCGATCACGTGCTCGTCATGAGCAACGGCGGCTTCGGCGGCGTGCACGCGAAGATCCTCGCCGCCCTCGATCGCTGACCGCCTTGCAGCGGACGATCGTCTACCTGCACGGCTTTCGCAGCAGCCCGGCCAGCATCAAGGCGACGGCGCTGGTGCGCGCCGTGCATGCGCTGCCCGCCGCGGTGCGGCCGCGGCTGCACGTGCCCTACCTTCGCGGCACGCCGCGCGAAGCGATGGCCGGGACGCTCGCCTGGATCGATGCCAACGTCGCGCGGCCGGATGAGGCGCTCACCCTCGTCGGCAGCTCGCTCGGCGGCTTCTACGCGACATGGCTGGCGGAGCGCTACGCCGCGCGCGCGGTGCTGATCAACCCTGCCGTGCGGCCGTACGACGACCTTCGCGCCTATGTCGGCCCGCAGACGAACCTGACCACGGGCGAGACGTTCGTCGTCACCGAAGCGTATTTCGACGAGCTTCGCGCACTCGCGGTCACGCGGCTCGCCCACCCTCGGCGCTACTGGCTGCTGGTGCAGGCCGGCGACGACGTGCTCGACTATCGCGAGGCGGTCGCGTTCTATGCCGGCGCGCACCAGCTCGTCGAAGGCGGCGGCGATCACGCGTTTGCCGGTTTCGAGCAGCAGATCCCGGCGATCCTGCGCTTCGCCGGCGTCGACATCGACTAGGCACCCGGCACGCGATCGAGCGATCGCGTCGACGCCTGGCATGCGGCGACGGCCGCCCGGCCGGTCGGGTGCCGGCGACGTGCGGCGGGCCTCTACAATGCGCG
>Ga0307415_100000471_pt1 | contig 17381 bp, 15 predicted proteins | sample DK1Cmetagenome_FD_204524 | JGI IMG/M metagenome (GOLD analysis project Ga0307415, IMG submission 204524) | Maize rhizosphere microbial communities from greenhouse at UC Davis, California, United States - DK15-C-2 | ecosystem: Host-associated > Plants > Roots > Rhizosphere > Soil | place: USA...
CCGGGCGGCACGTGCACCAACGTCGGCTGCATTCCGAGCAAGGCCCTGCTGCAGTCCTCCGAGTATTTCGCGCACGCCGGGCACGCGTTCGCCGACCACGGCATCGGTGTCGGCAAACTGTCGCTCGACCTCGCGGCGATGCTCGCGCGCAAGGGCAAGGTCGTCGCGCAGAACAACGACGGCATCCTGTTCCTGTTCCGCAAGAACAAGGTGACGTTCCTGCACGGCCGCGGGGCGTTCCGCGGCGGCAACCCGCAGGACGGCTGGCTGCTCGGCGTCGAAGGCGCATCGGCGGGCGACATCGTCGCGACGCACGTCATCGTCGCGACCGGCAGCCGGCCGCGGCCGCTGCCGGGCATCGCGATCGACAACGTGCGCATCCTCGACAACGCCGGAGCGCTCGCGATTCCCGAAGTGCCGAAGTCGCTCGGCGTCGTCGGTGCCGGCGTCATCGGCCTCGAGATGGGCAGCGTGTGGAAGCGCCTGGGCGCCGACGTGACGCTGCTCGAGGCGCTGCCCGCGTTCCTCGGCGCGGCCGACGAGTCGATCGCGCGCGAAGCGCAGAAGGCGTTCGCGAAGCAGGGGCTCGCGATCCGGCTCGGGGCGAACATCGAGTCGGTGGCCGTCGCCAACGACCAGGTGAGCGTCGGCTGGACCGACGGCGCGGGCGCGTCGCAGCACGCGACGTTCGACCGGCTGATCGTATCGATCGGACGCATCCCGCTGTCGGACACGCTGAACGCCGCGGCCGTCGGCCTGCGCCTCGACGAGCGCGGCTTCGTCGTCGTCGACGACGACTGCCGCACGAACCTGCCGCAGGTGTGGGCGATCGGCGACGTCGTTCGCGGACCGATGCTCGCGCACAAGGCGGAGGAGGAAGGCGTCGCCGTCGCCGAGCGCATCGCGGGGCAGCAGCCGCACGTCGACTTCAACACCGTCCCGTGGGTCATCTACACGTCACCCGAGATCGCATGGGTCGGGCGCAACGAGCGCGAGCTCAAGGCCGCGGGCGTCGACTATCGCGCAGGCACGTTTCCGTTCTCGGCCAACGGCCGCGCCCGCGCGCTCGGCGACACGACCGGGTTCGTCAAGATGCTCGCCGATGCGAAGAGCGACCGCATCCTCGGCGTGCACATGATCGGGCCGTCGGTGTCCGAGCTCATCAGCGAGGCGGTCGTCGCGATGGAGTTCGGCGCGTCCAGCGAGGACCTGGCGCGCATCTGTCACGCCCATCCTTCGCTGTCGGAGGCGACGAAGGAAGCGGCGCTCGCCGTCGACAAGCGCACGCTCAACCTCTAGCGATGAACGCGTGCACGCCGCGTCGCTTTGCGCGAGGTCGTGCCGGCGCAGCGCGCGTTCAGCCGCCTGCCATCGCAGGCGTCGCGAGCGGCCGAAGCGCGACGGCTGCTACCGCACCGAGCGTGCGCCGTCGCCTGCACGACGACCGAACCCGAGCTTCGTCGCCTTGCCGCCCGTAGTGGCGCCCGCGTCGGACAGCGTCGCAGCGAAGCTTCGTGCGCAGGTCGCGGCGCGCGGCAGCACGCTCGACGACGCGCAGCAGCGGGTGGTCGCGCACCTCGACCGCCTGGCGGCGGCGCTGGTCGCGTTCCGGCGCGCGCGTCGTTCCCCGCTGAGGCGCTGGCTCGCGCCGCCCGACGTGCCGCGCGGCCTGTACCTGTGGGGCGGGGTCGGGCGCGGCAAGAGCCTGATGATGGACGTGTTCTACGCGAGCGTCGGCATCCGACGCAAGGTGCGCGTGCACTTCCACGCGTTCATGCGCGACGTGCACGGCGAGCTTTCGCGGCTCACGCGCGAAGCCGATCCGCTGGCCACGGTGGCCCGGCGCATCGCGGCCCGCCATCGGCTGATCGCGTTCGACGAATTCCACGTGTCCGACATCGCCGATGCGATGATCCTCGGCCGGCTGCTGCGCGCGCTGTTCGAGCGCGGCGTCGTCTTCGTCATGACGTCGAACTATCCGCCCGAGGGCCTGTACCCCAACGGCCTCAAGCGCGAGAACTTCCTCCCCACGATCGACCTGCTCCGCCAGTGGCTCGACGTCGTCGAGGTGGGGGCGGGCGTCGACTACCGGCTGCGCGCGCTCGAGCAGGCGAGCGTCTACCACGTGCCCGTCGACGCGGCGTCCGAGGCGGCGCTGGGACGCACGTTCGACGCCGTCGCGAGCGGACCGGACGAGGATCCGCGTCTTGTCGTCGAGGGGCGCGTGCTTGCCGCACGCCGGCGCGCCGGCAGCGCCGTCTGGTTCGATTTCGCCGTCCTGTGCGAGGGACCCCGCTCGCAGCGCGACTACCTCGAGCTCGCCCGGCGCTTCGCCGTCGTCGTCGTGTCCGGCGTGCCGCGCATGGACCGCTCGCGTGGCGACGCTGCGCGGCGGTTCACCTGGCTGGTCGACATCCTGTACGATCATCGCGTGAAGCTCGTCGTCTCGGCCGAAGCGCCCGCCGAGGCGCTGTACGTCGAAGGCCCGAACGCCCAGGAATTCCCGCGTACCGTGAGCCGCCTGAGCGAGATGCGCTCGCACGAGTACATGGCCCTGCCGCACGCGAGCGACAGCGGGCCGCAGCACGAGGCGGCGGCCGCCGCGATGCCCGCATCCTAGGACGCATTCCAGCGGATACCGACGCGCCGCGCCGCATCGGCGTGGCGCCACGACAGGAGGAGCACCCGTGCAGACATTCAAGGCCTACCGCACGTTCGAGAACGACAAGGTGGTGTCGAGCCGCTTCGTCGACGTGTCGCTCGACGAGCTCGATCCGGGCGAGGTCGTCGTGCGCACCAAGTACTCGACGATCAACTACAAGGACGCGCTCTCGTACAACGGCGCCGGCCGCATCATGCGGAAGTATCCGACCGTCGCCGGCATCGACATGTCCGGCACCGTCGAGTCGTCGACGGACCCGCGCTGGAAGAAGGGCGACAAGGTCGTCGTGCACGGCTACGACATGGGCGTGGCGCATGACGGCGGCTACAGCGAGCGCGTGCGCGTGCCCGCCGACTGGGTGGTTCGCCGCCCGGAGAGCATGACGGCGTTCGACGCGATGACGCTCGGCACCGCGGGGTTCACCGCCGGCCTCGCGATCCACCTGATGCTGCACAACGGGCTCACGCCGGACAAGGGTCCGGTCGCGGTCACCGGCGCGACCGGCGGCGTCGGATCGGTCGCCGTCGAGGTGCTGGCGAAGCTCGGCTACGAGGTGCACGCGATCACCGGCAAGCCGGAGGAGGCGAAGTACCTGAAGGCGATCGGTGCCAAGGAGGTCGTCGACCGGCGGTCGATCGATCTCTCGAAGGTGCGGCCCCTCGACAAGTCGACGTGGGCGGGCGCGGTCGACAACCTCGGCGGAGATCTCCTCGCCTGGCTCCTGTCGACGTCGCGCGTGGGCGGCACCGTGGCCGCCGTCGGACTCGCCGCCGACATGAAGCTCAACACCACCGTCGCGCCGTTCATCCTGCGCGGCGTCGCGCTCCTCGGCGCCGACAGCGCCAACTGCCCGATGTCGCTGCGCCAGAAGATCTGGAACCGGCTCGCCGTCGAATGGCGTCCCGACCAGGTGCACGACCAGGTGCGCACGATCGACTTCGAGGAGCTGCCGACGCACTTCGACGCCTACCTGAAGGGCATGGTGCGCGGCCGAACCGTCGTGCGCATCGGCCCGGACTCGCATCCATAGCGGGCGAGCTTGATCGGCGTCAGCCGTCGGCGACGCGGCCGCGGTAACGTCGGGCGTCGCCCGTACCGCCGGCGCGCCGCGAGGAGGAGACGATGGACCGTTATCGTGCAGCGCATGCGCGCTCGCTGGCCGAGCGCGATGCCTACTGGAGCGAGAAGGCCGCGCTGATCGACTGGCAGGCGCCGTTCTCGCGCGTCCTCGACTATTCGAAGCCGCCGTTCGCGAGGTGGTTCGTCGGCGGGCGCACGAACCTGTGCCACAACGCCGTCGACCGTCACCTCGCGTCGCGAGGGGACCAGACCGCGTTGATCTACCTGTCCACCGAGACGGGCGACACGCGGCGCTACACGTTCCGGCAGCTGCACGCCGAAGTGAACCGCGTCGCCGCCATGCTCGAGGGGCTGGGCGTGGGCAAGGGTGATCGCGTGCTGATCTACATGCCGATGATCGCCGAGGCGGCGTTCGCGATGCTCGCCTGCGCGCGCATCGGCGCCGTCCATTCGGTCGTGTTCGGCGGCTTCGCCGCCGCGAGCCTCGCGATGCGTATCGACGACGCGACGCCCAAAGTGATGATCACCGCCGACGCGGGCATGCGCGGCGGCAAGGCGGTGCCGTACAAGCATCTCGTCGACGAGTCGTTGCGCATCGCGCGGCACCCGCCCCGGCACGTCGTCATCGTCGACCGGGGCCTCGATCCCGGCATGCCGCGCACGCGAGGGCGTGACCTCGACTACGCCACGCTGCGCGAGCAGCACCTGGACGCGCAGGTGCCGTGCGAATGGCTCGAAGCCTCCGAGCCCTCGTACATCCTCTACACGTCCGGCACGACGGGCAAGCCCAAGGGCGTGCAGCGCGACACCGGCGGCTACGCCGTGGCGCTCGCCGCCTCGATGCGCGACATCTTCTGCGTGGCGCCCGGCGAGACGATGTTCACGACCAGCGACATTGGCTGGGTCGTCGGCCACAGCTACATCATCTACGGCCCGCTGATCAACGGCTCGACGACGATCATGTACGAGGGCCTGCCGATCCGCCCCGACCCGGCGATCTGGTGGAAGATCGTCGCCGAGCACCAGGTGAAGACGATGTTCAGCTCGCCGACGGCCATCCGCGTGCTGAAGAAGCAGGATCCTTCGTACATGCGCAGGCACGATCTGTCGTCGCTGCGCTACCTGTTCCTCGCCGGCGAGCCGCTGGACGAGCCGACGGCGCGCTGGGCGAGCGAGTCGCTCGGCGTCGCGATCGTCGACAACTACTGGCAGACCGAGAGCGGCTGGCCGATCCTGTCGGCGCAGCTCGGCATCGAGGACACGCCGCGCAAGTTCGGCTCGCCGTCGTTCCCGTGCGCGGGCTACGACGTACAGCTCCTGAGCGAGCTCACCGGCGAGCCCGCCGGCGTCGGCGAGAAGGGCGTGCTCGCCATCGTGCCGCCGCTGCCGCCCGGCTGCATGACGACGGTCTGGGGCGACGACGAGCGCTTCGTGCGCACCTACTTCTCGACGCTGCCGAACCGCCTCGTCTACTCGACGTTCGACTGGGCGATGCGCGACGCCGACGGCTACTACTTCGTGCTCGGCCGCACCGACGACGTGATCAACGTGGCGGGGCACCGGCTCGGGACGCGCGAGATCGAGGAGGCGGTGCAGGCGCACGCAGGCATCGCCGAGGTCGCCGTCGTCGGCGTCAACGATGCGATCAAGGGCCAGGTGCCGGTCGCGTTTGCCGTCGTCAAGGATCCGTCGCGCGTGGCGTCGGCCGAATCGGCGGCGGCGATGCGCAAGGAAGTGATGGACACGGTGGACCGCGAGATCGGCGCGATCGCGCGTCCTGCGCAGGTGCATTTCGTCACGCTGCTGCCGAAGACGCGGTCGGGGAAGCTGTTGCGACGCTCGATCCAGGCGCTGGCCGAAGGCCGCGATCCGGGCGACCTCACGACGATCGAGGATCCGGCCGCGCTGGAGCAGATCCGCGGCGCGCTCGCTGGCGCGTAGAGCGGCGCGCAGTCGATCTTTCGACGGAGGTGCGCTGGGCAGGCGGTGACGGCGGACGCGCACGATCGGCGATAATGCCCGATTGCCCGCCGCCGCCATGACCGCAGTCCCCGCCCGTCCTGCCCACGTACCGCTGGCGGTCGCGACACGCGCCGACCACGTCGAGAGCGTTCACTTTGGCTCGGTCGCCGTCGTCGACGCCGACGGGCGACTGCTCGACGGCGCCGGCGATCCGCAGGCGATCGTCTTCACGCGCAGCGCGCTGAAGCCGCTGCAGGCGCTGCCGTTCGTGCGCGACGGCGGTCCGCAGCGGTTCGGCTTCACCGAGCCGCAGGTCGCGCTGATGTGCGCGAGTCACTCGGGCGAGCCGATGCACGTCGCCCAGGTGTCGGAGATGCTCGCGCGCGCGGGCAACCGCGTCGACGACCTCGGCTGCGGCACGCACGCGCCGGGGCATTACGAGGTGCGCGGCGAGGTGCCGCCGCGCCCGCCGTACTCGCCGCTCGCGCACAATTGCTCGGGCAAGCACGCCGGCATGCTGGCGGCGTGCACGCTGCACGGGCACGACAAGCGCGACTACCTCGCCTTCGACCATCCGGTGCAGCGCGCGATCCGCGACGCGGTCGCCTCGGTCGCGGCGGTCGACGCGACGACGATGCCGTGGGGCATCGACGGCTGCTCCGCGCCCAACTATGCGTTGCCGCTGGCCTCGCTCGCGTACGCGTATGCGCGCCTCGCCGCCGGCGATCCCGCCGATGCGCCGCTTCGCCTGCTGCGCGACGCGATGCGCGCGCATCCGGCGATGGTGTCGGGCACCGGGCGAAGCGATGAAACGCTGATGCGCGCCGGCGCCGGCGACTGGGTCGCGAAGATCGGCGCCGAAGGCGTCCAGGCATTCGGCGCCACGCGCCGCGGGTTGGGGATCGCCGTCAAGATCGCCGACGGCAGCCGGCGAGCGCTGCTACCGGTCCTCGTGAGCGTGCTCGAGCAGCTGCGCCTCGTCGACGGGCAGCAAAGCGACGCGCTCGAACGGCTGCGGCGGCCGACGCTCGCGAATTACCGCGGCACGCCGACCGGGTCGATCGTCCCGGTCGTGCGGCTGGACGGCCGCGCGGCATCCGGCGAAACCTTGCGATAATCGCGCCTTCGCCCCATCTACGATGAACTTCGGCAATTTTTGGCGGTCTTTGCGTGCAGGCGTGCACCGCGGGCCGCCCGGAAAACGAACGGCCGGCTGGGCGAGAGGCCGTTTCGGGTCTTCCTGCCGGCCTCCACAACAACGCACGACCAGGGAAGCAAGACCCGCGGATGGGTGATCGCGAAGTCGATCAGCAGCTCGTGGAGCGGGCACAGCGTGGCGACAAGCGCGCATTCGAGCTGCTGGTGGCGAAGTACCAGCGCAAGCTGGGGCGGCTCCTGTCGCGGATGGTGCGCGACCCGGCCGAGGTGGAGGACGTGACGCAGGAGGCCTTCATCAAGGCCTATCGCGCGCTGCCGAGCTTTCGCGGCGACAGCGCGTTCTACACGTGGCTGTATCGCATCGCGATCAACACGGCGAAGAACTACCTCGTCGCGCTGGGCCGGCGCGCGCCGACGACGACGGAGTTCGACCACGAGGATGCCGAGAACTTCGAGGAAGCCGAGGCGCTGCGCGACTCGTCGACGCCCGAGGGGGAGCTGCACGGCAAGCAGATCGCGGCGACGGTGAACCGCGCGATGGAAGCGCTGCCTGAGGACTTGCGGACCGCGATAACGTTGCGCGAGATCGAGGGTCTGAGCTATGAAGAGATTGCCAACCTGATGAACTGCCCGATCGGAACGGTGCGCTCGCGCATTTTCCGTGCGCGGGAGGCGATCGCCGCGGAGCTGCGGCCGCTGCTCGGCACCGACGAGAACCGGAGATGGTGATGAACGAGGACCTGTCCCGCCTGATGGACGGCGAACTGCCGGAAAGCGACGTCGACCGCGTGCTGGTCGCCTGCCGGTCGGACGACGTGCTGTCGAGCTGGGCCTGCTACCACCTGATCGGCGACGCGCTGCGCGGCGCGCGCGATCTTTCGCCCCGCTCGCGCGGACGCTTCGCCGAAGCGCTCGCGTCCGAGCCGACGGTGCTCGCCCCCCGCCGGCCGCTGCCGAAGCCCGTGGCGAGCTGGGCCTGGGCCGCCGCTGCGACGATCGCCGCGGTCGGCGTCGTCGGCTGGACCGCGGTCTCGCTCACCCAGACGCCCGGCACGGCCGTCGCCAAGGCGCGCGAGGCATCGAGCGTGACCGCCGCGCAGCTGCGTCCGCAGGCGCTGCCGCAGGACTACGTCCTCGTGCACCAGGAATACTCGCCTTCGACGGCGATCCAGGGCGTCGGGCCCTACCTTCGCGCCGTGTCCGCGCCCGCGGTCGACGTCCGCCCGTAGCACCTTCGAGGCACCGCGTTGCTGCCGCCGAGCGCTCTTCTCGCCCTTCCGCGCCCGTTCCTGCCGGTGGCCGCATTGCTGTCGATGCTCGCGGCGATGGCCTATGCGCCGACGCTGCGCGCCGAGGACGCCGCCGCCTGGCTCGGCCGCGCCGCCGCGGCCGCACGCTCGCTCAATTACGTCGGCACGATCGTCTTCCAGTACGGCGGTCGCGTCGAGACGTCGAAGCTCGCGCATCTCAACGACGGCACCGGCGAGCTCGAGAAGCTCGTGAACCTCGACGGCCCGGCGCGCGAGGTGATCCGCAGCAACGGTGAAGTGCGTTGCTATTACCCCGATGCGAAGATCGTGCGCATCGAGCCGCGCGTGTTCCGCAACGTCTTCCCGTCGCTGTCGCCGCAGCAGCTCGCCGCGCTCACCCAGTACTACGATTTCCGCAAGGCCGAGGTCGCGCGCGTCGCCGGGCTCGAGGCGCAGGCGTTCGTGTTCGAGCCGCGCGACGGGCTCCGCTACGGCCACAAGTTCTGGGCCGACAAGGACACGGGGCTCCTGTTGAAGGCGCGCCTGGTCAACGAGAAGGGCGAGGTCGTCGAGCAGTTCGCGTTCAGCGACATCAGCGTCGGCGTCAAGCTCGACCGCGACCAGGTCAAGCCGACGTGGTCGACGACGCCTCCCGACTGGCAGGTACGGCAGGGGTCGGCGGGCGACGCCACGCCGCAGGACACCGGCTGGATGGTGACGAAGGTTCCGCCCGGCTTCGCGAAGATCAGCGAGGGCTTCCGCACGCTGCGCGGCAAGCGCGAAACGGTCGTGCACCTCGTCTACTCGGATGGCCTCGTCGCCGTCAGCGTGTTCGTCGAGCCGCTGTCCGCGGTGCCTGGGCACGCGTCGGGCGCATTGCGTCAAGGGGGGCTCAACGTGTTCGCGCTGAAGCTCGACGATTACCTGGTCACCGTCCTCGGCGAGGCGCCGGCGGCGACTGTTCGCCAGATCGCGCATTCGGTCGCGCGACGCTGACGCGGCACGCGCGACCCACTCGCGTCACGTCATCGTTCGCCGACGTCATCGAACAACAATTCCTTCACCGGGACCGTCCATGACCGCAGTCCGCGCACCGTTCGCGCTCGTCCGTGCTTCGCTGGTCGCGCTCTTCGCGCTGCTCTCGCTTTCGCTCGCGCCGCTCGCGTCGGCGCAGGGACAGGCGGCGGCGCAGGGGCGGGCGACGCTGCTGCCCGACTTCACCGAGCTCTACGAGCGGCAGGGGCCGGCGGTGGTGTCGATCGACGTCACGCAACGCGTTCGACGCCAGCGCGTGCCGGAGCTGTCCGAAGACGATCCGTTCTACGAGTTCTTCCGGCGGTTCGGGCAGGTTCCCCGCGGCGGCGGCGCGCCGCGCGAGTTCGACGCACAGAGCGCGGGCTCGGGCTTCATCGTCGGCGCCGACGGCTACATCGTCACCAATGCGCACGTGGTCGACCAGGCCGACGAGGTGCGCGTGCGGCTGACCGACCGGCGCGAGTTCATCGCCAAGGTCGTCGGTTCGGACAAGCGCACCGACGTCGCCGTGCTGAAGATCGATGCCAAGGATCTCCCCAAGGTCACGATCGGCGATCCGGAACGCCTCAAGGTCGGCGAATGGGTCGTCGCCATCGGCAAGCCGTTCGGCCTCGAGAACACGATGACGGCGGGCATCGTCAGCGCGAAAGGGCGCGACCTGCCGCAGGAGAACCTGGTCCCGTTCATCCAGACCGACGTCGCGATCAACCCGGGCAACTCCGGCGGGCCGCTGTTCAACCTGCGCGGCGAGGTGGTCGGCATCAACTCGCTCATCTATTCGCGCTCGGGCGGCTACATGGGCCTCGCCTTCGCGATTCCCATCGACGTGGCGATGAACACCGTCACGCAGATCCGCGAGAAGGGCCGTGTCACGCGTGGCCGCATCGGCGTGCAGATCCAGGAGGTCACCAAGGAGGCGGCGGATTCGTTCGGTCTCAAGACGGCCGCCGGCGCGCTGGTGAACTCGGTGGAGAAGGGCGGGCCGGCGGACAAGGCGGGCATCGAGGCCGGCGACATCATCCTGAAGGTCGACGGGCGCGAAGTGACCAACAGCAACGTGCTGCCGCGCATCGTCACCCAGGTGCAACCGGGCAAGAAGGTCGTGCTGACGATCTGGCGCAACGGCCAGCAGCGGGAGATCGCCGTCGTCGTCGCCGAGATGCGCGACGAGGGCGCGACGCCGACGCGCCGCGGCGGCGCGCAGCCGGCGCCGAAGGAGAAGGCGAAGCCCAACCGCATGGGTCTCGTGCTGTCCGATCTCACGCCCGAGCAGCGCAAGGAAGCCGACGTGAAGTCCGGCGTGCTGGTCGAGGACATTCCCGGCGGCGTGCGCGGCAACGTGCAGCCGGGCGACATCCTGCTCGCCGTCATCAATCGCGGCGTGACCACCGAAGCGAAGACCGCCTCGCAGGTGAACGACCTGCTAGCGAAGCTCGACAAGGGCGCGAGCGTCACGCTGCAGCTCAAACGCGGCGAGCAGACGTTCTTCGCGACGATCCGCCTCAACGGGGAATGACCCGTACGGTGAGCGCGGACGATGCCGCCGCGGAGCGAGACACGGCACGCGGCGCTCGCGTGCCCGACCGCCGTGGCCGCGCGAAACGCTGACACCCGCTCGCATGCGCTTCATCCTGCTGTCGCGCGCCTACTGCCACCTCTGCGACGAGATGGAAGCGGCGTTGCGCCCGCTGATCGGCGCGGCGCCGCTCGACGTGCTGGACGTGGACGCGCCCGCGCACGCGGCGCTCGAGACGCGCTACGGCGACGCGGTCCCGGTGCTGTTCGCCGACGCGATCGCGCCGGAGCGCGAGCTGTGCCGCTACCGCCTCGACGCGGACCGGGTGAACGCGCACCTCGCGGGCGCGCGCGAAATCCGCTAAAATTCAGCGGTTTGGGCTGACCGAGGGCACTTAGTCGGTGCCCTTTTCGTTTTTCGCCGGCGATCCCGTGCACCGCATCCGAAACTTCTCGATCATCGCGCACATCGACCACGGCAAGTCGACGCTCGCCGATCGCTTCATCCAGCGCTGCGGCGGCCTCGCCGATCGCGAGATGAGCGAGCAGGTCCTCGACTCGATGGACCTCGAGCGCGAGCGCGGGATCACGATCAAGGCGCAGACGGCCGCGCTCGAGTACCAGGCGCGCGACGGCAACGTGTATCGTCTGAACCTGATCGATACGCCGGGGCACGTCGACTTCGCCTACGAGGTGTCGCGCTCGCTGTCGGCATGCGAGGGCGCGCTCCTCGTCGTCGACGCCTCGCAGGGCGTCGAAGCGCAGACGGTCGCGAACTGCTATACGGCGATCGAGCTCGGCGTCGAGGTGGTCCCGGTGCTGAACAAGATCGACCTGCCGTCCGCCGAGCCATCGCGCGTGATGGAGGAGATCGAGGACATCGTCGGCATCCACGCGCACGACGCGATCCTCGCGAGCGCCAAGACCGGCGAGGGCATCGACGACATCCTCGAGGCGGTCATCGCGCGCGTGCCGGCGCCGAGCGGCGAGCGCGACGCGCCGCTGCAGGCGCTGGTCATCGACGCGTGGTTCGACAACTACGTCGGCGTCGTCATGCTCGTGCGCGTGATGAACGGGACGCTGAAGCCGCGCGACAAGGTGCTGCTGATGCAGACCGGAGCGATCCACCAGTGCGAGCAGCTGGGCGTGTTCACGCCCAAGGGCGTCGCGCGCGACGAGCTCGCGGCCGGCGAGGTCGGCTTCGTCATCGCGGGCGTGAAGGAGCTCGCCGAGGCGAAGGTCGGCGACACGATCACGCATGCGGCGAAGCCGGCGCAGGCGCCGCTTCCGGGATTCAAGGAGGTGAAGCCGCAGGTGTTCGCGGGACTGTTCCCGGTCGAGTCGAACCAGTACGAAGCGTTGCGGGAAGCGCTCACCAAGCTCAAGCTCAACGACTCGTCGCTGCACTTCGAGCCGGAGGTGTCGCAGGCGCTGGGGTTCGGCTTCCGCTGCGGGTTCCTCGGACTGCTGCACATGGACATCGTGCAGGAGCGGCTAGAGCGCGAGTACGACATGGACCTGATCACGACCGCGCCGTCGGTCGTCTACCAGGTGCTGCAGCGCGACGGCACCGTGGCCGAGATCGACAATCCGTCGAAGCTTCCCGACCTGTCGCGCGTCGAGGAGATCCGCGAGCCGATCATCACCGTCACGATCCTCGTGCCGCAGGACTACGTCGGCCCGGTGCTGACGCTGTGCACGGAGAAGCGCGGCGTGCAGAAGGACATGCAGTACCGCGGCCGGCAGGTCGTCATCCATTACGAGCTGCCGCTCGCCGAGGTCGTCATGGATTTCTTCGACCGCCTGAAGAGCGTGTCGCGCGGCTACGCGTCGATGGACTACGAGTTCCTCGAGTTCCGCGCCGCCGACGTGGTGAAGCTCGACATCCTGATCAACGGCGAGCGCGTCGATGCGCTGTCGGTCATGGTGCACCGCTCGGTGTCGCAGTTCCGCGGGCGCGAGGTCGTGCACAAGATGCGCGGGCTGATCCCGCGCCAGATGTTCGACGTGGCGATCCAGGCGGCGATCGGCGCGCAGATCATCGCGCGCGAGTCGGTCAAGGCGATGCGCAAGGACGTTCTCGCGAAGTGCTACGGCGGCGACATCACGCGCAAGCGCAAGCTGCTCGAGAAGCAGAAGGCGGGCAAGAAGCGGATGAAGGCCGTGGGCAGCGTCGAGATTCCGCAGGAGGCGTTCCTCGCGATCCTGCAGGTGGGAGAGAAGTAGCCAGCAAACCGACGGCCCCGTGCCGGCCGGCCGGGGCGAACGGGGAACGCGATGCGACGGTCGGCGACGGCGGAGGCATGGCACGCGACGCCGGACCGCATGACCGTGGGACAATCCGCCCGCCGGTGAGCCAGCCGCCGGGACCCGACGACGATCGCCTATGAACTTCGCGCTGATCCTGTTCCTGCTCACCGTGTTCACCGGCGTCGTGTGGCTGGCCGACCGGCTCGTCTTCGCGCACCGGCGCCGCGCGGTCGCGGACGTCGCCGTCGGCGAGTTCGAGCGCCGCGCGCAGGCGACCACCGGGGGCCCGGTCGCCATCGACAAGCAGCGCGCCGACGTCGAGGCGGCGGCGCTGCGCGAGCCCTGGTGGATCGAGTACCCGAAGAGCTTCTTCCCCGTCCTCCTCGTCGTGTTCCTGTTGCGGAGCTTCCTCGCCGAGCCGTTCCGCATTCCGAGCTCGTCGATGCGGCCGACGCTCGTTGTAGGCGACTACATCCTCGTGAACAAGTTCGTCTACGGCATCCGCCTGCCGATCGTCGAGAAGAAGATCGTGCCGCTCGCCGACCCGGCCCGCGGCGACGTCGTCGTCTTCCGCTATCCGGTGAACCCTTCGCAGGACTTCATCAAGCGCGTGGTTGCCGTCGGCGGCGACCGCATCGAGTACCGCGACAAGCAGCTGGTCGTCAACGGCACGCCGCTGCCGCAGCGGACCGACGGCAGCTACAGTTATCTCGAGGGGCTGCGATTCGAGACGACCGAGCGGCGCATCGAGCGCACGGCGGACGGCTCGCACGAGTACACGATCGCCGTGCATCCGCAGGCGCCGGCCGTCATGCCGGGCGGCGTACGGTCGTTCCCGGGGCGCGACAATTGCGACTACAATGACCGCGGCTTCGCCTGCACGGTCCCCGCGGGTCACTATTTCATGATGGGCGACAACCGGGATGCGAGCGACGACAGCCGCTACTGGGGCTTCGTGCCCGACGACCACATCCGCGGCCGCGCGTTCTTCATCTGGTTCAACTGGGACGACATCGCCAGCCTCTCGTTCCAGCGCGTGGGCAGCGGCATTCGCTGAGGGGAGAGCACACGATGGCGTTGTCGCGAACTCGGCTGCCCGCGCGGCGGCCCGGCCGGCGGGCGCAGCAGGGCCTGACGATCTTCGGATTCCTGCTCGCGGCGGCCGTCGTCGTCGTGTTCGCGCTGGTCGGCTTCCGCGTCATCCCGTCGTACGTCGAGTACTACTCGGTCAAGCGCGCGCTCGACGACACGATGCGCAGCGGCAACGTCGATCCGAACAGCCCGCAGGCGTTCCGCGCAGAGCTCGAGCGTCGCCTGCAGACGAGCTACGTCGAGAACGTGAAGGCGCGCGATGCCCTGCTCCAGCGCAACGGCTCGCAGGTCACCGCCGAGCTGTCGTGGGAACGGCGGCTGCACATGGTCGGCAACGCGTCAATCCTGCTCGAGTTCGAGGTGACGTCGAGCCGTTGACGTCGTCCCGGGAGCCCATGGCCACGGATCTCGCCAAGCGGCTCGGCTACGCGTTCCGGCGGCCGGAGCTCCTCGCGCAGTCGTTGACGCATCGAAGCTTCGGCGCCCGTCACAACGAGCGGCTGGAGTTCGTCGGCGACGCCGTGCTGAACTGCGTCGTGGCGCACGCGCTGTACCAGCGCTTTCCGGACATCGACGAAGGCGACCTGTCGCGCATGCGCGCGAACCTCGTCAATCGCGACGCGCTGGCGGAGGTCGCGCGGCGCGTCGGGCTCGGCGAGGCGATCCGGCTCGGCGAAGGCGAGCAGAGGAGCGGCGGCCCCGATCGCCCATCGATCCTGGCCGATGCGCTGGAGGCGGTGTACGGCGCGGTGTTCCTCGATGGCGGGTTCGACGCGGCGCGCAACGTCATCGCCGCGACGTTCGGCGACGTGCTTCGGCAGGCCGATCCGGACGTCCTCGGCAAGGACCCCAAGACCCGGCTGCAGGAGTGGCTGCAGGCGCGGCACCTGCCGGTGCCGGAGTACCGTGTCGTGGAAGTGAGCGGGGAAGCCCACGCGCAGACGTTCACGGCCGAGTGCAGCATCGCGGCGCTCGACGTGGCGACCCGCGGAACCGGAGCCAGCCGGCGCACGGCCGAGCAGGCGGCGGCCGAGGCGGCGTGCCGCGCCGTCGTCGACGCGCGCCCGGCGTCACCGTGAGCGCGCCTTCGTCGCCCGCACATCGCGCCGGCCACGTCGCCATCGTCGGGCGGCCGAACGTCGGCAAGTCGACGCTGGTCAACGCGCTGGTCGGCCAGAAGCTGTCGATCACCTCGCGCAAGCCGCAGACGACGCGCCATCGCATCAGCGCGATCCTCACCGAGCCCGGGCGGCAGTTCGTGTTCGTCGACACGCCGGGCTTCCAGACGCTGCACCGATCGCGGCTCAACGATCGGCTGAACCGTACCGTCCGGGACAGCCTCGCGGACGTCGATGTCGTCGTCTGGGTCGTCGACGCGGCCAAGCTGACGGCGGCCGACCGCGCCGTCGTCGCGCTCGTTCCCGCGGCCGCGCAGGTGATCGCCGCCGTGAACAAGGTCGACACGATCAAAGACAAGAACGCGCTGCTGCCGCGTCTTGCGGAAATCGCCGCGCTCCGCGAGTTCGCCGCCGTCGTCCCGGTGTCGGCCGAGCGGGGGACCCAGCTCGACCAGCTCAAGGACGAGATCGCGAGGCGGCTGCCCGAAGGGCCGCCGATGTTCGGCGACGACGAGCTCACCGACCGCGACGAACGCTTCATCGCCGCCGAGTTCGTGCGCGAGAAGATCTTTCGCCTCGTCGGCGAGGAGATCCCCTACTCGACGACGGTCATCATCGACAAGTTCGAGCAGGAGGGTGCGTTGCGCCGCATCTTCGCGAGCGTGCTCGTCGAGAAGGCGAGCCAGCGCGCGATCCTGCTCGGCGAGCGCGGCGAGCGCATGAAGGCGATCTCGATGCAGGCACGCGCCGACCTCGAGCGGCTGTTCGGCGGGCCCGTGTACCTCGAGGTGTGGGTGCGGGTGAAGAAAGGCTGGGCCGACGACGACGCCGCGCTGTCGCGGCTCGGCTACTGAACGGGGCCGGCGTGCACAGGCCCTTGCGCACGGCGCTGCCGCGACCGGCACGCCGACACCGTGTCGACCGCCACTGCAACGATGCAGCGCTGCGCGCCTCCCGCGCACGCCCGCGCTGAACGGACGGCGATGGCGACACGCGCGCTCGCCGAGCGGCACGACGATCAGCCCGCGTTCGTGCTGCACGCCTATCCGTACAAGGAGACGAGCCTCGTCGTCGAGGCGTTCGTCCGCGAGTTCGGCCGCGTGGGACTGGTGGCGAAGGGCGCCCGGCGTCCGCGCTCGGAGATGCGCGGTCTGCTGCAGGCGTTCCAGGGCGTCGCGCTGTCGTGGGGCGGCGCCGGCGAGCTCAAGACGCTCGTCAAGGCCGAGTGGCGCGGCGGCGTCGCGCTGCCCGAAGGCCGCGCGCTGCTCTCCGCCTTCTACCTGAACGAGCTGCTGCTGAAGCTGCTGCCGCGCGACGATCCGCATCCGGTGTTGTGGGACGATTACCAGGCGGCGCTCACCGATCTGGCTGCGGATGCGTCGCCGGCGGCGCAGGCGGGCGTGCTGCGGCGCTTCGAGCTCGCGCTGCTCGCCGCGCTCGGTTATGCGTTGCCGCTGACGCACGACAGCGACAGCGGCGCGGCGATCGACCCGGCGGCACGCTACCATTACGCGTTCGACCGCGGCGCGCGTCCCTATGTCGCCGAGCCCGGCGTGCGCTGGCCGGTCGTGCGCGGTGCGACGTTGATCGCGCTGTCGCAGGCGCGCTACCCGGACGCGGAGACGGCAGCCGAGGCGAAGCGCCTGATGCGCGAGATCCTCGATCATTACCTGGAGTCGCGCCGCATCGAAAGCCGCCGCATCGCCGTTGACCTCGCGGCGCTCGACGGCGACCGCGAGGAGTGAGGATGATCGAGCTCGGCGTCAACATCGACCACGTGGCCACCGTGCGCCAGGCGCGACGCACCTGGGAGCCCGATCCGGTGTGGGCCGCGGTCGAGGCGCATCTCGGCGGCGCCGACGGGATCACCGTGCACCTGCGCGAGGACCGCCGTCACATCCAGGACGAGGACGTGCGCCGCCTGCGCGAGCTCGTCCACATCAAGCTCAACCTCGAGCTGGCAGCGAGCGACGAGATGGTCGCGCTCGCCACCCGCTTTCGTCCCGAGATGGCGATGCTCGTGCCGGAGGGGCGGCAGGAAGTCACGACCGAAGGCGGCCTCGACGTCGTCGCCGACGAGCGGAGGCTCGCCGGCGTCGTGCAGCGCCTCGCCGATGCCGGCATCGTCACCAGCGTATTCATCGACGCCGACATCGCGCAGGTCGAGGCGGCGGCGCGCATCGGCGCGCGCGTGTGCGAGGTGCATACCGGGCCGTATGCGCACGCATTCCATGCGCGCGGGCGCGATCCCGAAGCGGC
>Ga0307415_100000472_pt1 | contig 17374 bp, 16 predicted proteins | sample DK1Cmetagenome_FD_204524 | JGI IMG/M metagenome (GOLD analysis project Ga0307415, IMG submission 204524) | Maize rhizosphere microbial communities from greenhouse at UC Davis, California, United States - DK15-C-2 | ecosystem: Host-associated > Plants > Roots > Rhizosphere > Soil | place: USA...
TGGCGTCGTCTGGCAGGCGCCTGACTTGGCGTGAGGTGCGGCGGGCCCCTATTGGGGGTCCCTGTGAGGGCTGATGTGAGGTTCCCGTTCAGGGCTCACTCGCGGCCTGGTGCCAGCGGGTTCCCTAGTCGGCGTGGCGGCGCGAAGGACGCGAAGGCGGCGCGGACTGTCCTCACCAGCGATCCGGATGCGCGTGACGCCAACTGTCCTGCGGCCGAAGTCGTCGCCGGCCATGCCGCTCTCGCCCGGGAGTCTCCCGTCTAGAGCGATGGAGAGGAGCCGCTTCCGAGCCCGGTCAGGCGGCGCCGGCGAGCCAGCGGCCGTACAGCTCGGCGAACCGGCCGCCGCGGGTGAGCAGCTCATCGGGTGGGCCGGCCTCCACGACCCGACCGTCCTGGATCATGGCGATCTGGTCGGCCTCGATCACCGTCGAGAGCCGGTGGGCGATCACGATGGTGGTTCGTCGCTGGCGCAGCCGCCGCATGGCCTCGGTGACCCGGGTCTCGGTCGCCTCGTCCAGGATGAGCAGGGCCGGGTCGGCCAGCCAGGCCCGGGCGAAGGCGACCAGCTGGCGCTCGCCCGCCGAGAGCAGGGCGCCGCGCTCACCGACCTCGGTGTCGTAGCCGTGGGGGAGGGCCAGGATCACCGGCTCGGCCCCGACCGCCCGGGCGGCCGCCTCGACCTGGGCCCGGCTCGCCTCGGGGCGGCCGAAGCGGATATTGTCCAGCACGGTGCCCGAGAACAGGAACCCCTCCTGGGGGACGTAGCCCATGGCCCGGCGCAGGTCGGCCATGCGGACCTGGCGCAGGTCGAGCCCGTCCAGGGTGACCCGGCCGGCGCCGGGGTCGTAGAAGCGGGCGATCAGCTTGGCCACGGTCGACTTGCCGGCCCCGGTCGGCCCGATCAGGGCCAGGGTCGTCCCGGCGTCGATCCGGAGGTCGACGTCGTGCAGGACCCGCGGCCCCTGGTCGTAGGCGAAGCAGACGTCCTCTAGCCGGATCTCGCCGCGCGGGTCGGGGAGGGGGACGGGGTCGTCGGCCTCGCGCACCGAGGGCCGCTCGGCCAGCACGGCCCCGACCCGCTCGGCCCCGGCGGTGGCCGACTGGAAGCTGTCGTACAGCTCCGACAGCTGCTGCACCGGGTCGAACAGGCTGCGCAGGTAGAGCAGGAACGCGGCCAGCACGCCGATCTCCAGGTCGCCGGCCAGCACCCGCCCGCCGCCGACGCCGAGCACGACCACGGTCGCGGCCGTGCCCAGGAACTCGATGCCGGGGAAGAAGAACGAGGCCAGGGCGATGGTGCGCTGGTGGGCGACCCGCTCGTCCTGGTTGGCGTCGGCCAGGCGGGCGGCGGTGGCCCGCTCGCGGCGGTACGACTGGATCGCCCTGACCCCGGCCAGCATCTCCTGGAGCTGGACGTTGACCACGCTGTGGGTCTCTCTGACCTGCCGGTAGGCGTCGGCCGACCAGCGCCGCCAGGTCCGGGCGGCCAGGGCGATCAGGGGGGCGACGACCAGGGTGGCCAGGGCCAGCCGCCAGTCCATGACGACCAGGATCACCGCCACCCCGGCCATGGTGATGAGCCCGGTGACCAGGGTGACCAGGCCGTCGGTGACCAGGTCGCTCATGGCGTCGATGTCGCCGGTCATGCGGGCCACCAGCCGGCCCGTGCGCTCGCGCTCGAAGAAGTCGAGCGACAGCGTCTGGAGGTGGCGGAACAGCTTGGTCCGGACGGTGAACAGCACCCGCTGGCCGACCCGGGCCACGTTCAGGGTCTCATACCGGCCGGCCAGGAACTGCACCCCGGCCAGGGCCAGGTAGGCCAGGGCGACCCGGTTGATCACCTCCAGGTCGCGGGGCACCACGCCCCGGTCGATGGCCACCTTGACCAGGAAGGGCATGGCCAGCCCGGCCCCGGTCTGGACCAGCACGGCCAGCGAGGCCAGCACGACCAGCCTCCGGTGGGGCCGGACCAGCGGCCACAGCCAGGCCCGGGCCCGCCGCCCCGCCCCCCGGTCGCGGGCGCCGCGCTCGAGCTCCGGCGGCGCCCCGTAGGTGGCGGCCGCGCTCGGCAGCCGCCGGTTCGCCGAAGCCCCACCCATGCGGCGGCTCATGACGCCGCCTCCTCGACCAGGCGGTCGACCCCGCCGCCGGCGTGGGCCAGGACGGCCCGGTAGGCGGGCTCGCGGGCCGCCAGGTCCTCGTGGCTGCCCTGGGCGACCACCCGGCCCCGGTCCAGCAGCACCACCCGCCCGGCCAGGCGCAGGCTGGCCGGCCGGTTGGCCACCAGCAGCACGGTGGCGCTGCCCAGGGCGGCGTCCAGCCCGGCCAGGATGGTGGCCTCGGTGTCGACGTCGACATGTGAGAGGGCGTCGTCCAGGATCAGCACCCGCGGCTCCATCAGCAGCGCCCGGGCCAGGGCGATCCGCTGCCGCTGGCCGCCCGAGAGGGTGTAGCCCTGCTCGCCCACGACCGTGTCGAGGCCCTCGGGCAGCGCCTCGGGGACCTCCAGGGCGGCGGCCGCGGCCAGGGCGTCGAGCACCTCGGAGTCGGTCGCCTGGGGCCGCCCGAAGGCGACGTTGTCGCGCAGGCTGGCCGAGAACAGCACCGGCTCCTGGTGGACGATCCCGACCGCCGAGCGCAGCGAGTCCAGGGTCAGGTCGGCGACGTCGTGGCCGTCGACCAGCACCCGGCCCTGGCTGGGCGCGTACAGCCGCGGCACCAGGCCGAGCAGGGTCGACTTGCCCGAGCCCGTCCCCCCGACCACCGCCACCCGCGACCCGGGCGCGATGTCGAGGTCGATCCCGGACAGGGTCGCCCGCCCGCCGTCGCCATAGCCGAAGCTGACCCCCTCGAAGGTGATCCGCGCCCCCCGGTCCCGATCCACCGGCAGGGCGGTCGCGCCCGGCCGGTCGGCGATGGCCGGGCGCCGGTCCAGCACCTCGAAGATCCGCTCGGCGCTGGCCGCGGCCCGCTGGGCGAAGCCGAACAGCATCCCCAGCCCCTGCAGCGGCCAGGTCAGCAGCAGCAGGTAGGTGTTGAAGGCGATCAGCGTCCCCAGAGTGATCTGGCCGTCGATGGCCAGCCGGCCCCCGTACCAGAGGATCGCGGCCAGGCTGAGCTGGGGCAGGACGGCCAGCAGGGGGGTGTAGAAGGCGCGCAGCCGCGCCGCCTCCAGGTTCTCGTCCAGGATGGAGCTGGCCTCGGTCTCCAGGCGGCGGGTCTGCTCGTTCTCGCGGCCGAACGCCTTGACCACCCGGACCCCGGCCGTGGCCTCCTCGACCACGCTGGTCAGCTCGCCGATCTCCTGCTGCACCTGCCAGTAGACGCGGTGCAGGCGGCGGTTGAAGCGCAGGGCCCCGTAGACCAGCGGCGGGGCCAGGGCCAGCACGACCAGGCAGAGCCGGGGCGAGAGCAGCCACATCTGCACCGCCGCCAGGACGAAGGTGACCAGGTTGAGGACCAGGAAGACCAGGCCCCAGGAGATGAAGTAGCGCAGCGAGCGCACGTCCGAGGTGGTCCTGGCCAGCAGCTGACCGGTCGGCACCCGGTCGTGGTAGGCGGGCTCCAGGGCCAGCAGGTGCCGGCCCAGGCGGTTGCGCAGGTCGTACTCGACGTCGGTCCCGACCCGCCCCGACAGGTTGCGGCGCAGCCCCCCGACCACCCAGCGGACCACCGCCAGGGCCAGCAGCAGGGCGATCTCGCGCCCCAGCACCCCAGGGACCCGCTCGGTCAGCCCGTCGTCGATGATCGTCCTGATGACCAGCGGGATGTAGGTGGTGATGGCCAGCATGACGACCCCGAGGCCGAACGCCACCGCCACCCGCTTCCGGTACGGCTTGGTCAGCCCGACGATGCGCCGCAGCGTCCCGAGGGCGAGGCCGTCGGGAGGCGGGGCGGTTCCGTACCAGTGCAGCGGGAAGCTCCAACGTTCGGTGGGCAGGGTTGCCGGTGGTCCAACGTACGGCAGGCCGCAGACAATCCGCGATCGCGGTCCACGGTCCGCCGCTTCTGGTACACCGGTGTCGGACGGCCCATTCTCGGGGCCGCGGTGGCCTGCTAATGTACTGATACATTCAAAGTTATGTACTGGAGCATATCTGGCCATGGATACTGACCTGTACCAGCCGACCGAGCGGACGAGGCTCCGCCGGCTGCCCGAGCGGGGCGCCTACGACCGGCCGAGCGTCCACGCCATCCTCGACGAGGGCTTCATCTGCCACGTCGGCTTTGTGGTCGACGGCCAGCCGTTCGTGATCCCGACCGGCTACGCCCGGGTCGGCGACACCATCTACCTGCACGGGTCGAGCGGCAGCCGCCTCGGCCTGCGCCCGGGCATGGACGTCTGCGTCACCGTCACCCTGCTGGACGGCATCGTCCTAGCCAGAAGCGCCTTCCATCACTCCTTCCAGTACAGATCAGTCGTGGTACTCGGGCGTACCCGCTTGGTCACTGACCCTGAAGAGAAGGACACGGCCCTTAGTGCGCTGATGGAGCACTTTGTGCCCGGACGCTCCACCGATGTCCGTCCTGGTGATCGCCGTGAGCTGGCCGCAACGGCTGTGTTGGCCCTGCCGCTCGAAGAGGTGTCCGCCAAGGTCCGGACAGGCGATCCTAAGGATGAAGAGGAAGACTACGACCTGCCGTACTGGGCCGGGATTCTGCCTCTCACCCTTGAGCCCGGCCGTCCTGTCCCGGACTCCCGGCTGAAGCCCGGTATCCCGGTGCCGTCGTACGTCACTGCCTGGAGCCGCAACGGCAAGCGCTAGGCTCTCGGCTTCCAAGTCAGCCGGAGCCGGGCCAGCTCCGCAGCCAGGGCCTCATGCTCCCTGTCGCGGTCCCTCTCGCCGCCGAGCAAGCCGTACAGCTCGTCCTCTGCGGCCCTGAGGGCCTCGCTCACGGCGCGGGCGTTGGCCACGATCCAGGCCTCCACGGCTGGGCTGTCTCGCTCAGTCGTTGCCACACCTCCCGGTAGCGATCCACCTCTCGAAGCTCAGTCACCCACAGTTCGGCGCTGTAGGTCTCCACAGAAACCGTGATCTCGGCTTCCAAGTGCCAGATGACAAAGGGATGCAGGATGGGAGGGGAACCGGCTCCAATAGGCCCGGAGACCATTGAGGACGAGGTCATACTGACTCGCGTTCTGGTACTGGCCGGTCTCGCCACTCCGCCACCACCTTCTCAGGATGGAACGTCCGAGCCGAGTTCGGCTGAGGAAGTAGCGTGACCTTGACGAGCACGGCCTTCACGATGGCTCGTCTACGGTCCAGCGACAGGTCAGGCCAGACATCGCGGAGGTTGCGCGGTATGTGCGCGACAACCTCGCCGCCTCGCCTCCGGCTGATCTCCCGGCGCGTGTCCTCCATCCGGCGCTCAATCTCCGAGCGGTTGCGCTTGGCCGTGGTCTCCGAGATGAGCTCTTGAGCAATCTTGTCTTGCAGCCGGTCTAGCAGCCCCTGATCACGGGCCAACTGCTCGTAGAGCTCGTTGGTCGGATCGTCCTCGCCTTGACTCGCCATCCGTTGGAAGCGATCCGACTCAACCGCATGGAAGATCGCTCCCTCAATCAGCCTTTCCAGCGGCTCGGCTTGCCGACTGATCTTGCCGCATCCTCCTTTAGGAGCGACCGGGGAGCAGTAGTAGACGCGCTTGCCCCTGATCTTCCGGGGATACAGCTTGGCACCGCAGATGCCGCAATGGACCATCCCCGACAGGAGGTAGCGGGGGAGTCCCCCGCGCTCGTGCTTGAACCGGGCCGGGTCTTCGAGGATGGCCTTGACTGCTTGCCACTCCTCCATGCTGATGATGGGCTGCCAGTCTCCGGGAATGAGCTGTCCGTTGTACTCCCGCATGCCAACGAGGCGAGGCGAGAGTAGGCAGCGGCGGAGGTTAACGTTGCGCCAAAGGTTGCCGAACTGACTGCGGACACCTCGCATCTCCCAGTCCGTAACGATGCCGCGCAGGGAGTCTCCGGCGATCAGGCGACGGACAGCTTCGCGGATCAGCTCACGCTCCTCGGCGGCCTGCTCGTCGCTCACAGCTTGATTGCCGTGCCAGGCCTCGCCGAACGGCCTCCGGCCACCGAGGTGACGCCTCCCGCTCTCGGCGTTCTCCCGGTTCTTCCGCCGCATCCGGGCAGACATCTTCTCGATCTCAGCCTCGGCCATCGCCGCCTTGATGTAGAGCATCGTCCGCTGGTCAGGGTCACCCAAGTTGAGCTCGCCACCAGCGGAGGCAATCCGGGTGACTCCGGCCGCGTCACAGACCTTGAGGAACTCGGCCAGCTCGATCACCTGACGCTGCAAGCGGTCTTCCATCCAGATGACAACAGCGTCCAGCCGCCCGGCCTCGATGTCGCCGAGCAGCCGGTTGTACTCTGCGCGGTGCTTCCCGGTCTTGCTGTACTTGCTGGCCCCGATGGAGTTGTCGATGTACGCATCGATGACGGACCAGCCCAGCCGCTTGGCGATTGCCCGGCAGTCGTGTAGCTGGCGCTCGACGCCCAGGCCCTTGCCCTCCCAATCCAGGCTGATCCTTGCGTACAGGCCGGCCCGTATGGTCATCTGCGCTCACTCGTATCGAACATCCGTTTGCGATGATAGACGATCCAGTGAGCACTCGATGAACTACCGTTCGGTGATGGCCGTCGGCCGGACCCGGAGGATCACCGACCCCGAGGAGAAGGACGCCGCCCTGGCGGCGCTGGTCGAGCACATCGTTCCCGGGCGCTCGGCCGAGGTGCGGGCCGGCGACCGCAGGGAGCTGGCCGCCACGGCCGTGCTGGCCCTGCTCCTGGACGAGGTGTCGGCCAAGGTGCGCACCGGTGACCCCAAGGACGAGGACGAGGACGAGGACTACGACCTGCCCTACTGGGCCGGGGTCCTCCCTCTCGCGCTCGAGCCCGGCCCCCCGGTCCCGGATCCGTTGCTGAAGCCCGGCATCCCGGTGCCGCCCCACGTCACCGCCTGGACCCGGAACGGGCGCCGCCCGCGGTCCTGACCGCCAGGGCCTGGCAGATCAGCTCGGTCACTCCGGCGACCAGCCGCCGCCGCTGCGGCAGCGGGTGGTGGATGGCCGCCACCAGCACTCCGTGCAGCCCGTGCAGGAGGAACTCGGTGGCCAGGTCGGGGTCGGCCACCTCGATCTCCCCGGAGGCCCGGCTGGCCTCGACCAGCTCGGCCATCACCTCCCGGACCCGGGCGAAGGCGTCCGCCTCACCGAACCCGGCCTCGTGGAACAGCACGTGGTGCAGGGCATGGTTGTCCAGCGCGAAGTCGTAGGACGCGGCCACCAGGCGCTCGACCCGCGCCGCCGTGGCGCTCGCCGCCCGCGCCGGGTCCGGGGGGTCGCCCAGCAGGGCCGCGAAGCGCTCGAAGTAGCGCGCCCGCAGCCCGGCCAGCAGCTCGGCCTTGGAGTCGAAGTACAGGTAGACCGTGCCCTTGGCCACCGCCGCCGCCTCGGCCACGTCGGCCATGGTGGTGGTGGCCAGCCCGCGCTCGACCAGCACCCGCTCGGCCGCGTCCAGGATCTGCTCCCGCCGCACGTCCGGCGGCTGCCGGCGCGGCGGCCGGGCGGGTGGCGCCGGTGGGTCGGTGGTTGGGAGGGTCACGGCCGGAGCCTAGCACACTTGACGACTGACCGTCAGTCATTATAGTACTGACCACGGGTCAGTTCGGTGTGGGCGGGAGGAGAAGGGGTATGGCAGCGATGGCATCGGATCACGAGCAGCAGCGCATGGACCATGAGCGGCGGCATGTGGGCCACCGCCGCGGCCACGGGAACGAGTTCGAGGGGTTCCTGGGGCTGCTCGGCGGGCTGACGATGGCGTTCGGGCGAGGGCGGAGCACCCGGCTCATCGCCGACCTGGCGGAGGTGGGGCCGGGGGACCGGGTGGTGGACGTGGGGTGCGGGCCGGGGCGGTTCCTGCGGGAGGCGGCGGAGCGGGGGGCGACGGCGGTCGGGGTCGACCCGTCGTCGCAGATGCGCCGGCTGGCGACCTGGCGGACCCCGGCGTCGCTGCGGGACGCCATCCGCGTGACCGACGGCATCGCCGAGCGCCTCCCGCTGGGCGGCGGCGAGGCCACGGTCGCCTGGGCGGTCGCCTCCTTCCACCACTGGGCCGACCCGGACGCCGGCCTGGCCGAGCTGCGCCGCGTCCTCCGGCCGGCCGGTCGCCTGCTGATCGCCGAGCGGCTCGCCCGGCCGGGCGGCTGGTTCCAGCACCACGCCCTCTCCTGGGAGCAGGGCCAGGACCTGGTCGCCCAGGCCGAGCGGGCCGGGTTCACCGACGTGGCCGCCGTCCGCCCCACCCTCGGCCGCCGCCACCAGCTGCTGGTCGTCCGGGGCCACCGCCCGGCCGACCCGAGCTGAGGGTCGACTCAGGCGAACGCGTCCCGCCAGGCCTCGGCGGTGGCTGGCGGAGGTCGACCCCGTCGGCGCCGAGGAAGGTGGCCAGGTCCCGCACGGCGGTGGCGACGGCGGGGGCGGCCGAGGCGGGGGCGTTGGGCTCGGCGTGGACGGCGTGGACGACCAGGCGGTTGCGGGCGCGGTCCATGGCCGGGTCGACCCGGCCGATGAGGCGGTCCCCGTGGAGGATGGGGAGGACGTAGTAGCCGTAGCGGCGGGCGGCCTTGGGGACGTAGATCTCCATGCGGAAATGGAAGCCGAACAGGCGCTCGGTCCGCTCGCGGTCGATGAGCAGGTTGTCGAAGGGGGAGAGGAGGGTCGCGCGGGGCTGCCAGTCGCCGGACCGGAGCCGCTCCAGCAGGGGCAGGTCGTCGGCGTGGACGTACCAGGGCCCCGGGCGCTCGGCGCCGTCGGCGGTCAGGCGGACCTGCTCGACCCGGCCGGCGCGCTCCAGGCCGGCCACGGCGGCGGCCAGGCCGGGGTAGCGGCCGGCGGTGAAGTGACGGTCGATGTCGCGGGCGGTGGCCACCCCGAGGGCGCGGAGGCTGCGCTGGGCGGCCAGGCGCACGACGTCGCGCTCGGGCGGGCGGCGGGTCGGGGCCCAGGCGGGGAGGCAGCGCTCGGCCAGGTCCCAGACCCGCTGCTGGCCCTGGCGGCCGGCGACCATGATGCGGCCCTGGGTCCAGAGCAGGTCGAGCATGCGGTCGACGTTGCGGCCGGCCGTCCAGCCGCCCGACTGCCAGGCGGTCACCGCCCGGTCCTCGATGGCGCTGGTCGGCAGGGGGCCGCTGGCCCGCAGCTGGCGCAGCATGGAGCGGCGCAGGCCCTGGTTGGCGGCCAGCCAGGCCCGCATCCGGCGGCCGTGGGCGTAGCGGTCGGAGGGGTAGCGGCGCATCAGCAGCGAGTGGATCGGGTAGTCCTCGGTGCAGACGATCGCGGCCGCGTGCGCCCAGTGCTCGAACAGCCGCCGGTCGCGCCAGAGCAGCGCCTCCAGGTCGGCCGGGTCGAAGCGGCCGAGGCGGCTCCGCAGGACCAGCAGGTGGCTGCGGGCGACCACGCTGATCGGGTCAGCTGGAGGCTGGCCAGGTCGGTGGCGACGTCCATGATCGCCTCCGGCCCGGCCGCCCCCGGCGGGAGCAGCCCGGCCAGGCGTTGCCGGCTGACGATCAGCCGGCGGGCGAGCTCCGGGTCAAGCGTCCGCAGCGCCCGCGCCATCAGCGGGGACGGCGGAGGCCGCGTGGCCGGTGGTGCCGACCGGTTGGCGCCGGCCGGGGATGCGGCCGAGGACGTCGTCGACGTCGGTGCCGTCGACGGTCTCGCGCTCCAGCAGCAGCTCGGTGAGCCGGTCCAGGGCCTCCCGATGAGAGGTGAGCATGGCCGTGGCCCGACCCTCGGCCTGGCGCAGCAGCTTGGCCACCTCCTGGTCGACCACCCGCTGGGTCGCCTCAGCGTAGGGGCGGGAGCGGACCTCTTCGGTGCCAAGGTACATAGGGCTGCCCGAGGCGAACCCGACCGGCCCCAAGGCCTCACTCATGCCAAACTCCCGCACCATCCGCGTGGCCAGATCGGTCGCCCCGGCCAGATCATTGCTGGCCCCGGTCGAGGTCTGGCCGAACACCAGCTGCTCAGCCACCCGCCCCCCCATCCGAATGGCCAGGCTGTCCTTCAGGTAGCCCTCGGTGTAGAGATGCCGCTCATCGATGGGGAGCTGCTCGGTCACCCCCAGGGCCTGCCCGGCCGGCAAGATGGTCACCTTGGCCACCGGATCCCCATGCTCGCTGATCGCCGCGACCAGGGCATGACCCGACTCATGCACCGCCACCGCCCGCTTCTCATCCGGCAACAACGCATTGGAGCTGTCGCGGCGGCCGAGCAGGATCCGGTCGCGGGCCTCGGAGAAGTCGACCGCCGACAGCACCTCCCGGCCGGCCCGGACCGCGAAGATGGCCGCCTCGTTGACCAGGTTGGCCAGATCCGCCCCCGAGAACCCCGGCGTCCCCCGGGCCACCACGTTCAGGTCGACATCGGGGCCCAGCTGCTTGCCCCGGGCATGCACCTGGAGGATGGCTCGCCGCTCCCCCTGGGTGGGCAGCGGGATCACCACCTGCCGGTCGAAGCGGCCCGGCCGCAACAACGCCGGATCCAGGGTCTCAGGCCGGTTGGTGGCCGCCATCACCACCACCCCGGTGGCCATGTCAAAGCCATCCATCTCGGCCAACAACTGGTTCAAGGTCTGATCCCGCTCATCATTGGACACAAACTGGCCCCCCCGCCGCTGCCCAATGGCGTCGATCTCATCAATGAACACAATCGACGGGGCCCGCTTGCGAGCCTCAGCGAACAAATCCCGCACCCGAGCCGCCCCCACCCCCACAAACAACTCCACAAACGACGACCCGGTCACCGAGATGAACGGCACATGGGCCTCCCCGGCCACCGCCCGCGCCAGCAGGGTCTTGCCCGTCCCCGGCGGCCCGACCATCAGCACCCCCTTGGGGCCGACCGCCCCCGCCCGCCGATAGCGATCCGGGTTCTTCAAGAAGTCGACGACCTCGGTGACCTCACGCTTGACCCCCTCGTAGCCGGCCACATCCGCAAAGGTGGTGTCGGGCCGCTCCGCATCGAACACCCGCGACCGCGCCCGCCCAATCCCCCCCATCCCCGCCAACTGCCGACGCGTCGCCCGACCCAGGTACACGAAGATGGCGATGAACACGATCAGCGGCAACAGGCTGAGCAGCACCGAGCCCAGCGTGGTGCGCGGACCGACGGCCTTGACCTCGACGTTGTGGTCGTCCAGGAGCTTGGTGAACTCGTCGTCCTGGAGGTTGGTGGGATAGGACGACTCGAACTTGGTGCCGTCCTTGAGCTCGCCCTCGATGTGGCCGTCCGAGCCGATCTCGACCGACTTGACCTCGCCGGCGGCGATCTTGTCCTTGAGCTCGGGTGCGTAGGTCAGGTCGGTGACCCGGCCCTGCTCCATCTGGTTGGGGAGCAGCAGCAGGACCAGGCTGATCAGCAGCCCGATCGGGAGCAGCCAGCTCCGCCAGCGCGGCGGGGGCGGGGGGGCCGGGCTGGGCGGGCGGTCGGGCGGCGGCCCCGGCTTCGCCGTGTTGCTGGGATGGCGGGACATCGGTGGGCTCCTCCGGCGGCGTGCAGGCTCGTCAGCCCACGGTAGCGCCGCTTGCCTCGAAAGGCAGCCTCGAAGCCTTAACCCGTGTAGGGGACACGCCGGTCGGCCGGGACGTCGGCCAGGCGCGGGTTCTCCTTGTCGCGCTCGGAGAGGATCGGCTCCTCTTCCGGCCAGGAGATGCCCAGGTCAGGGTCGTTCCAGGCGATGCCCAGCTCGTCGCTGCCGTCGTACTCGCCGGTGACCAGGTAGGTCATGATCACGTCGTCGTGGGCGTAGAAGCCGTGGGCGACGCCCTCGGGGATGTAGATGGCCAGGTCTTCGCCGCCGCCCTGCTGGAGGGTGGTGTGCTTGCCCTCGGTGGGGGAGCCGATGCGGGTGTCGACCAGCACCGTGGTGACCTTGCCGCGCTGCACGAACCAGAGGTCGGCCTGGCGGCGGTGGTAGTGGAGGCCGCGCAGGACCTTGGGGGAGGAATCCGACCGGTTGCCCTGGAGCATCGGGGCGGCAAAGGGCAGCCAGGAGCTGCGGTAGGTTTCGAGGAAGCGGCCGCGGTCGTCGCTGTGGACCTCGGGACGGATCAGCCAGACGCCTGGGATTTCGGTCGATTCGACGACGTCTGCCACTGCTGCCCCCCTCCTGCCCCGGATGGTGCCCTCGCGTGAGGCTACTAGCGGTCCTCGGCGCGCGCAAAGCGTGACGCTGCCGAGCGAGTGGGACGCCATCCGCCTCCGACCGTCATCACCGCGCCGCGCCAGCCACTCCTGGGTAGCATGAGGGGGACGCCGCCCCGAGGAGTGCCGTGCCCAGCGACCCAACCAGCCGCGAGTACCGCGACAGCGTCGGCATGTTCACGACCGGGATCACGGTGGTCACGGCCGTCTCGGGGCGGTTCGGGCATGGCATGACGGCCAACGCCTTCGCCTCGGTGTCCCTCGACCCGCTGCTGGTGCTGGTGTGCGTGGTCAAGGACGCCCTCATGCACAAGGTCCTGGACGAGGTCGGGCGCTTCGCGGTGTCGGTCCTGGCCGGCGACCAGGAGGACCTGGCCCGCTACTTCTCCGACTCGGGGCGGCCCAGCGGCATGGCCCAGTTCCTGCCCGTGGCCTGGCACCCCGGACCGACCACCGGCGCCCCTCTGCTGGACGGGGCCCTGGCCCACCTGGAGTGCGACGTGGAGGCGGCCTACGACGGCGGCGACCACACGGTCTTCCTGGGCCGGGTCCGCTGGGTCGAGCGGGCCAAGCCCGACGGCGACCCCCTGCTGTACTTCGGCGGCCGCTACCGGCGGCTCGAGAACCCGTAAGGCGCAGCCCCGCCCGCGGCTCCAAGGGAGCGACCACCGTCACCCTGGCCACCCGCCGGACCACCCAGGTGACCAGCGGCCGGGTCCAGGACCTGCTGTCGGCCTGGCAGCCGCTGGAGGTCAGCGGCGCACCACCGCCACCGCGGCCAGGCCGAGCAGGCCGCCGAGCATGAAGAAGGCGACCGACACCCCGGCGGCCCCGGCGACCAGGCCGGCGGCCGCCGGGGTGGCCACCTGCCCGAACCGGTTCCCGGTGAGCCGGATGGCCAGGGCGGTGCCGCGGGTCCCCTCGGGCACGGCCTGCACGACCATGCTCATGGTCAGCGGCTGGCCGATGCCGAGCAGGAAGCCGGCCGCGGCCAGCAGGAGCCCGAGCACGGCGATGTCGCCGGCCAGCGGCAGGGCCGCGGTCAGCAGCGCCGACCCGGCGGCGCTGGCGGCCAGCAGCCGGATCCGGCCGAGCCGCCCGACCATCCAGGGGATCAGGAGCCGGGACAGGATCGAGGTGGCGGCCCGGAGGCCGAGCAGGCCCGCGACCACCGCCGGGGGGATCCCTCGCTGGCTGCCGAGGACCGGCAGGAAGGCGGTGAGCACGTCCACGGTGGCCAGGATGGCCAGGCTGGCGAACATCCCGGCCGGCACGCCTCTGGCCCCGATCAGCTCCCAGGCCCGCAGGGGCCGGCCCTCCCCCCGGTCCCGCGGGCGCCCGGCCCGCCCGAGCCGGTCGGTGCCGAGCGAGGTCGGGACGGCCAGCGCCATCAGTCCGGCGGCGACCACGAACCCGAGGGTGGTCGCGTCCTCCAGCGAGCGGCCGGCCGCGCTGAGCGCGATCCCGGCCAGGGCCGGCCCGATCAGCTGGCCGGCGGAGGCGGCGGCGGCATAGAGCCCGAAGTCGCGGTCGTGCAGGGGGTCGCCGGACTGGCGGGCGATCAGGCTCTGCCCGGCCAGGGTGAGGGCGAGGTGGCCGAGGCCGAGCACGGCGCTGGCCAGGGCCAGCCCCGGCAGGCTGGCCGCCAGCCCGAGCTGCGCGCAGGCCACCGCGCCCAGGGCGATCCCGCCGGTCAGCAGCCAGCCGGGTCGCCAGCGGTCGCTGGCCCGGCCCAGCGGCACGGCCACCACCAGGGGGACGAGGGCGAAGGCGGCGGTGATGAGGCCAACGGCGCGGGCGTCGGCGCCCAGGGCCAGCGCCCGGTAGGAGGTGACCGGGCGGGCCAGGAACAGGGCCGCCTGGGTGAGCACGACCCCGGCCAGGACCCTGGTCAGCCAGCCAGGCAGCGTCGCCCTCACACGACGACGACGCCGTCCTCGTCGCTGTACAGGTGCCGGCCGGGGCGGAAGGTGGCGCCGCCGAAGCTCACCGGCACGTCGACCTCGCCGGCGGCCAGCTTGGCGCTCTTGCGCGGGTTGGAGCCGAGGGCCTTGATGCCGAGGTCCAGGGCGCCCAGCGCCTCGGTGTCGCGGACGGCGCCGTTGACCACCAGCCCGGCCCAGCCGTTCTCCTGGGCCAGCCCGGCGATCAGGTCCCCGATGAGCGCGCTGTGCAGCGACCCACCGCCGTCAACCACCAGCACGGCGCCGTCCCCTTGCTCGGAGAGGACCTTCTTGACCAGGGCGTTGTCCTGGAAGCAGGCCACCGTGCGGATCGGGCCGGAGAAGCGCCGGCGGCCGCCGAACTGCCGCAGCTGGAGATCACAGCTCTCCAGCGCCTCGCCGTGCTCGTCGACCAGGTCCGCGGTCCGGAAGTCCGTCATGCCCCAACTGTACCCGCCCGCCTCCGAGCCTCAGGAGGCGCCCCAGCTGCCCGCACCACCCTCGCGTTCGAAAGCGGGTCAGCGGGGAAGGCTGTTCCTACTATCCGCCAAAGGGTGCCCAACGGCAGGAAAGGACGGCGACCATGCGGAGTGGCGCGTGGATCAGAGGGCTGCTCGTGGCCATGGCGGTGGGCCTGGTCGCGACGGCCTGTGGCGAGTCCGACGGCGGCGGCGGTGGCGGTGGCGGCGGCAACCGGCAGATCACCGGGCTGAACATCCTGGTTGGCACGGCCCCGGGCGGCGGGTTCGACCAGACGGCGCGGACCGCGGCCAAGGTGATGGAGGACGCCAAGCTGGCCCGCAACGTGGAGGTCCAGAACCTGCCCGGCGCCGGCAACACCATCGCCCTGCAGCGCCTGGTCAACGAGAAGGGCAACGGCAAGGTCATGCAGCAGATGGGGCTTGGCCTGGTCGGCGGCGTCTACACCAACAAGTCCAAAGCCACCATCGACCAGACCACCCCGGTGGCCCGGCTCACCGAGGAGCCGGAGATCGTGGTGGTCAACAAGGACTCCCCCTACCAGTCGTTCGACCAGCTGCTGACGGCCTGGAAGGCCGACCCGGGCAAGCTCGCCGTCGGCGGCGGGTCCGCCCCCGGCGGCCCCGACCACCTGGCGCCCATGCTGATCGCCCAGACGGCCGGGATCGACCCCAAGCAGGTCAACTTCGTCTCCTACGACGGCGGTGGGGAGCTGCTGGCGGCGGTGCTCGGCAACCAGGTCGCCTTCGGCGTCACCGGGGTCGGCGAGACCAAGGACCAGATCGACTCCGGCGAGATCCGCGCGCTGGCCGTGACCAGCGCCGAGAAGGCCCCGAACCTGGACACGCCCACCCTGAAGGAGCAGGGCGTCGACCTCGAGTTCACCAACTGGCGCGGCTGGGTGGCCGCGCCCGAGCTGAGCGAGGACGACAAGCAGGCGCTGATCGACCTGGCCACCAGCATGCACGACTCCCAGGGGTGGAAGGACGCCCTGACCCAGAACGGCTGGACCGACGCCTTCATGGTCGGCGAGGAGTACGCCACCTTCCTCAAGGCCGAGAACCAGCGCGTCGGCGACGTGCTCGGCCAGCTGGGGCTGGCATGAGCTCCCTGGCGGAGCGCCTCCGGGGCCGCTCCGAGCTGGGCGTGTCGGTGCTGCTGGCCGCGCTCGGCGTCCTCGTCCTGGTGGACGCGTCCCGGATCCCGACCGACTTCACCCAGCGGGGCCCGGTGGGCCCCGCCGCGGTGCCGGCCGTGGTCGGGGTGGCGCTGCTGGTGATCGCCGTGCTGCTGGCCCGCGACGTGCTCCGGGGCGGCCACGGCGAGTCGGAGATGGGCGAGGACGTCGACCTGAGCCACCCCAGCGACTGGCGCACCGTGCTCCTGCTGATCGCCGCCTTCCTGGCCAACGTGGTGCTGATCGACCGGGTCGGCTTCCCGATCTCGGGCGCGGTGCTGTTCTGGGGCTCGGCCTACGCCCTGGGCAGCCGCCACTACCTCCGCGACCCGCTGATCGCCCTGGCCCTGTCGGTCGTCACCTACCTGATCTTCGCCCGCGGGCTCGGCATCGGCCTGCCGGCCGGGCCGCTGGAGGGGGTCATGTAGATGGAGGCGCTGTCCGACCTGCTCAACGGCTTCGCCACCGCGCTCACGCCGGCCAACCTGGGCTGGGCGGCGCTGGGGGTGATCCTCGGCACCGCGGTCGGGGTGCTGCCCGGCATCGGGCCGGCGATGACGGTGGCCCTGCTGCTGCCGGTCACCTACGGCCTGGACCCGACCGCCGCCTTCATCATGTTCGCCGGAATCTTCTACGGGGGCATGTTCGGCGGCTCGACCACCTCGATCCTGCTCAACACCCCAGGTGAGAGCTCCTCGGTAGTCACCGCCATCGAGGGCAACCTCATGGCCAGGCGCGGCCGCGCCGCCCAGGCCCTGGCCACGGCGGCCATCGGCTCGTTCGTGGCCGGCCTGATCGGGACGATGCTGCTGGTCCTGCTCGCCCCCATCATCGTCGACATCGCGGTCGGGATCGGCGCCCCCGACTACTTCGCCATCATGATGCTGGCCTTCATCGCGGTCACGGCCGTGCTGGGGGCGTCGCGGATCCGCGGCTTCGCCTCCCTGTTCATCGGCCTCGCCATCGGCCTGATCGGGATCGATCAGGCGACCGGTCAGCAGCGGCTCACCTTCGGCATCCCGCAGCTCGCCGACGGCATCGACATCGTCGTGGTGGCGGTCGGGATCTTCGCCATCGGCGAGGCCCTGTGGGTGGCGGCCCACCTCAGCCGCCGACCGGCCGACATCATCCCCACCGGCCGGGCCTTCATGAACCGCGAGGACTGGCGCCGCTCGTGGAAGCCGTGGCTGCGGGGCACCGCGCTCGGCTTCCCGTTCGGGGCCCTGCCGGCCGGCGGGGCCGAGATCCCCACCTTCCTGTCCTACGTCACCGAGAAGCGCCTGTCCAGGCACAAGGGCGAGTTCGGCCACGGGGCCATCGAGGGCGTGGCCGGGCCCGAGGCCAGCAACAACGCCTCGGCCGCGGGGACCCTGGTGCCGATGCTGACCCTGGGCCTGCCCACCAACGCCACCGCCGCGGTGATGCTGGCCGCCTTCGTGCAGTACGGCATCCAGCCCGGGCCACTGCTGTTCGAGCGGGAGGGCGACCTGGTCTGGGCCCTGATCGCCAGCCTGTTCATCGGCAACACCCTGCTGCTCATCCTCAACCTGCCGCTGGCCCCGATC
>Ga0307415_100000473_pt1 | contig 17372 bp, 18 predicted proteins | sample DK1Cmetagenome_FD_204524 | JGI IMG/M metagenome (GOLD analysis project Ga0307415, IMG submission 204524) | Maize rhizosphere microbial communities from greenhouse at UC Davis, California, United States - DK15-C-2 | ecosystem: Host-associated > Plants > Roots > Rhizosphere > Soil | place: USA...
CCGCGCCGCCGAGACCGCCGAGCACGACTTCGTCTCCTGCGCGACCTTGAGCTGCTGCTGGCCGATCGAGAGCTGCGTCACGCCGAGGACGAACTGCGCCTGCGCCTTCTGCTGGGGGTTCGTCAGGTTGCTGTCGGCGAAGGCGAGCAGGCGAAGCGCGGTCTGGTAGTCCTGCAGCGACTGCGCGGCGGTGCGCGCCTTGTTCCCGAGGACCAGCGCCGCCTGTCCGACGAGATTCGCGCTGTCTCCCGCCTGTCGAGCCGCGCGCAGCGAGACGAGCGCCGAGTCGGGCCGGTTCAGCTCCCCCTGGATCTGGGCGAGCTGGAGATACGCGCCGGGCGCCTTGGGATTGGTCGCGAGCAGCTGCCGGAGCGTCTGCTCGGCCTGCTGGTTCTGGCCGGCGGAGCGCAGGAGCTGCACGTGGTAGACGCGCAGGTCGGCGTTGTTCGGGAACTTCGCCACGCCGCGCGCGATCGTCTCGGCGGCCTTCTGCGGCTGGCTGTCGCTCGCGTAGGCGTCGGCGAGGCGGAGGAAGTAGGCCGTGTCGGCGAGCGCCGTGTCGGTCTTCACCATCTCCTCTCCGGCGCGGATCGCCCCCTTCCAGTCCTTCGCCGCACGGAGGAGGCGGAACTGAAGGTCGAGGAGCCGAGGATCGCCCGGGTTCTCGGCGACCGCCTGGTTGATGATCGGCACCGCGCGGGCGGCCTGGCCGCTCGCGGCGATCGCGCTCACCACCGGCTCGACGATGCGCGTGTTGCCCGGATCGGTCGAGACGAGCGTGGTATAGGCGTCGATCGAGGCCGCCGTGTCGCCCTTCGCCTGATAGGCCGGGGCGACGAGGCCGAGCGCCGTGCGGTTGGTGGGGTGGATCGCCAGGATCTCCTTGGAGATCGCGATGATCGAGTCGGGCGGCGCCTTCGTCGCGTTGTAGGCGTTGGCGATGCAGGCCCGGGCGATCGTGGACTTGGGATAGGCCGCGATGCCCGCGCGGGCCGCCGCGGCGGCCTCGGCGTACTTCTGCTGCCGGAAGAGATCCACGCACCGGCGCTCGGCGGGGAGCTGCTTGAGCGCCTCGCGCACTTCCTTGGAGACCGCGGCGGCGGCGCCGTTCACGTTGCTCGCCTCGATCACGCCGAGCGGCTGGACGAGCGAGTTGTCGCGGGTGAGGACGAGGCGCGGCGTGAGGCGAACGCCGTTCCCCTCCTTCGCGACCGACCCCTCGACGTAGAAGTCGGCGCGCAGTACGCGGGCGAGCTCGCGCGCGTCGTTGGGCGTCAGCGCCTCGGTGGTCGAGAAGCCGGAGCCCTCGAGGGCATTGTTGACGTCGGCCTTCGGCACGACCCAGAGCTCCTTGATCGGCACGTCGCGAGCGATTCGCGTGCGAATCGCCTCGGCGACGTCCGTCCCGAGCTTCCGGTCCGTGCTCCGGAGGGTACCGACCATGATACGCGGGCCCGTCTCGGGCGCGGAGCGAGATTGCGCCGAGAGCGCGGTCAGCGAGCCGCTGGCGGCGAAGCCCGCGAGCAGTCCGGCCACCGCGAGCGCCTGGCGATGCCGTGCAATCACTGTAATAACCTCCGAAGCGTTGAACATGGGTACCCGGTCGAGCCCGTCGAGGTCCATTCCAGAGGGTCGGCCCCCGGTCTGGCTTCCGTGCGGCCCTGGAGGCCGCCAGAGTGGGCGAAGAGGGACTCGAACCCCCGACATCCTGTGTGTAAGACAGGCGCTCTAACCAACTGAGCTATTCGCCCGCGTGCGCGCCCTCGCTCGTCGTGCATCGCAACGAGCGCGCCGCGCAAAAGCAGCGCGCCCGGTGCCCTACGCGGGCCGAGCGCGCGAAGCCGGCCAGACGGCGCCGGCGAACCCTTTCGAACCGCTCACCCCTTGAGGATCGCGAGCGGGACGAGTACGCAGTAACCGACGACGAGCAGCGTCGCGGCGAGGGTCTCGCCGCCGCGCGCCAGATCCACGTAGCCGAGCACGAGCGCCAGCGCGGCGAGCCCCCACCAGAGCAGGGAGCCGAGACGCCGCGCGCGCGCGGTGGGAGCGTCGGGGAGGGCCATAAGCGGTGTAGTGTAGACCCCACGGAAAAGGGTGTCAAGCGAGCGGCCGGGCGCGGCTCAGACGAAGATGAGCGTCACGGCAGGAACCTGCCCGACTTCGAGGAAGCGGCGGTTCACCTCGGCCGTCGCGTCCACGAGCGTCTCGAGGATGCCGGGCACGCGCTCGCGCAGCCCTTCGACGTCGGCCAGCTCGAGCTGCAGCATCTCGTCCGTCGCCAGTCGCACGCCCACCCGCCGCTCCCCCTCGTCGCGCAGCGAGACGAGGCAGTCCACCCAGGCACTCATGTCGCCCGTGTAGTCGGCCGGGAAGCCGAGCGCACGCTGGCACTCGCGGTGAAAGGAGCGCCAATCGTAGATGGCGGCGGTGATGAGGGCGACGAATCCTCCGGCTTCCACGTTGTTCGTCCTCGGCGCGGGGAAAGGGGTTGTCGGTGCTCCTCGCCCACCGCACGGGGCGGGCCCGGTGGCGCCGGGACGCCGGGGGGTGGCATGATGCCTGCCTCCGTGACGGTAGTTCGAACCGCAGTGCCAGCACGAGCGAGACCGCCTCCTAGGGGGACCATGGAGTCAGGCGACTTGGCGCCCGGGCTGCGCGTGCTCGCGGATCGCTACGAGATCCTCGGCGAGGTCGGTCGCGGCGGGATGGCGACCGTGTTTCTCGCTCGCGAGCGCACGTCCGACCGGCTCGTCGCCATCAAGACGATAGACGGCCGCTACGCCGAGGACGCCGAGGCTCAGGCGCGTTTCGCGCGCGAGGCGCGGATGGTCGCCGCCCTCGACCACCCGAACATCGTGCGCACGCTCACCGTCGAGCAGCTGGGGGACCGCGCGACGGCGATCGTCATGGAGTACGTGGCGGGTGGCAGCTTGCGCGAGGCGCTGCGCGCCGGCGGGCCGCTGTCGTTCGAGCGCGCCGAGCGAATCCTCGCCGACGTCGCCGAGGCGCTCCGCTACGCCCACGCCCGCGGCCTCGTCCACCGCGACGTAAAGCCGGCGAACGTCTTCCTCGACCGGGACAGCGGCCGCGCCCTGCTCTCCGACTTCGGGATCGCGCGCGCCGTCGAGGAGGACAACCGGCTGACGCTCACCGGGATCTCCATCGGCACGCCGAGCTACATGTCCCCCGAGCAGATAGACGGGAAGCGCCTCGACGGGCGGAGCGACATCTACAGCCTCGGGCTCCTCGGCTGGGAGATGCTCGCCGGCGAGCGGCCGTGGGCCGGGGAGAGCCTGTACCGCGTCATCTACAAGCAGAAGCACGAGGAGTTGCCGCGCCTCACGCTGCTGCGTCCCGACATTCCCGAGCACCTGCTGTTCGCGATCGAGGGCGCGCTGCACAAGGACCGGGAGACGCGGTGGGCCGACGTGGACGAGTTCCTCGAGGAGCTCTCCGAGCGGCCGGCGCCACCGCGCGAGATGGAGCGGGAGGACCACGCACCGCCCGCCGCGCGGTCCGACGATGACGAGGCGGCGCCCGGGCACGGCGGTGCGGTGACGCCGCCGCCGATCGTCCTCCCGGGAGTCGTCGCCGACGCCGTCCCGTACGCCGAGGAGCCGCGCACGGTCGCCGAGCTCGCCTGGCCCCCCTACGACGAGGACCACGACGACGGCTGGCGGGTCGCGCCGCGTTCGTCGCGGCTACGCGCGCGCTACGCGGTACCGGCGGCGCTGGCGCTCGTGGCGGCGGTGGCGGTCGCCGGCGGGCTCCGCTCTCGGCGCGAGGCCGACGCCCGCTCGGCGCGTCCGGCGACGGCCGCCGCCGACACGGCCCGCCGGGCCGACTCTTTGACGCGCACGGCGAGCGCGGGCGAGCTCGACCCGGTCGCCGTCACGAAGCCCGACACGGCGGCGGCCCGCCCCGCGCCGTCGTCGGGCGCCGCGCGGCGCCGGGCGCGGCGGCCCACCACCACCACCACCGGGCGACGTGACGGCGGCGCGGCGTCGGGCGCGCCGGCGCTCGTCGGCTCGGCACGCACGCGACGCGACAGTCTTGCCCTCTGCCGCTCGCCGGCCGGCGCCGACCAGCGCGCCTGCCTCGCCGCGGCGATCGCCGAGAACGACTACGGGCTCAACAACGTCTACCGCACGCTGATCGGCGAGATGCGGCGGCAGGAGCGGGTCGCCCGCGACGCGTCGGACCCGCCGTCGGTGCAACGACTGCGCGCGCAGCAGCGCGCGTGGCTGGTCACGCGCGACGAGGCGTGCCGGCGGCGTGTGGGCCAGCAGGGTGCGCTCTGGGCCGCGCCGCGCGCGCGCTGCCTGGCGGGCGAGTCCACGCGCCGCGCCGCCGTCCTAGCCGACCGGCTCACGCGGCTGCGCGCGCCCTGAGCGGCGGCGGGGATCAGTCCTCCCCGCCCTCCCGCGCCGCGCCCGGCGAGCCCTCGGCTTCGGTGTCGTCGCCGCCCGTCTCGGGTGTCGCGCTCTCGTCGCCCGCACGGCCGAACTCGCCGCCGCCGTACGCGCCGCGCGTCGTGGAGCCGCCGTAGCCGGCCTGCCCGCCGTAGCTGCTCTCGCCGTGGTAGGCACTGTCGCCGCCGGCGCCGCCGTAGCCCGTCCCGGCGTCGAACCCCTTGCCGGGGATCCCCTGCCGTCCCTCGCCTCCGCCCGCCTCGTTACGTCCGGCGGCGTCCTCACCGCCCTCGCGTGGCTGGTCGCGCATCGTCTCGTCTCCTCGTCGTCGCGTCGCACCGGCCGACCCCGTGCCGGCGGGCGCGTCCGTCACACCCTTCAATCCGCGTACCGCGGCCGCTCCTCACACGTGGTCCACGACGCCCTTCGCGCCCTGGTGCCGCGCGCAGTGAGCGCAGCAGTAGAAGGTGCCGTTCGCCTCGATGCCGTGGCCGATGATCTTGCAGCCGCAGTGCGCGCACACCGGGGCAAGGCGGTGGATCGCGCACTCGAAGCTGTCGAACACGTGACGATTGCCGGCCGTGATCACCTCGAACGACAGGTAGTAGTCGTTCCCGCACACCTCGCACTTCGCCATCGTCCCCTCCGGCACGAGTCGTGGCGCAGGCACGCGAGAAGCGCGCCGCCATCCGCTCAGCGCGTTGGCTCGCCGGGAGGCGTGGCCGGCGGCGTGGAGTCGCCGGGCGTACCCCCCGGCGCGGCGCCGGCGGGCAGCGTGTCGCGGAGCAGCTCGTCGAGCACGCTCTCCTCGCGCGCCCGCCGCTCGGCGGCGACGTCCGCGGCGCGCAGGTCGCGCATCCGTCGCCGGTCGCGACGCCGCCGGCTGACGTAGAGCGGCACGACGACGAGGAAGAGGAGGAAGACGCCGAGCGTGAGGTCCGTGAAGATGGCCAGCGCGCCGTAGCGGCGCCGTGTCTGCTGCTGCCATCGCTTCTCGAACGCCGTCGCCGTGAGGCCGTACGCCGAGCGCACGGCGATCTCGAACGAGCGCGAGCTCTTCCAGTGCTGGAAGAAGAGCGCGAGCCCGCGCTCGCGGTCGAGGGCGGCGAGGTCGGCGACGGCGCGATAGGCCAGCGCGTAGGCGGACTGCGCCTCGCCGCTGCCGCGGAAGAACGCGGAGTCGAGCGCGGCGAGCGTCGGCATGCCGCGCAGCGCCAGGGCGACGTTCGTGGCGAGCACCTCGTCCCGGTCCAGCTCGCGCGCGCTGTAGCTCGCGTACCCCTCGTCGAACCAGCGCGGCGGGAGACTGCCGAGCGCCTCGTACAGCGCCAGGTGGGCGAGCTCGTGCCGGAGCACCTCGATCGGGTCGCCGGCGTCGCTCCCCGCGGTGCTCCCCTGCATCACGATGCGGCGCTGCTCGGGGACGGCGATCGCGGCCCCCCACTCCGGCGCCCACGGCCCCACCCACTCGCGGAACGTGTCGCGGTCCGGCGCGACGGCGATCAGCACGCGCTCGCGCGGCCGCGGCAGCCCCGGGAAAGTGTCGCGTCGTGCCGCCGCGGAGAGGAGCGAGCGGGCGAGCGCCATGTCGCGCGGGTAGGCGACGACGGTGAAGCGCCCCCCGTCGAGTCGGACGGCGGGCGGCCCGGGGAGCGACTCCTGCGCCCCCCCGCCGCGGGGTGCGAGGGCGAGGAGCGGCGCGAGCGCCAGCGCGGCGAGGAGAGAGCGCGCGCGCCGCGCTAGGCGCGCGGCGGGGCGCCCCCCGCCTCGACCGTCGTCAACAGCTCCCCGCAGCGCTTGCCCCATGGGTTGAACTTGTTCGCCGCGAATCCGTCGCGCCACGCCTGCTTCGCGCGCTCCTGCTCGCCGGCGAACCAGAAGGCGCGCCCCAGCTCGTAGTGCGCCTCGATCAGATTGGGGCCGAGGGCGATCGTCTTCGTGAAGAACGTCTCGGCGTCCTCGTACATCTCGCGCTCGAGGTAGACGAGTCCGAGATAGAAGTGCGCGTAGAGCGTCGCCTTCCGGTCGTTGTCGAGCCGGATCGCCTTCGAGAGGTGCTCGATCGCCTCGCCGAAGATGCGCTTCTTGAGGCAGATGTAGCCGACGTTGATGCGGGCCAGCGCGTTGCCCGGCTCTCGCATCAGCACTTTCTGGAAGTTGAGCAGCGCGTCGTCGTACTTCTCGCGCAGCATCTGCGCCCAGCCGAGCAGCGACTCGGCCTGCGGATCGTTGGGCGAGAGCTCGAGGGCGCGGAGCAGCGACGCCTCGGCGCCCTCGTAGTCGCCGAGCGAGATCCGGCTCCACCCCTTCTCGATGAAGGTCGAGGCGCCGATGTGGTCGGCGCGCACGACGGGGCGCTCGCCGACGAAGGCCGGGGCGCTCGTCGGCATCGCCGGCGGCGCGGAGGCCGCGGCGGCGGCGGGGCGGCCGCCGTTGCCCGACGACACGCTCTTCCACCGCTCGGCGAGCCCCTTCGCGTCGTCGCGCAACGCGGTCAGCTCGGCGAGCTCCTGGTCCACGCTGCGAATCAGCGTGATGATCTCCAGCTTGAGCGCGTCGCGCTCGCTCGCGGCGTCGGGCGCCGAGAGGCGGGACAGCAGCTCGGCGTGGCGGGCGCGCAGGGCGCCCGTCGCCGATTCAGCCACGCCCGGCCCGCCGCCCCGGCTTCGCGGCGGGCAGTACGGCCTCCGCCGCCGCCACGGCGGACGTCGCGACGGCGTCTGCCGCGGCGTCGCTCCCGCTCCCGGTGGCCGCCTCGAGCGTCAGGCGCTCCGTCGCCGAGAGGAGGCGCGCGACGTCGAGAAAGATCACGAGGCGGTCGGCGCGGCGCACGATCCCCTTCAAGTACTCGCCGGCGAGCCCGCGGAAGAGCGGCGGCGGCGGCGTGAGGCGTGACGGGTCGAGCGGCGCCACCTCGAGCACCGCGTCCACCGTCACGGCGACGAAGCCGTCGCCGCCGTTGAGCACGAGGAGGCGGGCGTCGGAGCCGAGCGCGGCGCGCGGCATCCCGAAGCGGGCGCGCAGGTCCACCACCGGGAGCACGCGCTGCTGGTACTCGACGACTCCCTCGATCCACTCCGGAACGTTGGGGACGGGGGACGGGGCCTGGTGGCGGAGCACGCGCTCGACCGAGTTGATGTCGGCGGCGAAGAGGTCGTCGCCGAGCCGGAAGGTGACGATCTGCGCGAAGTCGGCGGTCTTCATGCGGTCTCCTGGGCCTGATCCGAGAGGCAGGCGGCGACGAGCGCCTCGGCGTCCACGACGGCGACGAGCTCCGCGCCGCGCCGCGCCACGCCGACGAGCAGGCCGTCGCGACCGCCCCCGGCCGCCGGCGCCGGCTGCAGCGTGGCGAGGTCGATCGCGAAGACGTCGTCCACGTCGTCCACCGCGAGGGCGATGCGGCGCTCCCCGGCGCGGAGGACGAGGGCGGCGGCGTCCTCGCGCGCGAGGGCTATACCGAGGGGACGCGCCGGCGAATACGCCGGCAACATCCGCCCGCGCAGCGTGACGACGCCGAGCATGGAGCGCGGCATCTCGGGGATCGCGCTCAGCTGCGGCAGCTCCAGCGCCTCCTCGACCGACGCCAGTGGGGCCGCGAACAGCTCGCCGCCGACGCGGAAGACGAGCAGGTCGGCGCTCCCCTCGCGCAGGCGAACGCGCTCGGCGAACCCCGGGGCGATAGCGTCGCCAGCGCCGCTCGCGCGCGCGGCGTCGTCGGTCACGTCGGACTCGGTGCTGGCGTTCACGGCGGGGCCTCCCCTGTTCTCGCTGGTCACCACGGCCGCTCGGCGGGCGCCGGGAGCCGCGCCAGCAGCTCGACGATCGCCGGCGCGACGCCGGCCAGCGGCTCCACGCGGTCGGCGCCGGCGATCGCGCGCGCCGCCTGCGGCATGCCGTAGATCACCGAACTCTCCTTGTCTTGGACGATCGCCAGCCCCCCGGCGTCGCGGACGGCGCGCAGCCCCTCCGCGCCGTCGCGCCCCATCCCCGTCAGCACGACGCCGACGCAGGCCGGCCCGAAGTGCGCGGCGGCCGAGCGGAACAGCAGGTCGGCCGCCGGCCGCACGCCCCAGATGGGGGGCGACATCTCGAGCTCGATGACGGCCGGCGCGCCGGGCGCCGAGACGCGCATGTGGAGCCCGCCCGGCGCGACGTAGACGCGGTTCTGGAGGATCCGGTCGCCCTCGGCCGCCTCGGCGACGCGCAGCGGGCTGAGGACGTCGAGGCGCTGGGCGAGGCTCTTCGTGAACCCGCGCGGCATGTGCTGGACGACGAGCACCGCGGCGCCGAGCGCGCGCGGCAGGGCCGGCACCAGCTCGGCGAGGGCGCGCGGCCCGCCGGTGGAGGTCGCGACGACGACGACGCGCGTCGCCGCATTCGGCGCGCCGCCGACGGCGACTGCCTGCGGGTCCACCGCGGCGCGCGGCCGGGCGAGCATCGGCACGCCGCGCAGGTTGACCTGCGTGGACGCGCGCAGCGCCTCGAGCAGCCGGTCACGCACCGTCGAGAGGTCGAGGCTGATCGGCCCCGAGGGCTTCCGCACGAAGTCCACCGCCCCCAGCTCGAGGGCCCGGATCGTCGGGTCGTGCGTCCCGTCGGCGCCGGCCGCGCTCAGCATGACGACCGGCCGCGGCGTCTCGCTCATGATGTAGCCGAGCGCCTGCAGGCCGTCGAGCTCCGGCATCTCGATGTCGAGCGTGACGATGTCCGGCTCGAGGGCGTGGATCTGCTTGAGCGCCTCGTAGCCGTTGCGCGCCGTGCCGACGACGCGAAACTCCGCGCTCCCGTCCACGATGTCGCTGATCACCCGGCGCATGAACGCCGAGTCGTCCACGACGAGGACCGTGTGCGGGCGCGCGGCGACGCTCCCCGCGGTGGGGGTTCTAGAGGACACGCTCGCCGCGCTTGAGCGACCGCACGGTGACGACCCCCGCCCCGACGTCGAAGAAGACGCTGCGCCCGAAGTCGCCCCCCGTGTCCTGCGCGACGATGGGGACGCCGGCCGCCGCGAGGGCGCGATGCGACGCCTCGACGTTGCGCTCCCCCATGTTGATCCCGCCCGCCGGGAGGAGCTGCCCGAACATGCTCGCCCCACCGACGAGGCGCGCCGTGAGCGGCCCGCTCGAGCCCATCCGCCGCAGCTCGGCGATCAGCACCGGGACGACCGTCGAGGGGAACTTGCCGGCGTTGCTCCGGTCGCGCGACAGCGACTCGTCGGGGAGGAGGACGTGGGCGAGCCCGCCGAGGCGCGCCGCGGCGTCGTGGAGGACGATCGCGACGCAGCTCCCGAGGCCGATCGTGCTGAGGCGCGCGGCGCCGGCGCCCACCGCGTAGTCGGCGACGCGCACGCGGATCTCGCGCACGGCGGGCGCGGTCACGAGGGGTACGGGCCGAGGCGTGGGGCCGCGGCGGGGGAGAGTCGAAACATGCAGGAGGTCGGCTCCGTGAAGTCGTCGGGTCGCCGCGCGGCGACGGCCGCTACAGGCGGCGGAAGATGCGCTCGCGGGGATCCACCGGCGCGAACAGCGAGCGGGCGCGTCCGAGCAGCGTCTCGACCTTACCGAGGACGAGGTAGCCGCCGGGCAGCAGCGCAGAGTGGAAGCGCTCGAACAGCGCCTCTTGGGTGGGGCGGTCGAAGTAGATCACGACGTTGCGGCACACCACCAGGTGGTGCCCGCCCGGCGGCGGCGGCTCGGCGAGCAGGTCGCGGCGTTCGAACGAGACGAGCTCCCGCACCTCGGGCACGACCGTCGCCGGGAAGCCGGGCGAGAAATAGCGCGCCCGCATCTCGGTGGGCGTGTCGGCGAACGCGCCCTCCTCGTACGCCGCGCGCCGCGCCGCGACGAGGCTCGCGCGGTCGATGTCGGTGCCGAGCACGGCGACGCGGCGGCCCAGACGAGCCGTCTCGCCGACCGACTCGGCGTAACGCGCGAAGAGGGCGGCGATCGAGTACGGCTCCTCCCCCGACGAGCAGCCGGCGCTCCACACCTGAATTGACGGCCCGTCGAGCGCCCAGAGCGGCGGCACGACCAGCCGCGACACGGCGTCGTAGGTCTCCCAATTCCGGAAGAGCTTCGTGACGTTGATCGTGAGGGCGTCGAGCAGCCGGTCGTACTCGGCGGCGTCCTGATCGAGCAGCCGCGCGTAGTCGGCGTAGGTGTGCGTCCCGCGGGCGCGCATGCGCACGGCGATCCGGCGGCGGAGGCACTTCTCCTTGTAGCTCGCGCAGCCGAAGCCGCGCTCGCGCGAGATCTTCTCGTTGAGCGCGAGAAAGCCCGCGTCGTCGGTCGGCGGGGCCGGCGGGTGGGCCGGCGGGTGGGCCGGCGGCCCAGGGGGCGGCGCGTGCCCGGTCGGGGTGTGATTGCCGCGCTCGCTCACAGCGTGCGCCGCACGGCCTCGAGGTTCGTCCGCACGATCGCGTTCGACGGGTCGAGCTCGAGCGCGCGCTCCCAGCAGCGCACCGCCTCGGCGGACTCCTTCCGACGGTAGCGGATGTTGCCGAGCTTGAGGTAGACGTCGCCGCCGAGCGCCGGGCCGGCCTTCACCGCGCGCTGGAAGGAGTCGAGCGCGTCGTCGTAGCGGCCGGCGCGGTAGTGGAAGTCGCCCACGTTCTTGTGGAGCTGCGGGAGCCCCGGGTCCTCCTGCACGCCGCGCTCGGCGGCCGCCGCCGCCTCGGCGTAGTTGCCGCGCCGCTCGTGCAGCATCGCGAGGTTGTTGTGCAGCGGCGCCGCGTGCGGGTGCGCGGCAATTCCCTCGCCGAGGATCGCGACGGCGCGCTCGAGCTCCCCGCCGAGCGCCGCGGCGAGCGCCGCGTAGTGGAACCACGACGCCGGCGGCGGACGCCTCCCCCAGAGCGGGCGCGCCGCCATCAGCGCGGCGTCCGCCCCGGCCACGTCCCCGCCGCGCAGGGCGAGCACGCCGAGTGAGGTCTGCGTCCGCGGGTCGGAGCCGTTGCCGCGCTTCGTCGCCTCGGCGAGCGCCGCGCGCGCCTCGTCGTAGCGCCCCAGCCGCTCGAGGACGTAGGCGAGGTTGTGGAACACCGCCCCCTTCGCGGCCGGCTGGCCGGCCGCTTCGTGAAACGCGTTCGCCGCCTCGACCCACTTCCCCTGCCGCATGAGGACGAGACCGAGGTAGAAGCGCGCCGTCTCGTCGCTCGACCGCAGCTCGGTGACGCGCCGGAACTCACGAATCGCCTCGTCGAGCATCCCCGTCTTGTAGAAGGCGACGCCGAGGTTTCGGTGCTCGTCTACGCGGCCGTCCGATGCCGCCGGCTGCGCCGCCTTGGTGCGCCCGACGCGCTGGAGGAAGCCGGCCGTCGCCAGCCCGAACAGCGCCTTCCCGACGTCGAACTCGCCGAGCCCCGACTCGTCCACGAGCGCCGCCGCGTCGCGCTGGCCGTCGATCAGCGGCACGAGGAGCTGCTGCTCGGCCGTCAGCTCGGCGTCGCTCGCCGCGAGACGCTCGGCGTCCACGCTGAAGACGATGTCGAAGCTCGGGATCTTCTTCTCGATCAGGCTCCACTCGTCCACCCGGCGCGCGCCCTCGAGGAGGAGCGACTCGGGGTTGATCGAGACGAGGAGGTCCTGCTCCTCGGGGAGGACGTCGGCCTCGAAGTTGAACGTCCCCTGCGTCCAGGTGAAGAGGAAGTAGACCGCCTCCTCGATCTGGATGCGGATCTGCCGGTGCAGCTCCTCGCGCGAGATCGCCGCCATCTCGACGAGGATCTCGCCGAGCTTCTTTTCGCGCATCGCGTCCTGCAGCTTGATCGCCGCCTCGAGCTGGCCCTGCGAGACGAGGCCGCTCTTGACGAGGATGTCCCCGAGCCGGTCGCGCCGATTGACGATGGACGCGAACGAGATCCGCCCGCGGTCGAAGTAGACGTAGGCGAAGTTGCTGCGGTGCGTCACGCTGAGGCACCCCGTCTTCATCCCGAGCGAGAGCAGCTGCAGGACGTCGGGGAGGCTCGCCTCCTTGAGGCTTCCCTTGATCGCCATTTATCGCGCGCCCCTCATCGCAGCTCCTCGATCGCCCGGCCACCGACGTCGGGCCAGTCCCACACGACCTTCTCGCCGTCGAGGAAGAACGGGTCGAGGGCCGGCAGTCCACCCTCGGCGGCCGCCGCCCGGGCGGCCGGCGGCGCCAGCGGCGTCCCCACCGTGCCGTGCAGCTCGCTCCGCGCGAACTCCGCCGTCAGCTGCACGCCCGCCACCTCGGCCGCGGCGACGACGCGGTGGACGAGCCCCATCACCTCGCGCACGCTCGTCGCTTCCTGCTCGGCGAGCTGGTCCACCAGCCCGTCCATCTCGCTGACACCCGCCTGCGCGAGGTGGCGCGCGTAGAGCTTGGCGCGCAGCGCACGGTCCGGCGGGTGCACCTCGACGACGAGCCCGCCCGCGAAGCGCGAGCGCAGCCGCGCCTCGAGCTCGCCGAGCTCCTTCGGGGGGCGGTCGCTGGTCAGGATGATCTGCTTGCCGGCGTCGTGGAGCGCGTTGAACACGTGAAAGAGCTCGTCCTGCGTGCGCTCCTTCCCGGCGACGAAGTGGACGTCGTCGATGATCAGCGCGTCGGTCGAACGATAGCGTGTGCGCCACCGCTCGACCGTCCCGTCCTGGAGCGCCGCGATGAGCTCGTCCACGAACGTCTGCGCCCCGACGCAGGAGACGGTCAGGGCGCCTCCCGAGGCGTCGATCAGCTCGTTGCCGATCGCGTTCACGAGGTGCGTCTTCCCGGTCCCGCTCGGACCATGGACGAAGAGCGGGTTGTAGCGCGTGCCCGGCTCGGCGACGACGGCATCGGCCGCGTTGACGGCGAGCTGGTTCGACGGGCCCACCTCGTACGCGTGGCGCGCGAAGGCGGGCGACGGACCGGGCGGGGGCGTATTCCCGGCGAGCGCCCGCTCGACGAGCGCCTCCGCCTCGGTCACCCGCTGCGGGTCGCGGAACACCTCGTCGCCGCCGAGCGCGGGGTCCACCGCGACCGCCTCCTGCTCGAGCGTCTTCAGGTGCTCGACCGCCGCGGCGAAGGTATCGAGCAGCCCCTCGACGTTCGGCGCCTGCGGGAGGCGAAGGGCGCGGTCGATCACCTCGACCCGGTACCCCTCCCCCGCCCAGTGCGCCGACGCCTCGGCGAGCCGCATCTTCCACGGCTCGACGTGCTGGGCGACGGCGACGGCGATGTCGGAGAGGAAGCTCGCGAACTCGCTCGACGCGATGGCCGGCGCCGCGCCGCCGCCGTTCGCCGTCGCCGCGGCCACGGTCGCTGGCGCGGGGGCGGGCGGCGGCGACGGGAGCGACGGGGTCGCGCGAGCGGCGGCGTTGCGCAGCGGCGTCATCGCCCGCGCGACGGTGTCTGCGCCGACGATCTCGCGCACCCGCTCGACGACGACGTCCTCGCCCAGTCCCTGGTGGGCAATGAGGCGGTTGAGCGCGCCCTGCAGCTCGCGGATGTTGGCGAACGGGATCGTCGCCAGCTCCTCGAGCACGCCCTGCCGGAATTGCGCGCCGCGCTCGGCCGACTTGTTCCGCAGGATCGCGACACGCGTCTCGAAGTCCGGCGCGCCGATGTCCACGACCAGCCCGCCGGCGAGGCGCGTGACGAGCCGCTCGTCCACGTCGGCGATCTCGCCCGGCGGCCGGTCGCTCGCCATCACGATCTGCCGCCCCCCGCCCTGCAGGACGTTGAAGAGGCGGAGCATCTCGCTCTGCGTCTCGCGCTGGCCGGTGAGGAACTGGACGTCGTCGAGCAGGAGAAGGTCCACGCCTTGGTAGCGCTGCTTGAAGGCGTCCGTCTGGCCGGCCGAGATGGACGCGTGGAGCTGGGCGACGAAGTCGTCGAGGGAGAGGTACTCGACCCTCAGACCCGACTGGAGCTGCAGCGCCTGATGCGCAATCGCTCCAATGAGATGAGTCTTCCCAAGTCCAGAGCTACTGTAGATGAAGAGCGGGTTGTACGCTGCCCCCGGCGCCTCGGCGACGGCGCGGCCCGCGGCGACCGCGAGGCGGTTCGCGGAGCCGACGACGAAGTTGTCGAAGCGGAAGCGGCCGTCCATCTGCACGGGACTCGGTCTACCGCGCGGTGGTGAGGGCGCCGGCGGCGGCGGCCGACGAGGAGCCCGCGGAGAGGCGCTTGAGGACGAGCTCCGATATGCCGCGCAGTGTCTCGAAGACGCCCATGCCGTGCAGGGCGTCGGCCGGGAAGGACGGCACGTTGCGGAAGTTGAGCGCGTCGTCCAGCTCGTCGGTACCGAGGATGAGGTCGCGCGGCAAGTCCTGCTTGTTGTACTGGATGACGAGCGGCACGGCGCGCGCGTCCACCCCGTGCTCGGCCAGATTGGCGTGCAGGTCCTGCATGCTCTCGACGTTCTCCTCGAGCTGCCGCGCCTGGCTGTCGGCGACGAACACGACGCCGTCGGCGCCCTGGAGGACGAGCTTGCGCGTCGTCTGGTAGTAGACCTGCCCCGGCACCGTGTAGAGCTGGAACTTCGTCGTGAAGCCGGAGATCGTGCCGAGGTCGAGCGGCAGGAAGTCGAAAAAGAGGGTGCGGTCGGTCTGCGTCGCGAGCGACACCATCTTCCCCTTCCGGTCCTCCGGCACCTGTCCGTAGATGTAGTGCAGGTTGCTCGTCTTCCCGGACCGGCCGGGCCCGTAGTAGACGATCTTGCAGGTGATTTCCCGGGTGCTGTAGTTGACTAGCGACACGCAGCCACCTCGGAGCGTCGAGCGTCGAGCGTCGAGCGTCGGCGCGATGCGACGCGCGACGCGGCGATGACGCAGGCGGCGGCGCCGAGGAGTAGATCCCCGGTGGGGGGGCCCCCCCACTCGACGCTCGACGCTCGACGCTCGACGCTCATGTTCAGGCTCTCCCGAAGAGCACGGCCAGGTTGCGGTTCAGCTCGAGCTCGAAGTTGGCCGGCAGCGCGGCGGCGGCGGGGGCCGGCGCCGGCCGCACGGCGGCGAGCCGGGCCCGCAGCTCCGTGAAGTACAGTTGGACGAGCCCGAGCGAAGTCGCATCGTCGAACACCGCTAGGCAGACCAGCGGTCCGCGCGGCGTCGTCGCCGGTGCGAGGAAGACCTGCCGCGTGCGGCCGGCGTGGTGGATCACGCCGAACGGCCGCCCGTCGAGCTGCCGGCCCAGCTCGGCCGACGAGGCGTGGATCGCCGCCGCCAGCGCGCAGGCCGACATCACGTCCACCGCGCGCGTGAAGCCGTGCTGCCCGAGCACCTGCCCGCTCGGGTGCAGCAGCAGCGCGACCTGCACGCGCGCGTCCTCCACGAAGCGCCGCAACGGCTCCTCGAGCCACCCCTCCACCACCGCGATCGTCACCCGAGCGTCTCCACGGCCTTGAGCATCTCGACGCGGATCAGCCCCAGATTCGCGCGCGGCTCGGCGACGGCGACGAGCACGAGGTCGTTGCGACCCACTGCGCACACCCGCCCCCGCTCGGCCTCGAGCTGGAAGAATCCGCACGCCCCGAACCCCGCCGCCTCGGCCGCCAGTCGCGCCTTGCGGTAGAGCGACGCGGCTAGCGCGGCCACGGCCGACCCGTGGAGCCCGATCTGGAGGTTCGAGTCGACGACGATCCCGTCACTCTCCGAGACGACCATGCTCCCCAACACGCCACGCTGCCGCGTCAGCGCGGCCAGGGCGTCGGCGAACGGGGAGCGCGTCGGCGCGCTCACGGCCACCCTGCGAGCCAGCCCCTGGCGCGCTCGCCGGCGCGCCCGAGCACCCGGCGGACGAGGCCGAGGGGCGTCTCGCTCGCCGCAGCCACGACGAGGAGCGCGTCGCCGGGCGCCGGGGCGAGGGCGACGGTCGCCGCCTCGGTCTCGATGACGATCGAGCTCCAGTCGCCGAGCGAGAGGTGGCGCATCGCGCGGCGCGCCTCGTCGCTCACCCCGCTGAGCTCCGCGCCCACGGCCTGCGCCACGTCACGCCCGTCGGCGAGGATGTACGCGCCGGCAAGGACGAGCCCCGAGGCGTCGAGCAGGAGCGCCGCCTGGCGCGCCTCACCGACGACCTCCTCGAACAGCGTGCGGGGGTCGTCGCCCGACGCGGTCGGCGCCGGCGCCGCCCACTCCTCGCCCGCGGCCGGCGCCGCCTCATCATCGGGCTCGTCGCCGCCGCCGCCGGCCTCGGCGAGCTCGGCCCGCACGTGCTGCAGCGCCGAGGCAATGCTCGCGTCCTCGCCGTCACACTCGGCGGCCTCGGCGAGGTAGCGCTCGGCGTCCACGAGGGCGCCCTCGCGGAAGCGGACGAACCCCATCCCCTTCAGCGCCCCGGCGTGGCGGGGCGTGAGGCGGAGCACCATGTCCCACTCGTCGAAGGCGCGCTGGAGGTCGCCCGAGTCGGCGGCGATCCGCGCCAGCAGGTCGTGCGCTTCGGCGAGGTGGGGGTGGCGCTCCAGCCCGCGCAGCGCGACGCGGAGCGCGAGGTCGAGCTGCCCCTGCCGGCGCAGCGCCTCGCCGAGCTGCAGGAAGACGGTGCTCGACGGGTCGCGGGCGAGCGCGTCGCTCCAGCGGCGGACGTCGTCAGACACGAGCGAGCCTCTCCGGCGAGGTCGTGCCCCGGGCGTCGCCCGCCGGGGCGGCGGCGTGCTCCTCGATCAGTGCCCGCAGACGGACGGCGGCGTCCACCGCGGCGCGCACGCGCACCGTCGTCTCCGAGGGCGGCGCCGAGCGGAGGTAGTGCGCCCAGCTAGCGATGGCGCGCTCGAAGTCGCCCCGCCGCGCGCAGGCGTAGCCGAGCTCGAGCTGCACCTCCGGATTCAGCGCGTCGGCCTGCGCGGCCCGGCGCAGCTCCTCGGCCGAGTCGGCGAAGCGGCCGAGGCGCAGCAGCGCGCGGGCCGCAAGGAGGCGCGCCTCGGCGTGCGACGCGTCGGCGGCGATCGCGCGGCGCGCGCTCGCCAGCGCGTCCTCCACCCGCCCCGCGGCGAGCGCCTCGGCCGCCGCCGCGACGTGGGGG
>Ga0307415_100000474_pt1 | contig 17337 bp, 17 predicted proteins | sample DK1Cmetagenome_FD_204524 | JGI IMG/M metagenome (GOLD analysis project Ga0307415, IMG submission 204524) | Maize rhizosphere microbial communities from greenhouse at UC Davis, California, United States - DK15-C-2 | ecosystem: Host-associated > Plants > Roots > Rhizosphere > Soil | place: USA...
CCGGCACCGGGTCCCACGGGCTGGACGTCACGAAGTGGTTGAGCGCCTGCTCATGCACCTGCGGCACCCGCGCCGCCATCGGCTGGATCGACTTGCGCTTGCCATCGAGCATCAGCCCGCGCAGATAACACTCACCCCGTTCCCGCCACCCCGCCCGCGTCAACGACGCGAACACATCGGAAGTGAAATCCAACAACTCGGCCCGAAGCCCCTCAACCCGAAGTGCGTCCACACTGGACTAACGAACCAACTGGACAAAAGTGACAAAGCACTACTAGTCGTTCCCGGAGCGATCCGGGTCACGGGCGGCGGTCGGCCAGCAGGTCGTGCAGGCTCTCGAGCATCGCGGCGGCGGTGAACGGCTTGCGGATGAGCGGGAGGTCGTGGGTGAGCACCTGGGCGCCGGGCTGCGATCCCGCGATGTAGCCCGACATGAGCAGCACGGGCAGGTCCGGGCGGATCTCGCGGACCCGCTCGGCCAGCTGGAGGCCCGACATCTCCGGCATGACGACGTCGCTGAGGAGCGCATCAATGTGGACGCCCGCGTTGTGGCACGCGTTGAGCGCCTCGTACGCGCTGTTGGTCGCGATCATCGTGTAGCCGCCGCGGGTGAGGACCCGTTCCACCACCCCACGAACGGCGTCGTCGTCCTCGACCACGAGGATCGTCTGGCCCTTGCCGGTGGGTCGTTGACGCGTCTCCGGACTCGCGGCGACCGCGGCCCGTTCGGCGGCCGGCAGGTGTACCGTGACCGTGGTCCCCTTGTCCACTTCGGACGATAGCGCGATGTCTCCGCCCGCCTCCTTGGCGACGCCGTACGCGGTGGCCAGGCCCAGGCCGGTGCCCTCCCCCGGACCCTTGGTCGTGAAGAAGGGCTCGAACGCCCGCTGGGCCACCTCGGGCGGCATGCCGTGGCCCGTGTCGGTGACGGAGAGGCGGACCAGGCGCGACGGTGGTGTACCGGAACCCGCCTCGGTCTCGGCCGTCTCGATGGTCAGCTGGCCGCCGCGGGGCATCGCGGCCCGGGCGTTCATCACCAGGTTCACGACGAGCTGTTCGATCTTGGTACGGTCGACGGTGACGGGCGCGATGTCGGCCTGCAGGCTGGTCCGGAACTCGATGTCCTCGCCGATGGTGCGTTGGAGCAACTGCTGGAGGCTGACCACGACGACGTTGAGGTCCAGCGTTTCGGTCCGCGACGGCTCCAACCGGCTGAAGATGAGCAACTGCCGGGTCAGGGCGGCCGCCCGCTGCGCGGCGCCGCTGATGTGGTCCAGATCGGATCGGCACGGGTGCTCGGGCGGAAGGGCCGAGGCGACATCGGCCGCGTAGTTCATGATAACGGCCAGCAGGTTGTTGAAGTCGTGCGCGATGCCGCCGGCCAGCCGTCCCAACGAGTCGAGCCGCTCGCGCTGCCGCAACTGCTGGTCGAGGCGCTCCCGCTCCTGTTCGGCGGCCACCTGCGCGCTGACGTCGCGGAGGATGCCCTCGACCGCGATCAGACGGTCCGCCCCGTCCAGCACACGGACGGCCCGCTGTTCGGCCCACATGGCCGAGCCGTCCCGCCGACTCAGTCGCACGACGAGCGTCGAGGGCTCGCCGGACCGCCAGGAACGCTGCAGGGCATCGCGCTCGCTCGCCTCGACCATTCCGAACATGAGGTCGGAATCCGTATACAGCTCGATGGGCTTGTATCCGGTCATCGCCGTCACGGCCGGACTGATGTAGTCCAGCGCCTCGGTGGGCTGCAGCCGGTACCGGAAGATGATGTCCTGGGCGTGTTCGGCCAGGAGCCGGAACCGTTCCTCGCTTTCCCGCAGCGCCGTCTCGGCCTCCCGACGCTGCCGGCGGGTCCGCGCCTCGCGAAGCTCGCGCTGCACGGCCGGTACCAGGCGACTCATCCGTCCCTTGAGGATGAAGTCGCTGGCGCCGGCCTTCATCACCTGGGCCGCGGTCTCCTCGCCGACCTGTCCGGACATCACGATGAACGGCACGTCGAGGCCGCTGTCGTGCAATAGCGCCAGCGCGTCCTCGGCGCTGAACGCCGGCATGTTGTAGTCGCAGATCACGATGTCCGGAGTCTGGCGCGCCAACCCGTCGGCGAAGGCCGGCGCGCTCAGGACCGACTCGTGGGTGACGTCGAGCCCGCCTCGCCGAAGATGCTTGACCAGGAGCACGACGTCGTCGTCGCTGTCCTCGACCACGAGTACGTGAACGGATGGCATCGATCAGCTCCCGTTGGTCGGGCCGGGCGCCGGGAGGTTGACCAGCAACCAGTACAGGCCAAGGATCCGTGTCGCGTCGACGAACTCGGTGAATTGCATGGGCTTGCGGACGAAGCTGTTGGCGCCCAGCCGGTAGCTGTCCACGATGTCGCGCTCCTCGTTCGACGTGGTGAGCACCACGACCGGCAGCGTCTGGGTACGGAAGTCCGCCCGGATGGTCCGCAGCACCTCCAGACCATCGATCTTCGGCAGCTTGACGTCGAGCAACACGACTGACAGCCGCGGCGGCGCGCCCTCCCGCGGCAGCAGCAGGGCCAGCGCCTGCTCGCCGTCCGGGGCGACGACGATCCTGTTGGTGATGCCGTTCTTCTTGAACGCCCGCCTGATGAAGGTGACGTCGTCCGGGTTGTCCTCGACGAGCAGGATCGGGTCGCCGTTCATGAAGCTCATCGCGGCCGCCCCGGGTCGGTGATGGAGAAGGAGAACGTCGCACCGCGGTCGGGGGCGCCCTCGGCCCAGATCCGGCCACCGTGGCGCCGGATGATGCGCTGCACGATGGCCAGGCCCACACCGCTGCCCTCGAACTCGGCGGTCGCGTGGAGTCGCTGGAACGGGTCGAACAGCTTGTGCACGTACCGCATGTCGAAGCCGGCACCGTTGTCGCGGACGAAGAAGATCCGCTCGCGCCCGTCGGTCCGTTCGCCGAACTCGATCGTGGCGCGGTCGCGGTGACTGGTGAACTTCCAGGCGTTGGCCAGCAGGTTCTGCAGCACGAGCCGCAGCAGATGCGGATCGCCGGTACCGCCCCGAGCGTCCGCGATCGCGACGTCGACGTCGCGGTGAGGGTCGACGTCGCGCAGTTCCTTGACGACCTCGCGCGCGATGGCCCCCAGATCGACCGGCTCCCGACGCAGTTCCGTCCGGGTGGCGCGGGACAGGTCCAGCAGGTCGTCGATCATCTGGGCCATCCGGCCGACATTGACCTGAAGGCGGTTGAGGTACTCGTGGCCGTCCTCGTCGAGGCGGTCGGCGTACTCCTCGATGAGAGCCTGGCTGAAGCCCTCGATCGACCGCAGGGGCGCCCGCAGGTCGTGCGACACGGAGTAGGCGAACGCGTCCAGCTCGCGGGTCGACGCCTCCAGCTCGGCCGTGCGTTCCCGCACGCGCCGCTCGAGCTCCGAGTTGAGGCGTTGTACCTGGTCCTCGGCGCGCTTGCGGTCGGTGATGTCGGTCGAGATGCCGGCCACCGCGTAAGCGCGACCGTCGTTGTCGAGCAGTGGGAACTTCACCGTGATGTACGTGCGCGGGCCGTCCTCGCCGGGCGCGATCTCCTCGATCTGCACCGGACCGCCGCTGGCCGCCGCCTGCAGGTCGTTGGCCCGGAAGTGATCGGCGATCTCGGACGGAAACAGGTCGTGGTCGGTCAGGCCCACGATGCGCTCCCGGCGTACGTCGAAGAGTCGCTCGTATTCGCGGTTGACCAGCATGTAGCGGCCGTCGAGGTCCCTCATGTAGATGACGGCCGAGGTGTTGTCGACCAGCGCCAGCAACTGATCCGGCCCCAACCTCATGTCGGCCCCGGGCGGGCCGGCCGTGGGCGGCCGCGCCGCGGCGTGCGGGTCAGGATCGAGCCTCGTCATCCGGGCCCCATCGCGTGCCGGTCAGTGCGCGATCCGGCCCGTTCGCGCGGGCGTCGGGCACGATCAGGCGGACCAGGTCCGTGACGTCGGCCGGCGCCTCCCGGCGGACCGCGGCGATGCCGGCCACGGACACGAGTTCGGCCATGCCGACCCGGCGTAGCATGGCCAGGCCGTGCCGGTGCCGTTCACGGGTCAGCTCCTCCAGGAAGGTCTCGTCCATTCCCGTGGTGCCCCGGCGATTGGAGACGACGCCGGGATCACCCAGCCCTCCGGTCTCCCGGTGACTCTGCGGGGCGAAGAGAAACTTCTTGGCCAGCAACAGATGTACGCCCGACACCCGGGCATGGGCGTTGAGCAACAGGTACAACGCCGCCAGGACGGGGTGGCGACCGACCATCGCCCGCAGCTGGTCGCGTGACGCCTCGACCAGCGTCGACCGGTCCAGCCGCGCCTGGCGCAGCACGACCTCCGGCAGGCTGGGCCCGGCCCGCAGCCGACCCACCGCCTCCCGCTCGTCCGTCAGCAGGGCGGGAAGAAGTCGGTCCAGGTGCGTGAGGTACGCGGGCGTGGTCGTGCCCAGGATGAAGTCCCGCGAGATCGCCTCCGGATCCAGGGCACCGCTGGGTGGCACGTCGCCGCGGGTCCAGTGCACGGCGAACTGCCGGAAGACGTCCATGAAATGGTTGGGCCGCATGCTGGCCTCCGGCGGCAGGGCCGCGAAGCGCGCGTTGACCCGCCGCAGTGCCTCCAGCACGATCGCGGCGATCAGGATCCGTCGCCGGGCCTCGTCGTCGCGAGCGTCCACAGTGGTCTCAAGCACGGGCGCCAGTACCGCGTTGGCGGCGAGCTCGAGCGTCTCCGACACCTTGACCAACTCGAAGAACCGCCGCTCGTCGGACGCGCCCGTGTAGGTCCGCACCAGCCCGTCGTCGAACACCCCCGGCAGCACGGCCAGTCGCTCACCCGACCACCAAACCTCGCTGGTGGGCGCGTTCCATCGCACCAACGACGCGTAGCTGTCGCGATGGCAGTGTCCGGTACCGGTACGGTTCGTCAACTCGCCGAAGTAGGTCCGGAACGGGATCCGCGCCCGACCCACCGGGAAGGCGTCGAAGGCGCGCTCCGGCGTGCCCCGCCGCGTGACGTCCCCCTCCTGGTAGTGACGGGACAGGGACGCGCCCGCGAGCCCGAGGAGCACCACCATGCGCTGGGCCTGCTCGACGGTGAACGCGCCCGGCGCCGGAAGGTCGCCCAGGACCGCGCCGGCCAGTTCGGTGCCGAACGAGCCCGCCGGGTACTTCCGGGCCAGAATGCCGTGGTTGAGCGTGGTGAGCCGGGAGAGCACCCATGCGTTGACGCGGTCTACCGATGCTTCGAGGGTTTCCTGGGATTCCGCGTCCGAACGCGGTCGCGGGCACGGAGCGTGAGGGGTGAGGCACACAACGCCAACGTAACACGATCCGTTGGTATTAAACGCGATATTGCAGGGTATGCGAAATACGCGCTGTTTAGGCGATTTCCGGGAAACTCGGCATCCCGTCCACCCTCAGCGGGTGGTCGGGCGCATCTCGCTGACCTTGAACACGGTGTACTCGATCACGGCCGGCGTACGGATCTCCAACGGTTCCATGTCGGGGATCTCGATGAACCGGTACTCCGGTCGGGTCAACTCCAGCAGGTTGCGTTCGTAGCCCAGCATCTCGCCGGTCGACGCCTCCAGGATGAGCGTGTCGCGGGCCGGGCCGAGGCCGCCGTCGACATCGAGCGAGAACGCCTCGCCGATGCGTCCGGCGCGGTCGCGGACGCGGCCGCCGTACGTGATGCCGGGCGTCTCGGCGAGCATCAGCCACAGCGCGGCCCGCGTCGCCGGCGGCAGCACGCGCTCCTCGGCGACACCGGCGATGGTGCCGAGCACCGAGGACTGCCCGAATACCCGACCGATCCGCTTGTCCGCGAACACCTGGCGCACGGTGGCCGGGTCGGTGGGCAGGTCCGGGCCGCACCGGCGCGCGCCATCGACCGTGACACAGACCGGTGAGGACGGGCGCAGCTCGCCGGGCGTGAACTCGCGGTCGCTCGGCCGATCGTCACCGGCGTACTGGATGATCTGGCGACCGGTGTTGTCGGCCGGGCGGATCCAGGTTTCCCGGTTCTCCTGCTCGATGCTCCAGTACCCGCCGCTGCCCGGAAAGCCATCGAGGTTCCACTGTCCGATATGGACATACTCGTACTCACCGGAGCCCGGCCGAGGGGACCGCCGCGCCGCGTCGGCGATCTGGCGCAGGTAGTCGGCGGCCGCGATCGGTGCCGGCGCCGGCAGGTAGTCCAGCGGCGGCGGCAGGCCGGCGTGGCCGGTGGGCGGATCGGTCCGGATCGCGTCGAACCCGACGGCGGCCACGACCGCCGCGACGGCGACCGTCGCCGTGGCCAGCATCATCCGGCGGGTGACCCGCGGCCGGGGTTCCCGCGGCGAGGCGAGGATCCGGGCCAGCGCATCGGTGTCCGGCGGGCCGCCGGACATCAGGCCACGGGCCGGGTCGAGCGGCGAGAGCGTCGCCCGGGTGTCGTCCAGAACTCTTTTCATCGGGTGGTCGCTCCGTTCCACATCATGTCGTCGCTGCGTTCCGCCTCGGGGTGCTTCCGTTCCGGGTCGGGGCCGGCGAGGGCGGCCCGCAGCCGGCGGCGGGCCCGGGCCAGCCGCATCGTGAACGCCGGCGTGCTGCACCCGAGAACCTTCGCGGCGTCGGTCAGGCTCAGGCACTCCCAGGCGACGAGGCGGAGCACCTCCCGGTCCGGCTCGCCCAGTTGATCGAACGCCGCGGCCGTCGCCGCCCGTTCGGACACCTCGTCGGCATGGTCGGCGGCCACCGGAGGCCCGCTGTGCTGGGCTACCCACTCGGTCAACCGGCGGTGGCGCCGCCGGCCGCGCACCTCGTTGGCGAGCACGTGGGCCGCCGTCGCGTACAGCCACGGCAGCGGGCGGTCGCGCGGCACCCGGTCCCACCGGCGCCAGGCGACCAGGAACACCTCGGCGGCCAGGTCGGCCACCGCCACGTCGGGCGCCCGCCGGTACAGGTATCGCTCGACATCGCGGCAATGCCGGGCGTACACGGCGGAGAACTCCTCGTCAGGTGTCATGGCCGACCTCCTGACCGTTTGTGTCCGCCACCCGCCGATCCCTCACACTATGGATCGGATCCGCCCGGCGTCGTGAGCGGTCAGTGGGCCGCGAAGTCCACGACGGCGGCGTACCCGGGCGTGACGACGCCGGCGCCGGCATGGGTGAAGCGGCACGTGCCGATGACATCGCGATGGGCCGGGCTGTCCATCCAGGCCGCCACGGCGGCCCCGGCGTCGGCGGCGCCCTCGCTCCAGTACAGGATCTCGCCGGTCTCGGTGGCCGGGGTGAAGCCGGCGTCGGCGATGCGCCGCTGCGCCGTGCTGCCGTCGGAACCGGTATGGTCGCGCACGCCCCGATCGCGCATGTCGGCCGCGTGGCGGCGGGCCGCCGCCGTGAGGCGCTCGTCGGCGGTCAGGGCCGGACATCCGGCCTGGGCGCGGCGCTCATTGATCAGCGAGACGATCCCGTTCTCCTCCGCGGGCGCGCCCGGCCCGGCCGACGGCTCGGGGCCGTCACAGGCCACCGTGCCCGACACCAGCAGAACGACGGCGAGCATCCGGCGCACACCACCGAAGTTTCCGGCGCCGGCCCGAGCCAAACGCGCAAACGGTTCACCCTCTTCTCGCGCGGCAATCGATCTTATGCGCGGCAATCGTTTCACGCAGACGATGATGGCCTTGACAATTTGACGATGTGGATGGAACGGGCCCGACCCTGCTAGGGTGCTCGCACCGATGCCGCTTCTGGAAGAACCGCGCCATTCTCGGGAGTGGTCAGCCGTGGGGGGCGGATCTGGACGAGGTCACGAATGCATCTGTACCAACATAAGTTGCACTATCGCCTTGCCACCGCCGGCCTTTCCCTCGCGGTCGCCGCGCTGGCCGTGGGCGGTGTCGGTCTGGGTTCACTCGGGCAGTCCAGCCTGATCGGGGGCCTCGGCGTCATTCCCGCACCCGAGCCCTGGACGATGCCGCCGGCCACCGGCGCGCCGACGATTCCACCGCCCACGACGATCAAGAGCCCGCAGAAGGAGCAACCGCCGAACGAGGCGGCCCCGCAGTACCATCCACCGCCACCCGAGCCGCCGGTCAAGGCACGGCCACCGGCCAGGAACCCGAAGGAGGCCGTCGCCGCCGCGGTGGCGGCCGGCCATTCGCGCGGCGTCCGGGTCGGCGTCGCGGTACTCGACCGGAGCACCGGTGCCTTCTACGGCGGTGGCGCGTACCAGAGCCAGTTCGCCTCGGCGTCGGTGATGAAGGTGTTCATCGCCACCCGGCTGCTGGCGGAGGGACGGGCCACCGACACCGCCGTCAAGAACCAGATGTGGCGGATGATCGTCGCCTCCGACGACGACGCGGCGCGGACGCTGTACCGCCTGGCCGGCACCGAGAGCCTCATCCCCTGGGTGGCCAAGCGGTACGGCATCAGCGGCCTCGCCCCGGCGAACGTACCCAACTACTGGGGCCTGACCCGCATCACGGCCCAGGCCACCGTGAACTACTACGCCGCGGTGGCCAGGGATCCGGTCGTCGGGCCGTGGCTGCTCAACGCGATGGCCAACGCGACGACGATCGCGGCCGACGGCTTCCGGCAGGACTTCGGGCTTCCGTCGGTGGCCAGGGGATGGCGCGTGAAGCAGGGTTGGATGTGCTGCCTCGAGGGCCTGACCCGCATGCACTCGACCGGGTACGTGAACGGTGACCGCTACGCGGTGGCGTTGCTCACGGAGGGATCGACGGGCGTCTACGGCAACTATGGCGCCCAGACGCTCACCCTGATGGCCCGCGCGCTGCTGCCGGGTGGAACGTTCCCGAAGCCGGCACCAGCGCCCACCACGCGACCGCCGACCACCACGGCCCCACGACCCACCACCACGGCGCCACCCCCGACCACCGCACCGCCCCCGACCACCACCGCGCCACCGCCGACGACCACACCGTCGCCGGCCACCGAGGCGCCGGCGGCGCAGTCACGCGAACGCCGACCGGCCCGCGAGAGGGGCGACCGAGCCGGCGGCCGCTAGCGGTCGGCGCGGTGGAGCTGGACGATGCGGGCGGCCTCGGCGTTGGCGCGTCGAGACGCCTCCACAAGGGACACGCCGTTGGCCAGGTGGCCGGCGACGGTGCCGGCGAAGACGTCGCCGGCGCCGGTGGTGTCGACGGCTCGGGCCACCGTGACGGCCTCGGCGTGGGCCACCGCACCGGCCTGGGCCACGTACGCGCCGTCCGCGCCGGCGGTGACGACCACCGATCGCGCCCGGTCGGCCAGCAGCCGGGCCAGCGTCGACGGCGGTACGCGGTCCCGGCCCGTCAGGGCGACCGCCTCGCCGACGTTGAGGATCAGCGGGTCGGCCGCGGCGACGAGCGCGGGCGGGATCGGGACGGCCGGGCTGGGGTTGAGCAGGAAACGCGCACCCGCCCGAGCGCTCCAGCGGGCGACCGCCTCCACCACCGCGAGCCGAATCTCGAGCTGGGTGAGGACCACATCGGGCCGACGCCGCTCCAGATGGGCCATCGCGGTTAGTTCATCCATTGTGGAGTTGGCCAGCGGAAGCACGACGATGCTGTTCTCGCCGTCCGGGGTGAGCGTGATGATGGCCCGGCCGGTCGGCTGTTCGCCGCGTTCGAGGCCGTCGGTGTCCACACCGGCGCCGGCGACGGCGTCGATGAGCCGGGCGCCGGCCGGGTCCGACCCGACCCGGCCGATCATCGCGCACCGGGCGACGCGAGCGGCGGCGATCGCCTGGTTGGCTCCCTTGCCGCCGGGTGTCTCGGTGTAGCCGGTACCCAGGACCGTCTCGCCCGCGAGCGGGCGGCGCGGCACCGAGAGCACGATGTCGAGGTTGGCCGACCCCACGACGGCGACGAGGCCGGTCATTCCGGATCGGGGTCTCGGAACCCTCGAAAGACGCCGTCGCCGTCAACCCGATCGGCGAACTCCTCAAAGTCCATGTTGGCGATCTCGAGGTTCGCCGTGATGCTGGCCACCTGCTCGGGCAGCGCCCGGAACATCGGTCGGTCGTCGGCCGGAGGCTCGTCGTCGTCCTCGTCGCGGTAGAGGTCGACGACGAGCAGGGGATGCTCGGAATGCTCCATGGTGGCCCGGTCGGCGATGAGCAGGTACGGGATCTCCGGGTCCTCAAAGGACATCGCCAACAGCCCGTCCAGGGTGACCCCGTCGTACGCCCGGTCGTCGACGTACGTCAGGCTCGCGGTGAAGCCGTCGGCGTCCGGCCGGCCCAGAAGCTCCCGGAGCTCATCCCAGGCCACGTCGTCCGAGTAGTCGGTCCGGACCAGGAGGCCGTGGAGGTCCGGAGGTGCGGGCAGGGTCATGCTCATCCTCCGTCGCGCCGGTCGAACCAAGGCGATCTTACGCCACGTGAGGCGCGGTCACGATGCCGTCACGGCTGATGGGCCCATACGAAAGCGCCCTGGACACCCGGCCGCCGCGTCGAGTTCGCGACATGCGCCGCGCCGCCGTCGACAGGGTGACGGAGCCGAGGTTACCCTCCGTCCATCACCCGCGGCACCGGCACATCCGAGATCACCGGTGCGGTCTACGCGACCGCCACCGGCGATCAGGCTGTGTTCCTCACCGGCGGTGACCTCGAGATCCTGCGCTCCATGCTCGACGTGCTCCAGGCCCGCCCGACCGTCGCCGGACCGCCGCTGGATGTCGAGAGCGTACGACGCCTCGCGCGTGCGGTGGACTTCGACGGTGACGCGCCGTCGTCACCGATCGTCCTGTCCGAGGGCGAGCAGCGCTGCCTGGAACTGATGCGGGATCAGGCGGTGATCCGCGACAAGCTGCCGACACGGGTCCGGCAGACGTGCAAGGCCTGCGGCGACGAGCGCATCATCAACCCCGCCCGTCTGGCCAGGGCGGCGGACGAGGCCAAGGCGAACGCGTCCGGAAAGGCGTTGCTGGCCAGCGCTCAACTGCTCGGCGAGGGTCACCCGGTCCTCGCCACCCTGAACCTCCTGACCGGGCTCGGCTCCGGCGGCGGTCCGGAGGAGAAGCCGCCGATCTGCCCGCGTTGCGAAGGGGACGAGTACGACCACACGCCCATCACGTTCTGTCCGGGCTGCCGGGCCGTCCGGGACGAGTCGGTGCTGCTGCGGTGCCCCGAGTGCGAGTTCGAGTTCCTCGCCCGTCGGGGCGACGAGCCGCTGTGGATCTCGACGCCGGACGCCGTGGCCCAGTACGACCGCGCCCGCAACCAGGCCGCCCTCCGCCGGCGGGCCAAGGACTTCGAGAACGGCCTGTGGCCCAACCAGCTGCAGGCGCTGGTCGACGCGGTCGACGCCGGCGACCGACCGCTCGTCATGTGCCGCTGCGGGCGCCCGGGCGAGGTCGGCCGGTACCTGGCCCTGCTGTTGACCACCGACCATATGGTGTGGGCCTGGGAGTCGCCGCTCTCGGGTGCGAAGAGCGGCAAGCTCCACTGGCGGGACGTGCGGACCATAGTGGAGTTGGGAACGCCGGCCAACGCGCAGCATCGGGGCTTCCGCCTCGAATGCACCGAGGGCGACCCGATGGCGATGGTCAACTTCCGCGGCGTCGGCGTCGGCTTCGACGACCCGCCGGCCGGTTCGAGCGTCGAGGACCTGTTGACGCTGATGGCGAGCCTGCACCGCCAGCACGGCGGTTCCGGCCTGGTCGTGCCGGCGACGCCGGTGCTGTCCGTCAGCCCGGCGCTGACCGTCAGCCCGGCGCCACCCGTCAGCCCGGCGCCCGCGCCCACGGCACCTCCCCCGGCGGCACCTCCCCCGGCGCTCCCGGCCGCCGAGGTCCCCGCCGTGGTGGCCTCCGGCCCGCCGCCACCGGCGCCGGCGCGGGGCGTGGCCTCGGTGCCACCGCCACCCACGCCCGCACCCGTACCGGCACCGCGGCCCACACCCGCACCACCGAGCGGCCCGGCCGACGACCTCCCGGCGCCGGGCTGGTACGCCGATCCGTGGCGCGCGGCCCGACTGCGCTGGTGGAACGGTACACAGTGGACGGGCCACACCTCCCCCTGACCCGGTAGCCGCCCAGACCGCCGCCGAGCCGCCGTCCCGACCGCCGGTGTCGAACAGGCTTGACATCATGTCTACTATTCTTTACATTGGCCATGTCAAAGATGCTTTACATGGGGAGCCGGCATGTCGTACGAGGAGAAGGGCTCGCTGGTCTACCTCATGGTGACCATCGGCACCTACGCGGTCTATGTGGGCCTGATCATCAGCCGGGCCGACGGCATCCCGCTCGCCGACGTGCCCTACCGCTCGCCGATGTTGTGGAGCATGGGTGTCGCGATAGGACTGTCCATCGTCGGCCGGATTCTGGTCGAAATAGCCCGACCCAGCGACACCCACAAGCTCGACGCCCGCGACCGGGACATCAACCGCTTCGGCGAGTACATCGGGGGCACGGTTCTCGCCCTCGGCATGCTCCTTCCGTTCGGCCTGGCCCTGTGGGCGGCCGACCACTTCTGGATCGCCAACGCGATGTACTTCGTGTTCGCGCTGTCGGCCGTGGTCGGCGCGGGCGCGAAGCTCATCGCCTATCGCCGGGGCCTGTAGCCGTGGTGCGACCGACCCGGGTCACCAATTCCATCCGCGCGCTGCGATTCGCGCACGGCGAGATGACGCAGGCCGAGCTCGCCCGGCGCATCGACGTCACCCGGCAGACCATCATCGCGATCGAACAGGGCCGGTACTCGCCGTCACTGGAGATGGCGTTCCAGATCGCCCGCGTCTTCAACGTGCCGCTCGAAGAGGTCTTTCAGTACCCGGACCCGGACGAGTAGCCCGCCACCACCTCACCATTCATCACCATCATCAGGGAGTCATCATGACGTCGCTGCGGCGAACCGCGCGTCTCGCGGGGTTGCTCTACCTCCTGGTCGCGTTGCTCGGGTTGTTCGCGCACTTCTTCGCGCGGGGCACGATCCACGTGCCCGGCGACGCGGCGGCGACCGCGGACAACATCGTCGAGCACGCGACGCTGTTCCGGCTCGGCTTCGTGGCCGACCTGCTCATGGCCGGAGTCTTCATCCTGCTGGGGATGGCCCTGTTCCGGCTGTTCCGCCACGTCAACCGCGAGATGGCCGGGGCGCTGGTCGTCTTCGTGGCCATCGGTACGGGGATGATCCTGCTCAACCTGGTGGCCCAGTACGCCGCGCTGCGGGTCGCCACCGACGACTCGTACGCAGCCGCGCTCGGCCCGAACGGGTCCGACGCGCTCACGCTGCTGCTGGTGGACATGCAGTCCTACGGGTACTCGATCGCCGGTGTCCTTTTCGGACTGTGGCTGTTGCCGCTCGGCTATCTGGCGTACTCGTCCGGGCTGTTCCCGCGGCCGCTGGGCATTGTCCTGATGGTCGCCTGCTTCAGCTACCTCATCGACACGCTGGCCGTCTTCGGAGTGCCCGGCCTGAGCCCGGCGTTCTCCACCATCGTCACCCTGCCGGCGGCGATCGCGGAGTTCTGGATGGTCGGCTACCTGCTCTTCGTCGGGGTGCGTGCCCGTACCCCGGTCGCGCCGGTGCCCGCGCCCGCCTGAGGGCAGTGGGCCTCGTTCCAGCGCCGTTTCAGCGCCGTGTCAGCGCCGCTGCAGGACGTCCTGGCAGGCTCGCTCCGGTCGAAGGGGGACGCGGTGAGCGAGCGCGGCTGGGTGCAGATCGGGATCGGCCCGTGTGACGGCGACCGCTCGCGGCTGTACGCGAGCGTCGCCGTCCTCGCCTCGGAACTGCTGGCCGACCCGGCCGTGACGAACTTCTTCTTCATGAACAAGCCGCCCGGTGTGCGGGTGCGCTTCGAGGTCGACGCCGACCGTCGCGAGTCGCTGGCGGACACGCTGCTCGAGCGGGTCACCGCCTGGGGAGCGACCGGCGCGTTCGGCGTCTACGAACCGGAGGAGCACCTGTTCGGCGGGCCGGCGTCGATGCCGTACGTCCACCGGCTCTTCACCGTCGACGCGCTGGCCTGGCTGGCCTTTCACGGCGCGGCCACGCCGGTGCCCGGTTGGATGTTCTCGCTGGCCCTGCTGCGCCGCCTCTACGACGGGCTCGCGATCGTCGGCTGGGAGGACCTTGACGTCTGGGAGCGCATACGGAACAAGGGAGACCGGCGGCTGCCGCCCGAGCTCAACGGAGAGCGGCTGGCCGCCGTGGCGCCCGCCATCCGTGCCCTGTGGACAGACGCCGAGCGGCTCCGCGGCGTGCTGGCCGACGGCCCGGCAGTGACCCTGCTCGATGAGTGGGGCCCGCGGCTCCGCGACGCCGGCCGGGCGTGGCACGCCGGCTACTTCGGCCAGCGCGGAGCCGTCATCGGCCCGCGCGAGGGTGCCGCGTTCGCCACCATCTTCCACTGGAACCGTGGACGCCTCGGGCCCGGTACGCAGGCGGTCGTCACCGCCGCACTGGCCGACCGGAGCGCACGGCCATGACCGACCAGCCCGGTCAGCCCGACCCGGACGCCGGCTCCGCGGCGCTGCTGCGGCTGGCGGCCATCCCGCTGGCGACGTTCCTCTGCGGCGGCAACCCCGAGATCTTCACGCGGCTGCGCTTCCTCGACGAGCAGACCACCGGCTATGCCGATCGCGCTCGCGCGGTGGCCGAGGAGATCGGCACGAGCCTGGTACCGCATCCGGCCCTCGACGCGCGGTCCCGGGCCGGCGCGTTGAGGGTGCGGCGGGCCCTGCACTCGGGCTCGGTGCCGCCGCCGGCGCAGACCGACTCGGTCGCCCGCATCGCCGCGCGGCTGTTGCCTCAGGCCCGGCTGGATGCCCGGCTCCGCGATCTGCTGGCGAGCGACGCGGCGTTGCGGGCGCTGCGGACGGACCTCGAGCGGCTGATCGCGGCCGAGGACGAACGCCTGCTGGCCGACGCCTGGTGGCTGCTGCACGCCACCCCGTTCGGCCGGCGGGCCGCGGCCGAGGGCGACCTGGCGGTGTACCAGGACATCGCCGGCCGGGTGGCGGCCGGCGAGCCCTGGACCAGCAAACGCATGCGGCGGCGCGCCGACTACCTCTGGCGCATCCTGGCCCGGGCCAGCACGCGGGCCACGCCACGTGGTTGGCTGGGCCACGTCGCGCTGGTGCCGGTCCGCGCGGACGGCCGCTGGGACGGCACCAGACCGCTGCGGGTGGGCCGCCGGACCGCGACCGAGTATTCGGCCAACCTCGAGCTGCACCGGAACGCGCTGACGGCCGCCGCGTCCCGTGAACTGCCCGAGACGGTCGCGCTGGCGCTGGCGCCACTGTGGACACTCGGCCCGGAGCACCTGGTGGTGTGGACGCTGGAGGCCGATCGCCCCAACACACTGGGCGAGGTGCGGCTGCGCCGCACCGCCGTTCTCGACTCGATCGTCGAGCACCTGGCCGCGGGCCCGCTTCCGGCCGGCCGCCTGCTCGACCTCTGCGCAAGGTCCGGTGTAGATGATCGGGCCGCGCTGGTCGGCCTCCTGACCCACCTCGTAGGCCTGTCCGTGTTGCAGGCCGGTGCGGAAGTGCCACGCGCGCTGGCCGGCTGGACACCGGTGCGCCCGACCGCAAGGGGGGTGGGCCCGAAGGGCTGGGGGGCGGGGAAATCAAGGATCACGCCCGTGGAACCACGCAACGACTACGTGGACGTGTACCGGCCGGCCCTCGACGCGATGTCCGTGCCGTACGCCCGGCGACTCACATCGCTGGTGCGCCTGGCCATGCGGGTGATGAACGCCATCGACCTCGATGGCCCGCCGGACGTGCTGCCCGTTCCGGACGCGATAACGGAGCGACCACGCCCGCTGCTGGACATCGCGCGTGACTGCCTCACCCATGACGTGGAGGTCGGCCCCGGCTGGCCGCATCACCACGACTGGCCGCCGCCGCGGCGCCCCGGATCCACATACTCCCGGCTCCTCGCCTGGCTGGCCGACCACAAGGACGGCGCCCCGAGCGTCGACCTCGACCCGGCGACGCTCGACGCGATCGGAGCGCCCGAGCCGGCCCTGCCCTGGCCGGTCGACGCCCTGCTCGTGCCGATCCGCGAGCCGGGTCTGGACGCCGTGCTCGAGCACGTCACGCCGGCCGGCGTACTGGATTCCCGGTTCGCCGGCGCGCTCGGCCAGCTGCACACCGAGCTGCCACAGGTCCGAGCCCATCGCGCCTTCCTCGCCGGCCTGCAGGCGGAGTCCGGCATACCGTTCATGGAGGTCCTGATCCCGCCGCTGAACGTTCGCGCCGCCAATGCCGTGCGGAGGCCGACGTTCGCGGCCCTGTGGACCGGCGATCCGGACCGCGGGGGCTACCTCGACTCCGGCCCCGCCTCGTACGTGCCGCTGTCGCGCATCACGCTGCGCCGGTCCGGCGCCCGCGTCATGGGGGGTGGGCCCGAAGGGCCGGGGGGCGGGCAGATCATCGCCGAGGTGGGCGGCGATCCCGTCTGGCCCGTGCAGCACACCGCGAAGCTGCCGTCGCCGCCCTGGGGCACGATCGTCGGCCTGCTGATGCTCGCGTCCCCACAGCCCGACCGCAGTCGCTGGCGACCGCTGCGGTACTCGCTGCCGGCCTGGCCGGACCACACCTTCGTACCCCGAATCACCGTCGGCGGCGGACTGGTCGTCACGCCCGCGCAGTGGCGGGTGCCCACCGCGGCGTTGTGGCGCCCCGGCGACCGGCTCGTCGACAAGTTCGCCCGGCTGGAACGGCTGAGCCGCCAACTGGGCCTGCCCCGCCTGGTGCACGCCGTCGCCGACCTCCACGAACAGCCGATGGCCGTGGACCTCGTCAGCCCCCACGGCATCCGCGTGCTGGACCGGATGATCCAGCGGGCCACGGGGCCGGTGACGTTACGGGAGACGCTGGTCGACCCGGACCGGTTGGCCGCGCGCGACGAGGCCACCGGCGGCGGCAGCCTGACCGAGCTCGTGCTCCGGCTGCCGGCCGACCAACCACACTCCGGCCAACCCGGCGCCGGCGCTTCGGCCCGGCGCCACAAGGCTCACGGCGACCACGCCGAGAGCACCGTCCGCCAACCGGCGGCGGTGAGATGACCCACACGGAAGGACAATGCGGATGGCGAAGCCAAGGGGTCAGACGCTCGACGACGTCAACGAACTGATCGCGGACCTGGAGACGGAGTACGGGAAGGTCATGACGTTCACCGCGGCTCAGCGGCCCGGACGGACGGACGGCTGCCACACCCATTCGTTCGACCAGAGCACGACCCAGTTCACCTGCTGCAAGCTGCAGTAGCCGAGCGGTGGGGGGGGCGGGGGGGGGGGGGCCCCCCCCCCCGGCGGGGGGGGGCCCCCCGGGGCAAAGACAGGCCCACCCAACGAAAAAACACAACACAACGACAAAAGGAGACGCCCGGAGCGGGGCC
>Ga0307415_100000476_pt1 | contig 17324 bp, 12 predicted proteins | sample DK1Cmetagenome_FD_204524 | JGI IMG/M metagenome (GOLD analysis project Ga0307415, IMG submission 204524) | Maize rhizosphere microbial communities from greenhouse at UC Davis, California, United States - DK15-C-2 | ecosystem: Host-associated > Plants > Roots > Rhizosphere > Soil | place: USA...
CCTGGCCCGCCTATTGGTCGATCACACTCTGCACTCCACCAAGAGCGGCACGACCTTTGCCTTCACCCGACCGACCATTACGATGCTCCCGACGGCATAGCGGCCACAGGTCGGTACTACGACGGGTGGATCGCTGAGGCGCTACCCGTTTCTCAATTGTGGGTGTCCCTCTGTCTCCGCGTGGCGTTGGTAGCTCCTCGCCATGCCAGCAACCAAGACCCGTTCGTCCATGGGGACGTCCGGGCTGTAGATCCACACCTGATGGACGGCAAGGCCGAGGGGGTTCGCCCCCCTCGGTGAGGGCGCGCTGTTCCAGGCGGCCAAGACCGCCGTCGAGGCCGTCGACCTGGCCGAGGCCGGTCCGGCCCCCATTCCCGGCGCTTCGACGGCCGCGGCGCCCCGGTCGCCGAGGCGGCCGTGGAGGACTGGACCGCCGCCCCGGGCGACCCGGCCCCGCGCCGGTCCGGGGACGCCACCACCGTCGAGCGCTGAGCAGCCCTCAGCTGGTGCCGGTCTGGGTGTGCGGTGCCGCCACCGGCTTGGACTCCGGGGAGCCTCGCTGGCGCAGGTAGATGCCGAGGACGGCCAGCACGGCCACGGCCAGGAACTCGCTCTGCCAGTTCTGCATCGACTGGAACCAGAACTCGGAGCTGGTGACGAAGCCCCACATCGAGACGGCGGCCTGACCGTGCTCCAGCTGCTGCTGGTTGTACTCGGCGTGGCCGCCCAGGGCGTGGAGCGCGAACGAGAGCGCGAACAGCCCGAACAGGGCGAGCGAGAGCGAGTGCTCGTACACCGTCAGGGCGAGCCCGCCGCGACGCACCGGGCCGGGCGCCTCGGGGTTGTCGCGCTTCTGGCGCGGGTCGGCGTCGGCCTCGTCGCCCTCCGGCTTCTTGGACTCCGCCGAGCCCTTCTGGATCAGCCACGCGGTGAACAGCACGTAGACGCCCATCTGGAGGAACTCGCTCTCCCAGTTCTCGAACGTCGCCTCGACGAACGCGCCGCTGGTCAGGTACTCGGCGTAGGACTCCGGTGGCTGGCCGTGCTCCTGGTTGTCGCTGTTGTTGGAGCGGTAGCCGGCGGCGCTCTGGGCGACCAGGAAGACCAGGAACAGGCCGAACATGGAGATGGACAGGGCGTTGTCACGAAGCACACGGCGCATGCGACCCTCCTCGGGTGGTGGCCATAGGGATATCCCCTCAGGTCGAGGTCGAGTCCGGGTCTTCGGGGGCGTCGGGACCGGGTCGCTGGTCGGTGACGACCGCGTGGCAGCGGCCGAACTCGTGCAGGCCGACCGCCTCGGCCACCCGGGCCGAGGTGCGGTTCTCGGGGTCGTGGTTGTAGAGGACGGCCCGGCCCTCGGCCAGGACGGCCCGGGCGGCGGCGGCGGTCACCGCCTTGGCCAGGCCGCGGCCGCGGGCCGCCTCCGAGGTGCCGACCGAGATCTCCCGCAGCCGGTCGTCGTAGCGCTTGAGCACGGCCGTGGACAGGACCTGGCCGTCCTCGTCGAGCACCACCCAGGCGTCGCCGCTGAAGTGGCCGATGACCCACTCGGGCAGCCGCGGGTCGCTGGCATCGATCACCGTGACCTCGGCCGACGGCGGCGGGATGGCCACCCCGGTGCGGGCCACCCAGGAGTAGTGCTGGCCGAGGGCGGCCTCGGCCACCGCCTCCAGGGCCCGGTCCACCGACGCCGGGCCGTCCAGCTCGCGGCGGAGCAGGCCGCTGAAGGACGGGGCGACGGCGACCACGGCCCCGCCCCCGCGGACCAGCGCCCGCGCGGGCATGCCCGGATGGGCCGCCTCGGCCACGGCCACCCGCCCGGGGGCCAGCCGCTCCACCGGCAGCCGGTAGCGGTCGCCGAAGACGGCGAGCACCACGGCCTCGTTGTCGACCAGGTCCAGCATGGGCAACAGCGTAACCAATCGCGCCGTCCCCAAGCGGGTCCCGCCCAGGGGCTATCCTGCTCGCCGTCGGCGCAGAACCGGGGAAGGAGGCGGCCGGTGCGGGTCGGGGTGCTCGGGGCGACGGGTCGGATGGGGCGGGCGGCCTGTCAGGCGGTGCAGGAGGCGGCCGACCTGGAGCTGGTGGCCGCGGTCGCCCGGGCGGCCGGGGTGGGTGAGCTGCTCGGCGCCGGGGCCGAGGTGGTGGTCGACTTCTCCCGGCCCGAGGCCACCGCCATGGCCGGCCGGGCGCTGCTGGCCGAGGGCGTCCACCTCGTCTCGGGGACCACCGGGCTGGCCGACGAGGACATGGACGAGCTGGCCAACCTGGCCGGCAAGGCCGACCACGGCAACCTGGTGTGGGCGCCCAACTTCGCCCTCGGGGCGGTGCTGGCCATGCACTTCGCGGCCGTGGCCGGGCGCTTCTACCCGGCCGCCGAGGTCATCGAGCTGCACCACCAGGGCAAGGCCGACGCCCCCTCGGGCACCGCCCTGCGCACGGCCCGGGCGATCGCCGCCGCCCGGGACCGGGGGGGTCCGGCCCCGGGCGGCGGGAGCGAGTCGGTGGCCGGGGTGCGGGGGGGCGAGGTCGACGGGATCCGGGTGCACTCGGTCCGCCTGCCCGGGCTGGTCGCCCACCAGGAGGTCATCTTCGGCGGCCAGGGGGAGGTCCTGACGTTGCGCCACGACTCGCTCGACCGGTCCTCGTTCATGCCCGGGGTGCTGCTGGCCGTCCGGGCCGTGGCCGACCGGCCCGGGGTCACCGTCGGCCTGGAGCCGCTGCTGGGGCTGGTCTCATGACCGCACAGCCGGCTTACTGGGTGGAGGCGTTCACCGCCGAGGAGCGGGCCCGCCTGGCCCCGTACGTCACCAACCTCGACCGGCCGGTGTTCGCCCTGCGCAACCTGCCCGAGACGGTGAAGGGCGCCCTGTTCGCCCGCTACTCGCGCTCGGGCAAGACCCTGCGGCGGCTGTTCCTGGACGAGTTCGCCGACCAGGTGGCGGGGGGGTCCGGGGGGGCGCTTTCCGCCCCCCCGGTGGGTCAGGCGAGGGCCGAAGCACTCTATCAACGAGTCTTCGACGACTACGGCGACGACAGCGTCGCCCAGCTCGGGGGCGCCCATGTGGCCTGCGAGCAGGCCTCCAACCTGCTCACCAAGCTGCTGGAGTGGGGCCGGCTGGCCGCCTACCTGGAGCAGTCGACCCGGTATGTCTCCTACGCCGACCGGCCCGGCGGCCGCTGGCGCTACCACCTCGACCCGGACGTCGAGGCCAGCGACCTCGGCCCCACCTACCGGCGGGTCATGGACGGGCTGTTCGCCACCTACGCCGAGCTGCTCCCGGCCCTGATCGACCACCTGAGCCGGGTCGTGCCCCAGGAGCGGGGGTCGAGCGAGGCCGCCTGGCGGCGGGCCGTCAAGGCCCGCGCCCTCGACGGGCTGCGCGGCCTCCTGCCCGCCGCCACCACCTCGAACCTCGGCATCTTCGCCACCGGGCAGGCGTACGAGGCGCTGCTGCTGCGGCTGCGCGCCTCCGCCCTGCCCGAGGCCCGCAGCTACGCCGACCTGTTGCTGGAGGAGCTGCGGCAGGTGATCCCGGCGTTCCTGCACCGGGTCGACCGCGAGGACCGGGGGGTGGCCTGGTCGCGCTACCTGGCCGAGACGGCCGAGGAGACGGCCAAGGTGGTGGAGGTCGTGCTCGGCGCGGCGCCCCCGGTTCCCCAGGCCGGCCCCTCGGTCCAGCTGACCGAGTTCGACCCGGCCGGCGAGGACAAGGTGCTGACCGCCATCGCCTACCCGCACACCGGCGTCGGCGAGGCCGAGGTGGCCGCCCGGGTGGCCCGGCTCGGGGCCGAGGAGCGGGCCCGGCTGCTGGCCGCCTACGTTGGCGAGCGCCGCAACCGCCGCCACCGCCCGGGCCGGGCCTTCGAGCGGGCCGTGTACACCTTCGACGTGGTCGCCGACTACGGCGCCTTCCGCGACCTCCAGCGGCACCGGATGTGCACCATCGTCTGGCAGCCGCTCACCCCGGGCCTTGGCTACGACCTGCCCGGGGACGTGGCCGAGGCCGGCCTGGCCGCGCCGTTCGAGGCCGCCATGGCCGCCTCGGCCGGGCTGTACGACGCCCTGGCGCCCCGGTTCCCGGCCCAGGCCCCGTACGCCGTCGGCCTGGCCCACCGGGTCCGGTTCGCCATGACCATGAACGCCCGTGAGCTGATGCACCTGGCCGAGCTGCGCTCCACCCCCCAGGGGCACCCGGCCTACCGGCTGGTCGCCCAGCAGATGCACCGGCTGGTGGCCGACCAGGCCGGCCACCGGGGGATCGCCGAGGCCATGCGGTTCGTGGTCCACGACGAGGTCGGGCTGGGCCGCCTGGACGCCGAGCGGCGCCGCCAGGCGCGCCTGGACACCCCCGCGGGTTCGGGGTGACCGGCGAGACCGGGTCATTGTCAGCAGTTTGCCCACGTCGTAGCATGCCTTGGTCTCTGCGAAATTTTCCTTCCTGGCATGCAGACCGAGCCCGACCCGTCGCCCAGCCAGTCGAGCGCGGAAAGCGCTGTCGGCTTGACCTTCGTCGCCCTGGTCTTGGTGAGCCTGTTCGCCGCCGGCTCCCTGGGCGTGCTCGCGACCCGCCAGCAGGCCGCGGCCCGCGACCCCGGCCGGGCGCCGTCGGCGGCCGCGGTCGCCGCCGCCTCCACCACCACCACCACCACCGTGGCCCGGGACCGGATCGTCTCCCGCTTCCGGGAGCTGATGCTGCTGCGCGAGATCGCCCTGCGCGAGCGCGACCCGCTGCTGCTGGAGTCGGTCTACGCCCCCGGCGCCCCCGGCCTGGCCCGCGACCGGGCCGAGATCGCCCGGCTGCGCAGCGCCGGCCGCCGCCTCGACGGCCTGCGCCTGCCGGTCAAGGTCTTCAACGCCTACCACCCCGGCAACGGCAGGTGGGTGGTGATCGCCCGCGTCGGCCGCTCCCCGGCCCGCCTGGTCACCGGCTCCGGCCGCCAGGTCCGCGCCACCCGGGCCAGCGCCGCCATCTACCGCTGCACCCTGGCCGAGCACAACGGCAGCTGGCGCCTCCTGCGCCTGGCCAGGTCCTAGGCCCGGCCCGGCTCAGAGCCGGTACAGGCGGGTGGCGTTGGTGGCCAGGATGCGGCGGGCGGTGTCGCGGGCGGACGGCTCGTCGAGGCCGCCGGCGGCGACCTCGGCGCGGAGGACCCGGGCCAGGGCGCGGCGCCAGACGGTCGCGCCCCACCAGTGGGACTCGGGGTGGGCGCGGCCGCCCGACCCGGCCAGGAGCTTGCCCGGCGGGCAGAGGCCGAGGGCCTCCGAGATCAGCCGGGCCGCGATCGGCTCGGCCAGGGTGATGGTCGGCGACAGGTCCATGTGCACCTGGGGATAGGTGCCGGCCAGGTGGGCGGCCCCGCCGACATAGGGGTAGCAGCCCAGCAGCACCACCGGGCAGTCCTCGGTCCGCGGGTCGCGCAGCAGCGGCCAGAGCAGGGCCGGGTCGGCGTGGGGCAGGTACACGTCCTCGTCGCCGGCGCCGGTGACGAACTGGAGCGGCACCTGCCGGGTGGCGGCCAGCTCGGCCGCCCGCCGGACCAGGAACGGCAGCAGCACCGCGTCGTCGAACCGCTCCGCCTGGGCGGCCTTGTCGAGGTTGGTGAAGGCCCGCCGCCGGTCGGCCTGGGCCGACTCGGTGAACAGCCACAGCCCGCCCCGGGCGGCGGCGATCGACTTGAGCGCGCCCACGCCCCGCTCCATGGCCGCGCCGACCCGCTCCTCGAACCCGCCCAGGAACCGGGCCAGCGACCGGGACGTGGACGCCCCCTCGGCCAGCAGGTCCTCGGCCATGGCCTCCAGCCGGACGACCTCGTGCGCCGGCCGGCCGGCGGCCCGCCCCAGCTCGGCCACGGCCACGACCTCCTCGCCTCTGGGCCCCGGGTCGACCAGCAGCACCGCGGTGCCGGCATGGTCGAGCAGCAGCCGCAGGTAGCCGTCGGGGTCGGCCCCGGCCAGCCGGTCGCGCCTGGCCACCAGCTGACGCTCCAGCTCCTCCCCGGCGGCCGGCCCCTCCTCGGCGCTCACGTCCAGCAGGTCGGCCAGGGCGGCCAGGAAGTGCCGGTAGCCGAGCAGCCCGGGCACGTCCCTGGCCAGCCCGCCCGGCCGTCCGGCGCCGGTGAAGGCGGCCCGCCAGGCCGGCCACCGGCCGCCGCCGGCCCGGGCCCAGCCGGCGACCAGGCTGGCGCAGGCATGGTCGGCCAGCGCCAGGTCGCCCAGCACCCGCCCGGCCGGCCCGGCCCTGGAGGCCATGGCGCCCTCGGGCTACTCTCTCAGCCCCAGGACCGCCGGGAGGACGTCGCGGACGCTCAGCACCCCGAGAAGCTGGCCGCCCTCGTACACGACCAGGTGGCGGATGCGGCGCTTGGCCATGACCCTGGCCGCCTCGACCAGGTCCCAGTCGGGCCCGACGGTGACCACGTCGGCGGTCATGATCTGCTCGACGCTGACGGCCTCGGGGTCGTCGGCGTGCGCGACCGCGTTGAGCACGTCCCGCTCGGTCAGGATGCCGATCAGCATCTCGGCGTCCTGGACCACGGCCGAGCCCACCCGGTGCTTGGCCATCAGCTGGGTGGCCTCGCGCAGCGACTGCGCCGGGCCCACCGCCACCACCGCGCTGCTCGCCACGTCCCGCACCTTCATGGCGGCCTCCTCGGTCGCGGATCAGGGGTGCGGTCTACCCTATAGGCCGGCGAAGGCGCGGTCGAGTAGCTCCTGCTGCTCCTGGGCGTGCAGGGTCGGGCTGCCGGCCGCCGGGGCCGCGCCCTCGGCCCGGCTGGCCGGCTCCAGCCGCACCCCGAGCTCCTCCTCGGCCTTGAGCCGCGCGTACCGCCAGGCGCCCATGTTCTCCGGCTCCTCCTGGACCCAGAGGACGCGCTCGGCGTTGGGGTAGGCGTCCAGCTGGGCCCGCAGCGCCGCGGCCGGGAACGGGTACAGCTGCTCCACCCTGATCAGGGCCACCTGGTCGAGGTCGCCGTCGGCGCGCCGCTTGGCCAGCTCGTAGTAGACCTTGCCCGAGCAGAGCAGGACCCGGGTCACCCTCTCGGGCGACGGCTGGCCGGGGTCGGGCAGGACCTCGGCGAACCGCCCGCCGGTGAGCTGCTCGGCCGTGGAGCGCGCCGCCGGCAGCCGTAGCAGCGACTTGGGGGTCATCACCACCAACGGCTTGCGGTTGGCCCGCAGGGCCTGGCGGCGCAGCAGGTGGAAGTACTGGGCCGGGGTCGAGGGGTAGACGACCTGCATGTTGTCCTCGGCGGCCAGGTCCAGGAACCGCTCCAGGCGGGCGCTGGAGTGCTCCGGCCCCTGGCCCTCGAACCCGTGGGGGAGCAGCAGGACCAGGCTGGAGCGCTGGCCCCACTTGTCCTCGGCGGCCGAGATGAACTGGTCGACGATGATCTGGGCGCCGTTGACGAAGTCGCCGAACTGGGCCTCCCACAGGACCAGGGCCTCGGGGTTGGCCACCGAGTAGCCGTACTCGAAGCCCATGGCCGCGAACTCGCTGAGCAGGCTGTCGTAGATGAAGAACTTGCCCTGGCCCTCGCCCAGGTTGGCCAGCGGGCTGTACTGCTCGCCGGTGCGCTGGTCGACCAGCACCGAGTGGCGCTGGCTGAAGGTGCCGCGGCGGCTGTCCTGCCCGGAGAAGCGGATGGTGCGGCCCTCCTGGAGCAGCGACCCGAAGGCCAGGGCCTCGCCAAGGGCCCAGTCGACGGCGTTGCGCTCCAGCGCCCCGGCGCGCTGCTCCAGCCAGCGGACCAGCTTGGGGTGGGCGTTGAAGCCCTCGGGGACGGTGGTCAGCTTGACCAGCAGCTGGTCCAGGGTCTCGCGGTCAACGGTGGTGTCGACGGCCGGGTCGGTGGCCATCGGGGTCGGCCGCTCCAGCTCGACCTTGGCCACCTGGCCGTCCTCCTCGTCGTGGGTGTCGTCGAAGGCCTGCTGGAGCCGCTGGCGGAACGCCTCCAGCGACCGCTCGGCGTCCTCGATGGTGAGGTCGCCCCGGTTGACCAGCGCCTCGGTGTAGAGCTTGCGGACCGGGCGGCGGTTCTTGATCCGCTCGTACATCAGCGGCTGGGTGAACGACGGCTCGTCGGCCTCGTTGTGGCCGTATCGCCGGTAGCACCACATGTCGATGACGACGTCCTTCTTGAACGCCTGCCGGAACTCGAAGGCCAGGCGGGCCACGCGCACGCAGGCCTCGGGGTCGTCGCCGTTCACGTGGAAGATCGGCGCCTGGATCATCTTGGCCACGTCGGTGGCGTAGGTCGAGGAGCGGCCGTAGTCGGGGCTGGTGGTGAACCCGACCTGGTTGTTGACGATGATGTGGACGGTGCCGCCGGTGCGGTAGCCGCGCAGCTGCGACAGGTTGAGGGTCTCGGCCACCACCCCCTGGCCGGCGAAGGCGGCGTCGCCGTGGATCAGGATGGGCAGGACCGGCGCCTGCTCGCCCCGGTCCAGCACGTCCTGCTTGGCCCGGACGATGCCCTCGACCACCGGGTTGACCGCCTCCAGGTGGCTGGGGTTGGAGGCGACCTCGACCCGCACCTCCTTGCCCGATCGGGCCACGTGCTTGCCCACGGCGCCCAGGTGGTACTTCACGTCGCCCGAGCCCTGGGTGAGGGTCGGGTCGAGGTTGCCCTCGAACTCGCCGAAGATCTCCCCGTAGCTCTTGCCGATGGTGTTGGCGAGCACGTTGAGGCGGCCGCGGTGGCTCATGCCGATGACCGCGCCCTCCATGTCGGCGTCGGCGGCCTCGTCCAGGACCGCGTCCAGCATCGGGATCAGGCTCTCGCCGCCCTCCAGGCTGAAGCGCTTGTGGCCGGTGTACTTGTTGTGCAGGAAGCGCTCGAAGGCCTCGGCCTCGCTGAGCTTGTGCAGGATCTGGAGCTGGTCGTCCTTGGGCAGCTCGTGGGGGACGCCCTCGACGTGCTCCTGGATCCAGGCCTTCTCGTCCGACTGGGCGTTGTGCATGTACTCGACGGTGCCGGTGCGGCAGTAGGCGTCGCGCAGGATGTGGAGGATCTCGCCCAGCGGCAGCTCCCTGTGGCCGGCCAGCCCGCCGGTGGCGAAGCGGCGCTCCAGGTCCCAGATGGTGAACCCGTAGCTGGCCGGGTCGAGCTCGGGGTGCATCTTGGGCGGGTTGGCCTTGAGCGGGTCCAGGTTGGCGATCAGGTGGCCGCGGACCCGGTACAGGTTGATGAGCTGGAGGACCCGGCCCTGCTTCTCGGCGCTCTCCAGCGAGTCCACGCTGGGCTTCTCGTCCTTGCGCCACGCCACCGGCACGTACGGCACGGTCATGGAGCGGAACAGGTCGGCGTAGAAGTCGTCGGCGCCCAGCAGCAGCCGGTGCATCCGGGCCAGGAACTCGCCGCTCTCGGCCCCCTGGATGACCCGGTGGTCGTAGGTCGAGGTCAGGGTGACGACCTTGCCGACGCCCATGCCGGCCAGGGTGTCGGGGTCGGCGCCCTGGTACTCGGCCGGGTAGTCGATGGCGCCGACGCCGATGATGGCCGACTGCCCGGCCATCAGGCGGGGGACCGACAGCACCGTGCCGATGGTGCCCGGGTTGGTGATGGTCAGGGTGGTGTCGGCGAAGTCCTGCACGGTCAGCTTGTTCGCCTTGACCTTGCCGAGGATCTCCTCATACGCGCGGACGAAGGCGGCGAAGTCGAGGGTGTCGGCCTGCTTGATGTTGGGCACCAGCAGGGTCCGGGACCCGTCGGGGCGCCGGATGTCGACGGCCAGGCCGAGGTTGACGTGGGTGGGCCGGGCGGCGTTGGGCTTGCCGTCGACCTCCCGGTACATGGTGGCCATCACCGGGACGGCCTCGAGGGCCTTGACCACGGCGTAGGCGATGATGTGGGTGAAGCTCACCTTGCCGCCCTGGCGGCGGCGCAGGTGCCCGTTGAGGACGCTGCGGTTGACCTCCAGCAGCCGTGCCGGCACGGTCCGCACCGAGGTCGCCGTGGGCACCTCCCGGCTGGCCTCCATCGCCTCCACGATCCGGGCCGCCGCCCCCCGGAGGGGGACCAGTTCGGGCGCCGCCTTGCCGTCCCCCTCGGGGGCGGCCTTGGCCTTCGGCTTCTCCTCCGCCTTGGCGGGGGCCGGCTGTGGTTTGGCGGCGGGCTGCTCGACCTTGGCGGGTTCCTTGGCGGGCGGCGCCTCCTGCGGGGTCGGCGGGGTCGGCGGGGTCTCGGTCCGCTGGGTGGCCTCGGCGCCCTCGTCCCCGGGCTCGTTCTCGGCGAAGAAGTCGCGCCAGGCAGGGCTGACCGACTCGGGGTTGTCCAGGTACTGCCGGTAGATCTCGTCGATCAGCCCGACGTTGGCGCCGAACTCCGGTCGTTCGAACCAGCCCATCACGCATCACCCTCGCCGGGAGTCGCTCGTCGTCCCCATCTTGCCACCGTCGGCCCCTCGCTCAGACGGCCAGCCGGGCGGCGACGGCCCGCCGGGCGCGGCCGATGGCGGCGTCGTCGTCGTGCAGGACGGCGACGATGTTGGTGCCGGCCAGGATGGTCGACAGCTCGAAGGCCAGCTGGGCCGGGTCGGTCCCCTTGGCCAGCTCGCCGGCCTGGCCGGCCTCCCGGGCCGCCTGCTCCAGCAGGTCACGCCATTCGCGCTGGTAGCCGGCCACCCGGTCATGCACCCGGCCGGGCCGGCCGCCCAGCTCGGCGGCGGTGGCCACGAAGAAGCAGCCCCCCGGGAACACCCGCCGCTGCACGTAGCCGAGGAACCCCTCGCAGAGGGCGACGAGCCGCTCCCGCCCCGGCCCGCCCTCGCGCAGCGCCGGGACGACGACCTCCCGCATGAAGCTGGCCCTGGCGGCGTCGATGGTGGCCAGCTGCAGCTCCTCCTTGGACCCGAACAGCACGTACACGCTGCTCTTCGGCATTCCCGTGGCCTCGGCCAGCCGCCCGATGGAAAGCCCGTCCAGCCCCTCGATCGTCGCCAGCCGGGCCGCCTGCTCCAGGATCCGCCCCCGGGACCGTTCCCCCGGTGCCCGCGCCCGCCGCGTCCCCTCCATCCCGACCGTCGTCCTCCCGCCCGTCCCCTTGTTCCCGTTCTTGACACCTTAGACGAACGATCGTTCTTGCCACATCCTGCACGATCGTTCGTACAAAGACCACTGGGAGGCGCCATGACGCTACTGCGAAGCTCCCTGGTCCGCCGTCGCCAGGCGCCGCCCAGGGCGCCGACGCCCTCCACGGCCTGGTCGCGCCCGCCGGCACCGACCCGCGGCTGCCGGAGCAGCTGGAGGCCCAGGCCCGGCGATCCTGCATGAACCTCGACACCCTCGGCGCGGCGTCTCCGTCGCGACCAGCAGCCGCTTCAATCCCGACCCACGAGGAGGAGCCCGCGTGCGCCCGCCCACCTGACGCCCGGCCGAGATCGAGCCCACCCATTCGAGAGGGGAGCAGCCACATGCCGCTGATCAACGTCAAGCTCGTCGAGGGCGTGTTGGACGCCGCCACCAAGCAGCGGATCGTCCGGGACCTGACCGAGGCCATGGTGGCCATCGAGGGCGAGAACATGCGCCCGGTCACCTGGGTGCTGGTCGAGGAGCTCAAGAGCGGCGACTGGGGGATCGCCGGCAACCCGCTGACCACCGCCGACGTCAAGGCCCTGGCCGCGGCCCGGGCCGCCTGAGCTGGGCGGGCTGGCGGTCGCGGTGCTGTCGCGGTGTTGTCGTATCGTCCAGCCCGCAGCCGCGGCCCAGGAGGACCACCGTGACCGAAGAGCCCAGCGCCGCCCTGTCGACCGCCATGGCCTACTACCAGGCCTGGACCGGCAAGGACCTGGACGTGGCGATGAGCTACGTCGCCGAGGACGTCGTCTGCGAGAACCCCACCGGCCGCATCGAGGGCCTGGAGGCCTTCCGCCAGTTCATGACCCCGTTCGCGCAGATGTTGACCGGCTCGGACCTGATCGGCGCCTACGGCGACGCCGACACCGCGGTGCTGGTCTACAACCCGCACACCACCCTGGTCGCCGACGCTCCCAGCGCCGAGCGGTTCACCGTCCGCGACGGCAAGATCGCCCACGACCTGCTGATCTTCGACCGCACCCCGTTCGACGAGGCCAGGCGCCGGTCGAGCTGAGGCCGCTGTCGGGTGACGGCCCTACCATGGCGGGATGGACCAGGCATCCCGGGCCGCCGGCCCGCCGTCGCCGACCCCCGCCCGATCCGGGCTGGGGCGCTTCTCCGCCCTGACCCGCGGGTGGTTCGAGGGCGCCTTCGCCGCGCCCACCCAGGCGCAGGTCGGCGCCTGGGACGCCCTCGCCTCCGAGCAGGACGTGCTGGTGGTCGCCCCCACCGGGTCAGGCAAGACCCTGGCCGCGTTCCTGTCGGCCATCGACCGCCTGGCCACCGCCCCGCCGGTGCCCGAGCGCCAGCGCCTCCGCGTCCTCTACATCTCCCCGCTCAAGGCCCTGGCCGCCGACATCGAGCGCAACCTCCGGGCGCCGCTGGCCGGGCTGCGGGCGGCCGCGGCCGGCCAGGACCTCCCCCTGCCCGACATCACCGTCGGGATGCGCACCGGCGACACCCCGGCCGAGGCCCGCCGCCGCTTCCCGACCCATCCGCCCGACATCCTCATCACCACCCCCGAGTCGCTGTTCCTGCTGCTCACCTCCAGGGCCCGGGAGGCCCTGGCCCATGTGGACACGGTGATCGTGGACGAGGTCCACTCGGTGGTGGCGACCAAGCGCGGCGCCCACCTGGCCCTCAGCCTGGAGCGCCTGGACGAGCTGCTGGAGCGTCCGGCCCGCCGCATCGGCCTGTCGGCCACCGTCCGGCCCCTGGACGAGGTGGCCCGCTTCCTCGGCGGCCCCCGCCCGGTCACGGTGGTGGCCCCGCCGAGCGAGAAGGCCTTCGACCTCTCGGTGGTCGTCCCGGTCGAGGACATGGCGGCCATCGGCGAGGCCGCCGACGACCCGGCGTCCGGGTCGGCCTCGGGGCTGCCCGACCGCTCCTCGATCTGGCCCCACATCGACGAGCGGCTGGTCGAGCTGATCCGGGCTCACCGCTCCACGATCGTGTTCGCCAACTCGCGCCGCCTGGCCGAGCGGCTCTGCGCCCACCTCAACGAGCTGGCCGACACCGAGCTGGCCCGCGCCCACCACGGCTCGGTCAGCCGCGAGCAGCGCACCGAGATCGAGGAGGACCTCAAGGCCGGCCGCCTGCCCGCGGTGGTCGCCACCAGCTCCCTGGAGCTGGGCATCGACATGGGCGCGGTCGACCTGGTCATCCAGGTGGAGTCGCCCAGCTCGGTCGCCTCCGGGCTGCAGCGCATCGGCCGGGCCGGCCACCAGGTGGGCGCGGTCAGCCGCGGCATCGTCTTCCCCAAGTTCCGCGGCGACCTGGTCGAGAGCGCGGTGGTGGTCGAGCGCATGCGGGCCGGGGCCATCGAGGCCATGCGCTACCCCCGCAACCCCCTGGACGTGCTCGCCCAGCAGATCGTGGCCATGGTGGCCATGGACGACTGGAGCATCGACGACCTCGAGGCCCTCGCCCGCCGGGCGGCGCCGTTCGCGGAGCTGCCCCGCAGCGCCCTCGACAGCGTCCTCGACATGCTGTCGGGCCGGTATCCCTCGGACGAGTTCGCCGAGCTGCGGCCCCGGCTCAACTGGGACCGGGTCGAGGGCCGGCTGGTCGGCCGCCCGGGCGCCCAGCGGCTGGCCGTCACCTCCGGCGGCACCATCCCCGACCGGGGCCTGTTCGGCGTCTACCTGGTCGGGGAGCGGGCGACCCGGGTCGGGGAGCTGGACGAGGAGATGGTCTACGAGTCCCGGGTCGGCGAGGTGTTCACCCTCGGCGCCTCGTCCTGGCGGATCGAGGACATCACCCACGACCGGGTGCTGGTCTCCCCGGCCCCGGGCCAGCCCGGCAAGCTGCCGTTCTGGCACGGCGACATGCTGGGCCGCCCGGTCGAGCTGGGCCGAGCCCTGGGGGCGTTCCTGCGCGAGCTGGGCGGCCTGAGCGCCGAGGCGCGGCTGGAGCGGCTGCGGGCGACCGGCCTGGACGACTTCGCCGCCGGCAACCTGGCCGCCTACCTGGACGAGCAGCGCGAGGCCACCGGGGTCCTGCCCGACGACCGCACCATCGTGGTCGAGCGCTTCCGCGACGAGCTGGGCGACTGGCGGGTCTGCGTCCACTCGCCCTTCGGCGCCCAGGTGCACGCCCCCTGGTCCCAGGCCATCGAGGCCCGGGTCCGGGAGCGCCTGGGCCTGGAGGTCCAGACGATGTACACCGACGATGGGGTGGTGGTGCGGCTCCCCGAGGTCGACGAGGCCCCGGCCGCCGAGTCGATCCTGTTCGACCCCGACGAGGTCGAGGACCTGGTGGTGGGGGAGGTCAGCGGCTCGGCCCTGTTCGCCAGCCGCTTCCGCGAGTGCGCGGCCCGGGCCCTGCTGCTGCCCCGGCGCCGCCCCGACCGGCGCACGCCCCTGTGGCAGCAGCGCCAGCGCAGCGCCGGCCTGCTCCAGGTCGCCTCCAGGTACGGGTCGTTCCCGGTGGTGCTGGAGACGATGCGCGAGTGCCTCCAGGACGTGTTCGACCTGCCCGGCCTCAAGGAGCTGATGGCCCAGGTGGCCAGCCGCGAGGTCCGGGTGGTGGAGGTCGACACCCCGTTCCCGTCGCCGTTCGCCAGCTCGCTGCAGTTCGGGTACGTGGCCGCGTTCATGTACGAGGGCGACACCCCCCTGGCCGAGCGCCGCGCCCAGGCGCTGTCGCTGGACCGGTCGGTCCTGGCCGAGCTGCTGGGCCGGGAGGAGCTGCGCGACCTGATCGACCAGGCCGCCCTGGCCGACCTGGAGCTGGAGCTGCAGCTGCTCACCCCCGAGCGCAAGGTCCGCGACCCCGACGGCCTGCACGACGCCCTGCGGCTGCTCGGCGACCTGACCGTGCAGGAGGTGGCCGCCCGCAGCGTGGACCCGGCGGCCGCCCCCGGCTGGCTGGCCGAGCTGGAGGCCTCCCGGCGGGCGCTGCGGCTGCGGGTCGCCGGCCAGGAGCGCTGGGTCGCCATCGAGGACGTGGCCCGGCTGCGCGACGGGCTCGGGGCGGCCCCGCCGGTCGGGGTGCCGCAGGCGTTCCTGGAGCCGGTGGCCGACCCGGTGGGCGACCTGCTGGCCCGCTACGCCCGCACCCATGGGCCGTTCCAGGCCGACGACCCGGCCCGCCGGCTGGGCCTGGGCGTGGCCGTGGTCGAGCAGACCCTGGCCCGGCTGGAGGCCGCCGGCCGGGTCGTCCAGGGCGAGTTCCGCCCCGGCGGCTCGGGCCGCGAGTGGCTGGACGCCGGAGTGCTGCGGCGGCTGCGGCGCCGCTCCCTGGCCGCCCTGCGCCGCGAGGTCGAGCCCGTCCCCCAGGAGGCCATGGCCCGGTTCCTGTCAGCCTGGCAGGGGGTGGGCCCGGCCGGTCCCCGCTCGGCCGACCTCGACGCCCTGTTCCGGGCGGTCGAGCAGCTCCAGGGTGCGGCCGTGCCCGCCTCGGCCCTGGAGCGCCAGGTCCTGCCCGCCCGCCTCCCCGGCTACCGCCCGGGCCTGCTCGACGAGCTGTGCGCCTCCGGCGAGGTCGTCTGGGCCGGCGCCGGCGCCCTCGGCTCCGACGACGGCTGGGTCGGCCTGTACCTGGCCGAGGCCGCCCCCCTGCTGCTGCCGGAGCCGCTCCCGATCGAGCTGTCCCCCCTGGCCATCCAGGTCCGCGACGCCCTGGCCGCCCGGGGGGCGATGTTCTTCCGCCAGCTCTCCGACACGGTGGGCGAGGGCAACGACAGCGAGCTCCTCCTGGCCGTCTGGGAGCTGGTCTGGGCCGGCCAGGTCACCAACGACACCCTGGCCCCCCTCCGCGCCCTGGTCGCCGGCGGCTCCCGCCCCGCCACCCGCCGCCGCGCCCCCAGCCGTAGGTACGGCCGCCGAGGCGTCCCGGCACCAGCTCGTTCTGGCCCCCCGGCAGCGGCGGGCCGCTGGAGCCTCACGCCAACAGCGAGCGGTGGGTCGCCAACGCCCGCGCCCGGGGCCTCGGCGCCCGCGGCGGAGCGCCGCCTCCCGGCGCAGGGGCCCCCGATTCGGGAGGGTAGCCCAACCGCGGAGGGTGCGGCGCCGGATGTCCACAGCCCCCCTTCCCACAGCCTCCCCTCCCAGCCCGCGGCCGACCCGACCCGGCGCCTGCACGCGGTGGCCGAGCAGCTGCTGGACCGGCACGGGATCCTGACCCGGGGGGCGGTGGTGGCCGAGCGCATCCCGGGCGGGTTCGCGGGGGTGTACCCGGTGCTGAAGGCGATGGAGGACGCCGGCCGCTGCCGGCGCGGCTACTTCGTGGACGGGCTGGGCGGGGCCCAGTTCGCCGTGCCCGGGGCCGTGGACCGGCTGCGGGCGCTGACCGACCCGCCGTCCTCGCCCCAGACCCAGGTGCTGGCCGCCGCCGACCCCGCCAACCCCTACGGCGCCGCCCTGGCCTGGCCCGAGCGGACGGCCTCCGGCAGCACCGGCGAGCGCCCCGGCCACCGGCCCGGGCGCAAGGCGGGCGCGGTGGTGATCCTGGTCGACGGCGACCTGGTCCTGTACGTGGAGCGCGGCGGCCGCACCCTGCTCACCTTCACCGACCACGAGGAGCGGCTGGGCAGGGCGGCCGACGCCCTCGCCCTGGCCGTCCGCGACGGCGCCCTGGGCCGGCTGGCGGTCGAGAAGGCCGACGGCGAGACCGTGTTCGACAGCCCCCTGGCCCGGGCCCTGACCGAGGCCGGGTTCCGGCCCACCGCCCGCGGCCTCCGGCTGCGCGGCTAGGCACCGATGCCGGAAGGCGACACGGTCTTCCTGGCCGCCACCCGCATGCACACCGCCCTGGCCGGCCAGCGGCTGGTCGCCACCGACTTCCGCGTGCCCCGCTTCGCCACCGCCGACCTGAGCGGCCAGGTCGTGCGCCAGGTCGCCGCCCGCGGCAAGCACCTGCTGCTGCGCACCGACGCCGGAACCACCCTGCACACCCACTTCAAGATGGAGGGCGCCTGGCACCTCTACCGCCCCGGGGAGCGCTGGCGCGGCCCCGACTCCCAGGTCCGGGCGGTGCTCCGCACCGAGCCGTGGGTCGCGGTCGGGTTCCGGCTGGCCATCTGCGAGCTCCTCCCCACCGCCCTCGAGCGCGAGGTCGTCGGCCACCTCGGCCCCGACGTCCTCGGCCCCGACTGGGACCCGGCCGAGGCCCTGCGCCGCCTCCGCGCCGACCCCGACCGGGCCATCGGCACCGCCCTGCTCGACCAGCGCGCCATCGCCGGCCCCGGCAACGTCTACAAGTCCGAGGTCTGCTTCCTCCGCGGCGTCGACCCCTGGACCC
>Ga0307415_100000478_pt1 | contig 17302 bp, 11 predicted proteins | sample DK1Cmetagenome_FD_204524 | JGI IMG/M metagenome (GOLD analysis project Ga0307415, IMG submission 204524) | Maize rhizosphere microbial communities from greenhouse at UC Davis, California, United States - DK15-C-2 | ecosystem: Host-associated > Plants > Roots > Rhizosphere > Soil | place: USA...
CGCGGGTTCTCGCCAACCCCGACGGCGAGCAACCGGTCAATCTGCTCCTCGATCTCCGCCGATCGCGGTACCGTGCGTCTCACGGCGTAGGTCCTCCTTCATCGTCTTCTCAGGACTTGAGGGAACCTACGCCGTCGCCTTGATGGCTCCCGGCGACTTACAGCAGTTGGGAGACGCGACCGCCGCGTCGCCCCCAGCCGAGCGGCCACCTCAACCCGCTCGACCTCACGCCCGACGAACGTACTGAGGCGACGAGGAAGAGACCCCGACGGACCGCGCTCCACGGCTGCGGGCATCACATCATGGAGCATGCCCGAGATCCAGCGGCGCGGCCAGCCGCGGCGGAACGACGCGGTCTGCCGCCGGCTCCGGCCTCACTGGGTCACGAGCCCCCGTCTCGTGACCCACAGTCATCGGGGCGCGTTCAGACTCCGAATCGCCTGGGGCAAGCGAGCGTCCGGATCGGCATTCGGCCCGCGCCCGCTAGGGGCGATCTGCGGGCGCGTTGGCAGGCCAGGCGCGGACGACCGCAATCGCTGGACGAAGCGGGCACGAGTCGCCCGCCTCTCGGACTCGTCCTGCTCGTCCGGCGGGAGCTCTCACGCCTGAACTCGGCGACGCTCGCTTGCGTGCACAAAAGGAGCAGCGCGCCGCGGGCGCGCGAGATGACCCCGGCGCGCCACTGAGTTGCATGGATACGAGCAGTCAGCGCGTCGCTGCTGCCTTTCACGGATGCAGGAGCGGCACGGCCTCCCATCGCGCGCCGAAGGGCGCCTGCCCCTCGTCCAAGACAGGCGCCTCAATCTGACGCATCGACTGGGACGCCCCGGTCGCCGGCACCCCGGAGCGCACCCGCGCCCGCCTATAGCCGCCACTCCGTCAGGGCGGCGCGCGGCGTTCACGTCCTGGGCGGTCCCCGCTTCTACCGCCCTCCTGATCACAGGCGGCCCGATCGACGACCAGGTCACCGAGCGCGTCGTCGAGCTGATCCTCCGCGGCTTCTCACCACCCACGAAATTCTCCAAACTGGAAGAAGGAAACAAGATGAAGATCCACGCGATCAAACCGGGACCGTCGCCATCACGACGAAGTAGCGGGAAGGCGTCGGGCATGGCCGGCTACGACTCGTGAACACGCTCCTTGACGGCGGGTGGACGTAGCCGCTTCCGATCTACGCCTTCGCGATCGAGCACCCCGAGGGTGTGATCGTCGTCGACACCGGCGAGAGAGCTCGGGTCTCCGAGCCCGGCTACTTCCCACGCTGGCACCTTCTTTCGCTTCGCCGTTCGCGAGCAGGTGCAACCCGCCAAGGAGATCGGCCCGCAGCTCGAGCAGCTCGGGATCCTGCCCTCCGACGTCCGCCGCGTCGTCATGACCCACCTCCACACCGGGTATCTGATGGGCATGCCCGACGACGCCCACCTGCCCGAATCCGACCGCTCGGCGCCCGAGCAGCCGCCCGAGGCGCTGACCGCACACGATTGGAGAGCCGGCGTCGACCTTGAGGGCAGCGGCGACCTGCGCGCCGCGATCTCCAACGCCATGGTTGGGCTGAAGAAGCGCTTCTACGGCAAAGGCCCCGAGCGCGCCCGCACTTACCTCAACGACAGCTACGTGTTTTGCGCCATGGAAGGCGGCCTGACCCGCAACGAGCAGACGCTCGTCGAAGCCGGCGAGGAAGACGCCGTGCGGAACTACCGGCTGCTGTTTCAAAAGGTCATGGACCGCCCCACGATCGAAGCCGTCGAGCAGCTCACGGGCCGCCACGTCATCGGCTACCACAGCCAACTCACCTTCAACCCGATGCGCTCGTTCGAAATCTTCGTGCTCGACTCCAACCTGGAATGGCGCCAACCCGACAACCGCCGAGCGTGACGCACGTGCGCCCGCATCGTTCAGCCCTCCGGCGTCGGCCGCCCTACAGCGCGCCGTGGTGGCAGCACGCCGCGCGACCCAGGACCCGTTCGCGCCCGCTCGCACCGGCGACGTCCAGATGTCAGATCGCGAATCGATCCGCCTAGCGCGCCAGCAGCGGGGGTAGCTTGACGAACGGATCCCGTCTGGCGTGGCCGGGACCTGAGAAAAGCGTAAGGGAGATGCCTTGCGGCTGGCGTGGTCGCGGGAGCACTCGGAACTAACCGTCCGGAGGCGTACCCGTGCCCCAGCTTTCTCCCGATCGATCCGATCCATCGTTCGCCGTTCATCGCGAGGTTCGCGGCACAACGCAGATCCTCAGCGTCCGCGGCGACGTCGACATCGCCGCCGGCCAGGCGCTGAGCGCGGTGATCGACCGCGCGATCGGCTTTCTTCCCGACCGCGTCGTGATCGACTTAAGCGCGGTCACGTTCATGGACTCCACCGGCGTGCATTGCCTGCTACGCGCGCAGCGCCACGCCAAGGCCCGCAACGTCGACCTTGTCGTCATTCCGGGATCCGGGCCCGCCCAGCGCGCGCTCTCCCTATGCCGCCTCGACCAGCACCTACCGCTCGCGCCCAGCAGCCAGCCCCAGCACTCAACAACCGAGCAACTTCAGCGCAAGGTCGCGGCGGCGCGACGTGCCGCCACCTACCTGACTCGCCAAGTGCAGCACGACAACCACCTCTCGCCGACGCTGCTGCACGCCGATCGCCGAATGCGCCAGCGCCTGCACCTCGACCCTCCCCACAACGCCACACCTGCCGCCTGAGGCGCACGGCCGCGCAAGCTGCCGACCAGGTCCGCTAACCCCAGATCCCAGAGACACCCATGGCAGATGACAACGAGCTTGAGGTCCGCGAAGTCGTCGCGGCCGACCCGTCCCTGACCCCCGAAGCCAACCGGCTGCTCACCCAGGAGCTGCGGGACGCAGTCGGCGCCGATCGCGTGCGCGTCCCCCGCGACACGCCACACGTCCAGCACGAGCGGCAGGGCGGCCGCGGCGGTCTGCGAACCGCGGCGATAGAAAACCGGCTCCTGCTCGTGATCACGTTCCTTGCCATGGTGGTCACGGGAGCCATCGTGTCCCTCACCACAGGCAGCTGGTGGGCGGTGGTCATTGCCGCCGCCGTGCACGCCGTCGGGTCCTTCACGGTGCTCACGATGTTCGCCTCCGCGGCGGTTCAGGTGGAGCGCGTGTCACCCGACGTCGCCGCCCGGCTGACCGAGGAGGGCGTGCCCGATCCCGACGCAGCGCTCAGTCGGCTGGTGGAGGAGTACGCGGGTGGCGACGGACAGGTGAGCGCGGCCGATCTGGTCGCGACCGGGCGCAACGAGCAGCCGGCCGATCCTCACACCGCGCCAGCCGCCGCGTCCGCACAGCAGCGCACCGCCATGACGCCAGCCGGCGGTCCCACCGCGCCGGCGGGAACGGACTCCGCGCCGGACCGCGTGCTCGTGAAGGGGATCGTCGCCACGCTCATGATCCTCGCCGTGATCGCCGGGGCCCTGGCCGTATGGCTGGGACCGCGGATGCTCATCATCCCGGCGATCATGCTGCCGATCGGGCTGCTGTGGCTCATCCTCCAGACGCGGATGGGCGGGCGGCGCGAGGAAGCGGCAGGCCAGGCCGGCGAGACGTCGTCTACCGCCCCCAGGACCCGCGCGCGCGTGCTGGCGTCCGTGGCCTTCACCGTCGTCGGCGTCGTCGGCTTCGTGGCGTTAATGGGCTGGGCCGCCGGCTTCTTCTGAGCCGTCGAAAAGGGCGACGAACCGACGTCACCTATGCGGGACACCGCGCGCACGTCCGGGAATGCCCATTCCCGGACATGCGCCGGATCGAGAGCCCGCATCGGCTCGAGGTTCGTGCCGTACACCTCGGCGGATTCTCGGGACGTGTTTCCCGCCGGAAGCGAACCATGCCGGCCGCGGCGAGGTATGCCACGGCGCCGCTATCGACGTCACAGAGCCGATCAGGGACGCGGCGACGTGCGCCCGGCAGACGACGGCTGCATTCGTGAAGTAGCGCGCGCCTGTGCTGCGCCGCCGCCGCGCTCGCCTTGGACGACACGCGCTCGTCCGGCCCGCCGGATGCCCGCGATCGCTATCCGCGCGATTGCAGTCGTCCGCTGCCAGCCCGCGACAGCGCTCGCAGGTCGTCCATTCCGGGCGTTTGATGCTCGACCTGCGAGACGCTCGCAAACAAGCAGTAGTACGTGGATCGATGGAAGCCGCTTAGCATAGTCCCGAGTGCGAAGCAGCCGCACGTTGCGCTGCGTCGCCCGAGTGGTTAAGAGCCGACGAACCCAACGGCGCCGCGGCCGCCGTCCGTTACGTCACGCCGAGCTGCCGCAGACGTTGTCCAGATGCTTGTTGACAGTCCCGGCGGCGATCCACAGCCGTTCGGCCACCGCCGGGTTGGTCAGCCAGCGGCGACCTGGTCGAGGACCTCGGACTAGCGTGCAGGTTGGCGCATCAAGTGCTCTCCGGTTACAGTCGCAACTATGGCTGGTCAACGCTCCGACGTTGAGGAGTGGTCGCGACGAGCCGAGCAGGTCGCGTCTTCGCGGAGTTCGCTCGCCGGTGCAGGCTGGAGCTGCGAGCCGGGCAGCATGGCGGGGAAGGGGCGTCCTTTTTCGTGGCTGAACCCGGTGCCACTGTGGAGATCGCGCAACGATCGCGTGAGCCGCCTGCTCGGCGACCCGACGAACGATCAGCGCCGGGCATGGATGCGGCAGCTCGGCCTCCCGGTGGGGCCAGATCCGACCGCGGACTACGCCGACCGCGCCGAGGTGTCATTCATCGTGATGGGCGACACGGGCGAGGGTGACGACTCCCAGAGGGCGCTCGTGAAGCCCCTGCTCAGCGCCAGCGAAGGGAATGCGTTTCTCTTCATCTGCAGCGACGTGATCTACCCGGCCGGAGAGGTAGAGGAGTACGGACCAAAGTTCTTCGAGCCCTACCGCGAGCTACCCGGCCCGATCTACGCGATCCCCGGAAACCACGACTGGTACGACGGCCTCGTCGGGTTCATGTTCCACTTCTGCGGCGCCGAAAGCGCGCCAGCACCGCCCAAGCCGCGCTCGCTCAGGGCGCTTGCGCGCGCCGTGCTCTCGAGCAGGGCGCGCACGCCCGACGCCGCGAAGGTCGCCGCGATGCGGGCGCTTCGCTCCGCGCCGAGCCAGCAGGGCGGGCAGCCCGCTCCGTACCTGGCGATCGACGCGGGACCGCTCAGGCTCATCGGCATCGACACGGGGATCAGCGGTGTCATCGACCGGGAGCAGGCGATGTGGCTGCGTCGTGTCTCCGGCGAGAGCGACCGGCCCAAGATCCTGCTGACCGGCAAGCCGATATACGTGGACGGCACCTACCGCGAGGGCAGGATCGAGGGCGAAGGCTCGGTCGACGAGATCGTATGCGCACCGGAACACAACTACATCGCGGCCGTCGGCGGCGACATCCACAACTACCAGCGCTATCCCGTGCGCCTGCCGGACGGCCGCGTGATCCAGTACATCGTGAGCGGCGGCGGTGGCGCCTTCATGCACGCGACCCACTCGATCCCGCGGATCGACCCGCAGCAGGCAGGCGGCGTGACGGAGGACGAGTTCCGGTGTTACCCGCTGCGGGGCGACTCGCTCTCGATCTACAGCAAGCTCTACGGCCGCAAGCTGGGGCCTCTGGGGCGGGGAATGATGATCCCGGCGGACGAGGCGGCAGCGATAGTGGCGAAGCGGCTCGGGATCACGCCAGCCCGGCCGGGGGCGCGCGCCGCGGTTCCCAGCAAGCGGGCCGAGCGGGCCGCGAAGGTCCTTTTCCGCCTGCCCGGACGGGCACGCGGGGCCCTTCATTTCCCGTTCTCGGAGTTCCTCGACTGGAACGATCCGCCACTGTTCAAGAGCTTCCTACGCATCGACGCGACAACAGGGGACGTCAGGATCCGCTGCTTCGCCGCGACCGGCTGCCGCGAACACGAGGAGCGACCGCCGCTCGAAGACAGCATCCGGGCGCAGCGCGCACCGGATGGCGAGTGGCGCTGGACCAGCGAGTCACCGACCGGATCGGAGCGCGACCATGGCTGAGTCAGAACGTGATCGAACTGTCGTCGTCATTGGATCCGGCTTCGGCGGCACGATGACCGCGCTCGCGGTCGCTCGCGCCCTCGAGAAGCGCAACCAGCGCGAGGGCCGACACGACTCGGTGCTGATCCTGGAGCGCGGCGCGTGGTGGACCACACCCGCCCCCACGGTGCAGGACCCCGACGTAGCGACATACAAGTTCCTGGCCGAAGATCACAAGCAGCCGGTTCACTACTGGGCGTCGGCGGAGAGCTTTCGCGGTCTGATCGACCTCTATACGCGCTGCTTCCGGCGGTGGCGAAACGAAGACGGGCTATATGACCTGGTGACCTTCGGCAAGCGTGGCCTGTTCGGCATGCTCAAGGGCGACGGCGTGTCGATCATGCGCGCCAGCGGCGTCGGGGGCGGCTCGCTCGTGTACTCGAACATCACGATCAAGCCGCCCGACTTCATCTTTGAAGACCCGCGGTGGCCGACCGGCACGACGTGGTACCACGACGGGAAGCGACACAGCGATTACTTCGAGTTGGCTCGTCGGGCGATCGGAGACGGCATCCTTCTTGCGCTCTGGGAGCGCGACAACCCCCAGGGTTCGGCGGGCTCCGATCCCAAGCCCGGCGCGGTCAATACCGGCCTCAGCAACATCGTGACCCGCTCCACCGGCCTGGCCGCGAACTGGCGCCAGCCGCCGACGGTGCCGGGGGCATTGCAGCTCGACCCAGCCGCCAAGCAGCCCCCAGTCGACGAGCTTTGGATCGACCGCGCGCGCATCTTCCAGCGCGAGATGAGCAAGCTGACAGACGACTACGGGACGGTCGACTCCTCGATTAATGACAAGGCGACCGTCGGCGATCCTCCTGCCGCGCGGAACTACTGTGAGCGCCACGGCCGCTGCAACGTGGGCCGTTTGCCGGGCGCGCGTCATACGCTCAACAAGCAGCTGATGCGGGCGATCTACGGCGGCCTGCACAATAGACCGCCCGAGATGCCCGCGCTCTCGCTCGAGCCGTTGACGGAGGTCGAGCTGATCGAGAAGCTCGACGATGGCGGCTACCGGATCCACTATCGCCGCCGGCGCGCGGACAAACCGTGGCGCTCGCAGGCGGCCACGGTCACGGCAGACACGGTGATCGTCGCAGCCGGCTGCGTTGGCACCACCGAGCTCATGCTGCAGTGCAAGGAGGCGGACAGCATTCCCGGATTGAGCGATTGCGTCGGAGCGTCGTTCTCGACCAACGGGGACTACCTCGACTTCCTCCCGAAGACCAAGAGCCCCGTCAGCCTGACGCGCGGCCCTGTGACTACCTCCTTCGCTCACTTCAACACTCCCGAGCACCGCGACGATGCCGACCTGTCGAAGTTCCACACGATCGAGGACCAGGGCATACCGCGCGCCCTCGCCAGCGTGGTCGGCGCCGGCGCGCCGCTGCTGCGATCGCTGTCCAAGGGGCGCCGTAAGCCGCTCTGGATCGTGTGGACTATTACTCGCTACGCCCGCAAGCGTCTCGGCGAATACGTGCGGGCGCCCTTCCGCAACAGGGACGAGCGCCAGCTGCAGCTGGCCTCAGAGGACGAGCAGGTCATGAACATGATGTGCATTGCCGCTATGGGGAGAGAGCGCTCGACAGGCCGCCTTCGGCTCGGCCGCGGGTGGCGCGACACAACGCTCCGCGCCGAGCGCCGAAATGACGGCGGCGAACCCGAGCGTTTTGAGGATGACCCGATCTACGACGAGATCCGCGCGTCGCTCGGGCGGTTCGCAGAAGCGTTGCGCCCCGAGGGAGACAAGGCCGAGTTCGAAAACCCGTTCCTTACCGGACTCGGACAGCTCTTCGGCGGCCGCTCAATCGCGCTTACGCATCCACTCGGCGGCTGCCGTATGGGCCACAGCCCCGAGTACGGAGTCGTGGACGAGTTCGGTCGTGTCTTCGACAAGCGCGCCGACGACGGCAAGAGCGTCCACAGGGGGCTTTACATCGCGGACGCCTCGATCATCCCCACCGCGCTAGCCGTGAACCCGTCGCTCACGATATCGGCCCTCGCCCTCAGAACGGCTGACACCGTCATCGACGACCTTGGCGCAGCCGCTAAGCCAACAAACGCTGCCACCGCACACGGCGGACGTTAGCGCAAGGATCGGCCAAACAGGCACACGCGGGGCTTCAACACACTGTTCTGGTTCCCCCGGTGAAGGCGGGCATCTCGGCTGAGACACCCGCTGCCAGCGCCACGGCGACACGCCGGTGCTTAGGTCGACGGTTGGCCGCGATCCCGAGATCGTCCTTACGACGACACCGAGCCCCGTCCGGAGCTCTGCGAGAAGCCGCGAGGTGGATGGATCGTCGCGTGCCTTACTGACGATAGGTAGTTACGCGCAGCAAGGCGGGGACGGAGCGGCTCATCGCCGGGCGACGCTGCTGGATCGTGCTGCCTCGCCGAGCAGCACGCGCGCCGAGTCGGTCGAGCGGAGACGCATAGCGCTCATGCAGCGCGCACATGACGGCAGCCATGGGAATCTCCCGATGGGCGGCACCGGAGTCCCCGCTGGCGACCACCGGATCTCCCCATGGGCGGCCATCGGATCTCCCCCCGGGCGAGGCTCGTGGCGGTCGCGCTGCCGCGCCAGGAACAGATGAGCGCCGACGTCAGCGCGTCGTCGGCTCGGCAACGCGCCGGCGCTTGTCGGTCGCCGTCCGCGGGGTTTCCGAATAGCTGGGTGTCCCACGTCGGTGTTGCGCACTTCCGCTTGACGGGGAGGCTGTTGCGGAAAGTCGCGGTGCAGGTGTTTCCGCGGAAGCGTCCTGGTCGGGGGCAGACGCTGCCAGCGTGAGCTGGGGCTGGCGACGGCCCGATCAGGCCGTCGCCGGGGCGGTGGTGTGCCGCCAGAGCTTGAGGAGGTTGTGGGCCGCCGCGGCGAGGCGCCACTCGGACCGTGCCGCGGACCTGCCGCGGCGTAAGAAGCGGTCGATGCGGCGGTTGAACTTGGTGTCGGCAAAGACGGGCTCGATCATCGTCTGGCGTTTGGCGTAGAGCCCGCCGCCGGGCTCGCTGGCGAGCACGCGACGCATGAACGCGTAGGCGCCGCCGTCCCAGCCCGGCCGGGTGCCGCTGCGTTTCTTGGCGTCGGGCGGGATCAGGACCGTGAGGCCATCGGCGAGCAGGCGCTCCATCTGCGCCTGGTGCCAGTAGCCGGCGTCGGCGAGCACCACCTGCGGCGGCTGCTCGAGCCCGGCCCGAGCGAGCTCGTCGCGTGCGGCGGCGACCATCGGCTCGAGATGACCGAAGTCGGGTCGACGGTCACCTCGGCGGCGATCACGACCTGGTCCTCGGTGCAGACCGCCTGGGCGTTGTAGCCCTGCACCCAGCCGCGCGAGGTCTTCACGTTGCGCGAATCGAGATCGCTGAGGTTGATCTTGCCCGCCGGCGCCGAGGGCGGCTGGAACGGCTTGGGCGGGCGGCCGAACTTCTTGCCGTTCTTGTCGACGCCACGCGCGCGATAGGCCTCGTAGGCCGCGTTGGCCTGGCACTCGACGCGATGGTCTTCCTCCAGTCGACGTTTGGCCTCGCGCAGGCGCGCGCTGCGGTCGCGCGGGATCGGCCGCGCCTCGGCGGCGCGCTTGTCATCCAGCCGGCGCTTCGCGTCGCGCAGCCAGCCGCGCCGGCCCTGCGCCGTGGACAGCTCCGGCGGGAGCTCGTCGCCGCGCGCCTCGCCGAACGCGGCGTCTTCGGCGGCATCGACGGCGTCGGCCTGATCGAGGATCTCGCGCGCGATCTGCGCGTAATCGCGCGTCGCCTGTGGCGCCGCACTGGCGGCGAGCTTCGTGCCGTCGACCGCGATGACCCCGACGCGCAGCAACCCAGCCTCGGCGCACAGCTCGAGCACGTCGCCGAAGAGCTCGGCCAGCGCCGCCTCGTGGCGCTGACGGAACCGTGCGATCGTCGTGTGATCCGGCGCCTGATTCGCGCAGATCACGCGCGTGGCAACGTCTTCGACGCAGCGGCGCTCCAACCGCCGCGACGAGCGCTCGCCGATCGCGTAGCCGTAGAGCAGCAGCGCCACCATCATCGCCGGATCGTGCGCCGGCCGCCCGTGCCCGTCGATCCGATAGACGGCGTAGAGCTCACTCAGATCGAACGCCGCGACCGCGTCGATGACGAACCACGCGAGATGCCCTTCCGGCAGCCACTCGCGAAGGCTCGGCGGCAACAACAGCTCCTGCTCGCGATCACACGCGACGAAGTTCTGCGCCATCCCGAAATCGTCTTAACCGCGCCGGACGGAACCCCCCCTTTATGCAATAGCCTCCGGGATGAGCAGGCGTCTGGACGACCACCCACTGCGTGAGCGCTGCTTCTGCTTTCCGCGCGAGCGCGGGCGGGCTCTCCTCTTGCTCCGGGGGAGATACTTGACAGAGTGAACCGATGCTGACTCAGGTGGCCGACGGCGTTTGGGTCCGGCAGAGTGGATGGGGCCGGACCAATTCCATCGTGGTGCGCGGGGAGGATGGGTTGATCCTGGTCGATCCCGGCATCGACGGTTCCGAGCTGAACCAGCTCGCGGATGACCTGGACCGGCTCGGCATTCCGGTGGTCGCCGGGTTCTCCACCCATCCCCACTGGGACCACCTGCTCTGGCACGCCCGGTTCGGCGACGTGCCGCGCTACGCCACCGCTGCCGGCGCCAACGCTGCCGGTGAAGCCCGAGAGCGAGCGCAGGCGATGGCGGCGGAGAGCGCGTCGGGCATCCCTCTCGAGCTGATCGCGCTCGTCACCCCGCTGCCCGCGGACGGCGGACCCGTGCCGGGCGAGATCATCGAGCATCAGGCGCACGCCATCGGCCACGCCGCGGTCCTCCTCGCGGACCGTGGCGTCCTGCTCGCCGGCGACATGCTCTCCGATGTCCTGATCCCTTTCCTCGACGCTCGCCGCGCCGATCAGGTGGGCGCCTACGAGACGGCACTCGACCGGCTGGGAGAGGCCGCCAGGCACGTCGATGTCCTGGTCCCCGGCCACGGCGCCGTCGCCGAAGGTCCCGAGGTGGCGGCCCGCGTCGCCGCCGATCGCGCCTACATCGATGCGCTGCGACGAGGAGAGGATCCGGTCGACGCGCGTCTGGGGCCGGATGCGGAGTGGCTCTCGGGCCCCCACCAGTCGAACCTGGAGCAGGCCCGAGGGCGGTAGGGGTCTTCCGATGGCTCGGGGGTCGAGCGAGGCGATCGCCGCATAGATCAGCTTGGCCATCTCCACTGCAATCGGTCGTTACGGTGCAGCCACGGCTGCACATGCGGAGACTGCGTTGATCACGGCATCGCAGGAGCACGAGTACAGACCATTCGCTCATCCCGCGCCGCGCGTGTCGCCAAGAGCAGGAGCCAGCGGTCCGCCCTGAGCCAGTTCCGCATCCACGAAGAGGGACAGCCCTAAGGGATGCTCGGCATAGTCGCAGTGGTCTAAGCAATTTCCCGAGAGCCGGGGTTCGGGTCCGGCGGGAGGTCGGAGCATGGCGGGAACGCGTCGGAAGCCGGGGGCGATGGCCCCGTTCGTTGATGGCTACCGCGACTGGCTGCTGGATCGCGGCTATTCGCCGCTGACGGTGGTCAGGTCGTTGATAGCGCTGGGGCATCTCGGGCGGTGGATGCAGCAGAACGGGATCGGGGTCGATCGGCTCGATGACGCTGCGGTCTGTGCATTTGTCGCCGGCCAGGTCAGGACCTGTGCGGGGCGTCTGCCGCTCGCCAGCGTGACTCCACTGCTCACTTACCTGCGCGCTGAGGGTGTCGTTTCGCCGGAACCACCCGCCGCAATGACTGCGATCGATCAATTGATCGCGAGCTACCGCTCGTGGTTGTCCGTCGAGCGTGGTCTTGCTCAGGAGACGGTGCGGGGCAAGGTCGAGATCGCCCGACGATTTCTCGGGAGCGTCAGCGACGAGCAGGAGAGAATCGGTCTGATCGCCGGCGGCGATGTGACTCGGTTCCTCTTGGCCGAGTGTGAGCGGGTGTCGGCGGCGTCTGCCGGCGTGACTGTTTCGCGGCTGCGGTCGCTGCTGCGGTACCTCGCCTCCTGCGACCTCGCCGAGCCCGGGCTCGCCGAGGCAGTCCCGACGGTCGCCCATTGGCGGGATGCACATCTTCCGGGGTTTCCGCCGGCCGTCGAGATCGACCGGCTGCTCAGCTCGATGGACCACTCAGGTCTTATCGGGGCGCGTGATTACGCAATGCTGCTGCTGCTCGCGCGGCTCAGACTGCGGACAGTCGAGGTCGCCAGGCTGCGGATCGGCGACGTTGAGTGGCGCGCGGGCGAGATCACCATCGATGGGAAGGGACATCAGCGCGGGCGGCTTCCGCTGCCCGACGATGTCGGAGAGGCGCTCGTCGCGTACCTGACGAGGCGAGGGGCGCGCGAGACAGACCGCGTGTTCCTCACGCCGCGCGCGCCGATCCGGCCGATCGAGGCTGCTGGTGTCCGCGCAGTCGTCCGTCGCGCCTATCTGCGAGCTGGGCTGCAACCGGTCGCCGCGCACCAGTTGCGTCACGCGTTGGCGAGCAGCCTGGTGCGCGAGGGCGCCTCGCTAGTCGCGGTTGGTCAGGTCTTGCGGCACCGGCATCTTGACAGCACACGGATCTACGCGAAGGTTGATCTGGAACGCCTCAGGCTTGCTGCCCGCGCGTGGCCGGAGGCAGCGTGATGACCAGCTTCGCGGAGCACCTCGACGCGTATTTGCGGTTGCGGCGGGCTCTCGGGTTCAAGCTGGTCGAACACGAGCGGCTATTGCCAGGATTCGTCGCGCACCTCGACGCCACCGGCGCAGAGGTCATCACCACCGAGCTCGCTGTCGCCTGGGCATCGGCGCGGGATCTCGCGGCCGGCAGCTCGGTGCCGGGGATGCGGCTGCTGGTCGTGCGTGCGTTCGCGCTGAGACTGTCCGGGCTTCTGTGTGTGAGGCCGGGGCGACTGTTGTCATGTCAGTCGGGGAGTCGGTCTCCGAAGTGGATCTTGAGGCCGAGGACCCGTCCGCCGTATCCACCCGAGTTCCGCCGTCAGGCGGTCGAGCTGATCCGATCGGGCACGCCGCTGAAAGAGGTGGCCGCCGCTCTGGGCGTGTCGGAAGCAGACGCTGCGCAACTGGCGGCGCCAGGGCGATATCGACGCCGGCCGCGCCGAGGGCCTGAGCACGGATGAGCGTGAGGAGCTGCGCCGGCTGTGGCGTGAGAACCGCCGCCTGGTGCAGGAGCGCGAGATCCTCAAGGCGGCCGCGGCTTTCTTCGCGCGGGAGACCGATCGCCGGTGATGTGCTTCCGGCTGATCGACGCGAAGCGAGCACAGCATCCCGTCTCCCTGCTGTGCGAGGTGCTCGGCGTCAGCCGCGCCGGCTACTACGCGTGGAAGGACAGGCCGGCGTCGGCGCGCCAGCGCCGCGACGACGAGCTGCTCGGCGAGATCGGCGCGATCCACGGCGAAAGCAAGGCCACCTACGGCTGGCCGCGCGTGCACGCCGAGTTGCGCCACCGTGGCGTGCGCGTGAGCCGAAAGCGCGTCGCGCGGCGGATGCGCCAGGCCGGGCTGTCGGGCATGGTCCGGCGCCGCAAGGGACGCACGACGGTCGCGGTGCCGGGGATCGCCACCGCCCCGGATCTCGTGCGCCGCGACTTCGCGCCGACGGCGCCTGACCGGATCTGGGTCGCCGACATCACGGAGATCGCCACGTGGGAGGGCAAGCTCTATCTCGCCGTCGTCGTCGACTGCTTCTCGCGCCGCTGCGTCGGCTGGGCAATGGCCGAGCACATGCGCGCCGAGCTGGTCGTCGAGGCGCTCGAGATGGCGCTCTGGCAGCGCCGCCCCGACGTCGGACTGGTCCATCACAGCGACAGGGGCGGCCAGTACGTGTCGCTGATCTTCGGCCAGACCGCTCGCACCGCCGGCATCGACGTCTCGATGGGCGCCAAGGGCTGCGCGCTCGACAACGCCGTCTGCGAGAGCTTCTTCGCGACGCTCAAGCGGGAGCTCACGCGCAGACGTTCGTGGCCAACGCGCCGCGAGCTCGAGAGCGCGATGTTCGCGTGGATCGAAGGCTGGTACAACTGCCGCCGGCTGCACTCCACGCTCGGCTACCTCTCGCCCGCCGACTACGAGAACAGAACTCTCGGCCAGCGCCGTACGAGCCTCGCCGCTTCGCGGCTCGCACACTCACACAGCATGATCAAGGAGAAGGCTGCGTAGACCAGTCCCAACGTGTCCACCGAACCGGGTCAGGTCCACCCAACCGCCGGCTTGACGCTGAGGATGGCACAGATAAGGAGCGAGCTTCTTGGCAAAGGAGCAGTCCTAGCGCACCGCTTCGATCGTCCGCTCGCTGCTGAGTCGGACGACTGGGAGCAGCGGCCTGCGCGCGACGCGGGCCAAAGCGCTGCTGCTCCTTTGCTACCGGTGGATGACGCGCCACGCGGCGGGCGTCCGTGGAAATCGCGGCCGCGAAGATGCTCGCGATCATGAAGGAGACGAACGCGCCAGCTCGTCCGGCGATGCCACCGGACCTGCTTGCCCTTAATGTTCGGCAACGCGAAGACAAGCGGAGGAGGAGTGGCCGAATGGAGATCAGCTTCACGCCAGATCCGTCGCTGTATCCGTTCGAGTCGAAGTGGTTCGACTCCTCGGCCGGCCGGGTGCATTACATCGCGGAAGGCTCCGGGACCCCGATCCTCCCGTGCCACGGCAACCCCACATGGATAGGAGTAGTCAGCCCGTCGCTGCTGTCTGTGCACCGATGCAGGAGCGGCAGAGCCTCCGATCGCGCGCCCCAGACGCCTCGACCTCGTCGAGGCTGTCGCATAAGTCCGCGACCGCGCCGTGTCGTTGTGAAATTCTCCAATCCCGCAGCATCTGCCAGCCCATCGTTGACGACGACGTCGCGTCACTCCAAGGCGGTCGCTGTCACGTCCGCCTTGAGATTGGAGATTTCTCCAACGTCGAGAACTTATGCGACAGCCTCCGTCCGCAGCGAGCGTCAGGTACTGATTCCGTTCTTGCGCTTCGCCGCGTAGACTCCCTCGACGGGAGCCAGGAGCGACGCGGCAACGACGGCGGTCGCGAGCACTCGAGGTCTCGACGGGATGATCCTCCTTGCCGAGGGGGCGGCGCGTGTTCAGCCTGAGAGGCTCGCCGGCACGCTCACCATGCGGTCGACCACGGCGTCCTCGAGGCCGAGGCGCTGGCTGTGCTTCGCGGAGCGCGTGATGCGCAGGAGCGGGATCTCCGCCGGCGTCATGTCGCCGTAGCGGTCGAAGCGGAAGCTCCCGAGGATCCCGTCCTCCACGTTTGTGGCCTTGAGCTGCTCGAGCACCGAGGCGCGGGTGCCGTCCGAGCGTCCGATCGCGTCGAGCACGACCTCCGCTGCCTGCCCCGCCTCGAGCACCAGTGAGCCGATCGGCTCGTTTGACGGAATCCCCAGCTCGCGCGCCAGCTCGCGCGCCACCGGGGTCAGCTCGCGGGCGCGGCCCGGGATGTCGGTCGTGGTCAGGTAGACGCCCTCGGCGGCGCGCCCCGCCGACCGGAGGATGTCTTGGGGGAACACGAAGAGGAAGCCGGTGAGGATCGGCAGCCTGCGGCCGAGCCGCGACCGCAGCGCCTTCAGCAGCCGGTCGCCGCCATCGTAGAAGTCGCCGCCGATCACGACGCCGTCGGCGCCCGAGCGGTCGATCCGCGCAGCGAGCGCGTCGAAGCTCCGCGCCGCGCCCTTGTAGCCCTCCCGCCGCACGACGCCGACCCGCAGCCGCTGGGCGGCGCGCAGGAACGGGTCGACGACGTAGGTGCGCGCCCAGCCGTTGTCGTCCGGCTCGTACTGCAGCACGTACACGCGGTCGAGCCCGAGGCGGTCGGCGGTCATCGCCAGCGCGATGCCCTGCAGCGTCTCGCGGCCGACCACGCGGAAGTAGTTGCGCCTGCCGGTCGGGTAGTAGACCTCGGGCTCCCCGCGGTAACCGTCGGGCGGAGGAGTCGCCTCACGGGTGAAGCCGGGGTGGGTATTCGCGGGACTGACGATCGGCAACGGCCCGCCCGGCGCGCGGTTGAGACTGGGGAGCTCGTACTGTGTGCACTGGGAGTTGAAGGGTCCGATCACGGCGACCAGGCCGTTCGCTCGCCCGTACGCGTTCGCGTTGGCGGCGCACCGGCGCGGCTCCCACACGCCGCTCTGCGCGGTGGAGGCGTCGCAGGACTGCAGGCCGACCCGGAAACGGCCCGCCCGGTACGCGTGCTTGCGGAAGACCTCCTGGATCGCCTCGAGCAGGCGGCGCGGGTAGGCGCTCAGGGGACCCTGGAGCGGGAGGTCGGAAGCCACGAGCACGTCCGGCGTCCCGCCGCCCGCCTCGATCGGGGAGCAGGCCGACGCCGGCAGCGTGCCGTCCCGCGCCGCGCCGGCGAGCGTGACCCACGCGGCCCCCTCCCCGACCGCGAGCGCCTGCACCGGTCCGATCGATATCCGCGACGTCACCCGGTTCGTGCGCGGGTCGATCCGAGAGACGGTGCCGTCGCTGTAGTTGGCCACCCACACGGCCCCCGCCCCGAACGCGATGAAGCCCGCCCCCGAGCCGACGTCGATCGACCGCGCGGTCGGTTCGGGGCCGGGCTCGAACCGCCAGACCAGACCCTCGGCGGCCCCGGCCGTGGCCCAGACCGAGCCGGCGCCGACCGCAATGCCCTCCAGCTGGTTCGAACCGGACTGGATCATCTGGCCAGGCCGGTTCGTGCGCGCGTTGATACGCGTGACGGAGTTCTCGTTCACGACCCACACGCCCTCCTTCCCGGCCGCGAGCCCGCCCGCCTCCAGCTTGACCTCGCCCGTGACGCGCCCGCTGCGGGGGTCGATGCGCGAGATCGAGCCCTTCGGGTTGGCGGCCCAGACCGCGCCCTCGCCGATCGCGATCCCTGGGTAGCCGACGCTCGCCCACGAGTTGCCCTTGCCCGGCAGGCGGACCGTCCGCACGACCTTGCCGGTGGAAGGATCGACCTGCGAGATGCTCCCGGTCGTGTTGACGTCGGTGTTACCGCCGACCGTCCCGACCCAGACCGATCCCGCGCCGACGGCGATGTCGCTCGGGATGCCCTGCATCTCGAACGTCGAGACGACCTTCCGGGTCCGCGGGTCGATCCGCGAGACGGTCCGGTCCTGGGTCGTCAGGAACCACACGCCGCCTTCGCCGACGGCGACGTTGCTCGGCACCGTCGTGGTGTCGACGAACGCGGCCACGTCGCCTTTGCCGTCGATCGCGGCGACCCCGCTCTCGACCGGCACCGCCTCCGCCTCGCCGCC
>Ga0307415_100000480_pt1 | contig 17295 bp, 12 predicted proteins | sample DK1Cmetagenome_FD_204524 | JGI IMG/M metagenome (GOLD analysis project Ga0307415, IMG submission 204524) | Maize rhizosphere microbial communities from greenhouse at UC Davis, California, United States - DK15-C-2 | ecosystem: Host-associated > Plants > Roots > Rhizosphere > Soil | place: USA...
GTGCGCCCGCCCCACGGGTACGCCGCTCCGCGCGGACCGCGGGCCGCCTTCTCCCACTCCTGGTCCTCCGGCAGCGCCTTGTCGGCCCAGCCGGCGTACGCCGCCGCGTCGTGCCAGGTGACGCTGACGACCGGATGGTCCAGCAGTGACTCGGGGCAGGCCCCGGCCGGCCAGTGCGGCGGCGGGCGGTGACCGGTGGCCTCCACGAAGCGGCGGTAGTCGCCATTGGTGGTCGGAAACATGTCGATGAAGTACGTGGGCAGCCAGGACTCCCGCCCATCGAGTCCACAGAGGAATGAGCCGGCCTCCACCAGCACCATGACCTTGCGGTCGACGGGATGGGTCAGCTGGCCACCCGGCGACGAGCCCACGGCCGGCGACGCGACGCTGGCGGCGAACCGGGCCCGCACCTCCGGTCCGGCCAGCGTGAGCGAGGCGTCCAGGGCCTCCTGGTTGGCCTGACCGGGATACAGCGTCCGGCCGCCCGCCTCCCACTTGGCCACGGTGCGCCGGCTGACACCCAGATGGTCGGCGAAATCGCGCAGGCTCATCCTCCTGGCCTCGCGCAACGCCCGGATCTCGCGGCCGGACCACTGTGGAACCGTCAACGCACGACCCCTTCACGGTGCTGTCGTGGGCGGTGGACCAGGCTACCGGCCTCGCGCGCCGCGTGACCGTTATCCACAGGTCCCGCGCGGGGGTGGCCCGGCGGCCGGGATTCCGATACTCTCACGCACTGTCCGACTACCACGCGCGAAGGGGGAGTCGGGTTGGCGCTCGATACCGAACCGGTGGTGCCCTCGCCCGCGGACCTGCCGCTCGTCCCGCTCGAGGTGGACCTCGCCGGCCTCAATGACTTCCGCGGCTTCGTCTCGCGCGAGATCGACGCCAACCTTCGGCCCTGTTCGGACACCATCGCGGCCGACCATCGCCGCGGCGTCGGGTTCGGCGACCGGATCAGGCGCGGCGACATCGAGGTGGCCCGCCAGCGCTACAAGGAGACGCTCGCGATGTCGACGGCCAACATGGCCGCGTACATCGAGACCGCCGAGCAGCTGATCGACACGATCCGCCGCGTCATGCGCGATTACAGCGACGCCGATCTCGCCTCGGCGGCCGGCTCGACGGCGGTGAACCGCGAGCTGACGGCGGCCATGGAGGCGGCCGGCGAGGCACGGATGGAAGCGCTGAGCGCCGCCCGCCAACGCGTGTGGCAGCTCAAGATGGACAGCCGCGCCGACGAGATGGGCAACGCCGGCTGACGCCAACCGCCGCCGCGGCGATCATGGACCTGGGCCATGATCAGCGCAAAGAGATGCTCCCCACGCCGCGATCGGCGACGAAGGCGTCAGCGGAAAGGCGTACCGCGCCCCTGGGTCGTGCGACCACCGGCGTACGCGGAGATTAGCTCGCGATGCGGACGATCTCACCGGCCCCGCCTGCCTACTGTCGTGCGCATGAGTGCCGCCACGACGCGCCCGGCCGTTGCCGTGTCCAACCTCGTGAAGGTCTACGGCTCCGGCGAGACCGCGGTGCGGGCCCTGGACGGGGTGAGCGTGTCGTTCGGCGCGCAGCGGTTCACGGCCATCATGGGTCCGTCGGGTTCGGGCAAGTCGACCCTGATGCACTGCGCGGCCGGGCTGGACACGGTGACCAGCGGGAGCGTCGCGCTCTTCGACGCCGAGGGCACACCGGTCACGCTGACCGCGTTGCGCGACCGCGAGCTGACCCGGCTGAGGCGGCATCGCATCGGGTTCCTCTTCCAGTCGTTCAACCTCCTGCCGACGCTGACCGCGGCCCAGAACATCGCCCTGCCGCTGGAGCTGGCCGGCCGTCGACCGGAGCCGGAGTGGTGGCGCACGGTCATCGACGTGCTCGGCCTGGCCGACCGGTTGCACCACACGCCGGCCCGGCTGTCCGGCGGCCAGCAGCAACGCGTCGCCTGCGCCCGGGCGCTGGTGGCCCGGCCCGACGTGGTCTTCGCCGACGAGCCGACCGGCAACCTGGACTCCAAGACCGGCCAGCAGGTCCTGGAGCTGCTGCGCCGTTCGGTACGCGAGCTGGGCCAGACCGTCGTCATGGTGACCCACGATCCGGTCGCGGCCAGCTACGCCGACCGGGTCGTGCTGCTCGCCGACGGCCGGGAGGTCGGCGAGATCGCCGACCCGACGCCCGAATCCGTGCTCGACCGGCTCAAGCACCTGGGCGCCTAGGATGCTGCGTACCGTCATCGCGGGGCTGCGGACCCACGCCCGGCGCTTCGTCGCGACCGCGCTCGCCATCATCCTCGGGGTCGGCTTCGTGGCCGGTACGCTCATCTTCCGGGACACCGCGGCCGTCGCCTTCTTCGACACGTTCGCCCGGGTGGCCCGCAACATCGACGTGGCGGTGACGCCGCCCGAACCGACCGGCGAGGAAGAGGCCTGGGGCCTGACCGCGGATCAGGTCGCCGCCGTGCGCCGGCTGTCCATCGTGGAGGATGTCGACGCCCGCGTCGCCGAGCCGCTGGCGCTGCTCGACCGGCGGGGCCGGGTGATCCTGAACTTCGACGCGGTCGGATTCGGCGTGTCCACCGACGGCGATCCGAGTCTGCGGGCGTTCGACGTCGATGGTCGCACCCCGGGTACGCCGGGCGAGGCCGTGCTCGACGCCGACACGGCCGCGCATCAGGGGTTCGGCATCGGCGACCCGATCACGGTGCTCGACGCCAAGGGTCAGCGGCACTCGTACCTGCTGGTGGGCCTGATCGACTTCGGCGTGTTCCAGACGTTCGCCGGCGCGTCGGTGGTCGGCCTGCCGGGCGCCGAGATCACGGCCCTGACCGGGCGGACCACGTTCGACGAGATCGTCGCCACCGCCCGCGACGGCATACCGCCGTCGCAACTGGCCGCCGCCGTGCGCGAGGCCGTCGGTCCGGCCGCCACCGTCATCACCGGCGACCAGCGCCGCCTCGACCTGGCCGACGAGGCCACCGGGCTGGCGTCGGGTTACTCCCTCGTGTTCTTCATCTTCGGCGTCATCTCGCTGGTCGTCGCCGCCTTCGTCATCTTCAATACGTTCGGCATCCTGCTGGCCCAGCGCGTCCGGGAGACCGCGCTGCTGCGATGCGTCGGGGCCAGCCGCCGGCAGATCTTCGGCTCGGTCCTGCTCGAGGCGGTCATCCTCGGTACGGTCGGCGCGGCCATCGGCATCGTGCTCGGGATCGGGTTCGCCCGCGGCATGTACGCCCTCGTCAATGGGCTGTTCCAGGCGTCGCTGCCGGAGCATCCCGTGGTGATCGGGGCGACCCCCGTGGTCGCCGGGCTCGCCATCGGGATCGGCATCACCGTGGCGGCGGCGTTCATCCCGGCCGTACGGGCGACCCGCACCTCGCCCCTGGCCGCCCTGCGCGACGTGAACACCAGCGAGTCGCCGTCGACCGTTGCCCGGGTGGTGCGCACGGTGGTGGCGGGTCTGGTCGCTCTGGCCGGCGCGGCGGTGACGTGGGCCGGATGGACGAACTCCGACGCCCAGACCTCGACCCTGCTGATCGTGCTGGGCGGCGTCGTGGTGTTCCTGGCGCTGCTCGTGGCCGCGCCGCTGTTCGTCGGGCCGCTGACCGCGGCGGTCGGAGCCGGCCCGCGGCGCCTGTTCGGCGCGCCGATCCGGCTCGCGGTGGCCAACGCCCGGCGCAACCCCGGCCGCACGGCCGTCACCAGCGCCACCCTGATGGTCGGCGTGGCCCTGATGGCGTTGTTCAGCGTGCTGCTGGCGAGCGTCCAGGAGACCATCACCCGGCAGATGGTCGAGCGCTATCCGGTCGACTACATCGTGCAGCCCGTGTTCGTCGGCGGGACCGAGGAGCCCACCGTCCCGGCCGGGTACGCCCAGGCCCTGCGGGCCCGGCCGGAGTTCGCCCGGATCGTCGAGGTCCGGGCCGTCGGCGCGACCGTGGCCGGCGGACGGGGGCGCGTCGCCGCCCTGGACCCCGACGCGGTGGGTACGGCGATGGCCCCGGAGCTGACCACCGGCCGGATCTCCGACCTGCGCCGGGGTACGGTCGTCGTCTCGGCCACCCGGGACGACACGAGCGCGCTGCGGGTCGGCGACACGGTCGAGGTCGGCGTCGGCGGGAAGACCGCCACGCTCACCGTGGTCGGCACCGCGCCGATCGACTATCCGGGCGCCGCCGCGCTCGATGCCCTGCTGTCGTGGGACCAGCTCGTCGAGCTGGCCGGTCCCGGGGGCGACACCGCCGTGCTGGCCAAGGCGGCCCCCGGGGTGTCGACGGTCGCGTCCCGCGACGCCCTGGACGCCCTGGCCGACACCTATCCCCTGGTGCGGGTGTCCAGCCTGGCCGACGCCGCCACCGACCTCGAGAACGCGATCAACAGCCTCATCGGCCTGCTGACCGCCCTGATGGGTACCACGATCCTGATCGCGCTCTTCGGGGTCACCAACACGCTGTCTCTGTCCGTTGTGGAACGTACGCGCGAGTCGGCCACCGTACGGGCGCTCGGTCTGACCCGCGGGCAGTTGCGGACGACGCTGCTGGTGGAGGCGATCCTGATGGCCCTGGTCGGGGCGCTGGTCGGGATCGCCTTCGGCATCGTGTACGGGCAGATGCTGGTCCGTCGGATGTTCGGCGAGTTCGATCCGGTCATCGTCGTGCCGTGGGCCTGGGTCGCCGGGTTGATCGCACTGGCCGCAGTGGCCGGCGTGCTCGCCGCGCTACTGCCCGCCCGCCGCGCGTCCCGGGGATCCATCGTGGCCGCCCTGGCCGACACCGGCTGAGGTTCCACCGTCGGCCCCCGCGGCCCCGGCGGCCCCGGTGCCCGGTGTCAGAAGGGGCACCCTCCTAGTCAAAAAGTGACTGTAGGGTGCCCCTGCTTACAGGGTCAGGCGCCGGGGCGGACCAGGCCGGTCTCGTAGGCCAGCACGACGATCTGCACCCGGTCGCGTAGGTCGAGCTTGGTCAGGATGCGGCCGACGTGGGTCTTCACGGTGGCGTCGGCGACCACAAGGCGGGCGGCGATCTCGGCGTTGGACAGGCCCTCGGCGACGAGCAGGACGACCTCCCGCTCCCGCTCGGTCAGGGCCTCGAGTCGCGGGCCGGCCGGGCGCCGGGCCGACAGTTGGCCGGCGAACCGGTCCAGGAGGCGCCGCGTGATCCGCGGGGCCACCACCGCGTCGCCGGCCGCGACCGCGCGGATGGCCGCCAGCAGCTCCTCGGGCGGGGCGTTCTTGAGCAGGAATCCGCTGGCCCCCGCCTCCAGCGCGGCGAAGGCCTCCTCGTCGGTGTCGAATGTGGTCAGCACGATGACCCGCGGCGCGGACCCGCCGGCGGCGCACAGCCGCCGCGTGGCCTCGACGCCGTCGAGCACCGGCATCCGGATGTCCATGACCACGACGTCCGGGGCGTCGGCCGATCCGGCCAGCCCGCTCACGAGGTCGAGCGCCTGCGCGCCGTCGCCCGCCTCGCCGACGACGCGCAGGTCGGCCTGTGAGGACAGGACCATGCGGAATCCCGCCCGCACCAGCGGCTGGTCGTCGACGATCACCACCGCGATGCTCACGCCGGCGCCTCGTGGACCACGGGCTGGTGCGCCGGGGACCCACCGTTGGACGTCGCCGGCGTCACCTCGGGCTCCTCGACGGGTACCGGCACGCGCGGCAGCGGCATCGACGCGCGCACCACCCAGCCGCGTTCCGGCCCGGGACCGGCGTCGAGCGTGCCCGCGTGCACGGCGACCCGCTCGCGCATGCCGACCAGCCCATGCCCCACGCCCACGGACCCGCCCAAGGGGGTCGGGCCGCCGTCGTCGACCACCGACAGCAACACGTTCCACGGCGTGACCTCGATGCGCAGGTCGACCTTCGCCCGGGCACCGGCGTGGCGGATGACGTTGGTCAGCGCCTCCTGGACCACGCGGAACACCGCCAGTTCCAACGCCGGCGGCAGCGTGGCCACCGGACCCTCGACCCGCAGTTTGACGACCAGGCCGGCCGAGGTGGCCCGCTCGACCAGGCTCGGCAGCTGGCCGAGGCCGACCCGGCGGCGGTCGACGGCGTCGCCCGGCTCGGCCGGTGCGGCGGCGGCCTCCGGTTGGGTGCCGCGCAGTACCCCGACGAGTCGGCGCATGTCCTCCAGGGCCTCCCGACCGGTCCCGGCGACCGTCTCCAGGGCGGCCCGGGCCTGCGCGGGGTCGGCCTCGAACGCGTACCGGCCGCCGTCGGCCTGGACGATCATGACGGCCAGGCTGTGCGCGACCACGTCGTGCAGCTCCCGGGCGATCGCGGCGCGCTCGTCGGCCACCGCGATGCGGGCCAGGTTCTCGCGCTCCCGCTCGAGGGTCGTCGCGCGCTCCTCCAGGTCGAGTACGTAGAGCCGGCGCACGCGCATCGCGTACGCCATCAGCCACACGCCGCCGCAGACACCGACGTAGAACACCGCCAGGAAGAGCGGATCCAGGTGAGGGTGGCGGACGATCTCGATCAGGATCCCGGTGGCCACGGTGGCCGCGGCCAGATACGCGCCCAGCTTGCGCCGCGCGTACTTGACCACGCTGTACATGCCGACGAGCACCGCGAGGTCGTACGGCAGCGGGTCGTGCGCGGGCGGGAACAGGATCACCTGCAGGAGCGCGGCCAGCGAGATGACCGCCATCGACCACATAGGCCAGCGGCGCCGGCCGAGCAGGGCCAGCGCCATGACGTACCCGAGCCACATGGTGGCCGTCGGCGTCTTCCGCTCGAAGATGCCGAGACTGGTCAGGCCGACGACGCCGGCCGAGACCAGCACGTCGAACAGGATCGACCGGACGCGTTGACCGGCCAGCCTCGTGGACACGCATCGAGACTAGCCGGGCGCCGTCGGCTCAGGCGGAACGGAACCTGCTGGCTTCGCCTCCGCCTCGCTCGTTCCTCGCTCGGACGTCGCCTCGCGGGAGAAACCGGCGCGCAACAGGGCGACGCCGAGGGCGATCACGCCGACCGTCAGGCACACCGCGCCGAGCCACAACAGGACCACGAGGCCGTTCGGTGAAGTCCGGCCCTCGCCCATCGACGACAGGAAGAACCCGGCCGGCATGCCGATGGCGGCCGCCGGGATGGCCAGCCGGACCAGGTAGCCCCACACGCCGGTCAGGCCCGTCGCGTCGGCCAGGATCAGCGCGACCAGGCTGAGGATCACGAGTACCCCGGCGTGCGCGTGCCCGGCGCGGGCGAACGCCACCTGGAAGCCGGTCAGCTCGACCGCACCGCTGGCCACACGGGTGAGGTACAGCCCGCCGGACTCGATGGTCACGATGGACAGCAACAGGAAACCGGCGATGCGCAGGGACGAGCGGCTCAGTTGCAGGGTCTGCATACCTCCCATTGTGACATGTCACAATGGGAGGTCGTCAACCCTCAGCCGGTCTGCACGTCGAAATGGACCACGTAGAAGAACCCGCCCGACCCGTCCGGCTTCTTCAGCTCGCCGGCCCGGATCTTGAGTACCTGATCGCTGTTCGGAGCCACCTGGATGCCCAGCCCGTACGTGACGTGCCCCTCGAAGTCGCCGGCCAGGCCATAGCTCTTGAGGTTCTTGTACCCCATCGGGTTGCGCGGCGACGCCTTCACCGTGGACCTGCCCGCGTTGTCGTGCTGCTGGGCGTCGACGAAGCCGACGCGCAGGAAGGCGTTGCCCTGCAACGGGATCGGCGTACCCGGACCCTCGCTGAGCACCTCGCGGACGTACTGGAAGTTGTACGACGGGAACGCACCCCGGAAGTAGAAGGAGATCCGCTGGTACTGGGGTTTGCCCTCCGGGTGGTCGGCCGCGTAGATCGCCACGAGGTAGGGCAGCGGCAGCGCGGGCGGCGGGGCGATCGGCGCGGTCAGCGGGTGGTCGACGACCACCTGCTTGGACGGCACGCCCCAGTTGTAGCTGACCCGGTACTCCAACCCGGAGGCGGTCGGCTCGCGCGTCGGGGGCGGCGGTGGCTCGCTGGCCTCGCCGAGGCTGCCGCCGCCCGGGCTGGTCGCCGGCGGTGATGCCGGGGTCGACGGGTCGGCCGATCCGGTCGGTCCCTTGTTGCACGCGCCCAGAGCGAGCGCCGTCGCGGCACATGCGACCGCGAGCACGAGCCTGTTCATCGGTACTCCCCCAACGCCGTTTGCTTCACCTTGCCGGAAGACGACGCCCGACCGCCCCCTCCGGTTGACCCGGTGAAGGGTCAGGTAGACGACACCCGCTTGAGGGCGTCGAGCAGCCGGGCCACGTCGTCGACCGTGTTGTAGTGGTACACGCTGGCCCGCACCGCGCCACCGGTATCCCGCAGGCCCATGGTCTGAAAGTACTCGTACGCGTAGTTGTCGCCCGAGTAGACGCAGATCCCCTCGGCGCCGAGGCGTTCGGCCGTCCCGGCCGGATGCTGGCCGGCCAGGCGGAACGACACGGTCGGACACCGGAACGGCGGGGCCGGCAACTGGGTGACGCCCGGTATCTCGGCCAGACCGGTGACGAGGAGCGTGAAGATCTCCGACTCGTAGGCCTGGGCCGCGCCCATGGACTCCAGCACCCGGGCCCGGCCGCGCCGCCGCGCCGGCCGGCGCGAGGGCGGCCAGGTGCTCGACGGCCCCGACCACGCCGGCCAGCAGCTCGAAGCTGATCGTGCCGTGCTCGAACCGGTCGGGCCCCTCGTCCGGCGCCGGGACGAGCTTCTCCGGCCGCATCCGCTCCCACCGCTCCACCGGGGCGACGCAGGCCGCGATGTGCGGACCGGACCACTTGTACGCGCTCGTGACGTAGAAGTCGGCGCCCAGCCGCGCCACGTCGACCGGCACGTGCGGCGTCGCGTGCACTCCGTCCACATAGACCAGAGCGCCGGCCGCGTGGGCGATCTCCGCCACCTCCGCGACGTTGGTCCGCGACCCGATCGCGTTGCTGGCCGCGGTCACCGCGACCAGGCGGGTCCGCTCGTTGACCAGATCGCGGTACTGGTCGTGGGCCAGCACCCCGGTGTCCCGGTCGAACTCGGCCCAGCGCACCGTCGCCCCGGTCCGGGCCGCGACCTGGAGCCAGGGCCGGACATTCGCGTCGTGATCGAGGCGCGACACCACGACCTCGTCGCCCGGTCCCCATCCCGGGCCGTCGCCCGGTTGGGCCAGGGTGCGGGCGACCAGGTAGGTCAGCGCGGTCGCGCTCTGGGCGAAGACGACACCGTCCGGCTCGCCACCGACGAGGTCGGCCACGGCCGCCCGCGCCCGGTCCACGATGTCCAGGGCGCGCCGGCCCGGCTCGAACGCCGACGACTTGTTGGCCACGGCGGAGCCGGTGACGTGAGCGATCGCGTCGGCGCAGCGCCGCGCGACCAGCGTGCCCGCCGCGCCCTCGAAGTGGGCGAACCCCTCGCTCAGCGCGGGGTACTCGGCCCGCACCCGCTCGATGTCGAACGTCATGGCGCCCACCGTACCCGGTGTAAGCAGGGGCACCCTACTGTCACTTTGTGACTAGTAGGGTGCCCCTGCATACAGTCGTGAGGGCCCGCGGTCAGGGGGCCAACCGGTGGCGGAGGGCCTTGCCGAGGGCGTTGCGCGGGATGGCGTCGACGGTCCGCCACTCACGCGGGCGCTTGTACTCGACCAGCCGCGCCGCCGCCCACTCCGGCAGCTCGGCGACCAGCTTCGCGGCGTCGACCCCGTCGGCCGGCACCACGAACGCGGCCACGATCTCGCCCCACTTCGCCGACGGCAGGCCGACCACCGCCGCGTCGGCCACACCGGCGTGGCCGCGCAGCACGTCCTCCACCTCGGCCGGATACACGTTGTAGCCGCCGGTGATGATGAGCTCCTTGGCCCGCCCGCTGATGCGCAGGTACCCGTCGGCGTCGAGCCGCCCGAGATCGCCGGTGCGGAACCAACCGTCCGATGTGTAGGCCAACGCGTCGGCCTCCGGGTCGTCGAGATAGCCGGCGATCACGTTGGGCCCGCGGACCTGGATCTCCTCGGCCCCGCCGACGGCCGGGGCCAGCCGCAGCTCGACACCGGGCAGCGGGAAGCCGACCGTGCCCGGCCGGCGCTCCCCCTCGTACGGGTTGGACGCCAGCATCACGGTCTCGGTCATCCCGTACCGCTCGAGCACGACCTGGCCGCACGCCTCGCGGACCTGATCGTGCAACGCGGCCGGCATCGGAGCCGAGCCGCTGACCGCCAACCGCAGCCCGGCCAGGTCCGGCGCCACCGGGGAGGAGGCGAGCTTGTGGTACATCGTGGGCACGCCGAACAGCATGGTCGCGCCGCCTCCGGTCACCGCGGCGGCCACCGCCTCCGGCGTGAACCGCGGGATCAGCGTGGCCCGCGCGCCGGTGACCAGCGTGCCGTGCAGGCCGACGCCCAGGCCGTGCATGTGGAACAGCGGCAGGCTCAGGGCCAGGTTGTCGTCCGGCTCCCACCGCCAGGCCAGTCGTACGGCGTGGGCGCCGGCCAGCAGGTTCGCGTGCGAGAGCGGCACGCCCTTGGGCCGCCCCGTGGTGCCGGAGGTGTAGACGACCAGCGCCGTGTCGACTCCGGCGGCGGCGTCGAGCGTGACGCCGGTACGGGCGGGCGGCAGGCCGGCCAGGTCCGGTGTCGTGGCGCGAACACCCTCGAGACGGGACGGCTCGTCCAGCACCGCGGCGGCCGGACCGGCCGTGGCGACCAGCGCGGCCAGCTCGGCGTCGGAATAGCCGGGGTTGGCCGGCACCACGGTCAGTCCCAACCGCAGGGCCGCCACGTAGGCCACGACGAGCTCCAGGCTGGTGCCGGCGCAGACGAGCAGCCGCTGGCCCGCGGCCAGCCCGGCGGCGGCCAGGCGCCCGGCCGCGTGGGCGGTGCGCTCCTCCAGCTCGGCCGCGGTCAGCGGCTCACCGTCCAGATACGACAGTACGGGGCGGGCGCCGTCCGCCCGCCACGCGGCCGTCCACGCACCGGGAAGCGTCGCCCCGGCCGCCAGGTCCATCCGCGTGCCCGGCGGCAGGTGCACGCTCCAGCCGGGTGAGGTCACGGCCCGAGGTCCACGATGGCCGCGACCGGCCCGCCCCCGTCCGGACCCTGGTGGGCGGCCGACACCGAGACGAACACGGCCGGGTCGCCGGTCACCGACGCGGCCACGCCACCCACGCAGGCCTTGATCTGGCGGTGCCAGTGCACGTCGGAGTCGTCCAGCATGGCGTTGCGCCGGCCCCGCACCATGCCGTCGCGGGAGGCCTCGCACTTGAGGAAGACGTTGACCAGCCTTCCGTCCAGATCGGACGGATGCGGCCGCTCGGGCAGGGTCAGGCCGGCGTCCCGGATGGCCGCCCAGATCGCGTCGGCGTCGAGCGCGTCCCGCATCACCGAGTGGCCGACGCGGTAGTGCCCGCCGACGCCCCGGGCGTTGCCGACCACGACGACCTGGGCCCGGTCCAGCTCCACACCGGACGAGCAGGAGGCGACCGAGGAGTACAGGTCGAGATTGTGCATCACATCATCGTCGTCCGGCGTGCGGATTTCGCCCAGCGCGACCGCGATGCCTAGCGCCGTCGTGCCGTTGGACAGGTCCATCGACTCGTGCGTGTGCTCGGTCCAGACCGTCGCGCCCCGGCTCTTGGCGTCGCGGATCGTGTGGATGGTCAGCAGGGGGGTCTTCGTCTGTACATAGTGGACATCAGCCGGGTCGGTGATCCCGGCCTGGTCCATGGCGTCGCGCACCGCCGCCGCGACCTTCTCCACCATCGGGCGACGGCCGATCTCCTCGGGTCGCAGTGGCTCGCTCATCGCGAAGCCGACGGTGAGGCGTGGCTCGTCCGTCGACGGGCCATCCACCGACGCGGCCAGGGTGGCGAAGATGGTGGCGTGCGGCGAGATCACTCCGTCGGTGCCGCCGGACCAGACGATCGGCACGCGCCCGACCTCCTCCGGCGAGCGGGAACCCTTGGCCAGCAACACCTCGCGGAAGGCCCGGTCGGCGATGATGCGGGTGTAGTCGTTGACGCCGCCGTTGCCCTCGGTCTTGCCGATCACCGCCACGACCCGGTCGGCCTCGACGACGCCGGAGTCGATGAGCTCGGCCAGGCCCGACGCGTCGGACACGTGCTTGATCGGGACCTTGCGGACCTCGATGGGTTCGGGCACGGCTGGCCTCTCCTCTCTACGATGTGGTGACGACGGTACCGGCCGCCGGGTCGGCGATGCGGTCCAGCGACGTGATGACCGCCCGCTCGCCCCCGGACTCGACGAACCGGCAGGCGGCGTCGACCTTGGGCCCCATCGAGCCCGAGGCGAAATGGCCCTCCGCCTCGTACCGGCGCAGCTCCTCGACGGTGATCGGGCCCAGCGGCCGCTCCTCGGCGGTTCCGAAGTGGACCCGGGCACCGTCCACATCGGTCGCTATGACCAGCGCCGAGGCGCCGACCGCCCGGGCCAGCATCGCGGCCGACAGGTCCTTGTCGATGACGGCCTCGACGCCCTGGATCAGGCCGTCCTTGCGGACCACCGGGATGCCCCCGCCGCCCGCCGCCACCACGACGAACCCGGCGTCGATGAGGGCGGCCACGGCCGGGGCGTCCAGGATCTCCAGCGGCTCGGGCGAGGCCACCATCCGCCGCCAGCCGCGGGACCCGCGGTCCTGCCACGCCTGCCCGTGTCCCATGAGGACCCGCGCCTCGGCCTCGGTCAGGTAGCGCCCGATCGGCTTGGTCGGGTTGGCGAACCCCGGATCGTCCGCGTCGACCAGGGTACGGGTGACCAGCGTCGCCACGGGCCGGACGATGCCCCGCTCGGCCAGGCAGACCTCGACCGCGTCCATCAGCATCGCGCCGATCGTGCCCTGGGTCTGGGCCACGCACCAGTCCAGCGGCACCGGGGGCACGACATTGGCGGCCAGCTCGTTCTTCACGAGCAGGTTGCCGACCTGCGGCCCGTTGCCGTGGGTGAGCACCACCTCGGTCCCGCCGGCCGCGACGTCGGCGATCGCGCGGGCCGCGCGGCCGATCGCCTCGATCTGGTCCGCTGGACTCGCCCCGCCCTCGGGCGAGGTCATCGCGTTGCCGCCCAGCGCGATCAGGACCCGCGTCACGGCCTGAGCGGTCATCGCCCGCCGCCCGTTGACCGCGACAACTTTGACAACGTTGTCGCCTCAGACGGCCTCGTGGCGACAATATCGACGATATTGCCGCGTTCAGGTGGCGGGACGGGGGTGGTGGTCACAGGACGTCCACGTCGGCATGGAGACGACCGCCCGAGAGTACGGGGTAACCCGGCCCGCGGTCGAAGAAGGGCTCGCCGGCGCCGCGCTCGCCCCGAAGCGAGGCGCGCAGCGAGTCCGACGCGGAGACGTCCACGGTCGCGCCATCGGGCGCCAGCACGACGCCATAGTCGGCCCGCGCCCCTCCTACCGTGACCTTGCCCCACGCCACGTCGCGGAGCACCTCCTCGTACGGCCGGTCCAGCGGGTCGCCCCACCCGCCCCCGCCCGTGGTGCGGATGCGGATCACCTCGCCGGCCCGCACCGGCTCCGCGTCGGCCAGCGCGTCGACCACCCGCTCGGCCGGGCCGCCCGGGTCGACGACGACGCTGAACGGGCGGCCGGCCCGGCCACCCCGTACGCCCCAACAGGACAGCACCGACCGGTCGGCGATCGACATGAAATGGGCGTCGCGCAGCATCCGGATGTGCTTGTCGTACCCCAGGCCGCCGCGGTAGCGACCGGGCCCGCCCGAGTCGACGGCCAGACCCAGACGCTCCACAATGAACGGCCAGCGGGCCTCGGCGAACTCGACCGGGATGTTGCGCGAGTCGGGGACGACGTGGATGGTGTCCTCGCCGTCGGCGTACCACCGGCCGCCGGATCCGCCGCCCAGCACCTCGCGCATGAGGTACGACGCGCCGTCGGCGTCGACGCCGTACACGCCGGTGTAGCGGATCGTCTCCTGGTCGGCCGGCATGCGCCCGTCCACGGCCTTGGCCAGCACGCCGGCGAGCACGCCGAGCAGCCGCAGGATGACGAACGTGCGCGCGTTCGTGGGGGCCGGGAAGACGGGGGTGAGCAGCGTACCCGGCGGCGGGAAGCGCATCTCGATGAGTGGCACCACGCCCTCGTTCACGTCGAGCTGGGCCATCCGTTCCGGGGTGTCGGCCAGGTTGCGCAGGATCGGGGCGAGCCACTTGGCCAGGAAGACGCCGTCGGCGTAGTTGGCGCAGTGGTTGATCGGACCCTTGGCCTGGGCCGACGTGCCGGTGAAGTCGAGAACGATCCGGTCGGGTCGCTTGGTCAGGGTGATGCGCTGGGTGTGCAGCCGCGGCGGGTCGACGCCGTCGTGCTCGGCGTAGTCCTCCCAGACGTACGTGCCGTCGGGAATCTTGGCCAGCACCTCGCGGCGGAAGGTCTCGGTCGTCGAGTCGATGATCGCGTCGAAGCATTCCTCGACCGCGTCGCGACCGTAGCGGTCGAACAGCTCGGCCAGCCGGCGCGCGCCCATGAGGCACGCGGCGCACTCGGCGTCGAGGTCGGCGGCCAGCGAGTCGGGCATCCGCGAGTTGCGGGTCATTATCCTGATGGCCGCCTCGTTGGGCACGCCCGCGTCCCACAGCCGGATCGGGGGCACCATGAGCCCCTCCTCGAACACGCTGGTCGCGTGGGACGGCATCGACCCCGGCACGGCGCCGCCGATGTCGTCGTGGTGGCCGAAGGCCTGTACGAACGCGACCACCTCGCCGGCATGGAACACCGGCACGGTGACGCAGAGATCGGGCAGGTGGCCGATGCCGCCCTCGGAGAGGTAGACGTCGTTGTGGAAGAAGACGTCGCCCGGACGCATCGTCGCAAGAGGATAGTCGCGCACCACCGGGTGGACCAGGGCCGAGTACGACCGGCCCGTCAGCTTGCGCAGCCGGCGGTCGTGGATGCCGGCCCGGTAGTCGTGCGCGTCGCGGATCATCGGTGAACGCGCCGTCCGTCCGATCGCGGTCTCCACCTCCATCTCGATGGAGGCCAGGCTGCCCTTCACGATCTCCAGCAGCACCGGGTCGACACTCACCGCCACCCCTCCTCCGGCGCCGGTGGCTGCTCCGATTGGCGGGTGATGACGAGGTTGCCGAAACGGTCCACGGTGGCGGCGAAGCCGGGGTGCAGCGGCACGGTCGCGCCGTACTCCTCGATGACGGCCGGTCCGGCCAGCACGGTGCCGGCCGGCAGGTCCGGCCGCCAGTACGTCGGCGCGCGCACGAAGCCGACCGTGGCGTCGAAGCAGACCTCGCGTTCGCCCGAGGCGTGCGCCATGGCGACGCCCGACGGGTCGCGGCTGCCCGTCTCGACCGGCGCCGGCACCGGTGGGGCGGCCGGCCGCTCGATCGGGCCGACGCCGGTGACCCGCAGGTTGACCCACTCGACCTGCTGGCTCGGCTTGTCCCGGAAGCAGTACCCGTAGAGCCGCTCGTGCCCGTCGTGGAAGGCGGCCACGGTGGCGTCGGCGGCGGCCGGGTCGAACGGACCGTCCGGCAGCGGCACGCGCACCTCGAAGGCCTGGCCGAAGTACCGCAGGTCGGCGGTGCGGGGGAAGCGCTGGTCGGCCGCGTCGAAGCCCTCGGCGGCCAGGGCGGCCGCGGCCCGGCGGCCCAGCGCGGACAGGTGCGTGGCGACGACGGTCGGATCGAGGGCGGCGTGGCGCACCACGTACGTCTGCACGTGGTCGACCCGCACGTCGACGGTCAGCAGGCCGAACGCGGAGAGGTTGCCGGGGTCGCGGGGCACGATGCCCACGGGCACGCCGACGATGTCGATGAGGCGGCACAGCAGCAGCGAGCCCGAGCCGCCGAACGTGGTCAGCGCGAAGTCGCGGACGTCGAGTCCACGTTGGACGGTGATCTGGCGCAGCGCGTTGGCCTGGTTCCAGGCCGAGATCTCCAGCACGCCGGCCGCCGCGGCGATCGGGTCGAGGCCGAGCTTGGCCGCCAGCAGCGCCAACCCCTCGCGGGCCGCCTCCGGGGCCAGCGGCACCTCACCGCCCAGCAGGAACGGCGGGATCCGGCCGAGGGTCAGGTGGGCGTCGGTCACGGTCGGCTCCAGTCCGCCGCGCCCGTAGCAGATCGGCCCGGGGTCGGCGCCGGCCGACCGGGGGCCGACCTTGAGCGCGCCCTCCGGGCTCAGCCAGGCGACCGATCCACCGCCCGCCCCGACCGTCACGATGTCGATCATCGGCACCTTGCACGGGTACGCCCCGACGGTGCCCTCGGTGGTGAGGGTGGGTTCGCCGTGCAGCACGACACTCACGTCGGTCGACGTGCCGCCACCGTCCAATGTGAGCACCCGCTCGTACCCGGCCCGCCGCGTGACCAGCGCCGCGCCCAGCGCCCCGGCGGCCGGGCCGGACAGGACGGTGGTGACCGGCTGGTGCACCACCTCGTCGGCCGACAGCACGCCGCCGTTGGACTTCATGATGTGGAACCCGATGCGCCGGCCCGGGGCGCTTTCCGCGGCCCGCCCCAGGGCCAGCGTGTCCAGCTCGCGGCGCAGCCGGGCCACGTACGCCGCGACCCGCACCTTGACGGCCGCGTCGACGAGCGTGGTCATGGCCCGCTCGTACTCGCGGTACTCCCGAAGCACCTCCGAGGAGATGGACACGACGGCCCCCGGATGCTCCTCGGCCAGGATCTCGCGCATCCGCTGTTCGTGGGCCGGGTTGGCGTACGAATGCAGCAGGCACACGCCCACGGTCTCCACCCCGGCCTCCCGCAGCGCGCGGGCGGCGGCCCGGGCTCCGTCCACATCGAACGGGCGGATCTCGGATCCATTGTGGTCCAACCGGCCGCCGACGGTGCGGACCCGGTCGGCCGGCACGATGCGCGGGGGCTTGACCCAGAAGTAGCTGTTGCCGTACCCGTCCGGCACGCTCTGGCGCGCGATCTCCAGCAGGTGCTCGAACCCCTCGGTGGTCACGAACCCCAGCCGGCCGACCTCGCCCTCGAGGAGCTGGTTGGTCGCGACCGTGGTGCCGTGGCTGACCGACACGAGGTCGGCCGGGCTGGCCTCGATCGCCGCCAGGGCCTTGCGGATGCCGTTGAGAAAGCCCTCGGCCGGGTCGGCCGGGGTCGACGGCGTCTTCACCGCCACGATGTCGCCGGAGTCGGCGTCCACCGCGACGACGTCGGTGAAGGTCCCACCGGTGTCGATCCCCATCCGGATCGACCGGTTGCTGATCACCCGTCCCGCCGGGGGAACGCGGAACGGGCCGGTGCGGCCAGGTCGGCCAGGTGGGTCCGGATGAGGCCGAGGTTGCGGTCGGCCAGATGGTCGAACCGCTGTGGCACGTTGGACCC
>Ga0307415_100000481_pt1 | contig 17277 bp, 17 predicted proteins | sample DK1Cmetagenome_FD_204524 | JGI IMG/M metagenome (GOLD analysis project Ga0307415, IMG submission 204524) | Maize rhizosphere microbial communities from greenhouse at UC Davis, California, United States - DK15-C-2 | ecosystem: Host-associated > Plants > Roots > Rhizosphere > Soil | place: USA...
GCCCCCGCGCTCAGCACGGGGGCCGTTCCTTGTCCACAGGGTGCGCGGGCTGCGGTTTTACCCGCCGTCGGGGCTGTGCTATCGTCCCCTGCCAGCGTTCCGGTTTCCCCCATTCCGGACGCCCCCGCACAGGTTTCTCGATCCGTGTCCCCCGACGGAGGCGAGAGGTGTCAAGATCCCGCGTCATCGCGGCCGGGCTCATCATGGTCGCGCTGTGTATCGGTGTGGCCGTTCCCGGCGTCGCCGACGACCTGGCGACCGCCAAGAGCCGCCAGAAGAAGCTGCAGGCCCAGCTCGACGACGCCACCAGTGAGCTCGCCCAGATCGAGACCCAGCAGGGCTTCGCCGAGCAGCGGCTCCAGGCCGCCAACAGCCGCCTCGGCTTCGTCCGCGACGACCTGGCCAAGGCCCGGCGGACCCTCAGCAGCCACATGGCCTCGCTCTACAAGGCCGGCGGCACCCGCCCCCTGTCGGGGATCCTGGGCAGCAGCGCCGAGGTGGTCGTGAGCCGGGTCGAGTTCGAGACCATCCTCCAGGAGGGCCAGGTCGAGGCCGTGGCCGACGCCAAGATCGCCTATGACAGCTACGAGGCGGCCATCCGCGACGTCAAGGCGGCCATGACCGACATGCAGAAGCTCGAGGCCCGCTCCAAGGCGACCGTGGCCAAGCTGACGAGGACCTTCGAGAAGGCCAAGGCGGTCACCGACCACCTGGCCGGGTTCAACACCACGCACCTGATCAACGGGCGCTGGACGTCCTGCCCGGTGTCCAAGCCGTACTCGTTCGTCGACTCCTGGGGAGCGGCCCGGTCCGGTGGCCGGGCCCACAAGGGGGTCGACATCATGAACCCCCTCGGCAACAAGGTCCACGCCATCGTGGACGGGGTCATCAGCCGCTTCTCGAACAGCTCGCTGGGAGGCATCAGCCTGTACCTGCGGGGAGACGACGGCAACGAGTACTACTACGCCCACCTCATGCGGTACGCCTCCAGCGTGGGCCAGCGGGTCAAGGCGGGCGAGCTGATCGCGATCAACGGCCAGACCGGCAACGCCCGCTTCACCGCCCCCCACGTCCACTTCGAGGTCCACCCGGGCGGCGGCACCCCGGTCAACCCGTACCCGTACGCCAAGGCCGCCTGCGGCTGACCGGCTGACCGCTCGACGGGCCGCCCGCATCGCGGCTAGCGTTCCCGTCATGGCGGGCGAACCAGACGACGTCGACACCATGGTGGAGCCGGTGGTGCCGAGCCGGCACCGCTGGCTGGCCGAGCTGCTCGACGCCCGCCCGGGCGACCGGGTGGCCGACCTCGGCTGCGGCACCGGCGGCACCCTGGCCCAGGCCGCCCCGGCCGTCCCCGGGGGGCTGGTCGCCGGCCTCGACCTGAGCGCGGGCGCCCTGGCCAGGACGGCCGAGGCGGTCGCCGAGGCCGTCGCCGGCCAGGACCGGCCGCCCGGGGTCCTGCTCGTCCAGGCCGACCTTCGTGGACTCCCGGGCCCACAAGACCATCTGGGACGGCTGCGTGGCCGCCCGGGCCCACGGCGCCACCGTGGTCCGCTACGCCCACGACGACCCCACGGCCCTGGAGCGGCTGCTGCGCCGCCATCCCAAGGCACCCCGGCTGGTCTGCATGGACGGGGTCAACTCGATGACCGGCAACCCGCCAGAGCTGGCGGCCTTCCTCGCCCTGGCCAGGGCCAACGACGCCCTGCTGTACGTCGACGACGCCCACGGCTTCGGGGTCGTGGGGGAGCGGGACCGCGAGGAGATCAGCCCCTACGGCCGCCGCAGCAACGGGGTCGTCCGCCACCTGGGCGAGTCCTACGACAACGTCGTGCTCACCGCCGGCTTCTCCAAGGCCTACTCGTCGCTGCTGGCCTTCGTGGCCTGCCCCCCCGAGCTCAAGCGGCTCCTCAAGGTCACCGCGCCCCCGTACCTGTACTCGGGACCGTCCCCGGTGGCCTCGCTGGCCGGCGCGCTCGTCGGGCTCCAGGTCAACGAGGCTAGGGGCGACGACCTGCGGGCCATCCTGTGGCACAGGACCCGGCGCGTCCTCGAGCACCTGGAGAAGCTGGGGGCGTTCACCCTCAACCGCTCCGGGTTCCCGATCGTCGAGGTGCCGCTGGCCGAGGCCGACGACCTCGCCAAGGCCGGCCGCTTCCTTTTCGACCAGGGCATCTACGTGACCTTGGCCTTCTACCCGGGCGTGCCCCGGGAGGAGGTCGGGTTCCGCATCCAGCTGACCGCCGCCAACACCGACGACGAGGTCACCGAGCTGCTGGTCGCCCTGGACCGGCTGGCCGACGTGGTCCCCCTCCGGCCCATCTGAACGGGAACCGCTTCCCGCCGATCCGGGTTATTCCCGCGAGACCTGAGGAAAGGCCGGTTCGGGGAACGAGGGGGGCCTATGCACCGATTCGCCGGGCTGGACGGGGACCGCCTGCGCCCGCGGCTGGCCGGGAGCTCGTCCCGGGCCGCCCGCGCCGTCCGCTCGGCCCGTCCCGTGCCCGCCCCGGCGTCGCTCCGGCGCGTCGAGCCGCTGGCCGCGGTGTTCCTCGGCCTGCAGGGGGTGACGGTGCTGGCCGGGCTGGGCGGCGACCCGTGGCAGTGGGCCGGGGTCGGGCTGGTGCTGGCCTGCGGCCTGGCCGGGCTCGGCGGGCGCGGCCCGGCCTGGATGGTCCCGGTCCGGGGGCTGGTCGTCCTGGCCGTCGGCGTCGCCCTCCAGGCGACCACCGGCGGGGCCGCCGGCTGGTTCGCGGCCTGGCCGTTCGTGCTGGTCGCCGTGTACCCGCTCGCCCTGCCGGGGCCGGGCGGGCCGCTGGTGGCCGGCCTGGCCGTGCTCGGGTACGTGCTGGTGGCCCGTCTGGCCGGTCCGCCCGTGGGGCCGGCCCTGGCCGTGGCCCGGGGGATGCTGCTGGCGGTGGTGGCCGCCCTCGCCTGGACGGCGGCCCGCGCGTATGCCCGCATGGCGAACGTTGCCGTCGAGGCCGAGCTGGAGCTGGGCCGGCGCGAGCGGCTCGGCCGGGCCCTGCTGGACGCCCTGGCCGACCCGGCCTCGGTGCTGGACGCCCAGGGCCGGATCGTGGCCGTCAACCAGGCCTGGAGCCGGTGCTCGGCCGAGGGCCGGTCCGGCCAGCTCCTCGGGGAGGTCGGCCAGAGCTACCCGGCCGCCTGCCAGGCCGCGGCCGCCGCCGGCTACGACGGCCTGGCCGAGGCCGCCGACGGAGTCATGGCGGTGCTGAGCGGCCAGGCGGCCCGGTTCCGCCGCCCCTACCGGGCCCCGGGTGGGGCCGGGCCCTACGAGCTGACCGTGACCCCCCTGGCCGACGGCGACGGCGCCGTGGCCACCCACCGGCCCGAGGTCGCCGTACGCTAGCGTGTCGGCCGTGGCCATCCCCGACCGCCTCGCCGACCAGCCGGCCAGCGACGACCTCCCGCCGCCCCGAGGGCGGTGGCGGACGCCGCTGCGGCTGGCCGTGGCCGGGCTGTTCCTGGTCGTGGTGGCGCTGGTCCTGGCCGGCCAGTGGCGCCAGGCCCGGCCGCTCCTGGGCCGGCTGTCGGTCCCGGTCGTGGCGGCCGCCTGGGGCCTGGTCCTGGCCGGGATCTACGCCACCTTCCGGTCCTGGCGGGCCGTCCTGGCCGACCTCGGCGCCGGCCTGCCCCAGCCCGCCGCCATGCGGGTGTTCTACCTGGGCCAGCTCGGCAAGTACGTGCCGGGGACGATCTGGCCGGTGGTGACCCAGATGCGGCTCGGTCGCGACTACCGGGTGCCGCCGCGGGCCTCGGGGGCGGCCTTCGCCGTGTTCATGCTCCTGCTCGTCGGCACGGGCCTGCTGGTCGGGGTCCCGGTGATCCCGCTGCTGGGCCGGGACGCGGCCGACGGCGACCGCTGGCTGGCCCTGGTCCTGCCCGTGCTCGCCCTGGCCGTCACCCCGGCCGTGCTCAACCGGGCCATGGCCGTGGCCCTGCGGTCGGCCGGGCGGCCGCCGCTGCCGGCGCCGCTGTCGGCCGCCGGCATCCTGCGGGCCGGCGGCTGGGCGGTCATGTCCTGGCTCTGCTACGGCGTCCATGTCTACCTGCTGGCCCGCGCTCTCGGGGCCGAGGGCGGGCCGCTGCTCTGGCTCCAGTGCACGGGGGCGTTCGCGGCCGCCTTCGCCAGCGGCCCGCTGCTGCTGGTCGTGCCGGCCGGGGCCGGGGTCCGCGAGGCGGCCCTGCTCCTGCTGCTCGGCTCGACCGTCACCGCCCCGGTGGCGGCGGTGGTCGCGGTCGTCTCCCGGCTGCTGTTCATCGCCGGCGACCTGGCCTGGAGCGGGGTGGCCACCCTGGCCGCGGGCCGGCTGGTCAGGCCTCCTGGGCCTCGGCGTCCCTGACCGTCCTGACCTCGTCGGCCAGGGCGTTCCAGGCGACCCAGAGGACGGCCTCGATCCGGTCCCAGTCGTCGTCCAGCACCCCGACCTCGCGGCGCGAGGTGCGGTCGCGGATGGTCATGGCCTCGGCCCGGCGGGCGGCATGGGTCCAGAGGCGCTCGGCCGGGACCTGGTAGAGCTCGGCCGCCAGCTCGGCCAGGGCGGCCTCGAGGTCGCCGGGCGGGTGGTCGTCGACCTCGCGGTGGACGATCCACCACTCGAGCTCGAGGCCGGCCGCCCGGCGGGGGTCGAAGGGGACTTCGCTCACCGACCGGATGGCGGCGTAGTAGCGCTCCAGATACGGGAGGGCGCGCCGGTAGTCGTCGTGGGAGGCGCCGACCTGGAAGACGGCCGCGGCCCGGGCGGCCAGGCCGGCCAGGGCCACCGCCCGCAGCGGCTGGAGGTGGAACTGGCCCTGGAGCAGCGACACCAGCTGCCCGAACAGCGGCAGCCGGCGCCGGTCGTAGTAGAAGCGCCACATGGCCGTCTCCAGCCGGGCCACCTCGTCGGGGTCGAACACCCGGATGTCGGTCCGGCGGGGACGGGCCAGCTCGGCGGCCGCCCAGCCGACCCCCCGGCGGCGACCGCGGCCAGCACCCACGCGGGTCGTCTCACGTGGGGACGCTACCGCGCCGCCGCCCCCGAGGCCAGCCCACGCGCGGCCGGCAACCCGACCACCGGTATCGGGGGCCCCAACCGGGAGGGTAGCCCACGGGCGGGTCGGAAGTGTGCGGTTGTCCACAGTCCCCGGGGTTCGCGGACAATGGCGGGGTGCTGCTCGACGAGGTCGCCGGGACGTCCGCCGCCGTCGCCAACAGCTCCGCCCGCCTGGCCAAGGTGGAGCGGCTGGCGGCGTGCCTACGGCGCCTGGAGCCGGGCGAGGTCCACCCGGCGGTGGCGTTCCTGTCGGGCGAGCTGCGCCAGCGCCAGATCGGGGTCGGCTGGGCGGCCCTGCGTGACGTCCCCGGACCGGCGGCCGAACCCACCCTCACCGTGCGCGAGGTCGACGACGCCTTCGAGCGGATCGGCCGGCTGGCCGGGCCCGGCTCCCAGGCCGGACGGCGGCGGCTGGTGGCCGAGCTGTTCGTGCGGGCCACCGCCGGCGAGCAGCGGTTCCTGATCGGGCTGCTCTCGGGCGAGTTGCGCCAGGGGGCTCTGGAGGGCGTGATGGCCGAAGCCATCGCCAGGGCCGCCGAAGTGCCCGCGGCCGAGGTCCGGCGGGCCCTGATGCTGCGCGGGTCCCTGGGCCCGGTAGCCGAGGCCGCCCTGGCCGCCGGTGTCCCCGGGCTGCGCGCCTTCCACCTGGAGGTCGGCCGCCCCCTGCAGCCGATGCTGGCCTTGACCGCCCCCAGCATCGAGGCGGCCATGGAGAAGGCCGGGGAGGCGGCGGTCGAGTGGAAGCTGGACGGCCACCGCATCCAGGTCCATCGGGCCGGGACCGAGGTGGCCGTGTTCACCCGCACCCTGGACGACATCACCGCCCGCGTCCCCGAGGTGGTGGCGGCCGCCCTGACCCTGCCGGTGAGCGCGGCCGTGCTCGACGGCGAGGTGATCGCCCTCCAGCCCGGCGGCCGCCCGCACCCCTTCCAGGTCACGGCCGGCCGGGTCGGCAGCCGCCTTGACGTCGAGCGCCTGGCCCGGACGGTCCCGCTCACCCCCTTCCTGTTCGACCTGCTCCACCTGGACGGCCAGGACCTGATCGACCGCCCGGGGTCCGAACGCCACGCCGCCCTGGCCGCCGCCGTCCCCGAGCCGCTGCGCATGCCCCGCCGGGTCACCGCCGACCCGGCCGCGGCCGCCGCCTTCCTTGACGACACCCTGGCCCGCGGGCACGAGGGCGTGATCGTCAAGTCGCTGGCCGCCACCTGGGAGGCCGGCCGCCGCGGGGCCGGCTGGCTCAAGGTCAAGCCGGTCCACACCCTTGACCTGGTCGTCCTGGCCGCCGAATGGGGCCACGGCCGCCGCCGCGGCTGGCTCAGCAACCTCCACCTGGGCGCCCGCGACCCCGGCACCGGCGGGTTCGTGATGCTCGGCAAGACCTTCAAGGGCCTCACCGACCAGCTCCTGACCTGGCAGACCAGGCGCCTCCAGGAGCTGGCCGTCGGCCCCACCGACGGGTGGGTCGTCCACGTCCGCCCCGAGCTGGTGGTGGAGATCGCCTTCGACGGCCTCCAGACCAGCCCCCGCTACCCCGGTGGCCTCGCCCTGCGCTTCGCCCGGGTGGTGCGCTACCGGGAGGACAAGCGCCCCGAGGAGGCCGACACCATCGAGACCGTCCGCGCCCTCCACGCCGGCCCCCCGGCCGGCTAGGCCGGTCGCCGGGACTTGACAACCGGTGTTCGAGATATATCGTGTCTATCCGAAGACGAGATATATCGCGGAGGGACGCCATGGGCTCCTGGACACTCGATCACCCGGACAAGCTCACCTTCGACGAGGTGCGGCGGGTGCTGGTCAAGACCGTGGAGGGATCGGTCAGCGTCGTCGGCAGCGACGACCGGGCCACCCTGGAGCTGTCGGAGCTGAGCGGGGAGCCGCTGCGGGTCCGGCACGAGGGCGGGGACCTGACGGTCGACTACGAGCGGCCCTGGCGGCCCTGGCCGCTGTCCTGGCTGACCGGCGGGAGCCAGCGGCGCAGGGCCGTGCTCACCCTGGCCGTGCCCCGGGACTGCCGGGTCGAGCTGCGGGTCGTGTCGGCCGGCCTGATGGTCGGCGGGCTGCAGGGCCCGGTGGAGGCGCACACGGTCAGCGGCGAGATCACCCTGACCGGGCTGCGCGGCGCGGTCGACGCCGAATCGGTCTCCGGCCCGGTGCAGGCCTCCGGGGTCACCGGCGACCTGTCGGCCAGGACCGTGTCCGGCGACCTGACCGTGGCCGAGGGCGGCGACGGCTCGGTCCGGGCCAGGACCGTCTCGGGGGCGGTGACCATCGACCTCCAGGCCCACGGCGACCAGGACCTCAACCTGACCAGCGTGTCGGGCGACCTGACCGTCCGGCTGCCCGAGACCAGCGACCTGCAGGTCAAGCTCCAGTCGACCAGCGGCCAGGTGTCCAGCGCCTTCGACCAGCTGGAGCGGGTCCGGACCCCGGGCCGGTACATGGCCTGGGGGCGCCTGGGCGCCGGCACCGGCCGGCTGCGGGCGGCCAGCACCTCGGGCCACGTCGCCCTGCTCCGGCGCGCCCCCGAGGGCACCGTATGAGCCCCGTCTTCAGCCACGGCCGGCTGCGGCTGTACCTGCTCAAGCTGCTGGAGGAGAGCCCCCGGCACGGCTACGAGGTGATCCGGCTGCTGGAGGACCGCTTCATGGGCCTGTACGCGCCCTCGCCCGGGACCATCTACCCGCGATTGGCGCGCCTGGAGGCCGAGGGCCTGGTCACCCAGAGCCAGGAGGGCGGCCGCAAGGTCTACCGGATCACCGACGCCGGCCGCCAGGAGCTGGCCAGCCGGCGCGAGGAGCTGGACGAGCTCGAGGCCGAGATCTCCGGCTCGGTCCACGGGCTGGCCCGCGAGATCCGCGACGAGGTCCGGGGCAGCGTCCGCGACCTCAAGCAGGAGCTCAAGCAGGCGGCCCGGGAGATGCGCCGCGAGCAGCGCCACGAGAACCGTTCGCGCCGCGACCGCACCGGCGGCCAGTATGGGGACTGGTGGGACGAGGGCGAGGGCTTCGACCGCCGCCTGCGTGAGGTCCTCGACAAGACCTCCCGGGCGCTGCGCCGGGCCCAGCTCACCGAGGCCCAGCTGCGCGAGTGCGCGGCCATCCTCGACGACGCCTTCGAGCGCATCCGCCAGACCCTCAAGTCCACCGACGACGCCCACCGCGACCCCCAGGAGCGGGCATGACGACAACCGGCGCGGCCATCCAGGCCCGCGACCTGACCAAGACCTACGGCAAGGACGTCCGCGCCCTGGACGGGCTCGGGTTCTCGGTCGGGGCCGGCACGGTGTTCGGCCTGCTCGGCCCCAACGGCGCCGGCAAGTCGACCACGGTCAAGGTCCTCACCACCCTGTCCCTGCCCGACAGCGGCTCGGCCCGGGTGGCCGGCGTCGACGTCCTGGCCGAGCCGGACCGGGTGCGCCGGTCCATCGGCCTGGTCGGCCAGCGCTCCGGGGTCGACCTGGAGGCCACCGGGCGCGAGAACCTGACCCTCCAGGGCCAGGTGTACGGCCTGCGCGGGGCCGAGCTGCGCAGCCGGGTGGGGGAGCTGCTGGAGCGGTTCGGGCTGGCCGAGGCGGCCGACCGGGTCGCCCGCGGCTACTCCGGGGGCATGCAGCGGCGCCTCGACATCGCCATGGGGCTGATCCACCGGCCCCAGGTGCTGTTCCTGGACGAGCCCACCACCGGGCTCGACCCCGAGGTCCGGGCGGGCATGTGGGCCGAGATCGCCCATCTGTCGGCCGGCGAGGGCCTGACCATCCTGCTCACCACCCACTACCTGGAGGAGGCGGACCGCCTCGCCGGGCGGCTGGCGATCGTCGACCGCGGCCGGCTGGTGGCCGAGGGCAGCCCGGACGAGCTCAAGGGCGAGCTGCGCGGCGACGCCATCCACGTCGAGCTGGGTGACCCCGAGGCCGACGGCCGGGCCACCGCCGCCCTGGACCGCGTGCCCGGCGTCTGGGAGGTGGCGGTGGACGGCCGCTCCCTGCGGGCCCGGACCGGCGACGGCTCGGCGGCCGTCCCGGCCGTCCTCCAGGCCCTGGAGGCCGGCGGGGTCCGGGTCGCCTCGGTGACCATCGCCCGCCCCTCGCTCGACGACGTCTACCTGCGCCACACCGGCCGCAGCTTCACCCGTACCGAGGAGCCCGTATGAGCGCGACCGTGACCCATTCCTGGTTCATGACCACCCGCCACCTGCGCAACCTGGCCCGCCAGCCCTGGTGGATCGCCATCACCCTGGTCCAGCCCGTGATCTGGCTGCTGCTGTTCGGAGCCGTGTTCAAGGCCACGGCCGACATCCCCGGGTTCGCGGCCGACTCCTACATCGACTACCTGACCCCGGGGATCGTGGTCATGACCGGCGCCTTCGCCGGCGGCTGGGCCGGCATGGGGGTGATCGAGGACCTCAACCGGGGCGTCATCGACCGGTTCCTGGTCTCCCCGGTGGGCCGCCAGGCCCTGATCACCGGGCGGCTGGTCCAGCTTGCGATCGTCTCGGTGATCCAGTCGGCGATCGTGATCACCCTCGGCCTGCTCGCGGGGGCCCACTTCCCCGGCGGCGTCACCGGCCTGGCCGTCCTGGTCGTCAGCTCGGCCCTGCTCGGGGCGTCGCTTGGCGCCCTCTCCAACGGCATGGCCCTGCTGGCCCGCAAGGAGGAGACGGTGATCGCCGCCTCCAACTTCGTCCTGCTCCCGCTGACCTTCCTGTCCTCGGCGTTCATGCAGCGCAACCTCGTCCCCGGCTGGATCCAGACCATCTCGAGGTACAACCCGGTCGAGTGGACGGTCACGGCGGGCCGCGAGGCCCTCACCGCCCAGCCGGACTGGGGCCTGGTCCTGAGCCGGCTGGGGCTGCTGGTCGCCTTGACCGTGGTCTGCACCTGGCTGGCCACCCGGGCCTTCCGCACCTACCAGCGGACGATCTGACCGGCTGCACCGGCGGGAGTAGCGGCGCGCCGGCGGCTACTCCCGCCGGGGTAGGGGAGGGGAGCACCAGGGGTCGATGACGGAGGTCGGGGCGGTGGCCTACCGTTCCTTGCATGCGCAGCGTCAGCGAGGCACCGGGACGGCCCGAGCGGGGGCTGTTCGGGATCGTGGCCCCGGGATGGCCGACCGATGTGGCCGTGGTCGTGCTGGTCGGGGTCGTCCAGCTGGCCCTGACCACCCTGGCGGCCCATCGGCAGCCCGACCGCCAGGCCCTGGACCTGGTCGCCTACCTGCTGCTGGCCGCCGGGCCGGTGGCGCTGTACTGGCGGTGGCGGTCCCCGGCGCTGGTGCTGGGGATCGTCATGGCCACCAGCGTGCTCTACTTCGCCCTCGGGTATCCCTACGGTCCGGCGTGGCTGGCGCTGATCGTGGCCTTCTGGACGGCGGTGACCGGCGGGGCCCGGCGGGTGGCGTGGGTCACGGCGTTCGTGGGGCTGGCCGCCTACTTCGCCCTGGCGGCGGTGTTCGACCGGGGGGCGCCGGTGGCCAGCGTGCCCGCCGTGGTCGCCCATCTCGGGTGGCTGCTGCTGGTCCTGGCCGCGGCCGAGATGGCCATGGCCGGCCGCCAGCGCCGCCAGGCGGCCGAGCGGAGCCGGGCCGAGGAGGCCAGGCGCCGGGCCGGTGAGGAGCGCATGCGGATCGCCCGCGAGCTGCACGACGTGCTCGCCCACAACATCTCGCTCATCAACGTCCAGGCCGGGGTGGCCCTGCACCTGATGGACGAGCAGCCGGGCCAGTCCCGCAGCGCCCTGGTGGCGATCAAGCAGGCCTCCAACGACGCCCTGGGGGAGCTGCGGTCGGTCCTTGACGTGCTCCGCCAGGGCGACGAGGCCCCGCCCCGGACCCCCGCCTCCGGCCTCGCCCACCTGGAGCGCCTGGTCGCCGGGGCCGAGGCGACCGGCCTCCAGGTGCGGACCCGGGTCGAAGGCACCCCGCGGCCCCTGCCCGCCGGGACCGACCTGGCCGCCTACCGGATCGTCCAGGAGTCGCTGACCAACGTCACCCGCCACGCCGGGCCGGCCAGCGCCACCGTCCTGATCGCCTACGGCGACACGGACCTGACCGTGCAGGTCGACGACGACGGCCGCGGCCCGGCGGCGACCGGCAACACCGGCTCCGCCAAGGGCAACGGCAACGGCATCCGCGGGATGCGCGAGCGGGTCGCCGCCCTGGGGGGCGAGCTCGCCACCGGCCCCCGCCCCGGTGGCGGCTTCCGGGTCCAGGCCCGCCTTCCCCTTGAACCCGTGGAGGAGCACGCATGATCCGGCCGGAGGGGTTCGGCCGGAGGGGTCCGGGGAACCCCGAAGGGGTGCCCCGGTGAATCAGGAAGCTCTCCAAGGGGGTGCCCCGATCAGAGTATTGCTCGCCGACGACCAGGCGCTGGTCCGGGCCGGGTTCCGGGCCCTGCTGGACGCCCAGGAGGGGATCGAGGTGGTTGGCGAGGCCGCCGACGGCGAGGAGGCCGTCCGCCTCGCCCGCGCCCTGCGGCCCGACGTGGTCCTGATGGACATCCGCATGCCCGGCCTGGACGGCCTGGAGGCGACCAAGCTGATCGCCGCCGACGACCTCCTGGCCGGGGTCCGGATCGTCATCCTGACCACCTTCGACCTCGACGAGTACGTGTTCGAGGCCCTGCGCGTGGGGGCCAGCGGGTTCCTGGTCAAGAACACCGAGCCGGCCGACCTCATCCGCGGGGTCCGGGCCGTGGCCTCCGGCGACGCCCTGCTCTCGCCGGGGGTGACCCGCCGGCTGGTGGCCGAGTTCGCCACCAGGGCCCGGGAGCCCCGGCCCGCGCCCGAGCTGGGCCAGCTCACCGACCGCGAGCGCGAGGTCATGGGGCTGGTCGCGGCCGGCCTGTCCAACGACGAGATCGCCGAGCGGCTGGTCGTCAGCCCGGCCACGGCCAAGACCCACGTCAGCCGGGCCATGGTCAAGCTGGGCGCCCGCGACCGCGCCCAGCTGGTCGTCTTCGCCTACGAGTCCGGCCTGGTCCGCCCCGGCTGGCTCAACTGACCGTCCGTCAACGAAAGGAGCAGCATGCGCACCATCACCGGCATCCAGATGGGCATCCGCGTCTTCGGCGTCATCCAGCTCGTGCTGGGCATCCTCTTCTGGACCGGCAACGCCCTCGGCCTGGTCGACCTGCACCAGTTCATCGGCATCCTGCTCGTGCTCGCCCTCTGGACCCAGGCCGCCCTGGCCCACCGGGCCGGCGTGCCCGGCGGCCTGGTCGCCGGCGCCGCCGTCTACGGCCTGATCGTGCCCATCGTCGGCCTGACCCAGCGCGAGCTGCTGCCCGGCTCGGCCCACTGGGTGATCCAGGTCATCCACCTGCTGCTCGGCATCGGCCTCATCGGCCTGGCCGAGAACCTGGCCACCAGGGCCAAGGCCCGGCTGGCCACGGTCGCCTGACCGGGCCGGCGGGCGTGCCCGAGGCCGTCGACGTCGCCGTCGTCGGAGGCGGCGTCATCGGCCTGTCGGTGGCCCGCGAGCTGCGGCTGGCCGGCGCCGACCGGGTGGTGGTACTGGAACGGGAGGCGTCGGTCGGCCAGGGCTCGTCGTCGCGGGCCAACGGCGGGGTGCGGGCCCAGTTCACCACCCGGGCCAACATCCAGTTCTCGGCCTTCTCCATCGCCGAGCTGGAGCGCCTGGAGGCCGCCACCGGGCTGCTCGGCTTCCACCAGACGGGCTACCTGCTGCTGTGCGGCACCGAAACCGGCGAGGCGGGGCTGGCGGACGCGTTCGCCCTCCAGCGCTCCCTCGGAGTCGACGTGCGCTGGCTGGCTCCGGCCGAGGCACTGGCCATGGTCCCGTTCCTGCGGCCCGAGGGACTGCGGGCGGCCACCTTCCACGCCCGCGACGGGTTCCTCGACCCCCACGGGGTGGTCACCGCCCTGCGCCGCGAGGCCGAGCGGCTCGAGGTCCCGATCCTCACCGGGACCGAGGTGACCACCATCGACCGGGCCCCCGGCGGCGCCCTCGACGTCCGGGCAGGCGGCCGCGCCCTGCGGGCCCAGGCGGTGGTCAACGCCGCCGGTCCGGCGGCCGGACGGGTCGCCGCCCTCTGCGGCATCGAGCTGCCGGTGGCCCCGGTGCGGCGCAACCTGGCCTATGTCCAGGAGCCGGCCCCCGGCCCGATGATCCCGATGTGCGTCGACCTGGACACCGGGGTCCTGGTGCGCCGCGAGGCCAGCGGCGGGTTCGTGGTCGCCTGGTCCGACCCGGAGGATCCCTCCTCCTGGGACACCACGCTCGACCCCCGCTTCCTGGAGCAGCTGGCGGCCCGCGTCGGCAACCGGTTCCCCATGCTCGAGGATCTGCCCCTGGACCCCCGTCAGTGCTGGGCCGGGCTCTACCCCGAGACCCCCGACCACCACGCCGTGATCGGCCCCGCCCCCGAGCTGCCGGCCCTGGTCCACTGCGCCGGGTTCGGCGGCCACGGGGTGATGCACGCCCCCGCCGCCGGCCGGGCCGTGGCCGAGCTGGTCACGGGCGGGGCCTGCGTCACCTTCGACCTGCACCCGCTGCGTCCCTCCCGGTTCGCCGAGGGCGATCTGGTCGTCGAGACGGCCATGTTGTGATGCTCGGGCTGAAATAGCATTCCGAGCGGATCTTCGCGGTCGCGTCTGGTTCTCGGTTGTGGTTTGTTGTCGCTCTCGACCGGAGCAGGGGGAGGCGACCGTGACCGCTGAGACCGCCGACCAGGCGTCACCTGGGGAGGCCAGCTTCCGGCTCCTGGCCGAGCACCTGCCCGACCTGGTCATCTTCGCCTTCGACACCGACCTCAGGATCTGGGCCGCGACCGGCGGCGGCATTCCCGCCCGGGGCTGGACGTCCGAGGAGTTCCTCAGCATGACCGTGCCCGAGATCGCCGGGGCGGGCCGGGCCACCGACATCCGGGCCTGCTGCGAGGGCGCCCTGGCCGGCCGGCGCACCCAGCTCGAGATGGCCGGCTACGACCCCCCGGACCGGCTGTGGTCGCTCCACTTCGTGCCCCTCAGCGGCGGCGGCCCTCGTGGCGGGATGGTGCTGTGCCGCGACGTCACCGAGCCGCGGCGGGCCGAGGAGCTGCTGCGGGCCAGCCAGCGCCGGCTCGCCGGGGCCCAGCGGATCGCCCAGGTCGGCAGCTGGGAGTGGGACCTCGAGACCGACGCGCTCACCGCCTCCGACGAGCTCTGCCGGCTCTTCGGCCTGCCGCCGGGCATCGAACTGACCATGACCGAGGGCGTGGCCGTCGCCATCCACCCGGCCGACCGGGTACGGGTCATGACCGCGCTCGGCCGGATCCGCGACGACCCCTCGCCGTTCGCGCTCGAGCACCGCATCATCCGCCCCGACGGCGAGGTCCGCACGGTCCTGGCCCGCGGCGAGGGGATGGTCGACGAGGACGGGCGGCTGGTCCGTTTCATCGGCACCGACCAGGACATCACCGACCGCCGCCGGGCCGACGCCGAGCGCCGCCGGCTGCTCAACCGGGTCTACGAGGCCCAGGAGGGCCAGGACCGGCGCCTGGCCACCGACCTGCACGACGGCCACGTCCAGAGCCTGGCCGCGATAGGCTTCAAGCTCGAGCAGGCCCGGCTGCGGCTCGGGGCCAGCGGCTCCCCCGAGGTCGACGAGCTGCTCTGGCAGGTCACCAAGGACCTGTCGGCCGAGGTGACCGCCCTGCGCCGGACCATCGGCCGCCTCCGCCCGCTGGTGCTGGTCGAGGACGGGCTCGAGGCGGCCCTGCGCGAGGAGGCCAAGTCGGCCTGCAACCGGACCGCCCTGGCCAACTGCGAGGTCATCTCCGAGCTGGTCACGCGGCTGGACCCGGTGGTCGAGACGGCCCTGTTCCGGGTGGCCCAGCAGGCCCTGGCCAACGTGGTCGAGCACGCCTCGGCGACCCACGCCGAGGTGATCATCGAGTGCGGCGCCAAGGGCATGCTGCTACGGGTCAGCGACGACGGCTGCGGCTTCGACCCCGACCACGTGCAGGTGATCGCCGACATCGCCCATTTCGGCCTGATCGCCATGCGCGAACGGGTCGAGGCCCTCGGCGGCCGCTTCCGGGTGACGACCGCCCCCGGTCAGGGCACGGTCGTCGAGGCCAGGCTGCCCCTGGCCGTCGCGGCCGAGGGACCGGGGGCATGAGCCGGCCCCGGCTGCTGGTCGCCGACGACCACCCGATGCTCCGGGCGGCCCTGGTCGACCTGCTCGTCCAGGCCGGCTTCGAGGTCGCCGGCGAGGCCGCCGACGGCGCCGACGCGGTCGCCCTGGCCAAGGAGCTGGAGCCCGACGTGGTCCTGATGGACCTGCGCATGCCGGTCCTGGGCGGCCTCGACGCCACCCGGCTGATCAAGGACGCCTGCCCGGACATCCAGGTCGTCCTGCTCACCGCCTTCGAGAGCCCGGCCCTGCAGCAGCAGGCCGAGGAGGCCGGCTGCTTCGCCTACCTGGTCAAGGGCTGCCCGCCGGGCGACCTGCGCCTGGCCATGCACGAGGCCATGGCGTGGCGCCGCTCCCTGCGGCCCCCGGCCGGGTCAGCCCCGCTCGAGGCGTAGGACCGCCTCGGCGCCCAGGAACCGGCCGAGGTCGGCCGCCTCGGCCTCCAGGCCCGGGCGGGTCCCGCGCGGCAGCCGCCCGAACGGCTCGACCGTCAGGTCCAGCCGGGCACCGGCCCGCCGTGAGCGCCAGGTCCCGGCCACGCGGCCGTCGACCATCACCGCCGGGTGGATCCAGCCGCCGCCGGCCTGGATCCGCCGGGCGAAGCGAGGGTCGAGGATCAGGTCGCGGCCCCGCCAGCCCAGCAGGTAGTCGTCGAAGCGGCCGAGCAGGCGCACCACCGGGCCCTGGGCCCGTGGCGCCCTGCCGCCCTTGGGGGCCCACAGTTGCCGGCCGTCCAGCTCGACCTCGGCCAGCTCGCCTTCGACCAGCTCGAAGCCGTGACGGGCCCGGCCGATGGGCAGCCCGGACCAGGCGGCCAGGTCCTCCGGGGCGGCCGGGCCATGGCCGGCGAGGTAGCGGCGGGCCAGCTCGGCCAGGGCGTCGTCGCCCTCCCTGGATCGGCCGTTGCCGATCCAGTCCTCCAGGAGGACGTAGCTCGCCTCGTCGCCGTCCAGGTCGGGGCCGCGGCAGACGAGCCCGGACAGGGCGGCCGAGCCGACCAGGTGGGCCGGGGCCTGCCCCTCGGGGTTGACCTTGACCCCCTTGGCGGCCAGGGCCCGGACCAGCTCGGCCCGGGACAGCGGGCCGCCGGCCAGGACCGCCGGGAGCGCCTCCATGGCCCGGCCCAGGAGGCGGTCGTCGAGGCCGAGCTGGAGCCGCCGGCGCCGCCCGGCGGCCAGGAAGATGGGGCCGAGCAGGCCCACCAGCCAGCCGGCGTCCCCGGCGGCGACCATGTGCAGGGTCCCGCGCATGACCCAGGTCCTGACCACCGACCGGTCCTGGTCGCAGGCGCGGCGGACGGCCTCGGCGTCCAGGCCGGCGCTGCGGGGGCGCACGGCCAGCCGCGAGGCCGGGGTGTCCTGGGCCTGGAGGCCGCCGAGGGCGCCGACCACCTCGGCCGCCGACCGCGGCCGCCGCCCGGTCAGCAGCTGGGCCCGCATCCGGGCCCGCCGCACCTGGTCCGGGGCCCGCCGGGCCGGGGTGGCGCCGGTCACCGGCGCCGCCGGCCCCGCCGGGCGGTGGTGCTCACCGGGCGGCTTCGGTCGGGCCGTGCCAGCCCGGGCCACGGAGCACCCGGCCGGCCCGGCGGCCGGTGTAGCGGCCGCCCTCGACCACCGGCTCGCCGGCCAGCAGGACGTGCTCGATCCCGGTGACCCCGGTGTCCGGGTCCAGATAGGTGCCCTCGTGCCCAACGGTCGCCGGGTCGAACACGCACAGGTCGGCCACCGCCCCCTCGACCAGCAGGCCGCGCCCGTCCAGGCGGAACTGCCGGGCCCCCAGCCAGGTTGCCTTGCGGACGGCCTGCTCCCAGGTGAGCACCTGCTGCTCGCGGACATAGCGCCCCAGCAGCCGCGGGAAGCAGCCCCAGGTCCGGGGGTGCTCCAGCCCCGACGGGGGGCCGTTGTCCGAGCCGACCCCGACCAGCGGGCTGGCCATGATCGCCCGCACGTCGTCCTCGCGCATGAGCCGCAGCACGATCGAGGCCGAGGGGTCGTCGGCCACCAGGTCGCAGAGGGCGTCCCAGGGGTCGCGGCCGCCGGCCGCCTCGGCCAGGGTGCGGCCGACCACCGCCGGGTCGCGGTGGC
>Ga0307415_100000483_pt1 | contig 17238 bp, 20 predicted proteins | sample DK1Cmetagenome_FD_204524 | JGI IMG/M metagenome (GOLD analysis project Ga0307415, IMG submission 204524) | Maize rhizosphere microbial communities from greenhouse at UC Davis, California, United States - DK15-C-2 | ecosystem: Host-associated > Plants > Roots > Rhizosphere > Soil | place: USA...
AGCGCGAAGCCCCGCTCGTGCCATGCGTAGACCAGCTCGTCCGTGCTCGGCGGCGCCTCGGCGAGGATCCCGAGCCAGCTGAACGGATAGACGAGCTCGTGCTCGGTCAGCACTCCGTCCGGGATCGACGACCGGCACACGCCGTGGAAGCCGTCGCAGCCGGCGATGAAGTCGCACTCCAGCTCCTGATCGGGGCCGTAGGTGATGAGCGTGCGCTCGCCGTCGAGGTCGTGCACGGCGACGTCGGCGACGTCGAAGTGCAGCGGCACGCCGCGCTCGAGCAGGGCGGCGATCTCGTCCTTGACGACCTCCTGCTGGCCGTAGATCGTGATCTTGCGGCCGGTGAGCCGGAGCATGTCGACGTGGAAGAGGCGCTCCTGGAAGCGCAGGTGAACGCCAGTGTGATCGAGCCCCTCGCGGGCGAGCCGCGCGCCGACGCCGAGCGCGTGCAACACGTCGACCGTGTTCTGCTCGAGCAAGCCCGCCCGCACGCGCCTCTCGACGTGCTCGCGGCTGCGCGCCTCGAGCACGACGCACCCGATCCCCGCCTGCTGCAAGCCGAGCGCGAGCGTCAGCCCGGCCGGCCCGGCGCCGACGATTGCGACCTGGGTTCTCATCGCAGCCAGAATGGTGCTGCATGCGGGAGCCGCCGGTCGACTACGCCGTACCTGACAGCGTCCCGGCCGACCGCCGTGCGACGCTGCTGGCCGAGCGCACCGACGATGGCTACCGATTCCACATCCGGATCAAGGGCGAGCGCGAGACCGGCCCCCTCGACGTCTGAGCTCTTCGGCGGGATCTACGCACGCGGTGCGGTCGCGTATGCGGTGAGTGACGAAGCGTGGCTTCAGGCGATGCTCGACGTCGAGGCGGCGCTCGGCGGGGACGCCTTGCCGGCGTCTGACGTCGACATGTCCGAGCTCGGGCGCGCGGCGGCAGAGCACGCGTCGCCGGTTGTCGCGCTGGCGGAGCGCTTCCGCGACACGCACGCCGGAGCGACCTCGCAGGACATCCTCGACACCGCGATGATGCTCGTGGCCAGGCGCGCGCTCGGGCCGCTGCTCAAGGACGCGCGGGCGGCGGCCGGCGCCGCGGCGGCGCTCGCGGAAGCCCACCGCGAGACGCCGATCATGGGGCGGACACTGCTCGTGGACGCGCTGCCGACGTCGTTCGGGCTCAAGGCGGCCGGCTGGATGGCCGCGATCGACGAGGCCGCGGCGACGCTCGCTTCCTTCTCCCCGGCGGTCCAGATGGGCGGGCCGGTCGGGCACCGCGACCCCGCCGCCGCGGCTGCGGTGGCGCGGGAGCTGGGGCTCGCGGAGCCGCTGCTGCCCTGGCACACCAACCGCTTGCGGCCCGCCGCGCTCGCCGCGGCGCTCGGGGCGCTCGGGGGCGTGCTGGGCAAGGTCGCGCGCGACGTGACGCTCATGGCCGAGGTGCGCGAGGGCGTCGAAGCACGCGGCAGGTCGTCGGCGATGGAGCACAAGCGCAATCCCGTCGCGGCCGTGTCGGTGCTCGCCTGCACGCGCCGCGTGCCGGGGCTGGTGGCGACGATGTTCGCGGCGATGGAGCAGGAGCACGAGCGGGCGGCCGGGGCGTGGCAGGCCGAGTGGGGGACGCTGACCGACCTGCTGCGGTTGACGGGCTCCGCGACGGCGTGGGCGCGCGACCTGCTCGAGCACCTCGTGGTGGATACGGGCGCCATGCGGGCGGGCGCGGGCGAAGCGCCCGACCTCGGCGCCTCCGCGCAGCTGATCGACCGGGCGCTCGCGGCGCACCGCCGGTGAATCAGGGTCATCGGCGTCACGGCGCGGCGCGCGGGCCCGTCAGCGCGCGCTCGACCGCATCGGCGTCGCGGCGGCCGCCTACCGAGGCCTCCGCCGCAGCACACGGTCACGGGGCCGATCTCCTCGTGAGGTCGATCTGGCCCCCTGAGACAGCCCGCCGCCTGGGAAATACGATGTGCCGAACGATGGCTTCGAACGACGACGACGAATCGCCGCTGGGGCAGTTCATCCGCAGGCAGCGCGAGCTGCAAGAGCTCTCGATGCGGCAGCTGGCGGAGCTATCAGGGATCTCGAACCCGTACCTGTCCCAGATCGAGCGCGGGCTACGCGCGCCGTCGGAGAAGGTGCTGGACGCGATCGCCCGCAACCTGGAGCTCTCGGCGGAGGCGTTGCAAGAGCGCGGTGGTCGCCGCGCGTCGGAGCAGGCGACCGAAGAGGAGTCGGCGGTGGTCGCCGCGATCGAGGCCGACAAGCGGCTCACCGCTCGTCAGCGTCGCGCGCTGCTCGAGGTGTATGCGGCATTCACCGGCTCGGCAAGCCACCGGCGCGCTGGCCGAGCAGCCGATGGCCGCGGCGCCGGAGCGCCGCGGCCGGCTGCGGACGGCTAGGAGACGAGCTCGCGGGCGGCGCTCGTGTACGCCTTCGTAAGCTCCCGCGTGAGGTCGGCCTGAGCGGTCGCGACGCTTGCGAGCCAGTCGACGTTCGTGGCTCCGGCGGCCTTCTCGTAGGAGTCGGCCAGCGTGAACACCGTCTTCTCGTAGGAGTCGAGGTAGGCGGCGCCCGCCTTCTTGCCGTTGGCGACGGCCTTCTCGTTGAACTCGGCGACCCGCTCGGCGGCGTTCTCGACGGACTCGGCGACGGGCGTGGACTTCGTCTGGGCAGCCATTTGGTTCTCCTTGGATCGGTTTGGAATGGCTTAGCTTGTTAGCTGCACGCAGGCTAGCACAGCAAATGAACCTATGTCAATTCATTTTGCGATACTGTCCCCCCGGAACCGAGAGCGAGCGCCGCACTGGCGGCGGGGAGGGTCGGTCATGACGTCCGGTAGCAGCAGCGCGAACAGGCAGGCGGAGGATGCGATCGAGCGCATCCGGGCGCTCAACGAGCAGATCCTGGAGTCTGGCCGCGAGTGGGGGCAGGGCTTCCTTGACGCGTACGAGCAGAGCATCCGCACGTTCGCCGACTTCCAGGTGCGCGCCGCAGAAGGGACCGACGTCGAGTGGCTCTCGCAGATCGCGCGGGCGCAGGCGGACTTCACGCGCGAGGTGACGAAGTACGCGGCTGAAGCCGGCCGCCGGATGCTGAAGTAGGCACGCCGTGGTCGCCAAGCGGGGCAAGCCCGAACGCGGGCGTTCGGGCGGCGCGCCGGTGCTGCTGATCACGGGCGTCGGCATGGCTGCGACTGCGGCCCTGCGCACCGTTCCGGTACTGCAGCGGCACTTCAACGTGCTCGTCCATTACGCCGGCCGTCCGCCTGCGGGCAGCGGACGCCCACGGCCGCGCGTCACCACGGCAGAGCTCGCCGACGAGGTCGCGGGGATCATGGAGGCGGCCGGCCAAGCCGAGGCGCACGTCTACGGCATCTCGTTCGGCGGCATGGTCGCGCAGGAGCTGGCGCTGCGGCACCCGACGCGCGTGCGGACGCTCGTCCTCGCCGCCACGTCAGCCGGTGGCGCCCTCCGCGTGGCTCCCGACGAGGCCACGCGCGACTTCCTCAGGCGCCGCGCCGCGATGCCCCTCGAGGAGGGACTCTGGGCCGCCGTGCCCTACAGCTACGCGCAGAGCACGCGGCGTCGGCACCCCGGACGGATCGCCGAGGACATCGCCCACCGCCTGCGCAACCCGATCGACCCGGACGAGCACCGAGTCCAGCGCAGCGCCGCACTGGACCACGACGCAGCGGACAGGGTCTCCGGGATCGTCGTGCCGACGCTGGTGTTGCACGGCGTCGAAGACCGCGTGTCGCCTCCGGCCAACGGTCAGCTGTTGGCGGACGCGATCACGGGCGCGCGGCAGCTCTGGGTCAACGATGCCGCGCACGTCTACCCGACGGACGCCTCGGAGTCCGACCGTCACGTCGTCCGGTTCCTGCGAGAGCACTCCGCTGACGGTCGGCGGTCGCGACGGACCGGTAGCGGTCGCGCAGCTCGCGCTTGAGGACCTTGCCCGAGGGCGTGCGCGGTAGCTCGTCGACGAAGTCCACGCTCCGCGGCAGCTTGTAGCCGGCAAGCCGCTCGCGAGCGAAGGCGATCAGTTCCTCGCCGGTAGCGTTCGTGCCCGGCGTCCGGACGACGAGCGCCTTGACCGTCTCGCCCCAACGCTCGTCCGGCACCCCTATCACCGCGATCTCGGCAACCGCGGAATGCTGCGCGATCACCTCCTCCACCTCGACCGGATACACGTTCTCGCCGCCGCTGACGATCATGTCCTTGATGCGGTCGGTGAGAAACAGGTAGCCGTGCTCGTCGAGGTAGCCGCCGTCACCGGTCCGCAGCCAGCCGTCCGCAGTCAGCGCTGCGGCGGTCTCCGCGGAACGGTTGTAGTAGCCGGCCATGACGTTGGGAGCGCGCATCCACACCTCCCCCACCTCGCGGATGGCGCAGTCCCCGCCGGTCGCGGGATCGACGATCCGCAGCTCCACCCACGGCAACGGCCGCCCGGCCGAGCGCAGCAGATGCTCGCGCGGACCGTCCGGATCATGATCCTGCGGGTCGAGCTGCACGACGCCGCCGGTCGTCTCCGTCAGCCCGTAGATGCCGAACAGGGGGCACCGGAACGTCCGTAGGGCAGCCTTCAGGACCGGAGTGGTGATCGGCGACGCGCCGTACGCGATGGACCGCAGCGCCGAGTAGTCACGCTGGGCGGCGCGCGGCACCGACGTCAGGAGCCGCAGGATGGTCGGTACGAATACGGCGTTCGTGACGCGCTCACGCTCGAGCAGGTCGAGGACTGCGTGCGCATCGAAGTCGCTCACGAGGATCGTCGTCGCCCCGTTCCAGAGGCCGAGGAACGCCCACCCGATTCCGCCGATGTGGAACATCGGCAACGGCGTGAGGCTGATCGAGTCGCGGTCGAACGCCCACCGCGGCGAGGTCTCCGCCGCCGCCGCGAGGTTTCGGTGGGTCGTCAGCACGCCCTTCGGCACGCCCGTGGTGCCCGATGTGTACATCTGGACGACGGTGTCGCCGGACTCCCCGCGCCGCCCGGGATCCGTCGCCTCGTGCGCCTCGATCCAGCGCTCATAGCCCGCGTCGCCGGCACCGCCGACGACGACGACGTCGACCGCCTGCGCCACCGCCTCGGCGAGCTCGCGCGCCGTATCGGCGAACCCGGAGCCGGCGATCAGGAGCGGCGCTCCGGCGTCCTCGACGATCGCGGCGAGCTCCGGTGGAGCGAGCCGCCAGTTGAGCGGCACGCTGACGGCGCCGATCTTGGCGGCGGCGAAGAGCAGCTCGATCGCCTCCGGTGCCGTCCGGTCGAGGTAGGCCACCCGCGCTCCGGGCCCGACGCCCGTGCTCAGGAGCGCCTGCGCGAGGCGATTCGAGCGCTCGTCGAGCTCGGCATAGCTGAGCGCACGGTCGCCGTGCTTGATCGCGACGACGTCGGCGCGGTCGACGGCCTGGCGGCGGACGACGTCCGCGACACGGAGCTCCTCAGCTAACTGCACTGAGGTCAATTCAATCAAATGCTGCGAAGCCACGACCCCCGCCGCGGCGATCGCTCCGTCGCCCAGGGCCCCGCAGTCAGGAGCAGCTGCGGAAGAACTCGCCGATCGCCTTGTCGGCCGCAGGCTCCTCCGTGGGATAGAGGTGGCCCGATTCCTCGAGGACTTCAAGCCGGCAGTTCGGGATGCGCTCGGCCAGCATGTACGCGTTCTCGACCGGGATCATGCGGTCGTTCTGTCCGTGCACGACGAACGTGGGCACCTCGATCCGCCCCAGGCGCCCGTAGCAGTTGTGCATCACCGCGGCGTAGAGCTGTGCGCGGTACGCCTGCTCGTTGAAGGGGTTGGTAAGGCGGTACTCGATGTCCTCGGCGATGCGATCGACGTGCTCCGTGCGACATCGCTCGCTGTAGTTGTAGGGGACGGAGGCCCAGGCTCCCTCCTCCATCTCCATGCCCGCCCGCCGGCTGAAGAACGCAAGCACATCCCGGTCCGGCCGAGCCGCCCGCGGGCCTCCGGGACTCGTCGCCCCGAGGACCACCGACCGTACGCGGCGCGGGTGGCGCAGGACGAGCTGCTGCGCGACCATGCCGCCCAGGGAGATCCCGTACACGTGCGCCTCCTCGAGGTCGAGGGCGTCGAGCACGGCGACCGCGTCGTCGGCCATCGCCTCGGTCGTGTAGTTCTGGCGCGGCGACTCCGACCGCCCGACGCCGCGCGCATCGAAGGTGATCACGCGCAAGCGCCGCGAGAGGACGGGCACCGTGCGCCACCAGGCGCCGCCACTCAGGCCGAGCCCCATCACGAGCAGCACCGGCGGACCGTCGCCCGTGCTCTCCCAGTAGAGCCGGGTCCGCCCGTCGGGGGCGCGAGCCAGTCCCGCCGCGTCACTCACGCGTCGAGGATCCAGCGCGCGCTCGCGACCTGCGTCGCGCCGACGTCGCGCATCAGATCGGCGCACATCGCGGCCATAGAGCGCGCCGGTTCGACCTCCAACGTACTGGCGATCGTGAGCTGGAGATCGGTGGCGGCCCGAATGCCGGCTTCGTAGGCATCGATGCAAGCTGCCAAGCCGCCCCATGGGGTCTCGGCGCGTCGCATCAGCATGCCGGCATCACCGGTGCCGAGCTCGAGCTCGTTCTTCTCGAAAGCGATGTTCCGTCCCCAGCCTTCCATCGGGTCGACGTTGCCCGTGTCACCCACGGTACCCCGGCATCGCACAGCTGAGGCCCGGCCGGACACCGATGGTAAGTGCGACGTCTGACGCGACGCCGGGCGAAAACCGCTCTGTGGGCCGCCTTTAGAGCCCATCGGAGATCCCCGCGGCGGCCATCGCGGCGAACTGCTCGTCGACGGAGTTGGCGAGCACCATCAAGTCGCGCAGCTCGCCGGAGCGGTCGCGCACATGATCGAGCAGCAACGCCTCCGGCTCGAAGCCGAGGCTCCGGAACATGCCGATCAACGCGTCCTGATCCGCGATCACCTCGACCACGAGCTTCGCGAGGCGCATCTCGAGCGCGTCGAGTACGGCGCGCCGGGCCAGCGCCGTGCCGATGCCCCGTCCGCGGTGCTCGGGGTCCACCACGAGCCGGACCTCGCCGACGTGGCTGGACCAACCGTGGAGCGGCACCACCGCCACCGAGCCGAGAACCTCATCCGCCTCGACCGCGATCATCCGGGCGGCGCCCGGCCGGGACCAGTCCGCCAGCACGTCCGCGTCGGCTACATCCTCCTTGAGGAACGTCCGGTCGGCGTCAGGGATCCGCTCGAAGAAGCGCATGAGCGAGTCCTCGTCGCCGGGTTCGATCGGTCGGATCTCCATCACCGCTCCTCCGGTTCGCTCCGCTCGTCGCTGTGCTCGATGATCCAGGTCGCCATCCGCGGCATCGTGTGCTTGACCGCTGACCTGCCCGTTCCGAACGTCACGTGACCGCCGGGCAGCCGGAGCTCCTCCCTGCGCGCCGGGTCGCCGAAGTGCCGCATCACGGGCTCGACGGCGGGCGGTGGGACGACGTTGTCGCGCTCGGCCATCGCGTTGAGGACGTTTCCGCGCGCGTCGACCAGATCGACGCGCCGGTCGCCGAGCCTCATGGAGCCCGTCATCAGCACGTTCTCGCGCACAAGTTGCTGGACCAGCTGGCGGAATGCAGCCCCGGGGAAGGGCACGTGGTCGCGCGACCACTGCGCCATGGCCTGGAAGCCCTCGACGAACTCGTCGTTCCAGAGGTTCTCCAGGAGAGTCGCCTTCTGGGCGATCTCGGTCGTCGGCGCGAGCATGTAGAAGCCGCTGTAAAGCACGTCCGCCGGCACGTTGCCGGTGTCGTCGATGAGGTCGTCCGGGTCCAGGCGACCCTCGCGCAGAGCAGCGACCATCGCGCCCATCTCCGTGAAGTCGACGGGCGTGGCCATCAAGACGAGGTTGCGAACCTGGGCGTCGTCGTGGCCTGCCGCGTAGAGCGCCGCGATCACGCCGCCCAGGCAGTAGCCGCACAAGGTGACCTCGTCGCAGCCCGTCTCTCGCCGGACCGCGGCGAGGGCGCGGGGCAGGTACCAGTCGACGTACCGCTCGAAGTCGTTGTCGGCGTCGAGCTCGTCCGGAACCCCCCAGTCGAGCATGAACACGTCCAGGCCCGCGGCCAGCCAGTACTCGACGAGGCTGTTTCCGGGCCGGAGGTCGAGGATGTAGCTGCGGCTCACGAGGCTGTGGACGATGACCACCGGGGGCGCGTAGCGGATCGTGTCGCCCTTGTACCGCCAGAGCTCCGCCTTGCCGCGCTTCCATACGACCTCCTTGGGCGTCGCGCCGACCTTCGGTCGATGCGACCCGCGCACGTAGCGAACGCCGTTGCGGGCCCGCAGCACGGACCGCTCGACGTCGCGGTTCACGCGAGCGATGAGATCCGAGGGATTGAGCGCCGGCAGCATCGGACTCAATCACCGGTACCGCGGCCGCCGCCGTCCCTCTCGGCGACCTCCTCGGTCAGCTGGTTGAGCCGCCGCTCCACGCGCGAGAGCTGTTCGCGCAGCCGCCTGACGTCGGAGCCCGCCGGGAGGTTGACGAGGTGCAGCGCCCGCCGTGAAGCGCCCTCCGCCGTCCTCCGCGTCTTCGAGCTGGCCCGCGCGACGGTCGCGACGATGTCGAAGTACGCGTCGCTGCGCACCGCCGACTCGATCGGGGTGCCGACCGCGCGCTCGAGGCGGTGGACGGCTCGGAGCCACAGCGGTTGGTTCGGGCTCATCGCGGGCTACGACCGTATCGTTGCGTTGATCTGACTTCAAGTCTGACGTTGGGCTGGGGCGCCGTCACCTGTGCCGGCCATGCTCCACTGGGCACCGCCGTCGACGCTCAGGATCGTGCCCGTCGTATACGTCGAGGCATCGCTGGCGAGGTACAGGGCCGCACCCACGATCTCCCCAGCTTGACCCGCTCGCCGCATCGGGAACGTACGGGCGCGCTCGGCGAACAGCTCCATGTCCCAGGCTCGCGAGATCGTCGTGAGGAACGGGCCCGGCATGATCGCGTTCACGCGGACGCCCGGGCCCAAGGCATGCGCCAGCCCGATGGTCATGGCGTTGACGCCTGCCTTGGCGGCCGCATAGGGCACGATGTCCCTCGTCGGCCGAACGGCTCCGGTGCTGCTGACGTTGATGATCGAGCCGCCGTCGGCCGCCGCCATGCGCTCGCCAACGAGCGCGGCAAGGCGGAATGGGCCCTTCAGGTTGACGGCTATCACCTTGTCGAACAGCTCCTCGGTGACGTCGGTCAGCTTGTCGTAGATCGGCGATACGCCGGCGTTGTTGACGAGCACGTCGACGCGCCCGAAGTCGCGGTAGACCTCGTCGACGAGCGCGTCGAGCTGCTCCCAGTGACCGACGTGGCAGGCGCAGGCCGCCGCCTTGGCGCCCTCGGCGCGGAGCGCGGCTGCGACCTCCTCGCAGGCGTCGCCCTTGCGGCTGACGACGACGACTTCCGCGCCCGCCTGGGCAAAGCCCTTCGCCATGGCCAGTCCAAGCCCCCGCGTACCGCCCGTGACGACCGCCACGCGCCCGGAGAGGTCGAAGAGCTCGAGCGCGTGGTCAGCGCCGCGGGTCATGGCGACTGTGTCGGCCGGCACGTTCAGGACGGCCACCTCCTGAGGGTTCTGGTTCACGAGCGTCCGGGAAGCAGAGGCTGCGGGCGCGACCCGCTCGGGTGCCCGACGATGGCCCCTTGCCCGGCCTGCTCAGCTCGAACGACGCGGCGCCGTACCGAGTGCCGTCGTCGGTGATGCGCTCGCGCACGACTCCGGCGTCGAGCAGCAGGTCCAGGTGCCCGAGAACCTCCCATACCACGAGCAGCGGCTGCTCGGCCACCGTGCGGGCGGACCAGAGGCGCCCCGCGATCGCGTACGCGCTCGCCGGTCCGGAATCGAGCGACGCCGCGATTCGCTCGCAACGGCGGCGATGCTCCGCGAGTCGGCGTCGAACCAGGCCGGCATGAGCGCTGACCGGCTCGCCGTGTCCGGTGAGGAGCCGCACGAGCGGCATGTCGGCGGTCCGCTTGAGGTTCTGCAGGTACTCGACGCGCGCACGGGGCCTGGTTCCGTCCGGCTCGGCGGCCGGATAGATCTCGGTATTGGACGAGATCCCGGCGAGCAGATGATCGCCGACGAAGGCGATCCCATCGCGGTCGTCGACGAACAGCGTGTCGGTCGTGCTGTGGCCGGGCCGTGCGATGACGCGCAGCTCACGGCTGCCCGCTTGTATCCGATCGCCGTCGGAGAGCCGGGTGTCGGTGGGGAAGGCCTCCGAGGTCCTGCCGATGTACTCCCAGAACCCCTCGTTGCCGGCGATCACATGCTGCGGGACGCCGTGATGGGCCATGAGCGCGAGCGAGAACCGCCGGTCGGCCGCCGCACGCTCGGCATAGCGCTCGCCGTAGGCGGCGACCCGGTCGGACGCAACGACCATCGCCCCGGAGCGCGCGACGATCGTCGCGGCGAGGCCCGTATGGTCCAGATGGTGGTGCGTGGGCAGGACGAGCTCGATATCTTCGATGCGCAGTCCGATCCGGCGCAGGCCCGCCTCGAGCGCGTCCAGCGCCTCGTCGTCGCGCGGCCCCGTATCGATGAGCGTGAGCGGCTCGCCTCGGAGCAGCCACACGTTGACCGAGCGGATGTGCGGCAGTGGGACCGGGATCGGGACGATGCTCTCCATACGGGGCTTCTCGGCACGCAGGGTCGCGCCGGACGCGACCCCGTGGACTGAATCGAGTTCAAGTATGGCAGACATTGCCGTCGCGGTCGAACTGTCGACCCGCCGCTTGCTGTCTATGCCGTTTGCGAACACGAGACCTTGTCACGCGCGGCTTGCCGGTATATGATCTGAATTCAGTTTTGGAGCCGAGGGATAGGAGACGACGTATGACCGTGCAGGACCAGCCAACGACGCAGACGTCGACCGAGGACGTGATCCAATACGAGGTCAGCGACTCGGTGGCGACGATCTGGCTCAACCGGCCCGAGGTCAAGAACTGCGTGAACTGGGCGCTGCTCACGAACCTCGGCAAGGCGCTTGATCGGGCCGAGGAGGACGACGACGTTCGCGTGGTCGTGATCCGCGGTCGCGGGCATACGTTCTGCGCCGGCGCCGACCTCAACATGCTGGACGCCGAGTTCCTGGGCACGACGACGAACTCGGTCAAGATCGCGCAAGTCTCCGCGCGCACGTTCGACCACGCCTTTAACCTCGGCAAGCCGACGATCGCCGTCGTCGAGGGCTACGCGGTCGCGGGCGGCTTCGAGCTCATGATCTCGTGCGACTTCTGCATCGCGGCCGACGACGCCAGGATCGGCGACTTCCACATCCGCCGCGCCCTGTTCGGCGGTGCCGGCCCGATCTACCGCCTCCCGCGCTACATCGGGCTGCGCAAGACCAAGGAGCTGCTCTTCACGGGCAAGCTGCTGTCCGGCAAGGAATGCGAGGACTGGGGGCTTGCGAACGTCTCCGTGCCGGCCGACGACCTCGACGAGGCGATCGCCGACTTCGTGGCCCCGATGGTCGACAAGAGCGCGTTCACGATGCGGATCACGAAGCTGGCGGCCAATCGCGGCCTCGACGGCGACACCGAGACCCTGATCGCCCTGGAAAGCATGACGTGCAACGTCGCGCACCAGTCCGAGGACGCGAAGGAAGGCGTTCAGTCCTTCCTCGAAAAGCGCGATCCCGTCTGGAAGCACCGCTGAGCCACCCGCGGGATCACGCACAATGGACTTCGCGTTCGACGACAAGACGCTGGAGCTGCGGGAGAGCCTGCTCGCGTTCATGGACGAGTGCGTGTACCCCGCGGAGCCCCGCTTCCGCGAAGAGGTCGCTACGGCCGATGACCGCTGGGCCACCCCACCGGTCATCGAGCAGCTCAAGGTCGAGGCCCGCCGGCGCGGGCTGTGGAACCTCTTCCTCCCCAGAAGCCACAGCTATGGCGCGGGGCTCACGAATCTCCAGTACGCGCCGCTGGCCGAGATCACCGGTCGAAACCCGTGGATCGCGCCCGAGGCGATCAACTGCTCGGCGCCGGACACGGGCAACATGGAGCTGCTGGCGCTCTTCGGCAGCGACGCGCAGCAGCGGCGGTGGCTCGATCCGCTTCTGGACGGCAAGATCCGCTCTGCGTTCTCGATGACCGAGCCGGAGGTCGCCTCGTCCGACGCGACGAACATCGCCACGCGAATCGAGCGCGACGGCGACGATTACGTGATCAACGGCCGCAAGTGGTGGACGTCCGGCGCGATGTCGCCGCGATGCGAGCTCCTGATCGTCATGGGCGTCACCGATCCTGACGCCGAGCGCCACCGGCGGCAGAGCATGATCCTCGTGCCACGCGACACGCCGGGCGTCAAGATCGAGCGCTCGACGAGCCTGTTCGGCTATGACGACGGCCCGCACGGAGGCCATGCCGAGATCGTCTACGACAACGTGCGCGTCCCCGCGTCGCACCTCCTCGGCGAGGAGGGCGACGGCTTCCGGATCGCGCAGGAGCGGTTGGGACCGGGCCGCATCCACCACGCGATGCGGGCGATCGGCATGGCCGAGCGCGCGCTCGAGATGACCTGCGAGCGGACCGCCGGCCGAGCCGCGTTCGGGCGGCCGATCATCGACCACGGCGTCGTGCAACGGTGGATCTCCGAAGCGCGGGTGAAGATCGAGCAGGTGCGGCTGCTCGTCCTCAAGACCGCATGGCTCATGGACACCGTCGGAAACCGCGGCGCCCGCATCGAGGTCTCCGCCATCAAGGTCGCCGCGCCCGAGGTCGCGACCTGGGTCATCGACCGGGCCATCCAGGCCCACGGCGGCGCCGGTGTCTCGCAGGACCACCCGCTGGCCGAGCTGTACGCCGTCGCGCGCATTCTCCAGATCGCCGACGGGCCCGACGAGGTCCACCACATGACGATCGCGCGGCAGGAGACCCGCCGCTACCGCGGTCAGCCGGTCGAGGCCTGATTCGCGCCCTACGCCGTGGGCCGCGCGCTCAGTAGGTAGCGACCGGCTTCGACCAGCGGCGCCACCAGCCGCTGCGCGTCGTCGAAGCCGGAGCCGACCATCGCCCCGCCCGCTGCGCGCGCGGCGATGCCTTGACAGACGACGGCCAGCTTGAAGAACGCGAAGGCCTGATACCAGTCGATCGCGGACACGTCGAATCCGGTTGCCGCGGCATAGCGGGCGATCACGTCGGCGCGGGACGGGAAACCGGTGGCCGCCGTGACGGGCGCGACGATGCGGGCGGCCGTGAGCACCTCGCCGTCCGCTTCCTCGCTCCAGAACGCCAGCAGAGCCCCCAGGTCGGTGAACGGATCGCCGAGGGTGCTCATCTCCCAGTCGAGCACGGCGAGGACCGTGCCGGGCCGGTTGGGGTGCAGCACGGTGTTGTCCAACCGATAGTCGCCGTGGACGATCGACTCGGCGCGCTGCACCGGCAGGGTTCGCACGAGCCCGTCGCGGAGCGACTCGAGTGCCGGCAGGTCCTCCGCCTTGGAAGCCTCCCATTGCTTCGACCAGCGGCGCAGCTGGCGCTCCATGAACCCTGCGGGCCGGCCGAACTCCGCCAGCCCGACCGCTGCCGGCTCGACGGTGTGAAGGGCGGCGAGCACGTCGACGAGCGCCTCGCCAATCGCCTGCCGTCGTTCCGGCGTGTCGCCGTAACCGGGCGGCAGGTCGTTGCGGCAGACGTGACCGAGCACTCTCTCCATGACGTAGAACGGCGCGCCGAGCGGACCCTCCGCATCTCCGAGATAGAACGTCCGCGGCACCGGCACGGCGGTCTCCGACAGCGCCGTCAGGACCCGGTACTCGCGCACCATGTCATGGGCCGTGGGCAGGATGTGGCCGAGCGGCGGGCGGCGGAGGATGACCTCACCCGCGTCCGAGCCGACCCGGTACGTGAGGTTGGACTTGCCGCCTGAGATCAGCGCGACGTCGCACTCGAGCCAGCGCGGATCGTGCAGGACCTCCGCGAGCACCGGGCCGACGGCGTCCGGCTCCGCGCCGGTCGCGATCCGCTCGAGGCGCTGGGCCGTCGGGTCGTTGAAGCCCGTGGACACGACAGCCTTTCCCTCAGCTCACCGGTGCCGGTGGCGTCTGGGGTGCCGCCGCCGAGTGCGGGCGCTCGGCCACCCGGCTCACGAGCGCGCGCCCGAGCTCGCGCTCGTGATGGGCGGCGTCGCCGAACTGCTGCTCGCGCACCACGATCCGGCGCAGGAAGCGGTGGGCGGGATGCTCCTCCGTGAACGCGATCCCCGCGAAGACCTGCATCGAGCCGTGCGCGATCTCGCGCGCTGCGCGCGCGACGTAGGCCTTCGCCACCGCCGCGCTCTGATGGGCGTCGGCCATCTCGTCGTCGAGCGCCGCGGCGGCGTAGAGCACGGTCGACCAGGCGCTCGTCTGCCGTACGTACATGTCCGCCATGAGGTGCCGAAGTGCCTGGTTGCTGCCGATCGTCCGGCCGAACTGGCGCCGCTCGCCGGCGTAGCGGCGCGCGTCATCCAGCATCGCGCCTGCGGCGCCGACCGCCTCGGCGGCCGCCAGCAGCGCACCGATCGTCGTCATGCGCGCGAGCAGCTCGCCCGCGACCGCGCCGCTGGCGACGGCCGCGGGCTCGGCGCCCGCGAAGCTCACGGCGCTCATCGGCACCGTGACGTCGAACGCCGGCTGCGCGGAGACCTCCAGCCGCGGCTCGCCGGCTTGCACGAGCACCAGGCCGGGCGCACCGGACACGACGGCGACCACGGCCAGGCACTCGACGCCGGCGGCGTGCTCGACCGCCACCTTGTCCCCCTGCAGCCCGTCGGCCTCGAGCCGAGCGCGCGCGTCCGGCAACGACCAGCTGCTGCCGGGCTCCAGTAGCGCGATCGAGGCGCGATCGTCCGCGTCCGCGAGCTCGGTGAAGCGCTCGGGCAGATGGGCCGCGAACGGCTCGACGGCGAAACGCAGCGCAGCGCTGCCGATGTACGGGACGGAGGCCAGGTGAGCGCCCATCGCGCGCGCCGCCAAGCACAGCTCGACGGCGCCGAGGCCCTCGTCGCGCGCGACGGTGAGAGCGCCGAACTCGACGAGCGCGCTCCACAGCCTGCCGCGCTCCGGCTCACCGGCGTCGTGCGCCTTCTCGGCTCCGATCCACTCCCGCTCGAGCAGCGTCTCGATCGATTCGCTGAGCCAGGTCTGCTCGTCCGTGAGATCCAGGTCCATGAGCTACTCCTGTGGCAACGCCAGGATGCGGTCGGCGATGATGCTGCGCTGGATCTGCTGCGTGCCGCCGTAGACGCTCGCCGCGCGCGAGTAGAGATAGGTCTCGTACCAGAACTCGTTCTCCGCGTGCTCGGCCGGATCGGCGTGCTGGAGCGTCGGGCCGAGCAGCTCGAGCGCCGTCGCGGCCAGTTGCTGCTCCGCCTCCGCCATGAGCAGCTTGACGGTGGAGCTGTCCGGTCCAACCGCCCCGCCGCTGAGGAACTCGCCGACCGTCCGGTAGGCGTGGTGACGCAGCACCTCGATGGCGATGAATGCCCGCGCGAGCGCCGCCTGGGCGTGATCGTCGGCCAACAGCGGCCGGCCGTCGAGCTCGCGCTGGACCGCGACGCGCAGGGCGCGGTCGAGCCATGTGCGCAGCTTGACCTGTCGCGGCAAGGCCGCTGTACCGCGCTCGTGCCCGAGCGTGTGCATCGCGATCTTCCAGCCGTGGCCGCGCTCGCTCAGGAGGTTCTCGACGGGGACGACGACGTCGTCGAAGAAGAGCTCGCAGAACTCGGCGTGACCCGTGATCTGCGTCATCGGCCGCACGTCTACTCCGGGCGAGCGCATGTCGACGATCAGCATCGAGATCCCGCGATGGCGCGGGCCCTCCTCCCCCGTCCGCACCAGCACGCCGCACCAGCGGGCGAACTGACCCCAGGAGACCCACGTCTTCTGCCCGCTGAGCACGAAGTGGTCGTCGCGCTCGACCGCGCGCGTGCGCAGGGACGCGAGATCCGAACCCGCCTCCGGCTCGGAGAAGCCCTGGCACCAGATCTCGTCAGCCCTGAGGATGGGCGAGATGTATCGGCGCCGCTGCTCGTCGCTGCCGAAGCGCAGCAGCGAAGGCCCGAGGACGTCCAGGCCGACGACGTTGACGAACTCCGGCGCTCCCGCGGCCGCGAGCTCCTGGTCGACCACGATCTGCTCCACCGGCGGGCGTCCGCCGCCACCGAACTCCTGCGGCCACGCCCGCCCGACATATCCGGCCTCGTAGCAGGATGCCTGCCATTCGCGCAGCACCTCGATCCGCGCGTCCAGCGCATGCGGCAGCTCGTCGGACGTGACGCGTTCGCGCGCGAGAAAGGTCCGGACCTCCTGCTGCAGCGCCCGCTCAGGCTCTGTCGCTCGCAACTGCATCGAACTGACATCATATCAGTCAATCGTCGAGACTGCGCTTCCTCCCCTGAAACTTGCCGACTCCTGGCCGGACGTGGCATGATACGTTTCGCCTAACATGAGTTCGAATCAGGCACGACAAGAAGTGTCCTGGCAGCGCGGGCGGGTGCGACCTGAAGGTGTCAAGCGGCTCGAGATCCTGAGCGCCGCAACCGCGCGCTTCGGCCGCGATGGCTACGAGGACACCAAGTGGGCGGACATCGCCGCCGACGTCGGCGTCGGCCCAACCGCGCTCTACCACTACTTCGAGTCCAAGCAGCACTGCCTGTACGTCATCGTCGACCACGCGATCGAGGAGTTCCAGGAGCGGTTCACGACGATCACCGCCGGGCGCCCCGATCACAGAGACGGGCTCGTCGCGGTGCTGCATGACTACTTCGACCTATCCGAGCGGGATGTGCTGCGGAACCGCCTGCTGGTGGCCGAGCAAGGACTCCTCTCGAGCCGGGGAGCGTCGCCGCAAGAAGAGCAGGCTCGGCAGGCCGCGCGCGCGCGCAGTCGCGACCTCGAGTTCGTCTGGGCCAGCTTCCTCGCGCAGGCGATGCAGCAGCACGCTATCCCCGAGAACGACCCGCGCCTGCTGACGCGGGCCGTCCTCGGTCTCTACAACAGCGTCTGGACGTGGTACCGGCCGCACGGCATCATCGCCCTGGACCGGGTGGCCGAGGTCTACATCGGTCGCATCCTCGCGATGATCGGAGCTCCCTCGAGCCCGCGGTGAGTCGCCGGATCGCGCGTGAATCGCAGCGCCCGTCCAGCGAGGAGCCGCCGCTACGCGCCCGGTGGCCTCGCCGCCGGCGGCACGACCTCCTCGGCGACCTGGAAGAAGCTCGACGTGATCAGCTCCTC
>Ga0307415_100000484_pt1 | contig 17226 bp, 13 predicted proteins | sample DK1Cmetagenome_FD_204524 | JGI IMG/M metagenome (GOLD analysis project Ga0307415, IMG submission 204524) | Maize rhizosphere microbial communities from greenhouse at UC Davis, California, United States - DK15-C-2 | ecosystem: Host-associated > Plants > Roots > Rhizosphere > Soil | place: USA...
CCACGCACACGACTCCCTTGATCTCAGGTCGCGGTCACTGTATCGAGCGCTCAACCAGCACGCAGCGGCAGTCCGCGCCTCAAGAACGAATGGGTTCCTCCTTGCGGATTCGGCGTCCGGTGATCCCCGGACATTCGCTCTTGACCCGCGAACGACGACTAGCCCTTGACGCTGGCTCAGGAGGCTTGGTGTGGCCATCAACCAGGGGGAGACATCCCACACCGGTCGCTGTCAACCAAGCCGGACATGTAGCGTCACTGCCTATCGCCGAGCGGAGCAGAGGGTTGCTCGGGCCTCATCTTCCGTGGGCTCCTGCGATTCCCAGCTGCTCGGGCCGTCCGGTGCCCGACCCAAGCGCTTCAGCACTCCAGGACGCCTACGGGATCGGCGGTAAACCCGGGGATGGTGCTCGATCGTTCTTGTGATATGTCGCGCGACGTACCCACCGACCGCCGCCGGACCTTGGGGGACATCATGAGTCGATCACTTCGGCTGCTGGCCGGGCTGGCGCTGGGCGCCGCGCTCGCCAGCGCGACCACCGTCGCCGCGGCCGCACAACCAACCCCGCCCACCATCAAGGACCAGAACGACCGCCGGACTACGAACCCGTTGATCGCCGAGGCCTGGCGCAGCCGGGAGGCCGTGGAACTGTTCCGGTCCGGGGAGCGCAACGTCGTCCCCGATCCCGACATCATCGGCCACGTGGCCGCCCCGCCTCAGGCCCGTCCGGTTCCCGCCCGCCCGGCCCCGGCCGTTCCTCGGCCAGATATCGGGGTGGTCGCCAACCTGCTCCTGGGCCTGGTCGGGGGCGTGGTCGGCGGGGTCGCCGCCCTGGCCGGCTGGACCGCCACCACCCGCCGACGCCTGCGCCGGCCGGCTTCCGCCACCTGACCCGCCGGTCCACACTGTCGTCGGTTCCACTTCTGGAAAGGGCTCGGATGCCGGCAGCCCGACCCACCCGCAATACCGCCCCCGCGCCAGGGGACGGCGGGTCCCGGGCCGTCCGGCTCCCTGGGCCCTTCGAGCACTTCTACCTGCAGGAATACCCGCGGGTGGTGAAGCTGGTCTATGCCCTGTCGGGCAGCCGCGCTGGGGCTGAGGACATCGCCCAGGAGGCCTTCCTGCGGGCCTACCGGGACTGGGACCGGGTCGGGTCCTATGCGCATCAGGCGGCCTGGGTCCGGCGGGTGGCGGCGAATCTGGCCACCTCGGGGCTGCGGCGGCGGCTGGTCGAGGCCCGGGCCCTGGCCCGGCTGGCCGGCCGGCGGGAGCTGGCGCTGGAGCCGCTGCCGGCCGAGCAGGCCGACTTCGGGCGGGCGTTGCGGGCCTTGCCCCGCCGCCAGGCCCAGGCGGTGGCCCTGTTCTATGTCGAGGACCTGTCGGTCCAGCAGATCGCGGTGGTCCTGGGCTGTGCCGAGGGGACGGTCAAGGCCCACTTGGCCAAGGCCCGCCACACCCTGGCCAAGCGGCTGCAGTTGGATCATGAGGAGGAGCGATGACCCTTGATGCTCGGGCCCGCGCCTTTGCCGAGGGCCTGCAGCGCAGCACCATCCGGGTCGACCCGGTCGCTCGACTGGAGGAGCTGGGGCGCCGCCGGCGTCGTCGCCGGGTCGCCCGGGTGGCCACCGCGCTGGCCACCGCAATTGCGCTGGCCGTGGTCGCCTGGATCGGTGTCCGCGAAGCCGAGCGGGTCGCGCCCATCGTCAATCCGCCGCCTGGCTCGCTGGGGCGGGTAGTGGCCACCATCCCGGTCGGCGCCAGCCCGGTCGATGTCCTGGTCGGCCAGGACGCGGTCTGGGTGGCCAACGCCGCCCAGGGCACGGTGTCGCGCGTCGACCCGGCCGCCAACACCGTGACCGGGACCATCCAGGTGGGGCGCAACCCGGTCCGGCTGGCGGCCGGGTTCGGGTCGATCTGGGTGGCCAACGAAACCTCCCAGACGGTGTCTCGGATCGACGCGCGTACTGGGCAGCCGCAGGCGACGATCCCGGTCACCGGCCATGTCGCCCCAGAAGACTTGGCGGTCGGGGCAGGCGCGGTCTGGGTCAGGAGGCACGTCAGGCTGTGGCGCCTGGACCCGGCCACCAACACGATGGCCGACGAGACCGGAGACTGGGAGGTGGGCGGCGCGGGGACCGCTGTGGTCGACAGGCTGCTGTGGCTGTCGGGAAATACCTTCTCTGGAGTCGGCCAGATCGTCCGGGTGGACCCGGCGACCAGCCGGGTCGTCGACCGGTTCACCACTGCTGGGAGTGGTGCGCTGGTGGTGGGTGGGGGCAGCGTCTGGCAGGCCGGGATCACCACCCAGTCCATCTACCGGTACGACCCCAGCTCCAAGCGGCTACTCGCCCAGATCCCGGTCGGGGTGGTGGCCAAGCACCTGACCGCCGACGCCGAGTCACTGTGGGTGAGCAGCGACAGCGGCCGGGTGATCCGCATCGACCTGGCCACCAACCAGGTGATCGGGACCTTCCAAGTCGACGGCCGGGCGCCGGCAGTGGCCGTCGGCCACGGATCAGTGTGGATCGTCGACACCGCCCACGCGGCCCTGCTGCGCGTCCGGCCCGGTTAGCACCGCAGCCGCGATTGCACTGATCGGCGCTGATAGCGGCAGCGGCGAGCCCAGCCTGATGGCGGCGACGCCAATACGACCAGGCCACCCTTGCCCGTCCATCACCGACATTGCTGGCGGTCGCGGTCGCACGGGTGACGACCAGGAAGGCGTGCGCCAGCATCTCGAGGGGATGATGTGCCGGTACCAGGCGTCATAGCGGCGGTCGAGGAGGCAGGGCCGCTGTCGTGCTGGCCTGGGGGACCCCCTAATCCTGTTCACCGGCAACGCAATGACCTGACGATACGGGGCCGGCAGGACGCTGTGGCCACGGTCAAGGCGCTCCTCCGAAACAAGTTGGCCCTTGAGCCGCCTTCGGCGGCGACCCGACAGAAGGCCAACTTCTTTCGCCCCACGCCTTGACCTCGCGGCATCGCCGCCCCACCTACACCACGGGCCTCCAGGCGAGCAGATGGCCAGTATCGCCGGGGGGCTGCACCCCCCGGCACCCCCGCCCTTGGTCAGGCAGCGGGTTCGGCGGCCGGCCAGGCGACCTGCTCTTGGTAGGTGACCTGGCGGGCCAGGCAGCCGTGCAGGATCCCGACCAGCCGGTTGCCCAAGGCCCGCAGCGCCTGGTGATGGGTGGCGCCGCGGGCCCGGTGAACGTCATAGCAGCGCCGCGCCCCCGGGGAGGCGGTCAGGGCGGCGAATGCCCACAGGTAGCAGGCATCTACCAGCCGCTGATTGCAGGCCGCCCGGGCAACCACCACCGTGCGCAGCCCCGAGGACCGGGTGACCGGGGCGGTGCCGGCGAACGCCTTGCGGCCCTTGGCCGTCTGGTAGCGGTGAGGGTCGTCCCCGAACTCGCCCAGCACCCGGGCCCCCAGCACCGCGCCAAGCCCGGGCTGGCTACGAATGATCGCGGCGTCCCGATGGTCAGCGAACCGGGCGGCGACCTGCTGCTCCAGCGCGGCAACCTGGTCGTTCAAACAGCACAGCACGGCCACCAGGGCGCCGACCACCTCGCGGTAGGCCCCCTCGATTGGCGCGGGTGCGGCCAGCTGCGACGCCGACAGCGCGTCGTGGACAGCCACCACTCGGGCTTGGAGGTTGCGCCGCCGTCCAGCACCGACCAGCGCCCGCCGTACCGCTGCCCTGGTCAGCCTTCGGCCCTGCTCCGGCGTGGGCGCCAGCTGCAGCACCGCCAACGCCTCCGGCTCGGCCAGCTGGGCGCCCAGCGCGGCCAGCGCGCCGGGGTAGAACTCCCGCAGGGCGCAGCGCAGCGCGTTCACGTGCCGCTGCCGGGCCCAGATCAGGCTCTGATGGGCCCGGGCCAGCACCTTGACCGCCTCGGCCAACGGGCTGTCGCCGGCGACCTGGCGGTGGTTGTGCCGGTCGGTGCGGACCAGATCGGCCAGCACCTTGGCGTCCCCCCGGTCCGACTTGGCCCGCGAGACCTGGTGGCGGCCGCGGTAGCGGCCCACCACCTGCGGGTTGACCGCATACACCTGGTAGCCGGCGGCCACCAACGCTCCCACCAGCAGGCCCCGGTCGGTCTCGACGCCGACCGCCACCTCCCCGGGGCCGCTCGGCATGGGCGGCCACCAGCCCAGGCAGCTCCCCCACCCCTGCCAGGCCATCCGCGATCCGGCGAGCTGCCAGGACCCTGCCGTCCCGGTCGAGCAGGCACAGGTCATGGTGGGCCTCGCCCCAGTCCACCCAACAAACAGCACGGCGTCCTCCTCTGCTCCGAGCTGCTGGCGCTGAGCCAGAGAAGGACCTGCGGCGCCCTAAGGCAGTGCTCACCTGGCACGACATCCCATCAGCCGTCCGCCCTCCTCAACACCAGCCGGGGCACCGTCTCCCCCAAGAGCTCCACGGCTCCCTTGCCTCCGAGTGCTCACCGGCTAGTGGCTCCGCCGTAGCCTCCCATCGAGGCGCAGGCGAACCCCATTAGGGGCCTCCCCCCGGACCCCCCTCCGGCCGCCGGCGGCCCGGCCAGGACGAAGCTTGTCTTGTTGTTAAGCTTCGAGAGTGGCAGCCGCTCGTCGGTCGAGCGCCTCGGGACGTCCCAGGTGTGGGCTTGTGTCGGTCCAAATTCATGTGCATGCGGGAGCGATCGGCCGGCTCCTGGGTGGGCGAGCGGTTAGGATGGCCTTGTAGGAACCAGGACGGGCCGCTCGGCCTCTGGGATGGCGTGCAGCCGATGGCTCTGCGGGCTGGGAACCGGCGAGGTCGACCCCATGGCCTCACAGCGTGACAGGCTGCGAATCGGGGCCGCTGTGCTCGGGGCGGTCGCCGTGCTCGCCGTCGCCGGGCGCATCACCAGCCCCCAAGCGCCTGCGCCACGGTCGCCGCAGGCGCCCACCACGACACCGGCGCCTCCCCAGTATCCCCCCCTGCCGGATCGCTGGGCGACAGCCCAGATCGAGGTCGGCCATGGCGGTGGCCCGCTGGTGTTCGGCGCCGGCAGCCTGTGGGTCGGCGCATGGCGAGACCGCCAGGTCGTGCGGGTCGATCCGCGCTCCAACCGCGTCGTGGCACGCTTCCCAGCCGGGGGGCCGAATCCAGCCGGCCTGGCGGTCGGCGCAGGGACGATCTGGGTGGCCCATCCCGACACCGATGAGGTGGTGCGGCTTGACCCCGGGACCGGCCGGGTCGTGGCCAGGATCAAGCTCGATCCGCTGCCGTTCCAGGTCGCGGCTGGTGATCGCCGCTTTTTGCCGTCGCTGGTGGCGGTGGGCGCGGGTGCCGGATGGGTTGGCACCGGTCGCGGTGCGGTGGCCCGCATCGATGCGGCCAGCAACCGCGTGGTCGCGGTGATCAAGCTCCTCCGTGCGAGTCCCGCGGGCATCGCGGTCGCCGGCGGTAGCGTCTGGGTCGCTGCGGGCGGCGATGGTGTGGCCCGGATCGAGGCGGCCACCAACCGGCTGCTTGGGACCATTCGGCTCGACCTCTACCCCGAGCGGGTGGCGGTCGGCGGCGGGGCGCTGTGGGTCGGTGGCCCAACCACCGACCCCATTGTTGAGATCGCTGGTGCGGTGGCCCGGATCGACGCCGCCACCGGCCGTGTCCGGGCGGTCGTCCCAACTGGCCTCCCGGTCGGCCTGGCGGCTGCCGCCGGTGGGGTCTTGGTCACCGAGCCGGACGTTGTTGGCGGGGCGCTGGAGTGCATCGACCCGGAGCGGCTCCCCGCAGCCATGACCCTGCAGCCCGCCCTGGGCGAGCTGGCCGTTGGCGGCGGCGCCGTCTGGGTCGCCGACCGCCGCGGGTCGTTGGTGTATCGACTGGATCCCGACCGCCTCCCGTGCTGAGCGGCCGTCCTGGCAGTCCAGACAGCGCAGCCGGGGGTCATGCCGACCCCCCCTCGTCCGCTCGGGCGTCGCGGAGCAGCTCATAGGCGCGGGCGACGGCTGCGGCCAGTCACGGCCATGACCTCGGCCGCGGTCACGGTGGAGCCGCCGGCGCGCTCGCGGGCGACCAGCGCCCGCACCTGGGACCGCGCATCCGGTGCGGTGGCTGGGTCCGGGTCCGCCGCCGTGGTGCGGTCCTGCGGCAGGGCTAGGTTGAGTGCGGCCGGGTGCCGGTGGCCGTTGCCGCTGGGCGTGCTGTCGAGCACGACGCCAGGGTATCGGGGGCGGGCTGGGTCGTGGTGGGGTGCGGCTGGTGTGCGGCAGGCCGGTGCGGGCCACGCTCATCAGCAGCTCCAGCGCCCCCAGCAGCGCCACGGGCGGCAGAGCGGCAAAGAGCTGGGCGCTAAGGCGCTCGGGGGCGTGGGCGACGTTGAGGGCGACCGAGACGGCGGTCGCTGCGGCGACCAGGGTCCAGGCGTACCAGGGGTCACGCCAGGCGTCCCCGCGCAGATGGCGCCACAAGATGACCAGGCTGGCCGCGGTGGTGAAGGAGTCGACCAGCAGCGGCGCCGACCAGGCCAGGGAGGGTGGGAAGGCGGCGGTCTCGATGGCGAAGGCGCGGATGGCCTCGAAGCTGACCACGTAGGCGAGGGCGGCGATGGCCAGCACCAGGGCGGTGAGGGCGGCGACCAGGGCGACGCGGATGGCGGCCAGCAGCCGCACCGCCCGGTCGCTGTGCGGAGCTGGGGCCGGTATGGCCTGAATCTAGCCCTCCTCCTCCTCGCCTCAAGAGGCCAAATGCGACGAGCCCACCGCTTTCCCACCCAGGCTGCCACGAGCCTTGCTCTTGCCAACGAGGCAAGTGGTCACCCTGGTCGGGCCTCACCCTCCGCTTGAGCGTGTGACCATCGCCACCACGCCGGAGCGCGGTTGGTCCTCGCCGGCCGTGCCCTCCGCGTGTCCGTAGCATCGGTATATGGCGGTCACTCACGGTCAACAACGGTCGGCAGCATGCGGCCCTGACCTGCGGCATCGGCGTAGCATCAGGGTGGGACGACGGGACCGGACGCGCCTTGCAAGCTCGTGACCGGGGCCACGTCCAGCAGATCGCAGCGGACAACACCGGTCAACACCGGCCCACCATCTGCGGAGGTCACCCGGCACACTCCCGCACCCGCCGCAGGTCGCCGGGATCCCCCGGAGATCCCTGACACGGAAGAGGCCGGAGGCGCAAGCCCTATCTAGCCGGCTGTTCCGCACTAGGGTGGGCGCTCCGGGCCGTCAGTCCGCAGCGGAATGGAATGGTGCCTAGTGCAACCGGTTTGGGGGGAACACTTTGGCCGCTGTGGACGTGTTTGCTCTGAGACCGGCGAGCTCGAGGGGTGTGGTGGCGAGCGTAAGCGACGACTTCGACGCCTTCTATGCGGCCAGCTACGGCCGCCTGGTCGGCCAACTCTTCGTTGTGCTCGGTGACCTCAATGAAGCCGAGGACGTGGTGCAGGAAGCCTTCACCCGCGCGGCGACCCGCTGGTCGCGAGTCCGCAGCTACGAGGCGCCGGAGGCCTGGGTGCGCCGGGTGGCGCTGAACCAGGCGTTCACCGTCCTGCGTCGCGCCAAGCGGCAGCTGCGCCTGCTCAGCCGGCTCGCCCCGGGCCGGGAGCCGCCCGAGATGCCATCGGATGTGGTCGACGTGTTGGCGGCGATGCGCCGCCTGCCGGCCACCCAGCGGGACGTGCTGGTGCTCCACTACCTGGTCGAGCTCACCCTCGACGAGGTGGCCAGGCACCTGCGGATCCCGGGCGGGACCGCCAAGAGCCGGCTCACCCGGGGACGGCGCGCCCTGGCCATGGCGCTGGGGCTGGATGACAGCCGGGAGGATGTCCATCGTGCTTGATGACCGCTTGAAGCAGCAGCTGGCCCGCGCTGCCGAGCACGGCGCCGAGGCCGCTCGCCCGCCCGAACCTGCAGCCATCCGCCGCCGAGGCCGGATGCGGCGCTGGCGGCGGGCCGCGGTCGCCGCGGCCACGGCCTGTGCGCTCACCGGCGGCCTGGTCGTCGCCGGCATCGACGGTCGGCCAGAGCCGGCCGCACCTGCCGCCCGTCCGATCGGCACCGCCCCCGCGTCCTTTCTCGCCGCGGTCGGCGGCCGCGTGGCCGTGGTCTCAACCGCCAGCGGCAAGGTCATCCGCTACCTCACCCAAGCCTCGGCCACCCAAGCCCCCGTCGGCCACGGCCAGTTTTTCTTCGCGCTGAGCGAGGACCGCGACACGGTCTGGTTCTCTGACGTTGATGTCTGCAGGCACTCAGGCATCTACCGCGTCCCCTACCAGGGTGGAGCGGCCGTTCGGGTCGACCCCTCCGCCAACGCCGAAGCCCTTACCGTCAGCCAGGACGGGTCCAAGCTCGTCTACCGTCCGCTAGGCTGCGGCGATGGCGCGCCGCCGTCGCCGGCCTTCGCCGTCCTGGATCTGCGCACCGGCAAGACCCGGCTGTGGGCATACTCCCAGCGGGGCGAGGTGCTGGGGCCGATGACCTGGAGCCCGGACGGCCGCCACCTGGCCTACACCGAATACTTTGGCAGCAGCGAGAAACTGAGGAGCCGGGCATGGCTGCTGGACACCACCGGCCCGGGCACCTCGCTGGCGGCCAGCCGGCCCCTGCCGCCACCGGACAAGGGCTGTGAGGTCCGCGACCTCGCCTGGCAGCCCGGCACCGGCCGGCTGGCCATCAGCGAAGCATGCCCGACCACCCATCAACTCGTCGTTGTCAACAGACCGGGCGGCAAGGTGCTCTCGCGACCCCTCCGGGTCGAGCAGAACTTCGCCGGGCTCGACTTCGACCCCAGCGGCCGCCACCTGCTGTACACCACCGGAGCCCCAACCACGCCGTTCTCGGCCCGGACGACCTGGCGCTGGGACGGCACCCGGGCGATAAAGATCGGCAGGGGCTATGCCATGCCGGTGTGGTGACAGGCGGGTTCAAGCTCCCACCCGGCTACCGCGAGCCCCTTCGGGCTCTTGCCAACAAGCGGTAGTCACCGAGGACTGACCTCACCCTCCGGACCAGCTGAGAACCGTCACCGCCAGGCCTGCAGCATCGTGGTGCTCGCCGGCCGTGCCACTAGCGTGCCATTCACAACGGTCATCACCGGTTTCCAGCGGACAGTCACGGACAACGCCGAAGCAGCGTCGACCTGCCCGGCTTCATACCTTCGCAGGTAACGAGTCCGCCCGATCTGGCTTTGGGAGCAGGGGTCGCTTGGACCGGGCTACCAGCTGAGTTGCCTCTTGGCCGACTGGACCGCCGCCATCGGTCGCGAGCCATCCAGCTGATCGAGGGATGGTAACTACCATATAGACGTTGCTCCGCGATTACTCGGGAAGCCCGGCATCGGCAGCTGCATCCTTGTACAGGCCATGTAGTTCCGGATTGGCGCCACTTGGATCGTTGAGCAGCCTTCGGCGGCCGTGCTCAAGCTCGGCGTGGAGCCAGAGCCGCTGGGACACACCAGGGCGAGGATTGACTGATCGGACCCCATCCAGCGGACACATCACGCCGAACAGTGCCGAATCAACCGCAAACGCGACTATACGAGCGGCCATCCGTCGATCAGCCTCGGGCAGTCCACGGAACCACTGCGCGAGTTGGAGCAGATCCGCAGCTGGCTTGCGTCCGGGAGGCTGCCGCAGGGCGTCGAACGTGCCTTCGAGCGCCGGGTTGCGGACCGAAGAGACTACTAGGGAGACGAACTGCCTGACATCGAGGAGGTCGTCGGTTTCATTTCGTTCGGTCACGCGATCACCCTTGGAGCAGATGCTTGCCTGGCCGATCCTGCCATGAAAAGAAGTCGCCGAAGGGTCCGCGACCGGACTAGACCCTCGGTCCGTACTGGGTCCGCAGCCGGCGGGCAAACCACAGACAACAGCGGACAGCAGCAGTCACCGAGCGTTCGTCAAACCCGCAGGTCGCTCCACCTACAGCCGTCTGACCTGCGGTGGAGAGGACAGGCGACGAGGAGTTCGAGTCTCCCCAACCAGCTGCCGCGAGCCCTCCGGGACTCTTGCCCACGAGCCAGTGGTAACCCAAGGACGGACCTCACCCATGGGTTGAGCTGAGAGCCGTTGCCGCTAGGCGGAAGTATCGTCGGTCTCGCCGGCCGAGCTTCCGAACATTCCCTCACAGGGGACACTCCTTACCTGAAGTCGTCCGGCCCCATGAACGTCGAGATGTCCGAGCTGGGCACGCACGGTGCAGCCCGGCCCAGGCGCGGAAAATCAGCACGTTTCGGCGGCTGGGTGCCCTCGGGCACCAGCTCCTCACTGGTGGTCTCGCCGAGCAACGACACCAGGCACTCCCGCAGGCGCACGCCCACCGCCTGGAAGGTTTCGGCCTCATCCCCGCTGTCGTAGGTCTCGAAGGCCTGCTGCCAGCGGCGCCACGAGCCCGGCAGTAGCTCGGCCGATCCCGGGGCAACCGGCACCTCGCGCTCTCGGGCGTACTCCAGGCGCAGCGCCAGCCCGAGGTGGAAGGTCAACACCACATCGCGGCTCTTGAAGTCCTGCTGGCTGTAGAGGTTGGTCGGGTTGGTGACGACCCACCAACGGCTCTCGGGACAGTGGACGTCCCAGATGTCGTGTCGTACCGGGCCGACCAGCTCCGATGCCGCCTTCTCCAGGTGGATGACCTCTTCGTGCGCTTGGTCTTCCACGTAAGCGCGGATCGCGTCCTTCTCACGCATGCTGGCACGGATAGCCACTCGACCTCCCCGACCCCGGCGGCGATTAACCACTTGGGCTGAAGCTCCTCCGAGGGGAGCCATCGTAATCCTCGGCGGCGTGCCACCCACGTGCCACAAGCAGCGGTGACTAGCGGTATCCAGCGGTCAGTCACGGTCACTTCAGAAGGGCTATTGCTCTGGGCGCAGGCTACTGACCTGGACCGTCGCAAGGGCGCGACACTGCATGGCATGCAAGGCGTCATATCTGCTCAAGATGGTCCGCTTGGATAGGGCTCATTGACAGGAGTTACGCGGTGGCGCGGAGGTGAGCAGGGCAGGCCTTGAGGGGTGGGGGTGGCAGCTCGCCTTGACGGGCGACGGCCAGCTGGCAGCGTTCCTTGACCTGGGCGAGGGGCTCGGTCGGATCCAGGCGCAGCTGCTGGAGGACGACGAAGCCCACCAGGACCAGGGCGACGTGGCGGACCATGGCAGCGTCCGACCAGCACTGGCAGGCGCCAAGGCCGGCGTACTGCTTGGTGTCGCGGAAGATGGTCTCCACGCTCCACCTGCTGTGCTTGCGGGCTACCACCCGGGACAGGTCGGCGTCCAACTCGTTGGTGGCCAGGCACTCGCAGTTGCCGTGACGGTTCCTGGTCACGACCAACTGGAGCGTGCCGAACTTGGGCGCATAGACCCTGACCTGGGTGGCGCGCAGGCCAAGCCGTGGCCGCCAGCCGAGCCGCAGCCGCGCGGCCAGCTCGGTGACCTGCTGGCGCCGCCCGTGCCAGACGACCGTGGTCCGTGGCGGCAGCGTCCCCACCCAGGTGATCCCGAGGCGGCCGGCCAGGCGGGTGAACCAGCCGGCGGTGTAGTGGGTGTCCATCACCAGGTACTGGAAGGGCAGGCGGGCGGCGACCACCTCGGTCAACATCCGCGCGGCCAGTTGCAGCTTGGTCTGGTAGGCCGCCGGGGCACAGGAGCGCTTGGGCCGCCACAGCCGAAACGCGACCGGGATGCGCCACCGCCGGTCGTGGCTGCACCACAGCATGACCACCACGTGCAGGCCGTAGACCTTGCGCTTCTTGGCAAACGAGTAGGTCCACCCGGCCCACGGCAGCCGTTTGGCGAAGGCCTTCTCGACCACCACGTCGTCCAGGCACAGCCAGCCAGGCTGACCGGCGTGGGTGGCCACGGCGACCAGCAGGCCGAGCAGCCCACGCGTGGACAGCGGCATGCTGCGCAGCAGCCGGTTGAGGGCGTCGTGGCAGCGGCCGGGCAGGACGCGCGCGACCCGTGTCTGGGTCGGCCGCGCGTCCATGAGGACCAGGCCGGTCACGTACAGCGCGATCAGGACCGCCGTGGTGGGGCTCACGGCGGCGGCGACGCCGAGCCGGTCGAGGATCCGGGCGACCTTGAGGTACAGCGGGCGGGTGGTACGGTACAGCCGAGACGCCACGGGAGTGACCTCCTCGGGAACCTGCGTGCTGACACCCGCAATGTTCCCGTCGTGGCGTCTCTTCTGTTCAGCCCCTCCACCCGACTGAACCCCTCACCGCGTAACTCCTGTCATTGAGGATCAGGATCCTTCGTTTGGCTGGGCTTCTCAGCCTTCGGTGCAGGGCGCCAGGTCCTGGACCTCGTCGCGGAGAGCGTGAGGGGCGCCGTCCCCTCCCAGGAGCGGCGCCCCTCGGTGATGAGTGGCGGTTAGAGCCGGATGACCGCGCTCATGGCGTCGACCACGCCGAAGCCGTAGAAGCCATTGCGCTCCAGCGTGCCCTCACAGGTGGCGCTGAGACCCTCTAGGTCGGGGTCGGGGTAGACCAGCGTCGGTGGGCTGGGGCAGGGAGTGTCTTCGGCGGTCGCCTTGAGGATCCGCTCGGTTCGCCGCGGGCTAAGGGTGAAGCCGCGGCCCGGCCGGTCTTGGTGCCCGTAGCGGCTGACGATCAGGGCGGCCACGCCGGCGGCGTGTGGTGAGGCCATCGAGGTGCCCTGCAGGTAGGCGTAGTAGGCGCACACCGACCCGCGGCAGTCCCGCAGCACCAGGGGGCTGGTGGGGATGCCGTTCTCGTCGATCAGCTCCTCCTCCTCCAACACGTTCCTGGGATAGGTGGACAGGATCCGGTTCTCGGGCGTGTTGTACTGGGGGGTGCCGAAGAAGTCGCGCCGATCCCCACCCGGAGCTGACACGTCGGTCTGCTCTAGGCCGTAGTTGGAGTAGGAGGCCTTTCGGCCGCTGGGCCCAAGCGCCGATACTCCGATGACGCCTCGCGCCTCGGTCGGCATGGTCAGGCAGGAGTTGTTCACCTGCCGCTCGCGCTCGTTGCCGGGCGGGAAGTCGGGGCTGATCACATCGACGGTCGGCCTACCGAGATCGGTGGCCTCATTGCCCAGGGCAGAGACCAGGGTCACACCATGGCCCCGGGCGTAGCCGACGGCCAGCTGGGTGGCGGCGATCACCGTCCGCTGCTCGATCTGCTCGGCCGGCGTGGCGGTCGGGTCGGTGGGGCAGTTGAACAGCCACGGGTCGGTGAAGAAGCTCATGTTGACCACGTCCAGGCCGACGTCGCCGGCGTAGACCAGGGCGTTGATGGTGGCGTCCAGGAAGAAGAACCCGGAGTCTTGGCCGGCCCGGATATTGACCAGGGTCACCTTGGGGGCCACCCCGGCCACCCCGAGGCGGTTGATCGGGGCGCCGACGATCCCGGCGACATGGGTGCCATGCCCGGCTTCGTCCACGTCGGCCGGGTCGCTGCACGACTGGTCCGATTCGTCCTCGCATGGCCCATCGACCAGGGGGATGTCGGTGGTGAAGTTGCGGCTCAGCCGGCGGTTGAAGTTGGCCCGCAGGTCGGGGTGGCTGCCGTCGATGCCGGTGTCCATGATCCCGACCGTCACCGAGCGGCGTCCCTGATGGATGCGGTAGGAGCCAGAGGGGGTGGCGTTGATCATCCGCATGCCCCACTGCTTGTCGGCCAGGGGTTCATGCCGAGGACGGTCGCCGGCGTCGGCGGCGCCCTTGGCCGCCCCACCCTGGGCCTGCAGGCCTTCGACCTCATCGGCCTTGGGCAGGTTCCGCTGCGGCGCCTGCCCGATCACGCGGTTCCGGGCCGCGCCGGCCACCCCGGCTTTGCCGGCGACCGCGGTGATGAAGTTGGCGTTGCTGCTCCGTACGGTCGCCATCCCGATTTTGCTGTTCTCCCGGACCACCTGTCCGCCAGCCGCCGCGATCGTCGCCTTGGCCGCCTTGGCCGAGGCTCGGCTCGCATACAGCACGACATACTCGGTGGCGCCTGCCCCCTGCTGGGTGGCAGCGCTGTTGGCTGGCGACCCGGTTCGTGCCCCGGCGGTGAGCGGGACCGCGAGTGTGAGCCCGACGATCGCCACCAGCCCGCCGATTAGGAGTTTCCGCATGGCGTCCTCCTCCCCCTCGTCCGAGCACTCCGCTGCGCCCGGCACGCCGGAGGGAGCTTACGAGAGCGAAAGATGCGGGTCTAGGGTGATCTGCCAGCCTTCAACCCTTTATCTGCGGCAGGCAGCCTGCCAAAGATCACCCACGGTGTCCCGGTAGGGGGTCGGGGCCGGCGTGGGGGTCGCGAGACAGCGGTCAACAACGGTCAATCACGGTCCCCCACGGACAACCAAACCCACAGCTCGACAGCCGCAACCGGCCGTGATGCGGCTGCTGGTCCGTATTGGCATGCAAGTGGTCACAGGATTGATTGGCCTTGCCGTGCCCAGCCGGCAGTGGCGACTTTCACAGCGACTTGGAGGCGGTGTGCCGAGCAATCACCACGACCCAGGCGCAGTGTCTACGACAGCTCGGGCTGTGGTTCCGATCAGCCGGTGACGCAGCGCCACCCATTGTGGCGGGTCGACGAGCCAGTTAGAGTCGTCCGGACCCTCGACGGGGTCACCGTGCGACCCGTCGCTTCGCATACCAAGGAGGGGCAGCGATGAAGGGACGCACGGTGATGCTGGGCCGGGTGCTTGCCGGGGTGGCGTTGGCAGCCTTGGTGGTGGCACCCGCAAGCGGGGTCGGGGGCGCGGCCGGGGTGTGGCCTCGCCGCTTTCATCCTGTAACCCGATGGCCCCGGCCGGCGCGGCACTGGGGCGCGGCGGCCCGGTGCGAGAGCCGGATCTCGGCGAGGTGCACGCCGACCTGCCCACCTCTGCCAAGGGACGCGCAGGGCCGGCGTTCAAGGCCTCGGTCCCGGTGTACTTTCACGTGGTCACCGATGGCGCGACCGGTAGCTTGACCGACGCCCAGATCGCCGCCCAGATGGACGTGCTGAATGTCACCTTTGCCGGTGGCGAGGGCGGGGCCAGGACCGGCTTCTCGTTCGCCCTGGCCGGGGTCACCCGCACCAACAACCCGGACTGGTTCTACGCCGGTCCCGGCGGCGCCAACGAGCACCCCATGAAGAGCACGCTCCACCAGGGCGGCAACAACGCGCTCAACCTGTACTCGACGATCGCGGGCCCGTACCTGGGTTGGGCGTACCTGCCCGACATCGTGACCAAGCCTGGGCAGGCCTACCTGGACGGCATTGTGATCGACTGGGAGTCGATGCCGGGCACCTCGACCACCTACGCCGGCCGCTATGACCAGGGTGAGACGGCGACCCATGAGGCCGGACACTGGCTGGATCTGGAGCACACCTTCTACGGCGGCTGCAACGCCAAGGGTGACTTTGTGGAGGATACACCGGCGGAGAAGACCCCGACGTCGGGGTGTCCGGCGGGCAAGGACACGTGCTCGGCGCCGGGTCGGGACCCGATCCACAACTACATGGACTACTCCTACGACTCCTGCTATACGGAGTTCACCGCCGGACAGACCCAGCGCATGCGCGACGCCTGGCTGCTCTACCGCGCCGGCTGAACAGGCAGCGAGGACAAGTAACAGCCGCTGATGCGTGCTCAACCGGCCCGATCACACCGGTCGGGCCGGGGCCAGATGCTCACGCTGGTACGCCGGCTGGCTCAATGCCTTTTCGCTGTTGTGGTGAGTGGGTCGTCCAGTCGCTGCGCGTGGGGACGGAGTGACGCCGGGTAGAATCACCAGCCAGTTCACGGTCGGGCGAGAGAACCGGACCGTCCGTTCAGGGATTCCTGGGGCGCGGTCGCTGGCCGGCGGCGCCGACGCTGGAGGCTTGATCCGTGATTGCTCTGGTGGCCGCTCCGACCAACCTGGGCCTACGGCCGCCGCAGCCGAGCAGCGTCCCGGGCTGCGCCAAAGCTCCCGAGGCGCTGCGTGAGGCTGGGCTGCACGCACGGCTGGTCGCGGCCGGTGCGATCGACGCCGGCGTCGTGCTTCCCGGCCGCTACGTCGACGACGGCGACCCGGCCGCAGGCCGAGTGCGCAACCAAGATGCGCTAATCGACCACAGCCGGCGGCTGGCGACCCGCCTGGAGCACCTGCTGGCGGCGGGCCATTCGCCGCTGGTGCTTGGAGGCGACTGCAGCCTGCTAGTCGGTGCCGGGCTGGCGCTGCGCCGACGCGGCGGCTACGGCCTGGTGCACATCGACGGGCATACTGACTTTCGACACCCCGGCAACAGCCCGGTCTGCCTGAGCCTGGCTGGCGAGGACCTGGCGGCCGCGGTTGGCCGACACTGGCCGGCGGTGGCCAACCTGGACGGCCTGGCCCCCTACTTCGCAGCGCCCGACGTGGTGCAACTCGGCTGTCGCGACGACGACGAACACCTGCTGGAGGCACGCCAGCTCCTGGGCGCCGTCATCCCGGCCCGGCAGGTCCGCCAGGACGGAGCAGCGGGCACCGCGCGAACAGTGCGTGCCGTCGTCGGCCCGGCTCACCTAGCGGGGTACTGGCTCCACCTCGACGTGGACGTACTCGACCCGGACCACCTGCCCGCCGTGGACAGTCCGGACCCGGGCGGGCTGGACCCTGACGAACTGATCACCCTGCTGGCGGCGCTCGCCCCGGCCGCCGTCGGCGCCCAGGTCACCGTCTTCGACCCCGACCTAGACCCCGACGGTCACTACGCCGACCTGCTGACCGACGTCTTGGCCACCGGTCTTGGTCGCCTCGGCAGTGCCACATCCAGCCCCGGTTAGGGACCGAGCGGGAGCCGGCGCCGGGGCTCGACCGGAAGCTGCTGTTTACAAGTCGACCCACCGCCGTCCATGGCGTGTCGCAGGGTGCCACCCTCGCTGGTCAGGTCGGGTGTCCCGTCCAGCCGATACGGTTCAGCCATGCGCTGTGGCGCGTGGCGGAATGACCAGCGGAATGACCAGCCATAGCCGTCATAGGCCGAAGGACGCACGCTGGAGCGCTCTGAGCGCTCGGGCAGCGGTGAGCATGGGCGTGGCGGTACTCGCGTCGACCCCTGCCGAGGTCCCGGTGCCCCGACCGCGCCTGTCCGGCTCCCCGACCTCATCCTGTATGGGTGCTGCCGCACACCGGCCACGTGGTTGTGGACCAGGTGGTCACCGTCAAACCCAAGTGCGGGCTGCCTTAGCCGGGATCCACCGTGTCCGTTTCTGCCGTCGGGATTTCAGAGGGTCTGAGGTGTGGGTTGAGCCCAGAGGCGCACAGGCGGCTATCCGCTCCTGGTGTTCAGGAGTCCGGGGCGCCGCAGCGG
>Ga0307415_100000485_pt1 | contig 17218 bp, 15 predicted proteins | sample DK1Cmetagenome_FD_204524 | JGI IMG/M metagenome (GOLD analysis project Ga0307415, IMG submission 204524) | Maize rhizosphere microbial communities from greenhouse at UC Davis, California, United States - DK15-C-2 | ecosystem: Host-associated > Plants > Roots > Rhizosphere > Soil | place: USA...
AGGCGCTCGTCACGAGGACGACGGCGGCCAGGGCCAGGAGTGGCGTGCGCATCGCGCGGACCTCCCGCCGGGGGCCGCTGGGGAGCAGGCACCCAGGCACTTGGGCGACCCACCGAGGTGGCTCGCAGGTCCCGAGTGACGCCACGAGTGCGTCGTCGGGCCGCCGCTTCGACGGCGGTCGGCGCCCGACGGTTCCCCGCCCTCAGGCCGGAGGCGGCTCCGAGCTCGCGCTGGTGCCCGCGAGCACCGCGCCGAGCTGGCTCAGCACCCTGGCCGTGGCGCCCCAGACCGACAGGCCATCGATCTCGTAGTGGCCGTAGCGGACGGACCAGCCGCGGATCGTCCGTTCGACGGCGGCGACCGGCGCGTCCGGCAGGAACGTCGCCACGTGTGGTTCGATGATGCGGACGACCTCCGCCGGCGCCGCGACGAGCTCCGGTCGGTGTGGGGCCACCGCCACCACGGGCGTCACCGCGAAATCGCTGACGGGGATCCACAGCGGATCGAGCAGGCCGACGACCCGCACGCTCTCGGCGTCGGGATCCAAGCCGACCTCCTCGGCCGCTTCGCGAAGGGCCGTGGCGACCGCATCGACGTCGTCGGGCTCGGCCTTTCCACCCGGGAAACTGACCTCACCCGAGTGATGGCGGCCGTCGTGGGTCGGGCGCTCGATGAGCACGACCCGCGCGTCACCGGCGGCGTCCGGGTACACGAGCACGAGCACCGCCGCCGGGCGACCGCCCGGCGGCGCCCCGGATCCCGTCATCCTCCACGCGCCGCCGTCCACGCGCACAGGCATCAGTGCCTCGAGCGGCGGTGGCAGCGGGTCGGGCAGCGGCTCCAGACGCGCGACAGCGTCGACGAAGCGCATCGGAGCCGCGGCGCGCCGGCTAGTTGACCAGCTCGCCGTCGTCGCGCTTGCGACTGGTGGGCGGCAGGTCGAGCGGCGAGGTCCGACGACCACCACGGCCGCCTGTCCCGGCTCCGACCGCCTCGTCGACCGGCGTCGAGCGAGCGTCCCGTCGGGTGGGATCGGTCACCACGGTCGCGCCCTCGGTCGAGAAGACGACCGTGCCCGACACGAGGTCGGCGTCGGCCGTGATGCGGTCGCCGGACCGGAACTCGCCTGCCACGATCGCCCGGGCAAGCGGGTTCTCGACGAGCCGCTGGATCGTCCGCTTCAGCGGCCGCGCCCCGAAGGCGGGGTCGGTGCCCTCCCGGACGATGAGCGCCTTCGCCGCCGCCGTCAGCTCGAGCGTGAGGTCCTGGTCGGCCAGCCGCCGGTCGAGGTCGGCCAGCAGCAGGTCGACGATCGCCGCGAGATCGTCGTCGGTGAGGGCGTGGAACACGATCACCTCGTCGACCCGATTCAGGAACTCCGGTCGGAACTGCGAGCGCAGCGCCTCGGTCACCTCGCGCTTCATCTGCTCGTAGGCGGCGTCACCGGAACGCGCGTTGGTCGCCGCGATGGCCGACGAGCCGATGTTGCTCGTCATGATCACGACGGTGTTCTTGAAGTCGACCGTGCGGCCTTGCCCATCGGTCAGGCGCCCGTCGTCGAGGACCTGGAGCAGGACGTTGAACACGTCCGGATGCGCCTTCTCGATCTCGTCGAGCAGGAGCACCTGGTACGGCCGCCGGCGCACCGCCTCCGTGAGCTGGCCGCCCTCCTCGTAGCCGACGTAGCCTGGGGGTGCGCCGAGCAGCCGCGAGACGGCGAACTTCTCCATGTACTCGCTCATGTCGACGCGGACCATCGCCCCCTCGTCGTCGAACAGGAACTCGGCGAGCGCCCGCGCGAGCTCGGTCTTGCCGACGCCGGTCGGACCCAGGAACAGGAACGAGCCGATGGGCCGGCGCGGGTCCTTCAACCCGGCGCGCGCCCGACGGACGGCGTCGGACACGGCCTGGATGGCCTCGTCCTGACCGACGACCCGCTCGTGAAGACGCTCCTCCATCTTGATGAGCTTCGCCGTCTCGCCTTCCATGAGCCGGTTGACCGGGATGCCCGTCCACGCCCCGACGATCTCGGCGATGTCGTCCGCGCCGACCTCCTCCTTGAGGAGCGTGCCCGGACCCTGGAGCGCGGCGAGGGCCGCCTCCTGCTCGGCGAGCGTGTCCCCGAGCTGCTTCTGGGTGCCGTACTTCAACTCGGCCGCAGTGGCGAAGTCGGCCTCGCGCTCGGCCTGCTCGATGCGGGTGGCGAGGGCCTCGAGCTCCGAGCGCGATTCGCGGATCGCGGCGATGGCGGCCTTCTCGGCCTCCCAGCGCTGCTTGAGCCCGCCGGACTCCTCCTCGAGGTCAGCCAGCTCCTTCTCGAGCGCCTCGAGCCGCGTCTTCGAGGCCTCGTCGGTCTCCTTGCGCAGCGCCTCGCGCTCGATCTGCAGCTGGATGCGCCGCCGCTCGAGCTCGTCGAGCTCGATCGGCATCGAGTCGATCTCCATGCGGAGCCGCGACGCTGCCTCGTCGACGAGGTCGATGGCCTTGTCCGGCAGGAACCGGTCGCTGATGTAGCGGTCGGACAGCGTGGCGGCGGCGACGAGCGCGGAGTCGGTGATGCGCACGCCGTGATGGACCTCGTAGCGCTCGCGGAGGCCGCGCAGGATCGAGATCGTCTCCTCGACGGTCGGCTGGTCGACGAGGACCGGCTGGAAGCGGCGCTCGAGCGCGGCGTCCTTCTCGATGTGCTTGCGGTACTCGTCGAGCGTGGTCGCGCCGATGGTGTGCAGCTCCCCGCGGGCGAGCATCGGCTTCAGCAGATTCGAGGCGTCCATCGCGCCCTCGGCCGCACCGGCGCCGACGACCGTGTGGAGCTCGTCGATGAATAGGATGACCTGCCCGTCGCTGTCCTTGATCTCCTTGAGGACGGCCTTGAGCCGCTCCTCGAACTCGCCGCGGAACTTGGCCCCGGCGATGATCGCACCGAGATCGAGCGCCACGACGCGCTTGCCCTTCAGCCCCTCGGGGACGTCGCCGCGCACGATGCGCTGGGCGAGACCCTCGGCGATGGCCGTCTTGCCGACGCCGGGCTCGCCGATGAGGACCGGGTTGTTCTTGGTCCGGCGGCTGAGGACCTGGACGACGCGCCGGATCTCCTCGTCGCGGCCGATGACCGGATCGAGCTTGCCGGCGCGCGCCTCGGTCGTGAGGTCGCGGCCGTACTTCTCGAGGGCGGCATACGTGCCCTCGGGGTTCGGCGACGTCACCCGCTGGCCGCCGCGCACGCTCTGCAGCGCCTGGAGGATGGCTTCCCTGCCGGCGGCGTGCTTCTCCAGGAGCGCCTGCGCCTCGCCGCCGGCTTCGGCGACGCCGAGAAGGAGATGTTCGGTCGAGACGTACTCGTCCCCAAGGCGCCGGGCCTCGGCCCCGGCGCGATCGAACGACGCCTTCGCTCGCGGGTCGAGCGACAGCGAACCGCCCTGGATCTTGGCGCGCTTCGCCAGACCCGCGGCGACCTCGCCGCGGAACGCGGGCAGATCGACGCCGAGCCGGCGGAGCGTCTCGGCGGGGATGCCGTCATCGGGCTCGAGGAGCGCGCTGAGCACGTGCTCGGCATCGAGGATCGGGCTCTGGAGTCGCTGGGCGGTCTCCTGCGCGGCGACGATGGCCTCCTGGGCCTTCTGGGTGAAACGGTCGAGTTGCATCTGATCAGGTCTCTCGTGCGCGGGGATCGGGCTGATGGGTGAGCGCGAGGAACCGCTCTGCGGCGGCACGCGCGTCGGGGGACAGGTCGGTGGGGATCAGCACCTTGGCCTTGACGAAGAGATCGCCGTGGCCGTCGGCCTTGAAGCGAGGCATGCCCTGGCCGCTGAGCCGGAACGTCCGCCCCGATTGCGTGCCGGCGGGGATCGTGAGCAGGACCCGGCCCTTCGGCGTCCGGACGTGGACGTCCCCGCCGAGCAGCGCCTCCCGGAGCGTCAGCGGGACCTCGCGCTCAAGGTCCGCCCCGCGGCGGATGAACGTGCGGTCCCTCGCCTGACGGACGATGACGAACAGGTCGCCTCCACCGGGCGCCTTGCCGGTGAGTCGGATGCGCGTCCCGTCATCGGCGCCCCGGGGGATCGTGACCTCGAGCCGCTTGCCGTCGACCTCCACCAGCCGGGTCGTGCCGTGATACGCCTCGTCGAGCGTGATCTCGGCGACGGCCTCGGCGGACGGCCGCGGTGGCGGGGCGGTCGATCGACTCGCGCCGGGACGGGTGCTGGCTCCGGCGGCCCCGGAGCCGTCAAGCCCCATCGAGGCCAGGATGTCCTCGAAGGTCGCGCCGCCCGCCGGCCGGCGGCCACGCGACGACCCACGCTCGGCGCCGGCGGCGGTACCGCCAAAGAACGCCTGGAAGAAGTCGCTGAACTCGCCGGCGTCACCGGCCGTTCGGAACTCGTAGCGGACGTTGCCACCCGGTGCGCCGTAGCTGAACCCGGCGAACGGGTCGCCGCCTGGGCTGGCGCCGCCCCCGCGGGCACCCGCAGCACCGGCCGTCGCGCCGGCCCGAGCGTACGCCTCCCAGTCCTTGCCCAGGCGGTCGTACAGCGAGCGCTTGTCCGGGTCGGACAGGACGGCGTTGGCCTCGTTGACGGCCTTGAACCGGCGCTCCGCTTCGGCATCGCCCTTGTTCTGATCGGGGTGATGCGCACGGGCAGCCTTGCGGAACGCCTTCTTGATGTCCGCCTGTGACGCGGTCCTCGGTACCCCGAGGACCGAGTAATAGTCCTGGTATTCCATGGCAGTCCTACTGCCTTGGCGCCGCTCCGGCGAGTCCGAGGCAAGGCGCTGCCGAGCACCCCCGCGAGCGGGGTGTGCCCTCACCGAAGGCCGAGGCGACGCTCTCGCGAGCCATCGGCCTGAGGTTGTCGGCAACGCGGCGTCGGGCCGCTCGAGCGGTGCCCATGACGACTAGCGGCTTACGACCACCGGCGGTTGCTCGCTCGGTGGGAAATTCGTGCGCCGGACCGGGGCCTCAGGCTCCGGCTCGATCGGATCGCCACCCTTGACGACCTTCGGCGGCTCGGTCTCGAGGGCCTTCGGCTTGCGCCGAAGGGCGGCCTCGAGCACCTGCTCCATCGAGTCGACGAGGATGAGCTTCATCGACTTGCGGATCTCCTCGGGGATGTCCCGCAGGTCCTTCTCGTTCTTGCGCGGGATGATCACGGTCTTCGCGCCCGACAGGTGGGCGGCGAGGATCTTGCTCTTCAGCCCGCCGATCGGGAGGACCCGACCGCGCAGCGTGATCTCGCCGGTCATGGCGACGTCCTTGCGGACCGGGATCCCGGTGAACGCCGAGACCATCGCCGTGGCCATGGTGATGCCCGCCGACGGGCCGTCCTTGGGGATGGCGCCGGCCGGCACGTGGATGTGCATGGTCTGTTTCTCGAACGTGTCGCGCTGGATGCCGAGCTCGGCGGCATGGGTCCGGATCCACGACAGGCCGGCTCGCGCCGACTCGCGCATCACTTCGCCCAACTGGCCGGTGAGGATGAAGTCCTCCTTGCCGTCCATCCGGGTCACCTCGATGGCCAGCACGTCGCCGCCCACCTCGGTGACCACAAGGCCCGTGGCGGAACCGATCTGGTCCTCCGGCTCGAGCTCGCCGTATTCGAACCGCTGCGGTCCGAGGAACTCGGCCAGCTTCTTCTCGTCGACGACCGTCTTGCGCTTGCGGCCCTCGGCGACCTGCCGGGCGACCTTGCGCATGACGTTGGCGATCTCGCGCTCGAGGTTCCGGACACCGGCCTCGTGCGTGTACGAGCGCACCAGCTCCGTCATGGCGGGGTCGATGATCTGGATCGTCTTCTCGGTCAGCCCGTGGTTCGTCATCTGCTTGGGGATGAGGAACCGCTTGCCGATCTCGATCTTCTCGGTCTCGGTGTAACCGGGCAGCTGCACGATCTCCATCCGGTCGCGCAACGGCGCCGGGATCGGGTCGAGCAGGTTGGCCGTGGCGATGAACAGGGTCCTGCTCAAGTCGAACGGCACCTCCAGGTAGTTGTCCTGGAAGCTGAAGTTCTGCTCCGGATCGAGGACCTCGAGCAGCGCGGACGACGGGTCCCCCCGGAAGTCCATTCCGATCTTGTCGACCTCGTCGAGCATGAACACCGGGTTGTTCGAACCCGCCGTCTTGATGCTCTGGATGATCCGGCCGGGCAGCGCGCCGATATAGGTACGCCGGTGACCGCGGATCTCGGCCTCGTCGTGGATGCCGCCCAGGCTCATCCGAACGAACTTGCGGCCCATCGCCTTGGCGATCGACTTGCCCAACGACGTCTTGCCGACGCCGGGAGGTCCGACGAACGCGAGGATCGGGCTGCGGATCTCGTCCGCGAGCGTGCGCACCGCGAGGTACTCGAGGATGCGCTCCTTGATCTTCTCCAGGCCGTAGTGATCCTCCTCGAGGATGCGGGCGGCCTCCTTGATGTCGAGCTGGTCGTCGGTCGACACGTTCCAGGGCAGGCTGATCAGCCAGTCCACGTACGTGCGGATGACGCCGACCTCGGGCGATGCCGAGGGGATGCGGCTCATCCGGTCGATCTCCTTGATCGCCCGGGCCTTGATCTCCTCCGGCATCCCGGCGGCCTCGACCTTCTCGCGCAGCTCGTTGATCTCGGCCTGCTGCGGGTCGTCCTCGCCGAGCTCACGCTGGATCGCCTTGAGCTGCTCGCGGAGGATGTACTCGCGCTGGGTCTTGTCCATCTCCGACTTGACTTCGGACTGGATCCGACCCTTGAGCTCGAGGATCTCGACCTGGTTGGCCAGGAAGTTCGAGACGAGCTTGAGGCGCTCGGTGACGTCGATCGTCTCGAGCAGCTCCTGGCGCTGCTCCGTCGACATGTCCGGGCTGTAGGCGACCATGTCGGCGAGCAGGCCCGGCTCGGTGATGTTGCGCGCAGCGACCGCCGCCTCGGGCGGGACCGGGGCCCCGTTGGCGACGTACTGCTCGATCTGCGCCTGGACCGTGCGCATCAGCGCCTGGACCTCCAAGCCGTCGGGGAACTCGTCCGGGAGCTCCTCGATGGAGGCGCGGAGATAGGGGTCGGTCTGCGTGAAGCCGTCCAGGCGGAGGCGGGATTGGCCCTGCACGATGGCCCGCACCGTGCCGTCCTGCAGCTGGACGACCTGCGCGATCTTGGCCAGCGTGCCGATGCCGTACAGCTCGGACGGGTCGTTGATGTCCTCCTGCTCGGCCTGGCGCTGGGTGACGAGGGCGATGGGTCCGCCTTCGGCGACCGCGGCGTTGAGCGCGTTGACGCTCTTCTCGCGGCCCACCTGGAGCGGGACGATCATCTCCGGGAAGATGACCGTCTCCCGGAGCGCGACGAGCGGCAGCTCACGGACCGCGTTGGCGGTCCCTTCCTGCACGCTCACTTCCGGGCTTGACGGTCGCTTGGCCATCGGTGGGTTCTCCTGACGTTCGGGTGCTGTGTCGGCGGGCCGGCGCCCGGCCGATGGGTGGATCGACGGTCGGTCGGTCAACGGTCGGCCGTCGATCGATCGAGTGCGGATTGACTCGGCGTCCGAGTGGGCGAGGCGTCGCCCGTCCCCTCGGCGTACAGTGCTTCGAGGATGCGCGCGCCGAGGCGTTCCTCGAGCTCGAACAGGATGCGGATGCCCGCGAGGTTGACGCCGCGCTCGCGGGTGAGGTGCCGGATCCAGAGGATCCGGCGGATGTCGTTCTCGCTATAGAGACGGATGTTCGTCGGTGTCCGTGCCGGGCAGAGCAGCCCCTCGTCCTCGTAGATCCGCAGTGTCCGCGGATGCACGCTGACGATGCTCGCGGCCACGCTGATCACGTAGACCGGTCGCTCGGGATCCCGCTCCGGACGGGGGGAGGCCACGACACGGACCTCCTGGTTTGCAGTAGCCCGGCCGCGCTGTCGGCCGGTCTGGATGGACATGAACGGATGCTAGAACCCTGACAACATCGTTGTCAAGAGTTGCGGGTGTCCCGTTGGATGAAGTTTTGGCAATCGTGCGCGGCGGTGGCACCGCGCGGCTCTGACAGTCCCGTTTTCCACCATCAGCCGCCTGGGCGCCCGCGCCACGGCTCCCAGGCGAGTCCCGCAGTCCCGTTCCGGGACCGAAGGTCTGGCGATCGTCGTCCCCCACCCGGAAACGGGCGTGCCAGTCCTGCGCCTGGCCCCGCCGCCTCAGTGCGCGGCGGCGGCCTCCGGGTCGCCGATGAGCTGCCCGTGCAGCAGGGCCTCGCACTCCTGCTTGCCGATGGCGATGACCTTGTCGCCCTCGCGCAGCACCGTGTCCGGCCGCAGCGGAGAGGCGACCCCGTCGCGGATCACCGCGAAGAGCGAACAGCCCTCGGGAATCTCGAGGTCGCGTGGCGCACGGCCGATCGCGGGTGAGCCGGACTGGAGGCGCGCCTCGATGAGCTCGAGCTCGCCCTCGCCGAGTGCGGCCAGGTGGAGCAGCTCGTGGACCGGGATGTCCTGCTCGATCGAGCCGAGGATCATCCGCGTCGGGCTGATCAGCTCGTCGACGCCGAGGTGGCGGAACAGCCCCTCGTTCTTCGGGTTGTTCACCCGCGCGATCGTGCGCGGCACGTCGAAGTGGTGCTTGGCCATCTGGCAGATGACGAGGTTGTCCTCGTCGTCGCCGGTGACCGCGGCGACGACGTCGGCCCGGTTCGAGCCTGCCTCGCCGAGGTACTTGCCCTCGCAGCCGTCGTGCGCGATGACGATCGACCCGATCTCGTCGGCGATCTGCCGGGCGCGCTCGGGGTCCTTTTCCATGAGGGCCACCTCGTGGCCCGAGTCGAGCAGCTCCTTGGCCAGGTAGTACCCGACCTTTCCACCACCGACCACCAATACGAACACGGTCTAGGCCTCCATCGACGCGCCGGATGCAGCCGGTCCAGGACCGGGCCCCGCGGGCGTCGTCTCTTGTGTCTCGGGGATCTCGGATCCGGGCAACGGATGGTGATCGCCACCCGGATGCTGCCCGCTCGCTGCCACCATCCCGGCCAGCCCCGATGGGGGGAAGCCGATATGGGCGTTCACGGCATCCACCATGAGCCCGGTGCGGCACAGCGTCGCGATGCCGAGCTCGGCGTAGGCGTCGGCGCGGACCGGATCGTTGATCTTGGCGATGACTCGCGGCACCTCGAACGCCTCGACCGCCAGCTGGGCGGCCATGACGTTGCGGTTGTCGCCTTCGGTCAGGGCCAGGAAGATGTCGGCGCCTTCGATCCCGGCACGGCGCAGGACGTCCTCGTCGGTGCCGTCGCCGCGGACGGCGCTGCCGCCGAACGACGACGGGAGGCGCTCGAACGCACGGGTCGACATGTCGAGCACGATGACCTCGTGTCCGGCCTTGTCCCACAGCTCCGCCGACGATGCACCGACCCGGCCACAGCCCACGACGACGATCTTCATGCGGCTTCCTCGCTCATCGGCTCGCGCACGACCCAGACGGAGCAGGGGGCGTTCTGGAGGATGTACGGGATCGTCCGGCCGATGGCGAACTCCCCGCCGAATCGCTTGCGATAGGGCAGCCCGACGACGAGCAGGTCGGCGCCCCGCTCCGTCGCCTCGTCGACGATCGCGGCGGCGACGTCACGGGCCTGCAGCAGGACCGGTTCGAGCCTCACCTTGAAGGCCTCGGCGATCTCCTCGGCCGAGTCGAGCACACGTTGCACATCCTCCGATCGCCCGGCGATATCCGCGTCGAGCGGCAGGGTCCAGTCGATCTCGACGACATGGACCGCGATCAGCTCAGCCTTGGACTTGGCTGCCAGGCTGGCCACCAGCCGGACCATCCGCGCGTCGCTCGGTGCGCCGTTGAGGGCGAGGACCGCCCGTTGGAATTGTGCGGTCTCGTTGTCCGGCATGGACGGCCACGATACCACCGTGTCGCGGGACGGCTGGGGCGCGGAGGCACCGCGCCGGGTTCACTCCCGCCGGTACGGGACGTCAGCGATGACCGTGTGCTCGCGGCCGAGGATGGCCTGCTTGAGGCGTCTCGCGGTCTGGTTGTAGAGCAGCCGCTCCCACCAGTGGCGGGCGACGTACTCGGGCAGGACGACGATCGTGATCGGCGCTTCCTTGTCGGGCGGCCACGCCTTGTCGAGCACGTCGAGGTAGGCCAGGATCGGCGCGATCACCGCGCGGTAGGGCGACTCGACGATGAAGATCGGCACCCCGGGGATCTGGCGCTCCCATCGATCGCGGATGGCCTCGGCGTCGTCCGGGTCCTCGGTCACGTAGACCGCCCGAACGTCGCGGCTCATCGTCCGGCCGAAGTTGACCGCCTGGATGACCGCGCGGTTGATGCCGTTCACCGGGATGACGACCCGCTGCTCGCGGTGGGGACCCTCGATCACGAGGTCCTCGCGGACGTGGAGCTCGCGTTCCTGGCCGTCGTACTCGCGCCTGATGAACAGCATCATGCTGACCAGGATCGGGATGAGAGCGACCACGAACCACGCCCCGTCGACGAACTTCACGCTCGTGACGACGACCGCGACGATGGCCGTCGCGCTGCAGCCGATGGCGTTGATCACCAGTCGATAGCGCCAGCCGCGATCGCGTGTCCGGAGCCAGTGCCGGATCATGCCGGCCTGGCTGATCGTGAAGTCGATGAACACGCCGACGGCGTAGAGCGGGATCAAGGCATGGGTGCGCCCGCCGGCGATGAAGACCAGCGACGCCGCGATGAGCCCCAGCAGCACGATCCCCATCGAGAACGCGAGGCGGTCGCCACGCAAAGCGAACTGGCGCGGGAAGAAGCCGTCCTCGCCGAGGACCGCGGCGAGGCGCGGGAACGCGGCGAAGCTCGTGTTCGCGGCCAGGAAGAGCAGCAGCGCGGTGAACGACTGGAACAGGTAGAACGGGATCGAGCCCGAGCCGAACACCGTCTCGGCGACCTGGGCGATGACGGTCTTGTGCTCGACGTTGGTGCCGAACAGCTCAGGGACCGTCGGGTAGATCGCGAAGTTCGTGGCGAGGAACGTGACGCCGATGAACAGGATGGCGAGCACCCCGCCCATCACGAGCAGGGTCGTCGCGGCGTTCCTCGCCTCGGGCGGCTTGAATGCCGGCACACCGGTGGCGATCGCCTCGGTCCCCGTCAGGGCCACGGCGCCGGACGCGAACGCCCGAAGCAACAGGAAGATCGACACGGCGCCCGCCGTCTCGGCCGTCGCTGCGACGACCTCGGGCGGCGGCGCGTGGTGCTCGCCGAGGACGACGATCCGGTAGGCGCCCATCGCGATCATCGCGAAGGCGCTGAACATGAAGAGGTACGTCGGGACCGCGAAGATGTTGCCGGCCTCGCGGACGCCGCGCAGGTTCGCCAGCGTGATCAGGCCGAGCGCCGTGATGCCGATGAGTACGCGGACGTCGCTCAGCGACGGGAACGCCGACACGATCTGCTCGACGGCCGATGAGGTCGACACCGCCGCCGTGAGGTTGTAGTCGATCAGCAACGCGGACGCCGCGACGAGCGATGCGAGCCGGCCGAAGTTCGCCTTTGACACCGAATACGATCCGCCGCCGGTCGGGTAGGCGATGCACACCTGCCGGTAGCTGAAGGCCACCACCGCCAGCAGGACCGCGATGCCCATCGCGACCGGCAGCGACCACTGCAGTGCGGCGAGCGCCGCGCCGCCGAGGATGAACGCGAGGATGACCTCCTCGGTCGCGTAGGCGGACGAGCTGATGGCGTCCGAGCTGAAGATCGCGAGCGCCTTGGTCTTCGACAGCCGCTCGCCGATCTCCTCGTCCTGGTGCAACGGACGGCCGAGGACGATGGCCCGGATCTTGGCGATGAGCCGACCACCGGGCGTGGTCGGGACGCTGGCGGCCTCCTTCGCGGTGAGCTGGCCCTTGCCCGTGTATCGGAAGTACACGGCGTGGGGTCGATCGACGCGAACGCGCCGATCGCCGGGCTTGCGGCCCTGCAGCGACCGTCGACCGCCGATCACGAGGTCGGCCCCTCGAGGATCGGCGTCATACGCCGAACGTCAGTCTGGCGGCGAGGCGGTCCGGCAGACCCACGGACCGCATGGCGGTCTGCACGCCGTCGATGTCGTACTCGACCCGGTGCCAGGTCACGCGACCTTGGTCTCGGTCGAGCACCAGGTAGGCCGCACGGGGATCGCCGTCCCGTGGCTGCCCGACGCTGCCGGGATTGATCAGTGACCGATACGCGCCGAGCTCGATGCCGCTGGTGTCACTCGCCTGGACGAGGGCGACCCGGTCCGGCGTCGCCATCCAGGCCACCGGCACGTGGGTATGGCCGTGGAGCGCGTGCTGGGTCTCCTGGACCTCCATGTTCTCGCCGGCCGCCCGACGGTCGGTGACGTATTCCCGAAGCGGGTCGCGCGGGCTGCCGTGGACGAGCAGGATGTCGTCGACGACGCGGCGCTCGGGGAGTGCCTCCAGCCAGCGGCGCGTCTCGGCGGCCATCGCGTCCCGGGTCCATTCGGCGGCGGCGCGGGCCTCGGGGTTGAACCAGTCGATCTCGGGTCCACCGACCGCCGCGGCGTCGTGGTTGCCGCGCACGCCGGTCGCGGCGCGCTCGCTGAGCCGGGCCACGACCGCATCAGGCTCGGGGCCGTAGCCCACGACGTCGCCGAGGTGCCAGATCGCATCGACATCGCCGGCGTGGGAGAGGACCGCATCGAGCGCCACGATGTTGCTATGGATGTCCGACAGGACCGCGACGCGCATCCGCGTGAGGGTAGCAGCCGTCGCCGCCCCGTCGGGCGGTCCCCGTCACGCTCGTCACCACGGTCGTCGGCGGCGCTGGCTCGGGTCGCGCGGGTAAGCGTCTGGGACTCGGCCGTGAGCGGATCGCTGCGCGACGACGAGCCGATGCTCGTCGAGCGCCGGGACCTCGACGTCGACGACGTCCAGTGTCCCGCCTCCGAGGGCATCGACCGCGCGCGCCGCGGCATCGAGTTCCGCGCTGAGGTCCCCGCGTTTCCACGCCACGAGCGCTCCACCCGGCGCGAGCAGCGGGAACCCGAACTCGACGAGGTTCGCGGCCGACCCGACCGCCCGCGCGGTGACGATGTCCCACGTCCCGCGGCGGGCCGGGTCGTGGGCGACCTGCTCGGCCCGAAGAGCGACGACGGTCACGCGATTCGCCAGACCCGTCGCGTCGGCCACGGTCTCGAGGAAGCGCGCCTTCTTGCCGACCGGCTCCAGGAGCGTGACGTCGACCTCGGCGAGCGCCGCCGCGAGTGGGAGACCCGGGAACCCGCCGCCTGAACCCAGGTCGAGCAGGTGCCGCGGGGCGCGGTCGCGGAGGAGCGGCAGGGCGCTGAGGCTGTCGACGACGTGGCCGAGCGCGACATCCGCGGGCTCGCGGATCGCGGTCAGATTGATGGCCGAAGTCCAGGCCAGGAGCAGCCGCACGTGCCCCTCGATGGCCGCCTGCGCGTCCGGCCCGAGCTCGTTCCCGACGTACGCCAGCCCTCGGCGGAGGGCGTCGTGATACGCCTCAGGAAGCGGTGGGGTGTCCTGGACGCGCGTCGGGAGCGGCTCGCGCCTGCGATCCAACGGTACGCCTCCTTGGCCGTGCGTACCACGCGGCGCGCCACCGCTCCCGGCGTCGACTCTTCTCGCACCAATGACGATGTTCGTCCGGTCTTCCGCGATCCATCCGGTTCGTGGCCGGGTCTCCCCGAGCCCCTCGTGGACCGCGTTACCCTCGCGTCGCCCTAGTGCGGGATGGGACCGTACGGGCGGAGGCGTCGGACCGTCAACCGGGTTATCCACGAGATCCCCATCCCGCGCCGGATTGGTGGATAACTCGACCCTTTGGCCTAGCCGCGTGTGCCAGCCGTGATCCCGCCGCGCGCGCCCTGCACCTGCGCCGCGCGGCCCGATGCGGGAGCCCGGGAGCCACTCGCACGGACCGCGGCGAGGGCCTCGAGTCGATCGGTCTCGAGGCGGAGGGCGACGGCTGTCGCGGCGGCGACGACATCGGCATCGACGTGTGCCGTCGGACCGGGCAGCACGAGGACGAATGCGGACCCGACACCCAGCCGGCTCGCGACGTCGAGATCGCCGCCCATGCGCCGGGCGAGGTCGCGGGCGATCGACAGGCCGAGGCCCGTGCCGGTCACACGTTCATGGTCGGCCATCCGGTAGAAGCGCTCGAACACGTGGTCGCGGTCATCGGCGCCGATGCCCGGCCCCTCGTCGCGCACCGCGATGACCGCGACCGGGCCGTCGAACCAGCCGGCCAGCTCGACCTCGACGCCGTCCGACCCGAACTTCAGCGCATTCCCCGCGAGGTTCGTCACGATCTGCTCGACGCGGCGTCGATCGCCGACCGCCGTCTTGATCCGTGGCGGCGAGGTCGTCACGAGCGGCACCCCGCGATCGAGCGCGATCGGCATGAGCGCCGCGCCCACGGCCTGGAGCACCTCGGCGACCGAGAACGGCTCCGACTCCAGCACGAGGGAGCCCGATTCGAGGCGGGACAGCTCCAGGAGATCGCCGATGAGATCGGTCATCGAACCGACGATCGACCGGCCACGCTCCAGGAACTCGCGGACGACGTCGTCATCATCGACCTGCCCGTCGAGGATGAGGTCGAGATAGCCGGACAGACCGGTCAGCGGCGTGCGCAGCTCATGTGCCACCGTCGACACGTACGTCGCGCGCTCGACCTCGCCGGTCCGCAGGGTGGCGAGTTCCCGCTCGGTCGTCATGGCCTCGGTGACAAGGGCAAGCGCCACCGCGGCGTGGCGGGCGAGGGCCGGCGGCAGCTTCCGGGACAGCGACTCCGCGTCGCGGGCCCGCGCGAATGCGAAGCCCAGCGTGACATCGCCGGCCGACGGGATCGGCAGCCACGCGTGATGGGGTGGGGCGTCGGTCGAGCGCGCGCGAGGCGGTGGGGGACCGGTCCGGATCGCGACCACGACCTCGGCGGGGGCAGCGGCGGCACGCCGGGCCCGGCTCCGCGGGGCGGCCGCGTCAAGCCAGGCGGCGAGCTCGAGCGCGGCCGGCGTATCGTCGGGTCCGGACGCAGCGACCGCCACGCGCCGTTGCTCGCCATCCGCGACGACCGCGGCGCGCTCGGCGCCACAGATACGGGCGAGCAGGTCGAGCAGGCCGGCCAGCCTGGTCTCGGCGGGTAGACCCGACGCAAGGATATCGAGGGCGACCGCGAGCAGGCGACGCTCCTCGTCGGCGAGCCGATCCTCGGCTCGCCGCGAGCCGCGGCGGCGCTCGACGAACGGGCGAGGCGCGAGGATCGCCGGCCCGATGGCCGGCAGGGCGCGAGGCGTATTCGTCGACGGCTCGGTCATACGGGACCATCGTCCGGTCCCGGTGCGTCCGGGCGACATCCCCCGAGGGAGGTCATGAGCGCGCCGAAGGTACCGGCGTGGAACACGCCGCCGTTACGTGGCGCGCGCGCCGCTACGAACAGGTCGCCCCAGCGTCCGCCGCACGACGTCAACCACCTCGTCGACGTACTGATCCGCCTCGCCACGCTCGGCGGCGGTCCGCACGCAGCCCTGGACGTGGTCCTCGAGGATAAGGATCGACAGCGCATCGACCGCGGCGCGCAGGGCGGCCGTCTGCTGCAGGATGTCCACGCAGTACTCCTCGCGCTCGATCATGCGGGCGATGCCGCGGACCTGGCCCTCCATCCGCGACAACCGGCGCATCAGTTGCGCGGTGTCCTTGCTGTAGCTATGCCGGAAGTGGCTCGGGTCGGGCGGTGCGGCGCGGCGCGTCGTCGAGGCTGCCATGCGCGGCATCATACCTCATACCCCCAGGGGGTATCGGTCGCGACGCGGCGGGCGCCGGTCCCAGGCTCGCTCGGGTAGACTGGCGGCAGATGGACTCCCGCACCCCGTTCGCGCATGCCAGCGAAGCGGAGATGGCTCGCATCCTGGACTTCTACGAGGTCCGCTGGGAGTACGAACCCCACACCTTCCCGATCCTGTGGAACCTCGACGGCGCGGTCGTCGAGAGCTTCTCGCCCGACTTCTACCTGCCCGATCTCGACCTATATCTCGAGATGACGACGCTCCGTCAGAAGCTCGTCCGCAAGAAGAACCGCAAGCTCCGCCGGCTGCGCGAGCTCTATCCGTCGATCAACATCAAGCTGTTCTATGCGCGCGACTTCCGGGCCCTGATGCTCAAGTACGGCAAGCTGGCCCTCGTCGCGGACATGTCGGGCTCGTCGGGTCAGGTCGCCCTCCCCCATGGGCCGGCCGTCGCGGTCGAGGCGCCTGCTGCGTCCCTCGCGACCGACCATCAGCCCGCGAAGCCGCTCGCTGCGGCCGTCATCGGGACCGGCCGGCGGCACGCGGCCCCCGTCGCCGCTGTCACATCCCACGTCGAGCCTGAGACCGGCGGTCGATGACCGCTCGGACGGTCGATCTCCACGCCGACATCGCCCAGATCCTCCTCACCGAGGAGCAGATCGCGACTCGCGTCGCCGAGCTGGGTGAGCGGATCACCACCGACTACGAGGGCCGGACGCTCACGCTCGTGTCAGTCCTCAAGGGGTCGCTGCCGTTCATGGCCGACCTGATGCGGGCCATCGACCTGCCGCTGCGGATCGACCTCATGGAGGTGAGCTCGTACGGCGGCACGACGACCGAGTCGTCTGGCCTGGTGCGGATCCTCAAGGACCTGTCGGCGAGCATCGCCGGCGATGACGTCCTCATCGTCGAGGACATCATCGACACCGGCCTGACGCTCAACTACCTGATCCGCTACCTGCGCGGCAAGAACCCGAAGACGCTCCGGATCTGCACGCTGCTCGACAAGCCGGCGCGTCGCCTGGTCGAGATCCCGGTCGACTACATCGGCTTCCAGATCCCCGACCAGTTCGTGATTGGCTACGGCCTCGACTACGGCGAGGTGTATCGGAACCTGCGGTTCGTCGGCGTCCTCAAGCCCGAGGTGTATGGCGTCATGGCCGACGAGGAGGAGGCCGTCAAGGCGTGACCATGCACCGGCGGCCCCTCGGCTGGGGCCGGACGCTGGCTGCGGTCGGCGCGGTGATGATCCTCGCGGGCTGCGTCCTGCCGTGGTGGCAGCTGGCGCAGCCGGGCGGCGGACTCCCGCCGCTGTCGGGCAACGGCCTGGAGGCGAGCGGCATCCTGGCGCTCCTCGCGGGCATCCTGACGCTGCTGCTCGTCGCGCTGCCCTACGCGGTCGGCGACCGACCGACGGCGGTCGACCGCTGGGAGGCCTTCGCGCTCCTCGCGGTGATCGGCTGGGTCGGCGTGGCGTGG
>Ga0307415_100000486_pt1 | contig 17196 bp, 15 predicted proteins | sample DK1Cmetagenome_FD_204524 | JGI IMG/M metagenome (GOLD analysis project Ga0307415, IMG submission 204524) | Maize rhizosphere microbial communities from greenhouse at UC Davis, California, United States - DK15-C-2 | ecosystem: Host-associated > Plants > Roots > Rhizosphere > Soil | place: USA...
TCGGCCGACCTTTCGGCCGCGCTCGCGGCGCCGGGCGGTGCGGACGATCCGCTGCTGCAGAACCTGGACGCCGCGACGGTGTTCGACCGGGGGAGCGGGCGCACGTCGGTGATGACGCCGCTTCTGCGCCAGCTGCGCCAGCAGGCGACCTACGGCGATCCCGCGCGCGAGGTCGAGATCGGCGGCATGGTGCACGCGCCGGGCACGTACCCGCTCGAGGAGGGCATGCGCGTCAGCGACCTGATCCGCGCCGGCGGCGACCTCAACGAGTCGGCCTATGGCCTGACCGCCGAAGTCTCGCGATACGAGGTCGAAGGCGGCACGCGCCGGGTCATCGACCTGCGCGAGGTCGACCTCGCCGCAGTGCTGGCCGGCGACCCGGCCGCGGACCTCGAGCTCGCGCCCTACGACCAGGTCAGCATCCGCCAGGTCTCCCAGTGGCGGCGCAAGGGCTCCGTCCTGGTCCAGGGCGAGGTGCAGTTCCCGGGGCGATACACGATCGAGCCTGGCGAGAAGATGACGAGCGTGCTGGCACGGGCGGGTGGCCTCACGACACTCGCGTTCCCAGAGGGCAGCGTGTTCCTGCGCGAGGACCTCAAGGAGCGCGAGCGCGAGCAGATCGATCGCCTGGTGACGCGACTCGAGACCGACCTCGCGACGATGATGCTGCGCGCCGGCCAGGCGGCCGCGATCCAGGGCGTGCGCGCGCCGGACCAGTCGATCGCGGTCGGCCAGTCGATCCTCGGCCAGCTGCGCCGGGCCGAGCCGCTCGGGCGCCTCGTCATCGACCTCCCGGGCCTGCTGGCCGGCAACGCCGATTTCGACGTGGCCCTGCGCGACGGCGACCGGCTGGTAATTCCCGAGGTGAAGCAGGAAGTGATGGTGCTCGGCGAAGTCCAGTACGCGACCTCGCACCTCGTGAAGCCGGGGCTCAAGCGCGACGACTACGTTTCCGCGAGCGGCGGTCTCACCGCCAACGCCGACGAGGACCGCGTGTACGTCGTGCGCGCCAACGGCGCGGTGGTGGGCACGAACGGCAGCAACTGGTTCAGCAAGGCCGACAATGTCGACATCCGCGCCGGCGACGCCATCGTCGTGCCGCTCGACGTCGACCGCGTGCCGTCTCTCGCCCTGTGGCAGAGCTCGACGGCCATCATCTACAACCTGGCCGTCGCGGTGGCGGCTATCGGCGCCCTGTAGCCGGCGTCGCCTGCGCGTCGGCGGAAACGACGAGAACCCCGGCAGGCCCGAGCCGTACGCTCGCTTCTCCTCCCTTGCCGCGCGCCAGCTCGCCGTTGCCGCCCACGGTCGCGAATTCGCCCGCGGCGCCGGGATACCGGAACGTCACCTGGGCCGGCGAGTTGATCTCCGTGTTGACGAGGCCGACATAGACCTTGCCCGCGTGCGAACGCGTCCAGGTCATCACGGCGTCGTCAGTCTTGACCATCTGCAATGTTCCGGGCGCCGCGGCAGACAACAGCACGGGTTCGAGCTCGCCGAGCTCGTGAACGACCTTGCCAAGCGACGCCCAGATGCCGGGCGTGTCCTTCTTCATCGAGTACCAGTCTTCCGGCGCCCAGTAGTACACGACTGCCATGGACCCGCTTGCGATCGCGATGTGGGCCGCCGCGCGAAGTTCCGCGGCGTTCGGCCGGTGGTTCCGGTCGTCCGGCTTCGGCAGGTTCGGGCGGCGCGCGCGCAGTTTCGGACTGCCCTTGTTGTCCTGGCCCTGGACGACGGACCACAGGGGCTTGCGCCCTTGCGCGGTCTTCATGTTCGTGCGGACCGTATCGGCCAGGGGCCGCAAGGACGACTTCTCCGGTGATGTCGCGGCGATCGGATAGCGATTGCTCCAGATCAGGTCGCAGAACGGCAGGTATTGGTTCAACGTGGCCGGCGTGTTGGCAAGGATCACGGAAGGCCGCTGCGGGTCCAGGCGCCGGAGGAGGGCGTAGACCTTCTCGGCGCTCGCGAGCGGCAGCTCACGCTCGCTCGGCTCGTCATAGATGTACCAGAACCACAACGCGTGTTCCTTGGCGAGCGCCTTCACGATCGCCGTCAGGCTTGCCTCGTCCGCGCTGCTGACCGCCTTGCGCGGCAGTCCGAGGAAGACTCCGAGGCCGAGCTGGTCGGCCTTGCGCAGGTAGGCGCGTGCGTCCGTGATGAATTGCTTGACTCCCTGCTGATCGACGTCGAACGACTCGAAGCGGTAGTCATGCACGAGGTCGAACCCGGCATCGGCGGCACTGCGCAGCGCTTCCGCGAAGCGATCCTCCTGCCCGGACCGGTAGCCGCCGCGGATGAACCGCGGCTTTCCGTCGATGATGAGCTCGCCCCGTTTTCCGAAAGCAATCTGCGGAGGGGCGCGGCGCGTCGCCGCTTCGGGCGCGGCCGGGCTGGCGGCGGGCTCCTCGCCGTCGGAAACGGCGCAGGCAGGCAGCAACATCAGGGCGAGGCTCAAGCCTGGTAGGACGCGCATGGCCCCAGTCTAGCTCACGAGCGGCCGCCGCGGAGGGAAACGGCCGGGGGCCGATAACCGTACTTACGGACGATGTAGCGGTCTCGCGCGCCGACGAGCTCGATCGAAGCCGCGTCGTAGTAGTAAGCCAGCTCGTTCCGCCTGCTTGAATAGTTGGTCCTCTGCGCAGACCACAGCGCCCGGAGCTGCTCGTCGCCCAGTTCGAATCCACAGAGTCGGAGTACGTCCAGCAGGTCCGATTCGAGATGTTCCATGCGGATCGTCCGGTCGAGCACGCTGTCCTGCTCCAGCCACGCGGAGAGCCCTTCGGGCGTGGCGGTGGCACCCGATTCGAGAGCGGCCAGGTCCCGGCCATAGAGGCAGGCATAACGGTGCGTGAAAAATCCGCCGAATGCGCTCATCGGGCTGTTCGCATACTGCTTCCCGAGGGCGTGCCGGTGCCGCGGATCGTGAATCATCCCGAGCCACTCGCGGAACAGCCGCGGGTCTTCCACGTCGGCGTAGACACGCGACCATGCGGAGCGGGGCCTGCCGAGCTCGTACGCGATTCCGCGCGCGAGGCGTAGGGGCTGGTCCAGGCTGCCGAGACCACGCAATGTGAAGCCCGAGGTCAGGCGCGCGGCCAGGCCTCCGCGACCCTCGCACCCGTACGCCCAGAGCGATACGTACCAGTCCCACGGATTGCGGACAGAGCCCACCACCAGCCGGTTGCCGGCGGCGAATTGCGGAGGCAGGCGATTGTGCTTGCCGACCTGCTCTCCGCCAATGAGCTCGGCGAGCAGACGCGCGACGTGCGTGCAGCCGGTCTTCTGGAGCTGCAGGTAGACGAGTCGGTCGTTGACGAACATCCTATATCATTCCGCTGACATGCAGACCGATGACTCGCACGCGGCCGCCGCGCCGCGGCCGATCGACCTGATGATCGTCGGTGCTCCGAAGTCGGGTACGACCTCGCTGAAGTCCTACCTCGCGCAGCACCCCGGCATTTTCGCGCATCCGCAGCGCGAGTTTATCTACTTCGCGCACGACGATGAGTTCGCGCAGGGCTACGAGCGGGCCTGGCAGCTCTACCTCGGCGGTGCGGCGGGCGGGCAGGCGGTCGCCGCGAAGAGCGTCGCCATGATGTATTCGCCGCTGGCGATGCGGCGGCTCCGGGAGCACAGCCCCGGCGCCAGGGTCGTGCTCGTCCTCCGCAACCCCGTGGAGCGCGCCTATTCGGAGTTTGCGTATGCCCGGCGCCGCGGCCGCGAGACCGCGGAAAACTTCGAGGTCGCCGTCCGCAGGGCTCTCGTGAATGACCTCGATGTCCTCCAGCCCGGTGCCTACGTCGCGCGCGGACGCTACGTGGAGTTCGTTGAACCCATACTTGCGCAGTTTCCGGGCGGGCAGGTGAGCGTGATCGCGTTCGATTCCCTGGCCGCGGATCCCGTCTCGGTGTGCCGGCAACTGTACGGATCGCTCGCGCTCGACGTGGATTTCGCGCCGTCCGCGGAACGGCGCGAGAATCCGGCCGCCGGAGTGTGGAGCCAGGCGCTGCTGAAAGTCACCGCGGACCGCAGCCGGTTCGGCTCGCTGCGCCGGCGGCTTCGACCCCTGATCAGCCAGCGCAATCGCCAGCGCATCCGTTCGGCCTTGCAGCGCATCAACGACCGCCCGCTCGAGCTGGCCCCGATGACCGAGGAAACGAAGCGGCAGCTCCTGGAATACTACGCGCCCTGGAACCGCAGGCTGGCGCATGTCCTGGGAGCGGACTTCGCGCCCTGGAGTCGCCTCGCCTGATGCGCCGGCATCGCGTCAGACTCCGAGCAGGCGCCGATATGCGCGTGCAGCGGCGTCCACGCCGAACTCGCGTGCGCGTGCGCCCGCCGTAAGCGACGGGGGCCCGACGAGCGCCTCGTCGATCGCCCGCGCCAGTGCGGCGGGGTCGCCGATGGCGACCATGCGCCCGTGGCGGCCGTCCTCCAGGATCTCGCGCGGCCCGTCGCAGCGCGTACTGACGACCGGCGTCCCGCAGGCCATCGCTTCCACCAGTGCATTGCAGAATCCTTCCCAGCGCGAGCTGACGGCGAACACCGCCGCGTGCCGCATGAAGGCGAACGGATTGTCGACGAAGCCCGGCAGCGTCACGTCGCCGCCGACGCCGAGCGATGCGGCCAGCGCTTCGAGCGCCGGCCGCTGTTCGCCCTCGCCGAGGATCACCAGCCGTGCCGCGCGCTGCCTGCGCATGTCGGAGAAGGCGCGGATCAGCGTGGCGAAGTCCTTGGCGGCCGTGAGGCGCCCGACGCCGAGAAGGACGGGCGGAGCGCCTGGAGCGAACCATTCGTGCGGCGGCCGCTCATGGGCCAGCTGCAGCAGCCGCGGCGTGACGACCGGGTTGTAGATCCGCGTGATGGCGGTGCGCGCGATTCCTGTGAGCAACGCAAGATCGTCCGCGACGCCGTCCGAGACCGCCACGATGGCGTCCGCGCGGGGATAGGCGCGGCGCATGAACCGGGGCAGCGCGCGCGCACGGCGGAGCGGCGCATTCGCCGCCGAGGCGCTCGCCGTCGTGTGTTCCGACAGGACCAGCCGCAATCGCGTCCGAGCCAGCGACCGGGCCCAGACCGCGACGACGTTGCAGTGGGGCAAGGCCGAAAGCAGGGCGTCGGGCTTTTCAGTGCGCAGGTAACGAATCAGCCCCGGCATCGCGGCCAGCACGCGCCGCGCCGCAAGGTCGACGACCCGCACGCCGTCCTGCGGCGCACGCGGCTGGTTCGGGCCTTCCCGCTGCGCGACCACGAGATCGGCGGCAATGCCCTGCTCGGCAAACGCGCCGGACAACGTGACGAGGACACGTTCCGCGCCACCGCCGCGGAAAGACGGCATGAAGAACGCCACGCGCTTCATAATCGGCACATGCCCATCGGTCGCCTCAGAAAGCACCGGACCTTCATCGGCCAGGTAGGCACGATCGTGTCCGGCCGTGGCATCGCGGCGGGCATCGGCCTGCTGCTGACCCCGGTCGTCGCGCGATTGTACTCCCCGGACGACTTCGGCCTGGCGGCCCTGTTCTTCGCGATCGCGGCGATCGCCGTCCAGGTCGCATCGCTGAAATACGAGTCGGCCATCGCGTTGCCCCGCGAGGACGGCGAGGCCCTGCGGATTGCCACGCTCTCATACCGCCTCGTGCCGGCATCCTGCGTGTTGCTGTTCGTCGCCATCGCCGTCCTGCAGCTTGCCGGCAGCGGCGCCGGCCGCGCCTCACAGCTCGGCCACTGGCTCTGGATGCTGCCGCTCACGGTGTTCCTGATGGCGGAACAGGACGTCCTCGAAAGCTGGCTGTACCGGCAGCTGCGCTTCGGCGTCGTGAGCCGCTCCGCCGTTATCGACGTGTCGGTCGCGCAGGGCTCGCGCATCGCTTTCGGCGCCCTCGGAGGCTCCAGCGTCGCGGGACTCATCGTGGGGCAGCTGCTCGGCGTCGTCGCGCGGCTCGTCGTGCAGGGCCGGGCGGGGTGGCAGAGCCTCGCCGCCGCGATACGCCGCGCCGAACCGGGCACGCTGCGCACGGTGGCCGCGCGCTATTCCGATTTCGCGAAGCTGAGCGCGCCCGCGGCGCTCCTGAACGTCTCGAACCAGAACCTGCCGGTAATCCTCTTCGCGGCGATATTCTCGCCGGCCGTCGCGGGATTCTTCGCGATGGCAAACCGGCTGACCAAGGCGCCGATACAGATCGGCTCCGATTCGGTGCGCCGCGTGTTCCTGCAGAGGGCGGCAAGGATCCACAATGAGGGCCGTTCGCTGCGCCGGTCCTACGCCCTGACGACGGGCGGGCTTTTCGCGATCGGCGCGCTGCCGGTACTGGCCCTTGCGCTGTACGGGCAGCCCGCGCTGACGCTGCTGCTGGGCGCCAAATGGTCCATCGCGGGCCACTACGCCGAGATCATCGCGCCTTGGATACTGACCAAGTGGACGTCGTCGGCGAGCAACCCGGTCTTCGTCATCCTGCGCCGGCAGCGCTATTGGCTGCTCCTGCACCTCGTCCTCACGGTGGTGCAGCTCGGCGCTTTCGCCGCCGGCCACCTGCTGGGACTCGGGCCCGACGGCACGCTGCGGCTGTTCATAACGATCGCGGTCGCCGGCCACTTGCTGACGATGGCGATCGCCTGGAGCCTGGCCGGCTCAGTGCCGCGGGCGGAGGAGAAACCGGCCTGAGACGGTCAGCAGGTCCTGCCGGCTGTACCCGCGGAATTTCGCGTCGATCGGCAGCCCGTCGAGCACGTGCTCGTCCGCCAGGATCCGCAAGTTGTCGATGATTTCGAACCCGGCGAACAGCTTCTCGAAGTCGCTGTGCCGGAGCCTGTTCTGGTGCTGCCGCGGCGGATTCCAGAAGCGCCACTGCCGGTCGCTGTAACGGTAGAAGTTGCACTTCGTGATCGACCTGTCCGCCGTCGCGTAGTGGTCGTAGTAGCCGATTCCGAAGCCGATCATCGCGTCGCGCGACGCGATTCGCCGCAGTTCGGCGAGAACGCCGGGCAGCTGCTCCACCGGAATGTGCTCGAGGCACGACATGGAATACATGTAATCGACGCTCCTGGCCGGCAGGCCGGTCGCCATCACGTCGCCCGGCGCGACGTAGCGGACGCGGTAGAGCCGCTCGAGGTCGTCCAGCGTCGCCAGTTCCGGCCATTCGCCGGCCATGCCGCGCGCCCGGTAGCCGCGGATGACGTGATTGATGCGCTCGACGTTCGCAAGCCGCGCGATGTCGTACGCGTAGACCGTTGCGCCCGCGGCGCTTAACATGAGCGCAGCGGAAAGGCTTCCGCCGGCGCCGAACTCGAGCGCAGTTCCGGTGCGTCCCAGCTTCAGGTAGTTGTCCACGTGGTAGCGATGGCTCTCGATGTTCGCGTCGGACAGCGTGCGGAAATAGCGGGATGTCACGTGGCGCTGCGCCCAGGCATGCAGCGCGTCGCCCCCGGGAACGATATCGAGGGCACGGAAGGCGAGGCATTTAAGGCGCCAGTTCATGGGCCGGACGACCACCGGTGAGCGAAAATTCGCAGCGCAATATAGCGCATCCGCTGGCCGCCCCGCGGTCACGGCCATCGGGTGATCCGCCGCACTTTCTCGGCATCGGTGCGCCGCGGTGCGGCACATCCTGGACGTTCAAGATGCTGCGCCTGCATCCGCAGCTCTGGATGCCGTGGAAGGAGATCCACTACTTCGACAGCGTCGATCCCGGGACGGATTCGGGCTACGCGATGCAGGACCGGGCGTTCAGGCTCAAGCTCGGCTGGCGCTATATCGCTTGGCGCCTCGCATTGCGGACCATTCCCGGCGCCCGCGCGCTCGCACGCCGGTATCTGCCGCTGCAGGCCGCCGACGCGCCGGGTTACCGCTGGAGCGCCCGGTTCCTGTTCGGCAGCGCGTCCCTCGCGTGGTACCGCGGGCTGTTCCGTGAGGGCGCCGAGCGGGGGCTTTGCTGCGGCGAGATCACCCCGGCCTATTTCATGCTCTCGGCACCGGCGATCACCCGGCTCGCCCGCGACCTGGATGCCACGCGCGCTTTCCTCATCCTGCGCAATCCGCTCGACTGGGCATGGTCCGGCATCTGCAAGGACGCCCGCGATGCGGGGCTCGATCCCGCCGCGATGACGGTGGAGGAACTGATAGCCCGGTGCCCAGCGCCTGAACAGCGCGGGCGGGCCGATTTCGGCGGCAACCTCGGCCGCTGGCTGGACTGCTTTCCGCGCGAGCGGCTGTTCATCGGCTTCTACGACGATATCGAGGCGGGGCCGCTCGAGTTCCTGGAGCGCCTCTGCGATTTCCTGGGCGTGAGCGCCGTCCCCCGGCGCGTGCGCGAACTCGTCCAGGCGCGGGTCAACTCCTCGGCGCGTGACCTGATGATGCCGGCCGCCGTGGCGCGTCACGTCGCCGCGCGATTCGCCGGCCAGGCGGAGATAATGGCGAAGCTGGCGGGTGGACCGGCCTTGCGATGGTCGGACCGGATTCGGGACGTATTGCGCGGGTGAACGAAATGACTGATCGCGGGCAAGGCGCAGGCGGTGGCCGGCAAACCGGGCAAGGTCTGGCCGACGGGGGCTATGCGGTCCGGCTCTATCCGCTGGACGAAAGCGACGAAGTGCGCCTTCTCGACCTGTGGCGGGCCGTCTGGAACGGCAAGTGGCTGATCGTCCTGTCGAGCATCGCATTCGCAATGCTCGCGATCGCAATGTCGTTCCTGATCACCCCGCAGTACCGCTCGCAGGCCGTGCTTTCGCCGGTCGGCTCGAGCGGCGGCGGCGGCCTCGCGGCGCTCGCGGGCCAGTTCGGGGGCCTCGCGTCGCTGGCAGGAATCACGCTCGGCGCGGAGGACAACGTCGCGGAATCGATCGCCATCCTGAAATCGCGCGCGCTCACGGAGCGCTTCATCCGCGAGCGGAACCTGCTGCCGGTGATCTTTCATGAAGACTGGGACGCCGAGAAGGGCACATGGGACGTCGACGACCCGACGGAAGTCCCGACCCTTTCGCGCGGCGTCGAGCGCTTCGACAAGTCCATCCGCCAGGTGAACCAGGACGTCGAGACCGGGCTCGTGATCCTGACCGTCGACTGGATCGACCCGGTGCTGGCCCGCGACTGGACCCAGGGCCTGATCGCCGAAGTGAATGCGGACATGCGGGGCCGCGCGATCGACCAGTCGAAGAGGAACATCGAGTTCCTGAAGGGGCAGCTCGAGGCGACCGATGCCGTCGAGCTCCGGACCGCGGTGTACGGCGTCATGGAAAGCGAAATGAAGAACGCGATGATGGCGGCCGTGCGCACGGACTTCGCTTTCGCGGTGATCGATCCCCCGGTGGTCCCGGAAAAGCCGGCCTGGCCGAACAGGATCCTGCTGGCGGTCGTGGGCTTCTTCCTGGGCGGCATGATCGGCGTGCTGACGGCCCTGGTCCGCCGCCCGAAGGCCGCGACCGCGTGAAGGGCGGCAGGACGCTCGTTTCCGCCTACCAGCGTGTAGCCGGCTGGTACCTCATCGCGCTGCTGTACGTCTATCCCTACGGCATCTCGTTCGGCGAAGAGGCGAGCCTGCGGCTGTCGGACCTGTTCGCGCTGCTCGCGTTGGGGATGGGGCTGGGCGCCATCCTCTTCCGACAGTCGGTACGCATCGACCGGACGTTCCTCGCGGTCGCCGGTGCCTTCGTCTTGTTCGAGCTGCTCCTGCCGTTCGTCGGCGCCGTAGGCTACCGGCGGCCGGGCGACGCGGCCAGCTCGCTGCGCATGGCGATGCTTTGGCTGCCGATGGTTTTCCTGACCATGCTCGCGCCGCCGAGGAATTCGGTCGTCTTCGAGGCGAAGCTCGAGCGTGTGCTGTCCGTCACCCTGTGGCTGAACTTCGGGTACGCGCTCATGCAGATCGCGAACACGCTCGGCATCGTCCCGAACGCGTTCCTCGTCACGTCGTGGCTCGAGCCGTGGGCCGTGGACCGGAACTACAACCTCATCCAGGGCCTGCGCCCCGCGGGGTTCTTCGCAAACAGCACCGGGCTGTCCGTGTTCGGCATCGTGTGCCTCGCTTTCTTCTATGCGCGCTTCGTGAGCGGGGCGTCGCGGCGGGACTTCATGCACGTGCTGCTTGCGCTGGGTGTGATCGTCCTGTCGACGTCGCGGACCGCTTATGCGGCGGGTGCCGCCATCCTGTTCGCCGGCTGGCTGCACCTGTCGCCTCGCCGCAAGGGCGTGATCGCGCTCATCCTCGCCGCAGGCATCGCAGCGCTGCTCGTCGTCGTCGAGCAGACGGTGGGGATCGACGACGCCTTCTACCGCTTCCAGCGCCTCGCCGACAGCGGATTGCTCGAGGATGCGTCCCTGGGCAAGCGCGTTTACGAGAGCTGGCCCGCGGCAATCGCAGCGGCGCAGGCATATCCCATCGGCACGCTGGTACAGGCGACGCGCGCCCTGCCGGTGATCGATTCGGGCTATCTGAACTACTACCTTCAGGGCCGGTGGATCTTCGTTACGGCGCTCGCCGTGCTGCTCGCCGGCCTCTGGTGGATCGGCTTGCGCGCCTTCTTCGGGCCGGCGTCGCGCCGCCTCGGGCTGCTCGTCCTGTTCCTCGCGATCTACCTGTCAGCGGCGATGATCGTCTCCAACCCGATGCGCCTGCCGCTCATGATCACCTTCATCGTCTTTGCGCTCTGGCGGATCCGCTTCGAGGAGCAGGGCCGGCGGATGGAACTTCGTCCCGCAGTCACGGCGGCCGCCTGAGGCCGCGGGTGCGTGTCTCCGGCTGGGCAAAGAACCAGGGGGGCAGCTTGCCGCGGAGGCGGTCGAGCCGGCGCAGGACGGCACGCTCGACGAGTGCCGCGGGCCAGGGCAGCACGAGCCAGCGTCCGGCTTTCATGGCGAGCAGCTGCCACCCATGCAGGGTCGGGCGCGATTCGTCGTACAACGAGTTCGGGCGGAACGTACTGCGCGGACCGGAGCCCGGCGAAAGTCCGAGCAGCGCGAGGATTGCGGCAATGCTTCCGTCGTAGTCCCGGACCAGCGCCTCGTAACGTACGACGGTCGCGTTGCTCGTCGCGATGACTTTTTCATACGCCGCGGTCAGGGCGGACTGCCGGAACCAGTCGTACATCGAGGCCGGATCGCCGAATCCATGGACGAGCGATGCGACCACCTGCCGATAGTCGCGCACGATCGCGAGGAACGTCGCGTCGGGAAATGCCTCACGCAGGCGCCTTGCGATCAACGTGTTCGCGGGTGTCTTCTCGAGCCAGTAGCGCGCGTTGCTGCGGCTGGCCCCGGCATCCATGACGGCGCGGAAATAGCCTGCCGTTCCGAGCTGCTCGATGTCCGGTCCCTGTGTGAGGCCCGACAGCGCGAAAAAATCCGACTGCTCGAACAGGCGCTTGATCTCCCGGCGCTCGGCATCGCTGCGGCCGTGACCGCAGTGGGGAACCAGGTGGGAGAAGTACGCGCTCTCGTGCACGCCCTGGTGCCGCTCGTGCGTGATCGCGTGGATGCCGGGGACGGACGCCAGGATGTTGGCCAGCCACGTGGTGCCGGAGCGATGGCGGCCGAGGATGAAGAGGGGCCTGGCGGGCATGGTGCAGGGCCGGCACTGTACCGCGGTTTTCGCCGGCGCGCAGTGCCGGCGGCGAAGCCTGTACTCACGTTTGTCGCCGCGAGAGAATGCGCCGGGGCGGACGCATCCCGAATCCACGGGATGCCTGCGCCGCAGGAGGCCGCCTGATCCGCGTCGTCTACCTCGTATCCACGCTGCGCCGCGCCGGGCCGACCACGCAGCTCCTGAACCTCCTGCGCCATCTCGACGCCGGGCTTTTCGATCCGGTCGTCGTCACGCTGTCGCCGGAACCGGCGGACTCGATGCTGCCGGAATTCCAAGCGCTCGGCGTCCCGGTGAGGACGCTTGCGATGTCACGGCTCGCCGGGCTCGTGAACCGCGGCTGGCGCAGGGACGTCGAACGCCTCGTCGGTGAGCGCCTCGACGCTTCGACGGTCGTGCACTCGCAGGGCGTCCGCGGTGACGTCATCGCCGCCAGGTACTTCGGAGGAATACCGCGAGTCGCGACCGCGCGGAATTTTCCGCACGACGACTACCCGCTCAAGTTCGGCAGGCTCGCCGGGCACTGGATGGCGCGCTCCCACCTCGCTGCGCTGCGCAGGCTCCCGAATGTCGTCGCCTGCTCGTCGACGCTCGCCGGCCTCCTGCACGCACGGGGCATCGCCGCCGGCGTCATCCCCAACGGAGTCGACACGGCGACCTTCCGGCCGGCGGGCGCCGCGGAGCGCGCGGACCTGCGCGCCTCGCTGCGGCTCCCCGCCGCCGCACGGATCGGCGTGTCGGTCGGTGCCTTGTCCGCCCGCAAGGACCCGCTGCTCGTCGTTCGGGCCTTCCGCGCTGTCCGCAACCCCGGCCTGTCCCTCGTCTTCCTGGGCGATGGCCCGCTCGCAGCAGCATGCCGGAAGGCGGCGGAAGGCGACGTGCGAATCCGCTTCGAGGGGCAGGTGGCCGACGTCACGCCATACCTGCGCGCGGCGGACTTTCTCGTGTCGGCATCGAAATCGGAAGGCCTGCCGAACGCGGTTCTCGAGGCGATGGCCTGCGGACTTCGCGTCGCACTGACCGACATCGGGCCGCACCGTGAGCTGATCGAACTCGCACCGGCCCTGGGAGACGTCGTGCCGGTCGGGGGCGAGCACGCACTCGCCCTCGCCATAGAACGCCTGGCAGACGCGGCTCCGGCCGGGGACGCGACGCCCGACGCCGGACTCCTGGAGCGCCTGGGCGCGAAGCGGATGTCGAGGCGCTACCAGGAAATCTATCTGCACATCGCCGGTGCGCGGGCGGCGGCATGAGCGTCCGTCCGCAGACGCGGAATTGCCCGATGTGCGGAACGCGCGACACGGTGCCGGGCCACGCCCTCACGTACCGCGGGCTGCCGTTCTCGATCGACCGCTGCGCAGCCTGCGATTTCCTGTACGTCACGAATCCGTCGGGCACGACCTTCGACCACGTCCAGGAGGCACCCGCCGTCGTGCCGGAGAAGCCGCGTCATCGCCAGATAAAACGCATCTGCGACGCGGTGCTGAAGCCGGGCGCCGCCGCAGACGCGGTGCACGAGGTCATCGAGGTGGGTGCCGGCTGGGGCGGCCTGGCGCAGGTCTTCTCGCGCGACAGCGGCTGGCGCTATACGGGTTTTGAGCCGAGCGCGGCGCGGGCCGCCTTCGGCCGCGCGCGCGGCTTCGACGTGCACGAGGGGCTCTTCGATTTGAGCGGCGTGGCCGGCATCGCCGATGCCATCGTCTTCGACAACGTGCTGGAGCACGTGGAAGAGCCGCGCGCCCACGTGCGGGACGCCGCTCGCGCGCTGCGCAGGGGCGGCGTACTGGTCGTGATTGTGCCGAACCGGCACGATCTGCGCCGCTTCCATCCGGCCTGGCGCGAGCGGCATTACTGGCAGCCGCACTGCCACATCAACTATTTCTCCCGCGGCGACCTCGATCGCCTTCTCGGGGCGCATGCCATGCGGCCGCGTTTCTTCGGCTTCGAGGCCGTGGGTGGCCTGCGCGACGATGCCGGGCTGCTGCCGCGCGTGATCGCGGACCGCCTCGGGCTACACCTGCTCGGCCTCAACGTCTACGGCGTCAAGCCGGGCGATTCCCGGGCGCCTTGATGCCGTACAACCGCCTGGAACGGCGCGTCGCCGCCATGCTCGATGCCGCGCCGGGGTTGCGCGCTGCCGCGAAGGCCGGCTACCAGCGGTTCAACTATCTCGTGCACGGCGGGCGTCGCGAGCCATTGCGCCTGCACCCGGCCGTGACGATCGAAAGGGCGGTGGAGCCCGCTGGCGGAACGGAGCTGCGCAAGTCCGGCGAGGAATGCTTTTACGGCTATTTCGGCCTGCAGCCCTGGAGCAACGACGGGCGCCGGCTGATCTTCCATCGCTGGCGCAGCGGGAATCCGCGCCGCGTCGAAATCTGCCTGCGGGAGTCCGCGACCGGCGCGGTGCGGACGCTAGCCGAAACCGCGGCCTGGAACTTCCAGCAGGGCTCGCTCGCTCAATGGGTCGTCCGCGACGGCATCGAATGCGCAATCTTCAACGACGTGGTCGACGGATCGCTCGCCTGTCGCATCGTCGCGCCCGACGGATCCGAACGGTCCCTTCCATGGCCGGTACAGGCCCTGCATCCCGACGGGAGCGAGGCGCTGTCGCTGAACTACCGGCGCCTCGCACGCATCCGGCCCGAGTACGGCTACGACGTCGCCGTGGACAATTTCTCCGCCGACCAGCCGCCGGAGCGGGACGGGCTGTGGCGCGTCGATCTCCGTTCGGGATCCGCGGGGCTCACTGTGACGCTCGCAGAGCTGGCCGCGCTGGCGCCCCGCCCGGAGATGATCGGCGCGGAGCACAAGGTGAATCACGCCGTGTATTCGCCCGCGGGTACGCGCTTCGTGTTCATGCACCGCTGGCTCGGGCCGCGCGGCAAGTTCTCGAGGCTCTACGTCGCGAATGCCGACGGCTCGGATCTGAGGCTCCTGCTCGACCATCGGATGGTTTCGCACTACGCATGGCAGGACGAGCGGCGGCTGCTCGTCTGGGCCCGTGCTCCCGATCGGGGCGACCGCTACTACCTGCTCGACGTGGAAACCGCGGCGCGCGAGGCCTGCTGTCCGGGCACGCTCGACCGATTCGGCGACGGGCACCCGTCGTTTTCCCCGGACGGCCGCTGGATCGTGACGGACTCGTATCCCGATCGCGGCCGCATGCGCCGGCTGCTGCTGTGCCGTCCGGAAGCCGGCGTCGTCGTCGAGGCCGGCGCCTTCCACGCGCCGTGGCGCTACGACGGCGAAGTCCGCTGCGACCTGCATCCCCGCTGGAACCGCGATGGCACGCGGGTCTCGATCGACTCGGCCCATGAGGGGGCGCGCTGGACCTATGTCGTGGACGTGTCCCGACTCGTCGCCTGACCGCGGTACCAGGCGACCGTTCGTCGCAGCGCTTCCTCGTTGTCGATGCGCTGGACGAAGCCCTCGCCGCGGATCGCGCGGGCGTCGAAGTTCGTCGCCGTGCAGAACTTCCGCACCCGGGCGCTGGTGATCGGCAGGTCCACCTTGAGGACGCTCGCCGCCGCGTCCCCGACGAGCGCGAGCGGTGCCGCGACGGCGAGCGGAAGCCGGAAGGTCGGTTGCCTGCGGCCGAGCAGGCGATGGATCCGCGCGACGAGCTCCGCCGTCGTTTCGCCCGGCTCGTCCACGTAGTGGAAGACCTCGACGCCCGCCGAGGGGCACCGTGCGTCGCGCGCCATCAGGAACTCGTGTGCGTCCAGCAGGTTGTCGATGTAGGAGGTCGTCTTCACCTCGCCGCCACGTCCGATCATGACGAAGCGGCGCCGCTCGACGGCGTCGATGAGGCGGAAGATGTTCGTGTTCCAGGGGTTGCCCGGGCCGAATACGACCGACGGCCGCAGCACGAGCACGCGCGCACCGGGGTCCTCGCGCGCGTAACCCTCGAGGAGAGCCTCGCAGTCGGCCTTGCTGGCGCCATACGGGTTTGCCGGCCGACGCGGCGCACGCTCGTCGAGCGCGATCCCGCTCGGCCCGAGCACGGACACCGTGCTGTAGAAGATCCAGTTGCGGATGCCTGCGCGGCGCGCACAGGCGAGCAGCGTCGCAGTCGCGGTCACGTTGTCGCGCCGGTATTCGTCCTCGCTGATGCCCCAGTCGCCCTTGGCGGCGGCGAGGTGGCACAGCAGCTCGACGCCGGCGAGGGCGTCGGCATAGGCGTCCGTGTCGCAGAGGTCGCAGCGGAAGAAGCGCGCGGTGCCGGGCTCCGCGGGCACTTCGCGGTCCAGCGCGAGCACGTCGTGTCCCGCGCGCAGCAGGCGGCCGACCAGCCGGCTGCCGATGTACCCGGCGGCTCCCGTGACGCCTACTCGCACGGCGCGCCTTCTGCGATTAGAGTCCGCCGGTGCGCGAAGCCCCGAGCGTCCCTGTCGCGGTCCTCATGTCCGTCTTCGAGCGGGACGATGCGCCGCTGGTCGAGCGTGCGCTCGATTCCATCCGGCGGCAGGACTACCGCGGCGGTCCGGTGCGGCTGTACCTGTGCGTGGACGGGCCGCTGCAGCCCGCGACGGCCGCCGTGCTGGAGCAGGAGGCCGGGACGATTCACAGGATCGTGCGCAACGCGGTCAACCAGGGACTCGCGCGCTCACTCAACCGCCTGATCGACGAGCTCGGGGACGAGGCGTTCGTGTTCCGCATGGACAGCGACGATTTCTCGCACCCGCACAGGATATCAGCCCAGGTCGCGGCGCTTGAAGCGCGGCCGGACGTGGACATCCTGGGCGGCTCCATCCGCGAGGTGGATCGCGAGGGCGGGGTCCTGCGCACGGTCCGCTACCCGGCGGATCGCGACGAGATCCGGCGTTTCATCGCGCGCCGCAATCCGCTCGCGCACCCGACCGTCTGCTTCCGCCGTCGCGCCATCGCGAGATTCGGCCGTTACCCGGAGGTCAAGGTCAACCAGGACTGGGCGCTCTGGTTCGAATGCCTCGCGCTCGGCCTCGAGCTGTCGAACATCGGCGACGTGCTGGTGGACATGACGGTTTCGGAGGATTTCTTCCGCCGTCGCGGGGCGGGTCGCGCGCTCGAGGAGTTCCGGATCTCCTGCCGCGGCATCCGTCGCCTGTACGGTTTCAGCTGGCGCTATGCGTATCCCGCGCTGCGGCTCGCGTTCCGGCTGCTGCCGCAGCCGGTCATCCGGCGCGCGTATCGCAGCGGGCTGCGCTAGGCGGGACGGGCCAGAGCCTCGAGGATACGCGCGTGGACCTGCGCGAGAGGGAACTCGCGCGCGGCCGCCGGGTCCGGGCTTGCGGCACTGTCGAGGAAGTAGCCGATCCCGTTGTGGCGGCCGTTCTTCAGGGCGACGAACGCGACGTCGCGGTCGAACTCCGCGAACGTCTCGCCGTCGACCGTGATCTCGAAGCCCGGGCCGATCTCCGACGAGTAGACCAGCTCGACGAACAGGTCCGTGCCCCGGTTGTCGACCGCAAAGACCGGTGAGCCGTCGCCGGCCGCCACGCGGGCGAGGCGCTCGCCGGCGCTGCGTGCTTCATCCGCCGTATCGCACACGACCAGGAAGTCGCGCGACATGCGCGGCTCGACGCGCCGGAACGGAACGCGGATCCGCGACAGGAAGGCGGCGTGTTCGCGCAGC
>Ga0307415_100000487_pt1 | contig 17179 bp, 17 predicted proteins | sample DK1Cmetagenome_FD_204524 | JGI IMG/M metagenome (GOLD analysis project Ga0307415, IMG submission 204524) | Maize rhizosphere microbial communities from greenhouse at UC Davis, California, United States - DK15-C-2 | ecosystem: Host-associated > Plants > Roots > Rhizosphere > Soil | place: USA...
GCACGGCCACGGCCATCGCCCTGCTGCTGTTCCTGGCCTGCACCGGCAAGAGCGCCCAGTTCCCGCTGTACGTCTGGCTGCCCGACGCCATGGCCGGCCCGACCCCGGTGTCGGCCCTGATCCACGCGGCCACCATGGTCACCGCCGGGGTCTTCCTGGTCGCCCGGACCCACGTCCTCTTCGAGGCCTCCGGCACCGCCCAGACGGTGGTGGTGCTGGTCGGGGCGGGCACCGCCCTGCTGGCGGCGCTGATCGCCATCGGCCAGGACGACATCAAGAAGATCCTCGCCTACTCGACCGTGTCCCAGCTCGGCTACATGTTCATCGGCGTCGGGCTGGGGCCGATCGGCTACGCCGCCGGCATGTTCCACCTGGTCACCCACGCCTTCTTCAAGGCCCAGCTGTTCCTCGGGGCCGGGTCGGTGATGCACGGCAACGACGACGACACCGACATCAAGCATTTCGGCGGCCTGCGCTCGACCATGCCGATCACCTTCTGGACCACCATGGCCGCCTGGGCGGCCATCATCGGGGTGCCGCTCGCCTCCGGCTTCTACTCCAAGGACCAGGTGCTGGCGGCCGCCTTCGAGCACGGCGGGGTCGGCCGGCTGGCCTGGGTGGTCGGGGTGCTGACGGCCGGACTGACCGCCTTCTACATGTCCCGCTACGTCTTCCTGACCTTCTTCGGCGAGCGGCGCTGGCCCGAGGGCCGCCACCCGCACGAGTCCCCGGCGGTGATGACCCTGCCCCTGGTCGTGCTCGGGTTCCTGGCCCTGGTGGCCGGGTTCGCCCTCAGCACCTTCACCGGCGAGGGCGGCCGCTTCCAGGACTTCCTGGAGCCGGTGCTGGGCGCCCCCGCCGAGCACGAGTCGCTGGCGGCCGCGTTCGCACTGTCGGCGGTGGCCACCCTGGTGGCCGCGGCCGGCGCGATCGGGGCCTGGCTGTTGTACGGCCGGCGGGTCGACTGGCTGGCCGTGCGCCGCCGCTACGCCGGCGGCTGGCGGGCCCTGGCCGACCGGCTGTACGTCGACCAGGTCTACGAGTTCTTCACCGTCAACCTGGGCCGGGCTCTGGCCGCCTTCCTGGCCCGCACCGTCGACCAGCGGGGCATCGACGGCGCCGTCAACGGCGTGGCCGAGCTGGTCGGCAACGGCGCCCGCAGCGGCCGCCGCCTCCAGTCCGGCCTGGTCCGCAGCTACGCCCTCGGCGTCCTCGGCGGCGCCGTGCTGATCGTCGCCTTCCTGGTGTTCCGGCCATGACCCCCTCGTCCCTGGAGCCGCCGCCGTGCTGCTGACCGCCACCCTGTTCGCCCCCCTGGTCGGGGCGCTGCTGATCGCCCTGGTGCCCAAGAGCGACCAGGGGCTGGCCCGGCTGGTGGCGCTGGCGGCCAGCCTGGTCAGCCTGGCCCTGGCGGTGACCCTGGCCGCCCGCTTCCAGACCGGCGAGGCCGGGTTCCAGCTGGGCCAGAGCGCCGAGTGGGTGCCGGCCTTCGGGGTCAGCTACCGGGTCGGGGTCGACGGGGTCAGCCTGCCGCTGGTGCTGCTGACCACCGTGCTCACCCCGCTGGCCATCGCCGGCTCCTGGCGCATGGCCGACCGGCCGCGCACCTACCTGGCGCTGCTGCTGGTGCTGGAGACGGCCATGATCGGCGTGTTCGTGAGCCTGGACCTGTTCCTGTTCTACATCTTCTGGGAGGCGGTGCTGGTCCCGGCCTACTTCCTGATCGGCTCCTTCGGCGGGCCGCGCCGGGTGTACGCCGCGGTCAAGTTCTTCGTCTACACCCTGGCCGGCGGCCTGCTCATGCTGGTCGGCATCATCGCCCTGTTCTGGCTGCAGCAGAAGGCCACCGGGGTCCCGACCTTCGACTACGAGGCGCTGGTCAACTTCGACAAGGCGCCGGAGACCCAGCGGTGGCTGTTCGCGGCCTTCTTCGCCGCCTTCGCCATCAAGACCCCGGTGTGGCCGTTCCACACCTGGCTGCCCGACGCCTACACCGAGGCCCCGACCACCACCACCGTGCTGCTGGCCGGGGTCATGTCCAAGCTGGGCGTCTACGGGTTCCTGCGCTTCGCCCTGCCGCTGTTCCCCGACGGCGCCCAGTGGGCCCAGCCGCTGCTGCTCACCCTGGCCGTGGTCGGGATCCTGTACTGCGCCCTGGTCGCCACCGTGCAGCGCGACTTCAAGACCCTCGTCGCCTACTCGTCCGTGTCCCACCTGGGCTTCATCGTGCTCGGCGTCTTCGCCTTCAACCTCCAGGGGCTCCAGGGCGGGGTGTTCTACATGGTCGCCCACGGGCTGGTCATCGGCGGGCTGTTCTTCATCGCCGGCATGCTCGAGGAGCGGCGCGGCACCCGCCGCATCGAGGAGTTCGGCGGCCTCCAGCAGACGGTGCCGCGCATGGCCGCGGTCATGCTGGTGATCACCCTGGGCTCGGTCGCCCTGCCCGGGCTGGTCGGGTTCGTGGGCGAGTTCCTGACCCTGCTCGGGGCCTTCCTGGCCAACCGCGTCTACGCCGTGCTGGCCACCATCGGGGTCATCCTGGGCGCGGTCTACCTGCTCTGGGCCTACCAGCGGATGTGGCACGGGCCGCTGGAGCGCGAGGAGAACCGGGACCTGCCCGACCTCACCGGGCGGGAATGGGCCATCCTGGCCCCGCTGGTCGCCGCCATCATTGTCCTCGGCCTGTTCCCCCGGCCGGTGCTCGAACGGGTCGAGCCGTCGGCCCAGCGCGTCGTCGAGCAGACCCAGGCCTCGAGTCCCTGACCCCGGAGGAGCGACGTGCACCCCCTGGCCCAAGCCAACACCCAGCCCCTGCCCGTGCCGGAGGTCGACTGGCGCGCCATCGCCCCCGAGCTGGCCCTGGCCGTCGCCGGGGTGGTGCTGCTGCTGGTGGTGGCCTTCCGGCCGCGGGCCGGCCGCGGCGTCCTGGCCGGCCTGACCCTGGTCGGCCTGGCCGTGGCCGCCGCCTTGACCGTCTGGAACTGGGACCTGGAGCGGGTCGCGTTCGAGGGCGCGGTGTCGCTGGACGGCATCACCCGCTACGCCCGGGCGATCCTGCTGGCCGTCGGCGTCCTGGCCACCCTGATGGTGGCCCAGGGGGAGGCCAGGGAGGGGGAGCCGGACGACAGCCTGCCCGAGGTCTACCCGCTGCTGCTGTTCGCCCTGCTGGGGATGGTGCTGCTGGCCGCCGCCTCCGACCTGCTGGTGGTGTTCATCGCCCTGGAGATCCTGTCGCTCAGCCTGTACGTGCTGGCCGGTCAGACCCGGCGCCTGGCCGCCCAGGAGGCGGCCATGAAGTACTTCCTGCTGGGCGCGTTCTCCTCGGCGTTCCTGCTGTACGGCATCGCCCTGTCGTACGGGGCCACCGGCACCACCAACCTGCTCGGCATCGCCCGGGCCAGCGTCGACCCCACCGGCGACGGCACCCTGCTGCTGGCCGGGATCGGCCTGATGGCGGTCGGCTTCTGCTTCAAGGTGTCGGCGGTGCCGTTCCACATGTGGACCCCCGACGTCTACCAGGGCACCCCGACCCCGGTGGCCGCGTTCATGGCCGCCGCCACCAAGGTGGCCGGCTTCGCCGTCTTCCTGCGGGTGTTCTCGGGGGCGCTGGGCGGCCTGGTCGTCTCCTGGCGGCCGGCCGTGGCCGCCGTGGCCGTGGTCACCATGCTGCTGGGGGCGGGCCTGGCCGTGGTCCAGACCGACCTCAAGCGGATGCTCGCCTACTCCTCGATCAGCCATGCCGGCTACCTGCTGATCGGGGTGGCGGCGGCCGCCACCGTGCCCGCCGCGGTGTCGGCGTCCATGTTCTACCTGCTGGTCTACGCCTTCATGGTGATGGGCGCGTTCATGGTCGTGCAGTACGTGTCGCGGCTGGGGCCGCCGGACGACGACGCCGTGCGCGAGCGGTCGTCGCTGGACGACTACCGCGGGCTGGCCCGCCGCCACCCGTGGGCGGCCGGGTTGCTGGCCGTGTTCATGCTGGCCCTGACCGGGATCCCGCCGCTGTCGGGCTTCTGGGCCAAGTACTACGTGTTCCTGTCGGGCATCGAGGCCGGGCTGACCTGGCTGGTGGTGGTGGCGGTGATCAGCTCGGTCATCTCGGCCTTCTTCTACCTGCGGGTGCTGGTGGTGGCGTACCTGCAGGAGCCGGCGGGCGCCGCCGAGGCCGAGGCCGCGCCCGCCCGGGCTCCCGCCCTCGGCCTGGCCCTGGGGCTGGCCGGCGCCCTCACCGTGGTCATCGGCCTGGCCCCCGAGGCGCTGATCTCGGCGGCCCGGACGGCCGAGAGGATCCTGGGATAGGCATGCCGGCCGCCGGGTTCTCCTCCGCCACCGACGCCGACGGGCTCGCCGGGATCCAGGCGAACGTCAAGGCCGGGCTGGGCCGGGTCGAGCAGGCCCTCGGCGATGCGGTGGCCACCGCCGACCCGTTCGTCCAGGAGGCGGCCGGCTACCTGGTCGCCGCCGGCGGCAAGCGGATGCGCCCGACCCTGGTGCTGATCTCCGGCCACACCGGCGACCCGGGCGAGGCCCGGCTGGTCGGGGCGGCCGTGGCCATCGAGCTGACCCACCTGTCCAGCCTCTACCACGACGACGTGATGGACGAGGCCGAGCTGCGCCGGGGGGCGAGGTCGGCCAACGCCCGCTACGACAACAAGGTGGCCGTGCTCACCGGCGACTACCTGTTCGCCCGGGCGTCGGAGGTCACGGCCAACCTCGGCACCGAGGCGACCCGGGTCCTGGCCCAGGCGATCGCCCGCCTCACCCAGGGTCAGATCCGCGAGGTGCGCGGCCCCGGCCCCGACGACGACCCGGTCGAGCACTACCTGGCCGTGCTGGCCGACAAGACCGGCGCCCTGATCGCGGCCGCCTGCCGCCTCGGCGGCTACCTGGCCGGAGCCGACGCGTCGGTGGTGGCCGCGCTGACCGAGTTCGGCGAGCGGGTCGGGCGGGCCTTCCAGCTCGGCGACGACCTGCTCGACATCACCAGCGAGGCCGAGGTCGCCGGCAAGGCCCCCGGCGGCGACCTGCGGGCCGGGGTCCGCACCCTCCCCGTCCTCTACCTGCTCCGCCAGGGCGGCCCCGACGCGGCCCGCCTGACCGCCGTCCTCGACGGCGACCACGACGACAACGGCGCCATCCGCGACGCCCTCGACCTCCTGCGCCGCTCACCCGCCCTCGCCGAGGCCCGCCGCACCGCCCAGGCCGAGGTCGACGCCGCCCGCGCCGCCCTCGAGGGGATTCCGCCGGGACCGGTCCGGGTCGCCCTGTCGCAGGTCGCCGACCAGGTCCTGGATCGCCAGGTCTGACCCCGGTAGGATCGTCCAGCTCGTGGGGCTTGGTCGATTAGAGAAGGACAAGAACCCTGCTCAGGACGCCGGTGCGGCTGCTCCAGTTCCCCGGCGTGGCGGTCGCGGTGGGGGCCGCGGCGCTGGTGCTGGCGCTGACGGCGACCTCGGGCCGGCTGTTCCTGGCGGCCGCCGGCGACGCGGCCGTCGCCCAGGAGCTGGAGCGGGTCGGCGGCGTCCCCGCCCTGGCCCTGGTCGCCTTCGGGGGCGACCCGGCCGCCGTGGCGGCGGTCCAGGCCGAGGCCGAGTCGGTCGCCCGCTTCGACGCCCCCGGCTCGGGCCGCCGGTCCGCACCCGACTCGGCCCGGCGCTGGACGTGGTCGCCGGCGCCCGCGCGACCCGGATGCAGTTCGCCGCCCGGGACGGCTTCGAGGCCCACATCGAGGTCCTTGACCGGGTGGCCGGCGACGGCGCATGGCTGACCGACGAGGCCGCCCGGTCGCTCGGCGCCCGCGCCGGTCAGACCGTCCGCCTCGGCGGGCCGGCCGGCGTCGAGGTCGAGGTCGCCGGGGTCTACCGCGACCTGGCCGCCGGCGACCGGCCCCTCGACCCGTTCTGGTCGCCGCTGGCCAGCAGCATCTACGACCTGAGCGTGGCCAGGAACCGGCCGCCTCCGCTGCTGCTGGTCGACCCGGACCGGTTCGACGACCTGGCCGCCCGGCTGGGGGAGCCGGCCCGCCAGGAGTGGGACCTCTACCCGGAGCCGGGCCGGCTCACGCTGCCGCGGGCCGACCGGCTGGCCGCCCAGGTCCGGTTGGTCGAGTCGGCCGCCGGCGACCCGCTGCAGACCCTGGGACAGCACCGGGTCACCACCAGCTCGCCGCTCGCCGCCGCCGTGGGCCGCGCCCACGCCACCGTGGCCGCCCTGACCGGTCCGGTGGAGAGCATCTCGCTCACCGGACGGCTCCTGGCCATGGTCCTGGTGGCCGCGGCGGCCGCCTTCGCGGTCCGCCGTCGGCGCGCCGAGGTGCTGCTGCTGACCGCCCAGGGCGTCGGCGGCCTGCCGATCGGCGCCCGGTCGATGGTCGAGGCCGCCCTGCCGCTGGCCGCCGGCGGCGCCCTCGGGTACCTGGCCGCGCTCGGGCTGGCCGGAGCGCTCAACCCCGTTCCCGGCCTCCAGCCCGACGCGGCGGCGGCCGCGCGGCTCGAGGTGGCGGCGGCCCTGCTGGCCGGCCTGATCCTGTTCGGCCTGGTCACCTGGGTGGCGGTGCGGTCCGAGGAGCGGGAGCGCAGCGGCCGTCTCGGCCAGGCCCTGGCCGGGCCGTGGTGGGAGCTGCTGGTGCTGGCGCTGGCGGCGGCGGCCCTGTACGAGCTGCAGACCCGCGGGGCCGGCCCGGTCCAGGTCGAGGGCCAGCCGGCGCGGGTGGACCGGCTGCTGGTGCTGTTCCCCCTGCTGCTGATCGCCGGCCTGGCCGGGCTGGCCACCCGCGGCGCCGCCCGCCTGCTGACCCGGCGCGGGCGCCCGGGCCTGACCACCGCCGCGGCCGCCCGCCCGGCCCCGCTGCTGGCCCTGCGCCGACTGGTGGCGGCCCCGCGGATGGTCCTGCTGCTGGTCACCGGGTCGGCCGTGGCCCTCGGGCTGCTGACCTACTCGGGCATCGTGGTCGCCTCCACCCGTTCGGCGGCCGCCGGCAAGGCTCGGGTCCTGGTCGGCAGCGACACCAGCCTGCTCCTGGGCGACCAGGCCCCGCCGGGCGCCACTGCCGGCCTGCTGGCCACCGTCGTCCGGCGGGTCGAGCAGGTCACCGTCGCCCTGGACGACCGGCCGGCCGGCATGGTCGCGGTCGACCCGGCGACCTTCGCCCGCGGCGCCGTCTGGGACGACGGGTTCGCCGACGCCCCCTGCACGAGCTGCTGCGGCGCCTGGAGACGGCGCCGCCGGACCGGCTGGGCGCGGTTCTGGCCGGGCCGGGCCGAGCCGACACCCGCTCGGTGGACGTGGGCCCGCCCGCCTGCCCCTGACGGTGGTGGCCACGGCGCGGGCCTTCCCCGGGATGACCTCGGCCGACCGGCCCCTGCTGGTGGTCTCGGCGGCCCGGCTGGACGCCATCGCCGAGCGGGAGGGCTTCACGCTCGGGTCGCGGACCGAGATCTGGGCCAGGGACGATCCGGGGCCGGCGGTGGCCGCCCTGCGCCGGGCCGGGGTGGCGCCCGAGACGGTCACCACCGCCGCCGACGTGATGCGGACCCCGGCGTTCCTGGCCGTGTCCTGGACCTTCCGGCTGCTGGAGGCGCTGGGCGGGCTGGCCGGGGTGGTCGCCCTGGCCGGCCTGGTCCTGTACGCCCAGGCGCGCCAGCGCGGCCGGGTGGTGGCCTACGCCCTGACCAGGCGGATGGGCCTGAGCCGGGCCGCCCACCGCCGCTCGGTCCTGTGCGAGCTGGCCGGCATGCTGCTGTTCGCGCTGGCGCTCGGCGCCGGCCTGGCGGTGGTGGCCGCCGGGGTCGTCTACCGGAGCCTCGACCCGATGCCCCAGCTCCCGCCCGCCCCCGGGCTGGCCCTTCCCGGCGCCCTGCTCGGGGCCACCCTGCTGGGCGTCCTGCTGGCCGCCGCGGCCGGGGCCTTCCTGGTGCAGCGGGCCGCCGACCGGGCCAAGGTCGCCGAGGTGATGCGCCTTGCCGGTTGAGCCAGCGGCCAGCTGCAGCGGGCTGGTCAAGATCTACCCGACGGCCACCGGGGAGGTCCATGCCCTCAAGGGGATCGACGCCGCCTTCCCGGGCGCGGCGGTGAGCGCGGTGGTCGGCCCCTCCGGCTCCGGCAAGTCCTCGCTGCTGCGGATCCTGGCCGGCCTGGACCGGCCGAGCGCCGGGCAGGTCCGGATCGGCGACGTCGGCCTGTCGGGGCTGTCGCTGACCCGGCTGCGCCGGCTCCGCCGGCGGCTGCTCGGCTACGTGTTCCAGCGGCCGGCCGACAACCTCATCCCGTACCTCACCGTGGCCGAGCACCTGGGGCTGGCCGCCCGCCTGCGCGGCGTGGACGACGCCGGCGGCGCCGAGCTGCTGGAGCTGCTCGGGCTGGCCGGCCGCCGCCGGCATCTGCCGCGCCAGCTGTCGGGCGGCGAGCAGCAACGGCTGGCCTTCGCCAGGGCCGTGGTCGGGGACCCGCCGCTGGTCGTGGCCGACGAGCCCACCGCCGAGCTGGACCGGGCCTCGGGCGCCGCCCTGCTCGAGGCGGTCGCCGCCCTCGCCGACCGCGGCACCGGGCTGGTGCTGGCCACCCACGACCCTGCGGTGGTCCGCCTGGCCGAGCGGACCCTGTTCCTGCGGCACGGGGCGATGGAGGCCGAGGCGACCCGGGACGAGGCCCTGTCGGTGATCGACGAGGCGGGGCGGGTCCAGCTGCCACCGGAGTCGCTCCAGCTGTTCCCGGGCCGGCGGGCCAGGATCGGCGTGGAGCAGGGCCGGGTCTGGATCGGCCCGCCGTGAGCACGGAGGGGTTCGGGGAACCCAAGGGGGGTGCCCCGATCAATCAGGTGGTCGTGGAGGCGGTCGGGCTGCGCAAGTCGTACCGGCGCGGCCCCGAGGAGGTGCGGGCGTTGCGCCGGGCCGACCTGACCCTGCGCCGGGGCGAGCTGGTGGCGCTGGTCGGCCCCTCCGGCTCGGGCAAGACCACCCTGCTGAACCTGCTCTGCGGCTGGGAGCAGCCCGACGGCGGCCGGCTCTCCTGGCCGTCCGGGTCGGGGCGGGTCGATCCACCCTGGGACGAGGTGGCCGTGGTCCCCCAGGACCTCGGCCTGGTCGAGGAGCTCACCGTGGCCGAGAACGTCGAGCTGCCCCTGTGGCTGGCCGGGCGGCTCGAGCGAGGCCTGCCCGAGGCGGCGGGCCTGCTGGACCGCCTCGGCCTGACCCGCAACGGCGGCCGCCTCCCGGCCGAGGTGTCGCTCGGCGAGCGCCAGCGGGTCGCCCTGGCCAGGGCCATGGTGGTCCGGCCCCGGCTGCTGCTGGCCGACGAGCCGACCGGCCACCAGGACGCCGACTGGGCCACGGCGGTGTTCGACGCCGTCCGCGACCTGGCCCACCGGGGGAGCTGCTGCCTGGTCGCCACCCACAGCGAGGAGTTCCTGGCCCTGGCCGACCGAGTCCTCACCATCACCGACGGCGAGCTCCCCGTCCAACCGGGGTAAACCCCAGGGACGTCTCGCGGCACGTACAAGCTGTGACAAGCGAGCAGGGGGCGGGCATGAGACTGCCGGAGGCCCAGGCCGGCGTCGCCTCGGCGGCCGCGGGCGCCGAGGGGTTCGAGGCCTTCTACGTCCGCGAGTACCACGCGGTCGTGCGGCTGGCCTACGCCCTCTCCGGAAGCCGGCTGGTCGCCGAGGACATCGCCCAGGACGCGTTCCTGCGCGCCTTCCGCGACTGGCACCGGATCCGGCATCCCTCGGCCTGGGGTGCGCAAGGTGGCGGTCCGGCGGGCCGGCCGGACCGTGCAGCGCCGGCTGCTGGAGGCCAGAGCGGTGGCCCGGCTGGTGGCCGGCCGGGGCCCGCTCGTGACCGAGCTGCCCGAACCGGACGCCGAGGTGTGGCGGGCGGTCCGGGCCCTGCCGAGGCGGCAGGCGCAGGTGATCGCCCTGCGGTGCGTGACCGACGCCTCGGTGGCCGAGATCGCCCGCACCCTCGACCTGGCCGAGGGGACGGTCAAGGCCCAGCTCCACCGGGGCCGCCAGGCCTTGGCGACCCGCCTTGCCAGCGTTGGGGAGGACGACGGACATGACCGATGAGCGCCTGCGCAGGGCCGCCGTGGCCCTGGAGCGCAGCGTCGGCGAGCTGGACGCGCAGCGGCGACTGGCGGAGCTCGGGCGCCGCCACCGGCGCCGCCAGCTGACCCACCTGGCCACCGCCGTGGTGGCGTTCGCGGCCGTGCTCGGCGGGCTGGTCGCCGCCGTCCAGTGGAGGAGCGGGCCCGAGCCGGCCAGGCCCGCCGCGGCGCCTCCCGCCCGGGTGGTGGCCAGCCTGCCGGTGCCAGGCACGCCGGTGGCGGCGGCGGTGGGAGCCGGCGGCGTCTGGGTGGCCGCCGTGGACGCCAACCGGGTGGTCCGCCTCGACCCGGCGACCGGTCAGGTGCTGGCCCGCGTGCCGGTGCCGATCGGCCCGGAGCGGCTGGCGGTGACGCCCGACGCCGTCTGGGTCCTGAGCCCGCCCGACAACACCGTCACCCGGATCGATCCCGCCACCAACCGGCGGGTCGCCACCGTCCCGGTCGGCCGCCAGGCGACCGGCATGGCCCTGGCCGCCGGGTCGGTCTGGGTCTCCAGCAACCTCGACGACACCGTGACCAGGATCGACGCGGCGACCAACCGGGTGCTGGCGACCATCCCGGTGGGAAGGGAGCCGGGCGCCATGGCCGTCGCCGGGGGAGCGGTCTGGGTCTCGCTTCCCCAGCGGGGCGGGCTGGGCCGCATCGACCCGGCCGGCAACCGGCTGACCCTGGTCCCGGTGCGGCAGTGCTGTGTCGGCGAGCTCGTCGGCGGTGAGCGGGCGCTGTGGGCCGCCAACGCCTGGGACGGCACCCTGATCCGGCTCGATCCCACCTCCGGCAGGGAGCTGGCCAGGATCGCCCTGCCCCGCGCGGCGCCGCAGTACCCCTGTTGGGTCGTGGCCGGCGGCGGCGCCGTCTGGGTCAGCAGCGCCACCACCGAGCTGGGCGCGGCCAGGCAGCTCTGGCGGGTCGACCCGGAGACCGGTCGGGTCAGCGGGAGCATGTCCCTCGGCCCCGCCTCATCCCGCCGGATCCCGGACGCCCCCGCCCTCGACGGCACGACCCTCTGGGTGGCCAGCGGGGACAGCGGCGCGGTGCTCCGGCTCGAGCCGCGGCCCTGACCGCCCGGCTTCAGCGGGCGGCCGCCCCCGCCCCGCGGACCGTGCCCTCGGACAGCCGCTGGGCCAGCCAGATGGGGACGACCGAGATCACCACCAGCAGGACCGCGACCACGTTGACCACCGGGGCCTGGTTGGGGCGGGTGAGGTTGGTGAAGATCCAGATGGGGAGCGTCTGGTCGCCGGCGCCGGCGGTGAAGGTGGTGACGATGATCTCGTCGAAGGAGAGGGCGAAGGCGAGCAGGGCGCCGGCGAGGAGGGCGGAGCGCAGGGTGGGGAAGGTGACCAGGCGGAAGGTCTGGAGGCCGTCGGCGCCGAGGTCCATGGAGGCCTCCTCCATCGAGCGGGACATCCGGCGGAGGCGGGCCAGGGTGTTGTTGAAGACGACCACGATGCAGAAGGTGGCGTGGCCGACGACGATCGTCCACAGCGACAGGGGGACGCCGAGGAAGCGGAAGGCGGACTGGAGGGCGATGCCGGTGACGATGCCGGGGAGGGCGATCGGCAGGACCACCAGGAGCGACAGGGTCTCGCGGCCGAAGAAGCGGTGGCGCTGGACGGCGAACGACAGCAGGGTGCCCAGGATCAGGGCGGCCACGGTGGCCCCGGCGGCCGCCTTGACCGAGGTCCAGAGGGCGGCCCGGGCGCCCGGGTTGTCCCAGGCGCGGCCCCACCAGTCGACGGTGAAGCCGTCGGGGGGCCAGGCCGCCACCCGGGCCGGGTTGAAGGAGTTGATCACCACCACCAGCAGGGGGATGTAGACGAAGGCCAGGACGACCACGGTGACCGCCCGGAGCGCGACCCGGGCCGGGCGGGAGAGGTGCATCAGAGGCTCTCCAGGGCCCCGGCCCGCCGGGCCGCCAGCAGGTAGACGAGCATGATGACCACCGGGACGCAGGCCAGGGCGGCCGCGAACGGCAGGTTGTTGGCGGCGCCGACGTTGGCGTAGATGACGTTGCCGATCATCTGGGTCTTGCCGCCGACGATGTTGACGGCCACGAAGTCGCCGAGAGTCAGCGAGAAGGTGAAGATCGAGCCGGCCACCACCGCCGGCATGGTGAGGGGCAGGATCACCGAGCGGAAGGTCCGCCAGGCGTGGGCGCCCAGATCGGATGAGGCCTCGAGCAGCGAGTCGGGCAGCCGGTCGAGGCCGGCGAAGATGGGCAGGATCATGTACGGCAGCCACAGGTAGGACAGCACCAGCCAGACCGCGGTGAGCCCGAACCCGGGGCCGTGCAGGCCGATCGGGGCCAGGGCCCAGTCCAGCACCCCGCCGGCGCCGACCATCACCCGCCAGGCGTACGCCTTGACCAGGTAGCTGGCCCACAGGGGGGTGAGCACGGCCGCCAGCAGCAGCGGCCGCCACCGCCCCCGGGCCACCTTGGCCATGAAGAAGGCCACGGGGAAGGCCAGCACCACGTCGACCAGGGTGACCCCGGCGGCCAGGGCGACGGTCCGCAGGGTGATGGCCCGGTACACCTCGCCCCGCAGCAGGGCGGTGAAGTTGTCGCTGGTCGGCTGGCGGACGATCGCTCCGGTGAAGCTGTCGGTGCTCCACAGGGCGGAGGCGAACAGCACCGCCAGCGACCCCAGGTAGGCAACCACCAGCCAGCCGACCGGCGCCGAGAGCAGCAGGGCGAGCTTCAGCCGTGGCCGGCGCCACAGCGCCCGGGACAGCGGCCGAAGCGCGCCCTGCGCGCTCACCAGGTCAGCCCTTGATCTCGGTCCACGCCGTGGTCCACTCCCCGTAGTCCTTGCAGACCGCGCCGCGGTCGTCGCCGCAGTCCTTGATCGGGGTGCTCCAGTAGGCGACCTGCTCGAAGTAGCTCTCGTCCTCGGCGTGGAAGATGGCGCAGTGGTCCTTGGCCGCCGTCTCCTGGCAGGACAGCTTGTTGGCCGGGGCCTCGCCGAACCACTCGGCCACCTGGGCGTTGGCCTTGGGCGAGACGATGTGGTCCATCCACAGGTAGGCGCAGTTGGGGTTGGCCGCCTTGGAGGAGACCATCCAGGTGTCGGACCAGCCGGTGCTGCCCTCCTTGGGCAGGGTCACCTCGACCGGGGCCTTGTCGGCCTGAGCCAGGTTGGCGATGACCTGCCAGGTCGTCCCGACCACGCTGGAGCCACTCTTGAAGGCCTGGATCTCCTTGGTGTAGTCGCTCCAGTACTCCCCGACCACACTCGCCTGCTGCTTGAGCAGGTCCACCGAGGCCTGGAACTGCTTGTCGTCCAGCTCGTAGGGGTTGGTGATGCCGAGCTCGGGCTTGGTCGCCTTGAGGTAGAGGGCAGCGTCGGCGATGTAGATGGGGGAGTCGTAGGCGGTGACCTTGCCCTTGTAGGGCGAGTTGGGATCGAACACCACGCTCCAGGAGTCGGGCGCCGGCTTGACGACGTCGGTCCGCCACATGAGCAGGTTGGCCCCGCGGCCGTGGGGGATGCCGTAGGCCTGGCCGTTGACCGAGTTCCAGGGCTGCATCTTCAGCGCCTCGAACACGTCGGCGTAGTTCTTGACCAGGTTGGTGTTGACCGGGGCGACGTCGCCGGCGGCGATCAGCCGCAGGGAGGCGTCGCCCGAGGCCGAGACGGCGTCGTACTGGCCGGACTTCATCAGCTGGACCATCTCGTCCGAGGTGGCGGCCACCTTCACGTTGACCTGGCAGCCGGTGGCCTGCTCGAACGGCGTGACCCAGTCGACCTTGGGGTCGGTCGAGCCGTCCTCGACGTAGCCGGCCCAGGCGACCAGGTTGACCTTGCCCTCGCCCTGGCCCAGGGACTGCAGCATCGGCACCTCGGGCGGGGTGAAGCCCTGGGGAGCGGCGGGCGACGAGCTGGGCTCGTCGGAGCCGCAGCCGGCCACCACCACCAGGGCCACGGCCAGCGCCAGCGAACACAGGCGCGCTCGGTGTCTCGGTCGCATGGTCACCCTCCTGCGGAAGCCGGCACCGGGGCCGGGGACAGACGGAAGTTGTGCTCGGGGCGCCAGATCAGCCTGACCCGGCTGCCGGCCAGCGCGGCCACGTCGGCCGAGGTGATGGACAGGTTCTGCTGCAGCACGACCAGCTCGCCGCCGGCGTCCAGGCCGACGGTCAGGCGGGTCACCGGCCCGGCGTAGGCGACGTCGCGGACCGTCCCGGCGGCCTGGCAGTGGCCCTCCGGGACCTCGGCGTCGGGCGCCAGCATGTGGATCTTCTCCGGCCGCACGGTGAAGGTGCCGGGCTCGCCCACCAGCTCGGCCGCGGCCTGGCCGGCGAGCACGTTGGAGGTGCCGATGAACCCGGCCACGAACGGAGTGGCCGGCCGCTCGTAGACCTCGGCCGGAGCGCCCACCTGCTCGATGCGGCCGTCGCGGAGCACGGCCACCCGGTCGCTCATGGTCAGGGCCTCCTCCTGGTCGTGAGTCACGACCACGAAGGTGATGCCGACCTCGGCCTGGATGGCCTTCAGCTCGACCTGCATCGCCTGGCGGAGCTGGCGGTCCAGGGCCCCCAGGGGCTCGTCCAGCAGCAGCACCCGCGGACGGTTGACCAGGGCCCGGGCCAGGGCGACCCGCTGGCGCTGCCCGCCCGACAGCTCCGAGGGGCGGCGGTCCCCGAACCGCTCCAGGCGGACCTGGGCCAGCGCGGCCTCGACCCGCTGCTGGCGCTCGGCCTTGGGCACCTTGCGGACCCGCAGGCCGTAGGCGACGTTCCCGGCCACGGACATGTGCGGGAACAGGGCGTAGTCCTGGAAGACGGTGTTGGCGTCGCGCTCGTACGGCGGGCGGTCGGTGACGTCGACCCCGCCCAGGTGGACGGTGCCGGCGGTGGGCAGCTCGAAGCCGGCGACCATGCGCAGGGTGGTGGTCTTGCCCGAGCCGGAGGGGCCCAGCAGGGTGAGCAGCTCGCCCTCGCGGATGTCCAGGTCGATGCTGTCGACGGCCGTGACCTGCCCGTAGCGCTTGGTCAGCCCGCGCAGCCGGACGGCGAACTCCTTGCTCGGGTCGCTCATTGCTGAACCGTACGCGGTGGGAGGGCCGGAAGCATCTTCACAATCTGGCGAAGCCGGGATGACTGCCTTGCCGGTTCGTACAAGCTGGGCCGCGGGGAGGTCGAAGCTGACCTACTGTGGTCGGCGCGGGCGGACTCCCGTCTGAGCTTGGCCGGTTCCCGGCCCACTGGACTAGAATCTGCGTCACCTATGACCGCGTATTTCCAGGCCTACGGCACGTTCGCCGCCCTTCTGGTGCTCTCGATCGCCTTCGTGGCGGTCGCGTTCGGCGCCAACCGGGTGCTTCGTCCCAACCGGCCCACCGCCGGCAAGCTGACCACCTATGAGAGCGGCATGGACCCGGTGGGCACCATGTGGTCCCAGACCCAGATCCGCTACTACGTGTTCGCGTTCCTGTTCGTCATCTTCGACGTGGAGAGCGTGTTCCTGTTCCCCTGGGCGCTGGTCTTCGACCACATCGGCGTGGCCGCGTTCTGGGAGATGGTCGTCTTCGTCGGGGTGCTGGCCCTCGGCCTCCTGTACGCCTTCAAGAAGGGGGTCCTCCGGTGGGCCTAGTCGACTCGGTCGAGCTGCCGCAACCCATCAAGTTCGTCTTCAACTGGGGCCGCAAGTACTCCCTGTGGGTGTTCAACTTCGGCCTGGCCTGCTGCGCCATCGAGTTCATCGCCACCTCGATGGCCCGCCACGACTTCATCCGCCTGGGGGTGATCCCGTTCGCCCACGGGCCGCGCCAGGCCGACCTGCTGGTCGTGTCGGGCACCCTCACCGACAAGATGGCCCCGGCCCTGCAGCGGCTCTACCAGGAGATGCCGGAGCCCAAGTACGTGATCTCGTTCGGCTCCTGCTCCAACTGCGGCGGCCCCTACTGGGACTCCTACTCGGTCACCAAGGGCGTCGACCAGATCATCCCGGTCGACGTCTACGTGCCCGGCTGCCCGCCCCGGCCGGAGGCGCTGCTCAACGGGATCATGAAGCTGCAGGAGCGGATCGGCTCGGAGTCGCTGCGCCAGCGCTACACCAACGGGGCCGAGCGGCCGGAACCCATTGTGGTGGGGGCTGACGCCTAGTGGACGCCGAGGCCCTGCGCGACCACCTGGTCGCGGAGCTGGGGGATGCCGTGGAGTCCGAGGTCTCCTACGGCACCCTGACCGCGACCGTCGCCCCTGACGACTGGCGGCGGGTGGCCGAGCTGGCCCGGGGCGGGCCCGACCTGGCCTGCAACTTCTTCGACTTCCTGTGCGGGGTCGACGAGGAGGCCACCGGGATCGCGGTGGTGCTGCACGTCTACTCGACCAGCCACCGCCACCACCTCCAGCTCCGGACGGTGGTCCCCCGCGACGGCGGTCACCTGCCGACCGTCAGCGACCTGTGGGCCGGCGCCAACTGGCACGAGCGGGAGACGGCCGAGCTGTTCGGCATCGGCTTCGACGGCCACCCCAACCTGGCCAAGCTGCTGCTGCCCGAGGAGTTCGAGGGCCACCCCCTGCGCAAGGAGTTCGCCCTGCTGACCAGGGAGGCCAAGCCCTGGCCGGGGGCCAAGGAACCGGGAGAGTAGCGTGGCCACCGACCTGCAACCCGGCGGGGCGGCCTTCCAGGCCGCCGACGGCACCGGCGTCGGCATCATCGTGCGTGACAAGGCCGACCGGGAGCTGCGCACCCAGGACATGACCCTGAACGTCGGCCCCCAGCACCCGGCCACCCACGGGGTGCTGCGGGTGCTGGTGACCCTCGACGGTGAGTTGATCGAGGACGCCCAGCCGGTGATCGGCTACATGCACCGCTCGTTCGAGAAGCTGGCCGAGTACCGCGACTTCCGCCAGATCATCGCCCTGGTCAACCGGCACGACTGGGTCTCGTCGATCTGCAACGAGCTGGGCGTGGCCATGGTGGTCGAGCGGCAGATGGAGCTGGAGGTGCCCGAGCGGGCCACCTGGATCCGGATGCTGATGGCCGAGTGGACCCGGGTCCTCAACCACCTGATGTTCGTCGGCTCCTACCCGCTGGAGCTGGGCGCGATCACGCCGATGTTCTACGCCTTC
>Ga0307415_100000488_pt1 | contig 17148 bp, 13 predicted proteins | sample DK1Cmetagenome_FD_204524 | JGI IMG/M metagenome (GOLD analysis project Ga0307415, IMG submission 204524) | Maize rhizosphere microbial communities from greenhouse at UC Davis, California, United States - DK15-C-2 | ecosystem: Host-associated > Plants > Roots > Rhizosphere > Soil | place: USA...
CGGCGTGCTCGGGGTGCGCGAGGGGCGGGACGACGAGCGGCACCATCCCCGCGTCCTCGACCGCCCGCACGTAGGCGGCGTTGAGCCAGACGCGGGGGGCCTCGTCTCGCTCCTTCTCGGTCGCCGTGACGGCGACGACTGGCGGGCGTCCGGGCATCGGAGGGGGTGAGGGTGCGGCGCGTCGCCGACGTCGCGCGAGACGTTGGCGCGCGTCGCCGCGCGCCAGTATCCTACACGGGGCGGCGGCGCCGCGCACGACCCCTCCCGCCGCCCGCTTCCTCCCCCCGTCTCGCAGACCGCCACCCGACCGGCCGATGTTCGACAAGCTCCGCGAGTCGATCGAGAACCTCGTCAACGGCGCCGGCTCCCCCGAGGAGCGCCGCGCCGCTGTCGGACGGATGAAGGAGACGCTCGTCCAGGCACGCCTCGGCATCGAGGACCTGCGCGGCGGCGTGGCGCAGACGCGGGCGCGGCTCGCCGCCGAGCGCGAGGCGCTAACGACGGTGCGACGGCGACGTGTGCTCGCCGAGGGGATCGGCGACCGCGAGACGGTGGCGGTCGCGGAGCGCTACGAGCGGCACCACGCCGAGCGCCTGCAGGCGCTCGAGCACAAGCTCGCGGCGCAGGAGGAGGAGGTCGCCGTCGCCGAGCGCGAGGTCGCCGAGATGACGGCCGAGCTGCGCGCCGCGGTGCACGCGCGCGCCGCCGGGGGCGCGGCGACGGGTCGCCCGGCGGCGGCCGCCGCGGCCGAGGCCGAGGTGGCCGAGGCACTTGGCGAGGACGCGGCGGTCCGCGACGAGCTGGACGCGCTCGCCCGTGGCCGCAGACGCGCCGAGCGCGACGCCGCGGCCGAGGAGCGCCTCGCCGCGCTCAAGCGCCGGATGGGGAAGTAGCGCTTGTCGCACCAACGCGACCGGCGCTCGCGTCTCGCGCTTCTCCTGCTCGTCGCCGCCGCCACCGCTCTCGCCGCTCCGCTCGCGGCGCAGGACAGCACGCGCGCGGCGCCTCGCCGCGATTCGGCCGTGGCGCCGGGCGTCACTCCGCAGGACAGCGCGATGCTCGTCCGCCACAACACGTCGTGCAATGGGCAGACGGTGACCGAGGTGGACGTGGACCCGCGGCGGCCGAGCTTCGGTGGGGCGAGCGCGCGGTGGCGCCGCCTCGCGCGCTCGCTCGGGCTGCACCACCGCACGACGCGCGACGAGGTCGTCCGCCGCTTCGTGCTCCTCGAGCCCGGGCAGCCGTGCTCGGAGCTGCGGCGCGCCGAGTCCGAGCGCATCCTGCGCGCGCAGCCGTTCCTCTCCAGCGCGCGGGTGCGCGCCCTCCCCGACGGCCGCGGCGGGACGCGGATCGAAGTCGTGACGACGGACGAGGTCCCGGCGATCCTCGGCGGGGCGATCAACCGCGGACGGATCTCGGCCCTCCGGCTCGGGAACACGAACCTCTACGGGACCGCGCTCTCGGTCGAGGCGAGCTGGCGGCAGGGCTTCTTCTACCGCGACGGCTGGGGGGCCCGCGTCACCGACTTCCAGTTCCTCGGCCGCCCCTACGTCCTGAACGTGGACGCCCGGCGGCAGCCGCTGGGTGGGGAGGTGCTGGCGCAGCTCAGCCACCCCTACCTCACTGACCTGCAGCGCATCGCCTGGCGCGTGAGCTACGGCAACGGGATCGGCTACGCGGGCTTCATCCGCCCCGACACGATCCCCGGCTCGGCCGGCGACCCGTCGCTCCGTTCGGGGCGCGAGTTCCTCGACGTCGGCGGCGTCTTCCGCGTCGGGCGCCCGGGCCGGCTGAGCCTCTTCGGGCTCTCGCTGTCGCGCGAGCGCGAGGTCACCGACCGCGACCCGGTGATCCGCAGCGACAGCGGCCTCCTCGCCGACACGGCGGCGGCGCTCACCGGGCGCTACGAGAGCTTCCGCGCGGCGCGCCTCAATGCACTGTGGGGCGTGCGCAACCTGCGCTTCATGACCGTCAGCGGCTTCGACGCGCTGCGCGCCCAGCAGGACGTGCGCACCGGCTTCGAGCTCGGGACGGTGCTCGGGCGCAGCATCCCGGCGCTCGGCACGACGGAGGACGACATCTTCGTCGCCGGGGACCTCTACGTCGGCGCCGGCACGCCGCGCTCGTTCGTCGGCCTGCACGCGCTCGCCGAGGGGCGCGAGGACGTGAACACGACGCGGTGGGACGGGATCCTCGCCAGCGGGCGCCTCGCCTGGTACCACGTGATCACGCCGCACCACACGCTGATCACGAGCGGGCAGTTCGGCGGCGGGTGGCGGCAGCGCGTCCCGTTCCAGCTCCGGCTTGGCGACCCGCAGGGAGGGGTGCGCGGCTACGCCGGCTCGCGCGTCGCCGGCGGGCAGCGCGCGGTGGCGACGATCGAGGACCGCTGGTACCTGGGTCGCTTCCGCAACGTCGCCGACCTCGGGCTGGCGCCGTTCGTCGAGGGCGGGCGGATGTGGGCGCGCGACGTCCCGTTCGGACAGTCGGTCGGGAACCGCTACGGCGCGGGGATCGGCCTGCTCACGACGTTCGGCGCGCGCTCGAAGCGCGTCTACCGCGTGGACTTCGCGGTGCCGCTCGTAAAGGATCCCTACGGCCGCCGCGTGGACGTCCGCTTCTCGACCCGCGACGACACGCGTGACTTCCTCCGCGAGTCCAACGACGTGACCCGCGGCCGGGAGCGGACGGTGCCACGGAGCGTCTTTACGTGGCCGTAGGGCGGCGGGGCCGGGAGGCCGCTCGGACCGGGGCGGTCGCTGGTCACTAGTTACTAGTTACTACTTACTGGTAAGTGCGAACCCCCCGGACGCTCCTCGTGGCGTCCCGGGGGGTTCTCGTTCCTACCAGTAACTAGTCACCAGTAACCAGCAACCGCCCGGTAGTTAGTGGCTGGTCTGGCGCCCCCCCTGCTGATCCACGCCGGCCATCATCCGCCGGATCGGGAACGAGAGCAGGACGAGGACGACTGCGGCGATGGTCAGCGAGATCGTGGTGCGCGTGAAGAGCTGCGGCATGAGCTCGAGCTTTTCCGGATCGACGTGGCCGCCGACGAGGCCGCCGATCAGGCTGCCGAGGCCGGACGCCGTGAACCAGATGCCCATCATCTGGCCGACGTACTTGCGCGGCGAGAGCTTCGTCATCGACGACAGGCCGACCGGCGAGAGGCACAGCTCACCGACCGTCTGGAAGAAGTAGCTGCCGACGAGCCACCAGGCCGAGACGAGGAGCGCGCCACCGCTCGCCACCACGCGGTTGGCCGCGAAGATCATCAGGAAGAAGCCGATCGCCGCGAAGCCCAGGCCGAAGGCGAACTTGCCGGGGCTCGACAGGTCGCGCCCGCGGCGGCCGAGGGCGAGCCAGATGCCGGCGAAGACCGGCGCCAGCGTGATCACGAAGAACGAGTTGATCGACTGGAACCAGGTCGCCGGGACCTCGAAGCCGCCGAGGTCGCGGTCGGTGAAGTCGCGCGCGAACAGGTTCAGCGACGTCGGCGCCTGCTCGAACGCGCCCCAGAACACGACCGCGAACAGGAAGAGGACGAAGATGACGCCGATGCGCTTCTTCTCGTCCTTCGTCAGGCCGCCGGCGGCGAAGACGTAGAGGAAGAACAGCGCGACCATCGCGAGCGTGAGGTTCACCATGTACCCGCCGACGACCTGCGCGTTGATGGTGATGGTGCCGGCGGCGGCGAGGGCGAAGACGAGGGCGATGGCGGCGAGGCCGAAGCCGAGGGCGAGCTTCACGGTACGCGCCTGGCGGGCCTGGACCGCCGCGTCGGCGTGTCGCGCCGGCTCCATGCCGATGCCGCGAAGCGTCTTGCCGCGCATCATCGCGAAGAAGACGAGGCCGAAGAACATGCCGACGCCGGCCGCCCCGAAGCCCCAGTGCCAGCCGACCTTCTCGCCGAGGGCGCCCGTGATGAGCTGACCGGCGAAGGCGCCGATGTTGATCCCCATGTAGAAGATCGAGAAGCCGGCGTCGCGCCGCGCCCCGCCTTCCGGGTACAGGTCGCCCACGATCGCCGAGATGTTGGGCTTCAGCAGTCCCGTGCCGAGGACGATGAGGACGAGCCCGAGGAAGAACGGGATCTTGCCCTCGCCAGGACTCGCCAGACCCGAGAGGCCGATGGAGAGGTGGCCGGCGGTGATCAGGCAGGCGCCGGTGAAAATCGCGCGCTGCAGGCCGAGGAGCCGGTCGGCCACCCACCCGCCGGGCAGTGACGCGATGTAGACGCTGAAGCCGTAGATCCCGACGATCGCCGATGCCTGGTCGCGGCTGAAGCCGAAGCCGCCCTCGGCGAGCGCCGCGGCCATGAAGAGGACGAGGAGCGGCCGCAGCCCGTAGTACGAGAACCGCTCCCACATCTCGGTGAAGAACAGCGTCGCGAGACCGCGGGGGTGGCCGAAGAAGGTGCGTTCTCCTGCTTCGAACTCGCCCGGGAAGGGACGGTCGCTCGCCGTGCCGGCGACCTGCGCTTTCTCTTCGGTGACGGTGGAGTTGGTTCGCGACAAGAAGGGGATCCCTCGGTTGGGGGAGGACGGTGAACTATGGACGCTTCACGGTCGGCGGCTGACGGTGGTCCGAACTTCCCGCGCATCGGTAGCGCGACGGACGCGACGCCCGGCGGCCTCGCGGCGCGTCGCCGCTGCGGCGCCCCTAGCGTGAACCGTAAACCGTTCACCGTCAACAGTTCGTCCGAATCTCGTCAGCGCGCCTCGACCGCCGTCACCGGCATGTACCGTTCCGGCGGACTGGTCGCCCCCGCCGCCTGCTGCTCGCCCCACGATACCCCGGTCGGCGTCTGCTTGATGCAGGCCGCCCAGTGGCCCGGCGCCTTCTCCTCCAGCGGGGGCACGATTCGCGTGCACGCGGCGTCCTTCGCGGGGTGGTGGCAGCGCGGGTGGAAGACGCAGCCGGGCGGCTGGTTGGCGGGGGAGGGCACGTCCCCCGAGAGCACGATGCGCCGACGCTTCGTCGTCGGGTCGGGGACGGGCGCCGCCGAGAGCAGCGCCTGGGTGTACGGCATCGTCGGCTCGCGGTACAGCGCCTCGGCGTCGGCCAGCTCGACGATCCGCCCGAGGTACATCACCGCCACGCGGTCGGCGATGTGCTCGACGACGGACAGGTCGTGGGCGATGAAGAGGTAGGTGAGCCCGCGGTCGCGCTGCAGGTCCTGGAGCAGGTTGACGACCTGCGCCTGCACCGAGACGTCGAGCGCCGACACCGGCTCGTCGCAGACGATGAAGCGCGGCTCGACGCTGAGCGCGCGCGCGATGCCGACCCGCTGCCGCTGCCCCCCGGAGAACTCGTGCGGATAGCGCGACGCGTAGTCCGGGCGGAGGCCGACCTCCTCGAGCAGCTGGCGGACGCGCGCGTCGGCCGCGGCGCCCTCGGCGAGGCGGTGGATCGTCAGCCCCTCGCGCACGATCGCGCCGACGGTCATCCGCGGGTTGAGCGACGAGAACGGGTCCTGGAAGATGATCTGCATCTGACGGCGCAGCCGCCGCAGCGGCTCGGCGCCCAGCGCGCGCACGTCGGTGCCGTCGAAGATCACCTCGCCCGCCGTCGGCTCGATCAGTCGCAGGATGCACCGCCCGGTGGTCGTCTTGCCGCACCCCGACTCGCCGACGACGCCGAGCGTCTCGCCGGCCGCGACGTCGAACGAGACCCCGTCCACCGCCTTCACCGTCCCGCCCCGCCGCCCAAAGATCCCCTTCCGGATGGGGAAGTGCTTGGCGAGGTCGCGGACGGAGAGCAGGGGCGCGGTGTGCGGGGCGCGGGACGCGGAAACCGCCGCGGGCTGCTCCGCTCGCGTCCCCCGCCCCGCGCCCCGCGCCCCGCCGTCGTCTCTCATCGCTCCCCCGCCCGCACGACCAGCGGCTCGTGCTTCTCGGCGCGCCGCTCGGGCTCGTCGGCGAGGTGGCAGCGCGAGACGTGGCCCTCGGCGATGTGGTAGAGCGGGGGGTGCTCGGCGGCGCACCGGTCCCAGGCGTACGGGCAGCGGTCGCGGAAGCGGCACCCCGACGGCCAGGCGGTCGGCGGGGGGACGGTGCCCGGGATGACGGCGAGCCGCTCGCGGCGCTGCCCGACGCGCGGCATCGCCTGCAGCAGCCCCTCGGTGTAGGGGTGGTGCGCGGCCGCGAACAGCTCGCGCACCGGCGACTCTTCCACCACCTCGCCCCCGTACATCACGATCACGCGCTGCGCCGTCTCGGCGATCACGCCGAGGTCGTGCGTGATCATGAGGATGGACGTCCCGAGCTTGCGCTGCAGTTCGGCGAGCAGCTCGAGGATCTGCGCTTGGATCGTGACGTCGAGCGCCGTCGTCGGCTCGTCGGCAATGACCAGCGCCGGGTCCATGACGAGCGCCATCGCGATCATCACGCGCTGCCGCATCCCGCCCGACAGCTGGTGCGGGTACTGGCTCGCTCGCTCGGCCGGCGAGGGAATCCCCATCAGGGCGAGCATCTCGACCGCGCGCTCCCACGCCGCCCTGCGTGACATCCCGCCGTGGACGCGCGGCACCTCGGCGATCTGCTCGCCGACCGTGAAGACGGGGTTGAGCGCCGTCATCGGCTCCTGGAAGATCATCGCGATCCGGTCGCCCCGCACGGCGCGCAGCTCGGCGTCGCCCATCGCCATGATGTCGCGCCCCTCGAGCTCGATCCGGCTCCCGCGCTCGATGCGGCCCGGCGGCTGGACGAGTCGGAGCACCGAGAGCGCCGTGACCGACTTCCCGCACCCCGACTCGCCGACCACTCCCACCGTCTCGCCCGAGTGGACGTCGAGCGACACGCCGTCCACCGCCCGGGCGACGCCGGCGGGCGTGTAGAAGTAGGTGCGGAGGTCCTTTATGGAGAGGAGCGGTGCCGTCATCGGGTGCGTAGCTTGGACGCTTCGGCTGCGACGGGCCGTTTGCCGTTGGCCGTTCGCGGTAGAGGCGCCCGGAGGCTTCCACGGCAAACGGCAAACGGCGCACGGCCCGCCATGACGATCGCCGCGCCGTCAGGCGCGAGCGGGCGGAGGCCGTTAGGCATCCCGGCTCCCAAGCTGTCTCGTGTCCATCACGTCGCGCAAGGCGTCGCCGAGGGCGTTGAGGCAGGCGACGGTGGCGACGATCGCGAGGCCGGGAAAGATCGAGATCCACCAGTGCGCCGCGACCTCGTCGGCGCCGTCGAGAATGATGTTCCCCCAGCTCGGCGTCGGCGGCTGGACGCCGACGCCGAGGAACGACAGCCCGGCCTCGAGAACGATGACGTTGGCGACGCCCAGCGTCGCCGCGACGAGCACCGGCGAGAGGACGTTCGGCAGGACGTGGCGGGTGAGGATGCGCCACGTGCCGGCGCCGAGCCCGCGGGCGGACGTCACGTAGTCCTCCGCGCGCACGGCGCGCGACTCGGCGCGCACGAGGCGACTCACGTGAAACCACTGCGTGAGCCCGAGCAGGAGGACGAACGCGCCGAGCGAGAGGCCGCCCCACAGCGCGCCGACGGCGAGCAGCAAGAGCACGCGGGGGACCGCGAGCGCCACGTCCACGAGCCGCATCAGCAGCGCGTCGATCGCCCCGCCGTGGTAGCCGGCGACGATCCCGTACGCCGTGCCTACGGTGACGGAGACGGCGGTGGCGAGGAACCCGACGGCGAGCGAGACGCGCGCGCCGTAGAGCACGCGGCTCAGCACGTCGCGGCTGTACTGGTCGGTGCCGAAGGGGTGGGCGAGCGACGGCGGCTGCCCCTTGAGGGCGACGAGGTCGAGGTGCGCCGCCGGGTCGAACGGCGCGAGCCAGGGCGCGAGCAGCGCGCAGCCGATCAGCAGCACGGCGCCGGCGAGCGCGACGCGCCCCCGGGGAAGCGACACGAGGCGCCCGAGGAGCCGCCGCAGGCGCCCGGCCGGCGCGAGGTCGGTCATGGCGGTCGCCGTCGGGCCGGCGGTGGGGGCGAGTGACGGGTGCATCGGCGCGCGCCGCTACTCGGAGCGGAGGCGCGGGTCGGCGACCGCGTAGAGCGCGTCGGCGAGCGTCGAGCCGACGACGACCATCACACTGCCGACGATAACGCTCGCCATGACGAGCGGGTAGTCACGCATCGAGACGGCGTTGACCGCGATCCACCCCATGCCGGGCCACGAGAAAACGCGCTCGACGAAGACCGCGCCGCCGAGCAGGGCGGGGAAGGCGAGGCCGACGAGGGTGATGACGGGGAGCAGTGCGTTGCGCAGCCCGTGCCGCCGCACGACGTCGCCGTCGCGGAGCCCCTTCGCCCGCGCCGTGCGAACGTAGTCGGCGCGCAGCGCCTCGGCGAGCGCGGCGCGCTGGAAGCGGGCGATCCCGGCCGCGACGACCAGCGTCAGCGTGAGCGCCGGCAGCGCGAGGTGGCGCAGGCGATCTACGACCCGCTCGGCGGGCGTCATGTAGGGGTACATCACCGCGTCCACCGCACCCGACACCGGGAAGAGCGGCACCCAGTAGGCGAGCGAGAGCATGACGAGCAGCGCCAGCCAGAAGTCCGGCACCGAGTACAGCACGAGCGTCAGCGCGCCCAGGGCGCGGTCGGCGAGGCGTCCCCGCCGCACCGCCTGCAGCGCCCCGACCGCGACGCCCAGCGCGAACGCGAGGACGAGGGCGACGCCCATGAGCAGCAGCGTGTTGGGGAGCGCGCGCGCGAGCACCGCGCGCACCGGCTCACGAAGCGAGAAGGAGTAGCCGAAGTCGCCGCGCGCGAGCAGGCCGATGTAGCGCACGTACTGCTCGCCGAGCGGCCGGTCGAGCCCGTATTGGGCGCGGAGCGTGTCGCGGCGCGCCTCGGTGATGCGCGGGTCGTCGTAGGCCGCGGCGAGGGGGTCGCCGGGCGCGAGGTGGACGAGCGCGAAGGTGAGCGTCGCCACCGCGGCGACGACGAACGCGCCGAGCGCCGCCCGCCGCGCCAGCGCGCGCCACACCGGGTGGCGCAGCGCCGACGTCAGGCCGGAGAGCACGGTGCGGACGCCGTAGCGCGCGCCGTCACCTCGCGCTGGTCAGGGGGCGCGCGTCGAGTCCCAGTCGGTCGCGGGGGATGCGCTGCGAGGCGGGCACCGACCACTCGGCGAGTCCGCCCCACCATGCGTCGGCGCGGCGGCCGGGGAGCGAGAGGCGCGTGTGCACGCCGGCCATGAGCCGCGGCTCGTAGAGCCACACCGCGGGCGCGTCAGCGACGATCGTCTCGTAGGCGCGCCGGAAGTGGGCCTTGCTGCGCGCCGGATCGAGCTCCGTCATCGCACTGTCCACGTGGGCGTCGAACGCCGCGCTCTCGTAGCTGCCGTAGTTCGAGCCGTCCTTGCCGCGCGCCCCCGCCGTCCCCCAGCTCTGGCGGACGCCTGCCGGACTCGGGTCGAGGTGCCACGCCCCCATCACGGCGTCGAAGCGGCGCGCCGTCATGCGCTCCATGAACGCCGCGAAGTCCATCTGCTCGACGTTCACCTTCACGCCGGCCGCGCGCAGCTGCTCCTGGATCAGCACCGAGAGCCGGACGCGGTTCCGGCTCGAGACGGGCGTGAGCAGCGTGAAGGCCAGTGGACGCCCGTTCTTCTCGCGCACGCCGTCGCCGTTCGCGTCACGCCAGCCGAGCGAGTCGAGCGTGCGCTTCGCCCCCTCGAGGTCGTAGGTGAGCTGGGCAATCGTCGTGTCGGCCGTCGCCTGGGCGCGGGTGAGCGGGCCGATGGCGACCGCGCCCAGCGTGTCGAAGACGTTGCGGACCATCGCCTGCCGGTCGAGCGCCCGCGTCAGCGCGCGGCGCACCTCGCGCTCGCCGAGCACCGGGTGCGGCCGGGCGCTCTTCCCGTCGCGCAGGTTGAACGTCATGAAGCCGTAGTCGAGGCTCGGGTAGTCCACCGCCTTGAGCTCGGGGTGCTTCGCCAGCTCGGCCAGTTGCTCGGGGCGCAGCACCTCGAAGATGTCGGCCTCGCCGGCGAACAGCTTGGTGGACGCCGTCGTGAAGTCGGGGTTCACGCTCCAGATCACGCGGTCGAGCTTCGGGCGGCCCCGGTAGTAGCTCGTGTCGGCCACCACCTCGAGCGTCGCGCCGGGCGTCCAGCGGACGAAGCGGAACGGCCCGCTGCCGACGGGGGCCCGCCCGAAGTCGGCCGTCTTGAGGTCGGCCGGCTTGACGTCGCGCAGCAGGTGCGCGGGGAGGATCTGCATCTGGTACGTGGCGTCGAAGAACTGCTCGGCGCTCCGCCGCTTGAACCAGAAGACGGCGGTCAGCGAGTCGCGCACCGTCACCGAGTCGATGTTGGCGAGCACCGGCGCGCTCGGCGCGCCGACCGCGGGGTCGGTGAAGACGGCGTGCGTGAAGCGCACGTCCGCCGCCCGGACCGGGTTGCCGTCGTGCCAGCGGGCGCGCGGGTCGAGGTGGAAGGCGATCGAGAGCGAGTCGGGCGACCACTCCCAGCGGCGCGCGAGGCGGGGCTCGAAGCCGCGGTCGCCGACCGTGTTCAGGTCGGTCCCGATCTCGGCCAGGCGGTCGAAGAGGAAGTCGGTGACCTGCTTCCCCTGGATGCCGGCGACGAGCGGCGGCAGCAGGATGTCGGCGTCGGCCGGCGTGGCGATGACGACCGTCCCGCCGACGTCTCCCCGCGCGCTCCCCTTCGTGGCATCGCGCGCCTCGTCGCCGCCGCAAGCGGCGAGGACGAGTAGGGCGACGGCGGCGGATGGGCGGCGGACGGGGCGGGGGAGCGGAGATGCGCGCATGGCGGGGTGGGGTGGCGGCGTCGTCGGGTCGGTCGGGGCGTCGCGGCCGGCGTGCGGGGAGAGAGCCGGCGGCGAGGCGAAGGGCGGGTCAGCGGCGCCAGGTCCAGTCGTCGCTCGCGAATCGGGCGGCGGCGAGGCGGGCGGCGGTCGTCAGCGCGGCATCGAGGTCGAGTGGGGCGGCGTCGGGGTCCTCGCCGTGCCGCACCGCGTCGAACAGCGCGGCGGCGACGTCGGCCGGGTCGGGCGCGTGCCCCAGCTCCTCGGCGAGCGTCGCCGCGGGCAGCGCCGGCGGGAGGGAGTGCGCGGCGAGCGCGGAGAGCAGCGGTTGGTCGTCGTGGATCAAGATCGAGCCGTGCTGGAGGAAGGCGTTGCGTTCGCGGTACTGCGCGCTGCCGACGAGCTTCCGCGCGCCGACGACGAGTTCCCCTTCGGTCGGCGTCTCGAAGCAGGGGGCGCCGGTGGGAAGCGGCGCGCGACCGGCCGCCCGCGCCAGCTCGGCGCGCACGCCCAGTCGTCGGAGCCCGTCGAGTAGGAGACGATTGATGCGGCCGTACGATTCGCCGAGCGAGTGCTCGCCGACCGGGCCGGTGACGCTGTACGTCGCCTCGCGGTGGTGCAGCACGGCGCGCCCGCCGGTCGGGCGGCGCACGACCTCGACCCCGCGCGCCGCCGCGGCCGTCCCGTCGTAGACACCGCGCGCCGTCTGGTTGCGCCCGAAAGAGAGCGTCGGCGCGGCCCAGCCGTAGACGCGCAGCACCGTCTCGCCGGTCCGCTCGGCGCGCTCGAGAAGTGCCGCGTCGAGCGCCATGTTCTCGACCGCGGAATGCCGAGCCGTGTAGAGGAGCCGCCAGTGCATTGCGTGGAAGTGTATCGGCGGGGCCGAGTTAGGAACAGGTGCGCGGGACGGGGGCGCACGCCGGCAGACGGCTCTCCGGGATGGTAGATTTACGGGCGGCGGCTCGACTTTCGGTCGCCGTTACCGCCGCCCCACGCTTCCTCCGTCCGCCCTTCCGGCGCCGGCGCCCCGCGCCGCCCGAGGTACCCATGACGACCACGAGCAAGCCGCTCTCTCTCGCGGCCACCGACAGCTTCATCCCCCGCCACATCGGACCGAGCGACGCCGAGACCCAGGCGATGCTCGCCACGCTCGGCTACGCGACGCTCGACGACTTGGTGGACGCGACGGTGCCGGCGCGGATCCGCCTCCGCCGCCCGCTGGCGATCGGCGCCGGACTCAGCGAGTACGAGATCCTCGGCCGGCTGCGCGCGCTCGCCGCACGCAACCGCGTCTTCCGCTCGTACATCGGGATGGGATACTCCGACTGCATCACGCCGCCGGTGATCCAGCGCAACGTCCTCGAGAACCCCGGCTGGTACACCGCCTACACACCCTACCAGGCGGAGATCGCCCAGGGGCGGCTCGAGGCGCTGCTCAACTTCCAGACGGTCGTCATCGACCTCACCGGCCTCGAGATCGCCAACGCGTCGCTCCTCGACGAGGGGACGGCGGCGGCCGAGGCGATGTTCATGAGTCACGCGCTCAAGGGAAAGGCCGGGAAGGACGTCTACTTCGTCTCGGAGCTCTGCCACCCGCAGACGATCGACGTCGTGCGCACGCGGGCCGAGGCGCGCGGCTACAGGGTCGTCGTGGGCGACCACGCGACGTTCGCCTTCGACCCCGAAGTGTTCGGCGCCCTCGTGCAGTACCCGGCCACCGACGGCGCGGTGCTCGACTACCGCGAGCTGTGCGAGCGGGCGCACGGGGTGGACGCGATGGTGACCGTCGCCGCCGACCTGCTCGCCCTCGCGCTCCTCGCGCCGCCGGGCGAGTGGGGGGCGGACGTCTGCGTCGGCAACACGCAGCGCTTCGGCGTGCCGCTCGGCTACGGCGGTCCGCACGCCGCCTTCTACGCGACGAAGGACGAGTTCAAGCGGCAGCTCCCCGGTCGGATCATCGGCGTCTCGCGAGACGCGACCGGGAAGCCCGCGCTCCGCATGGCGCTCCAGACGCGCGAGCAGCACATCCGCCGCGAGAAGGCAACGTCGAACGTGTGCACCGCGCAGGTCCTGCTCGCCGTGACGGCGAGCATGTACGCCGTCTACCACGGCCCGGAGGGAATCCGGCGCATCGCCGAGCGCGTGCACCAGCTCGCGACGCTGCTCGCCGCCGGCGCCGAGCGCATCGGCCACCGGGTGGCGCACGACACCTACTTCGACACGGTCCGCGTCGAGCTCGCCGGCCGCACCGCCGCCGACGTCATGACCGCCGCACTCACCCGCGAGATCAACCTGCGCCGCCTCGGCGAGGGCGCGGTCGGCATCGCGCTCGACGAGACGACGACGCCGACCGACGTCGCCGACCTGCTCGCCCTGCTCAACGGCGGATCGGCGCCCGAGTTCACGCTCGACGACCTCGCCGAGGAGGCCGACGCGCGCTACGACGAGCGGTTCGCGCGCACCGGCCGCTACCTGACGGCGCCCGTGTTCACCGCGCACCACTCGGAGACCGAGCTGCTGCGCTACATCAAGCGCCTCGAGTCGCGGGACCTCTCGCTGACGCACTCGATGATCCCGCTCGGCTCGTGCACGATGAAGCTCAACGCCACGGCCGAGATGATGCCGATCACCTGGCCGGGCTTCAACCGGATCCACCCGTTCGCGCCGCGCGTCCAGGCGGCCGGCTACCGCGAGCTGTTCGAGGAGCTGGAGCGCGACCTCGCCGAGATCACGGGCTTCGCCGCCATGTCGCTGCAGCCGAACGCCGGCTCACAGGGGGAGTTCGCGGGGCTGCTCGTCATCAAGCGCTACCACGAGTCGCGCGGCGAGGCGCACCGCAACGTCTGCCTCATCCCGCAGAGCGCGCACGGCACCAACCCGGCGAGCGCGGTGATGGCCGGGATGAAGGTCGTCGTCGTGAAGACCGACGAGCGCGGGAACATCGACGTCGCCGACCTCCGGGCGAAAGCCGAGCAGCACGCCGGCGACCTCGCGGCACTGATGATCACCTACCCGTCCACGCACGGCGTCTTCGAGGGCGAGATCGCCGAAGTGTGCGAGGCCGTCCACCGCCACGGCGGGCAGGTCTACATGGACGGCGCCAACATGAATGCCCAGGTCGGGCTGTGCCGACCGGGCGACATCGGCGCCGACGTCTGTCACCTCAACCTGCACAAGACGTTCTGCATCCCGCACGGCGGGGGCGGCCCCGGCATGGGGCCGATCGGCGTCGCCGCGCACCTCGTCCCGTTCCTGCCGGGCCACGCCGTGATCGAGGTGCCGGGCGCCGAGCACGGCGGCGCGGTGAGCGCCGCGCCATGGGGGAGCGCGAGCATCCTCCCGATCTCCTACGCCTACATCAAGCTGATGGGGGGCGAGGGGCTGACGCAGGCGACGAAGATCGCGATCCTCAACGCGAATTACCTCGCCAGGCGGCTGGAAGAGCACTACCCCGTGCTCTACAAGGGGCAGAACGGGCGCGTCGCGCACGAGTGCATCCTCGATACGCGGCCGCTCAAGGCGGCCGGAATCGAGGTCGAGGACATCGCGAAGCGGCTGATGGACTACGGCTTCCACGCGCCGACCGTCTCCTTCCCGGTCGCCGGCACGCTGATGATCGAGCCGACGGAGAGCGAGGACAAGGCCGAGCTCGACCGCTTCGTGGACGCGATGACGTTGATCCGCGAGGAGGTGCGCGAGGTGGAGCTCGGCGTCCTCGACCGGCAGCGGAACCCGCTCAAGCTCGCGCCCCACACGATGGACGCGGTGATCACGACCGACTGGGACCGCCCCTACACGCGCGAGCGCGCCGTCTTCCCGGCGCCGTGGCTACGCGAGCGGAAGTTCTGGCCCGTCGTGGCGCGCATCGAGAGCGCCTACGGCGACCGCAATCTCGTCTGCTCCTGCCTGCCGACGGACGCCTACGCGGAGGCGAACGCGGGCGGGGCGTGAAACCGTGACTGGTGATGCGGTGAACGGTTGACGGCCGACTGTTCACGGTCGCGACCAAGAACCCCGGGAGGCCAGTGAAGGCCTCCCGGGGTTCTTGGCACTTATCGCCAACCGTGAACCGTCAACCGTTACCGGTCCCCTCCCCGCGGTCCGCGCTCGCTGTCCTCCTTCTTCCGGTTCTTCTGCGGCAGCTTGTCGATCGTCGAGCCGCCCGAGCCGGCGTCGCCCCAGCTCGCGTCGCTCGTCATCCCGACGTCCGCCTTGCGCGTCGCCGGCTGGCTGACGACGTCGTCCAGCCGCTGCTCGCGCGCGTCCCCCTTGCCGTGCGTCCCGTGCGCGCGGTCCGCGGCGCCCTGCGTGTAGTGCTCCGGATCGTTCGCCGGCTGTCGGTCGTTCTTCGTCTCGTCGGCCATGCGTGCCTCCTGATGGTTGGCAGTCAAGGCGAGGCAAGCGGCGTACCCTGGTGAGCGGGGTGTCGGGAGATCGGGGCGAAGGCACGGCGCAGGTGTCGGGTGTCGGGTGCCGGGAAAACAATCGGGACGCCGCTCGCGAAGAGTGGCGTCCCGGCGTCGTTTCGACACCCATCACCCAACACCCGCGATCTGCCCTCGGCGGTCGCTAACCCCTGAGCAGTCGCCGATACCGAAGTAGTCGCCAGTTCATTGTCCGATGTGCTTCCCGTACGCCTCGGCGCTCATCAGCCCGGCATGCGCCGCGGGGTCGTCGAGGCGGAGCTTGATCATCCAGCCGTCGCCGTACGGGTCGCTATTCACGAGGCTCGGCTCGCCATCCAGGCGGCTGTTGACCTCGACGACTTCGCCGGCGAGCGGCGAGAAGAGCTCGGACACCGCCTTCACCGCCTCGATCGTCCCGAACACGTCGTGCGCGCCGAACCGCGCGCCGACCTTCGGCAGCTCGACGTAGACGACATCCCCGAGCTCCCCCTGCGCGAAGTCGGTGATGCCGACGACGACGACCGACGGGTCGCCGGCGGCGTCGGGCTTCACGTACTCGTGTTCCGGGGTGTACTTCGCGTCGTTCGGGATCTCGGCCACGGGGTGCTCCGACTGAGAGGGCTGGGCGCTCGCCGGGCGGGCGCGTTCGGGCGCGAAGTCTATCGGCCGCTCGGCGGACGTGTCAAGGAACGGCGCCGCGCCGCGCCGACGCCGCTCAGCCAGCGCTCGGCCAGCGCTCAGCCAGCGCTCAGCGCGCCGCCGACGTCGCGCGGAGCGAAGACTCAGACGAGGACGCGCGCCGCCGGTCGGCGGCGGCGGAGATCGCCTCCCACGTCTCGTCCACGCGCGCTTCCAGATCGGCGAGCGACCCCGTGTTGTCTATCACGTAGTCGGCGCGGGCGCGCTTCAGGTCGGCCGGCATCTGCGCGGCGATCATGTCCATCGCCTCGGTCTCGCTCAGCCCGCGCGTGCGCACCAGCCGATCGAGCCGCGTCGGACGCGGGGCGTCCACCAGCACGATGCAGTCGAACTGGTCGGCCATGTTGTTTTCGAAGAGGAGCGGGATGTCGCTCACGACGACGCGGTCGCGCCGCTCCCGCGCCTCGGCGATCAGCTCCTCGCGCAGCCGCGCCACCTCGGGGTGGACGATCGCGTTCAGCGCCTCGAGCTCCCCCTGGTCCTGGAAGACCAGCCGGCGCAACGCGCCGCGGTCGAGGTGGCCATCCGGGCCGAGCACGTCGCGCCCCCACCGCTCCACGATCTCGCGGTAGGCCGGCGTCCCCTCCTCGACCGCCTGTCGCGACAGGACGTCGGCGTCGATGATCGTGGCGCCGCGGGCAGCGAGCAGGTGGGCGACCGTAGATTTGCCGCTGGCGATGTTGCCGGTGAGGCCGACGTGGAGCATGAGCGTGTCCGGAATTGGGCGAAGACCGAGTCGAAATGCCAAGGTTAGGAGCCGTTGGCCCCCTGTCAACAAACGCACGTACCCTGCCGCCGGTCCGGACCACCTCGGATGGGCCGGGCTGGAATGTGAAATGCGCTCGATGGGCCATCGGCCCGCACCGTCACTCGAACGCTCGCCCCACACCCCGTGTCCGACCACCGACGCCCCACGGCCCCCGATCCTTCGGAGTCGGCCGACTTTCCCGCCGCGCCGCTCGGCTCGCGCCGCCCCGTCCGCGGCGCCGAGGTGCCCTCGCCGCGCGCCGACGAGGGACTCGACCTCGACCCGGCGCCGCCCCGCAACGCGGAGCTGGAGGGGCTCGTGCGGCGGCAGCTCGAGCTGCTCGGCGAGGACGCGGGGCGGGAGGGGCTGCTCAAGACGCCGCAGCGCGTGGCGAATGCCCTGGCGTGGCTGACGCGGGGCTACCAGCTCGACGCGCAGGCGGTGATCGGCGACGCGCTGTTCGAGGAGAGCCACGAGAGCATGGTCATGGTGCGCGACATCGAGCTCTACTCGCTGTGCGAGCACCACCTGCTGCCGTTCTTCGGCAAGTGCCACATCGCCTACATCCCGAA
>Ga0307415_100000489_pt1 | contig 17143 bp, 8 predicted proteins | sample DK1Cmetagenome_FD_204524 | JGI IMG/M metagenome (GOLD analysis project Ga0307415, IMG submission 204524) | Maize rhizosphere microbial communities from greenhouse at UC Davis, California, United States - DK15-C-2 | ecosystem: Host-associated > Plants > Roots > Rhizosphere > Soil | place: USA...
GTCGCCAGCATCCCCGCGTGCTTGCCGGAGCAGTCGCAGTGCAGCGGCGAGCCCTCGATCCCGCCCAGGATCACCTGTGCCGCCTCGGCTTCATGGCCAGGGAACGAGCATCCGCATTGCAGATTGGCTGGCGACAACCCGATCTTGGCGAGCATGGCCGCCACCTGTCGCTGGTGCTCAGGCGAGCCCTCGTGAGAGGCGCAACAGAGCGCCAGCTCGGCCGGGGTGAAGCCGAACGCGTCGGCCGCGCCGCTCTCGATGACCGGGATCGCCTGGAACGGCTTGGCGGACGAGCGGAAAAAGACGACGGTTTCGGGGTCCCCGGCGGACGCGATGACCTCACCGGTCGCATCGACGGCAACGACCACGCCGTAATGGACACTCTCGGTGATTCCGCCTCGGGTCGTCTCGGCTATCGCTACCGGCATGCTCGACGTTCCTTCTTTCCTGTGAACTCACCGAGAGTCAGGCAACAACCGTGGGCACATTCCTGACGTGGTGCGGCAAGTATCGCCGGGGACAGTGGCGGATGGCGACGACAGGCTCGAGGCGGCCACCGCGGTCATGGAGAAGCACAGCGTAGTCGTGCTACCGAGTACGCGCTGAGCGTATGGCGAGTTGACATATCTCGGAACACTCATCAAGCACATGGGACGCATCGTCAGCTAGTGCGTGCTGCTGCTACGCTGATTCCGCGAACGACGCATACGACAGTGGACACTGCCATGTCCAATGCTGCGGACATCTGGCCGTACTCTGCCCGCGAAGCTGCCGCGATCCTTGGTGTCAGCGAGCGGACGGTTCGCCGTGCCATTGCGCGAGGAGATCTGTCAGCGGTCAAGCGATCTGGAGTCTTCTGCATCACTCCAGAGGCACTGGCTATGTACCATATCTGGCACCGGGGTTCATCGTCGCCGAACGGTGGTCCAGCCTGGTCAACCTCAGCCCGCGAACCGGCTACTAAGTCACCCTTCCTCCACCTCGTCGCCCACAGGGAAGATCTCGCCTTCGGCCTGCCGCAGCCTCTGACGCCCTTCCTTGGGCGCAAGCGAGAAGTCGCCGCAGTTAGCGCTCTGCTGCGCCGATTGGATGTCCGGCTTCTCACCCTGACGGGTCCCGGTGGGGTCGGAAAAACCCGGCTGAGCCGCGAGATCGTGCTAGGGATGGCGGACGAGCATCCTGACGGCATCTGGTTCGTGGAGCTGGCGCCGATTCGTAACCCGGATCTCGTGCTTCCCACGATTGCCCAATCACTCGAATTGCACGAGGCGGGAGATCAGTCGCTACGTGACCGCCTACGAGCGTACGTGCGAGAGCGGCGTGTGTTGCTGGTGCTTGACAACTTCGAACATGTCCTCGATGCGGCTCCGGACATCGCAGACTTACTTGGAGCCAGCCGTAACCTGAAGATTCTCGTAACGAGTCGCGCTCCGCTACATGTCCAAGGCGAGCAAGAATATCCCGTTCCCCCCCTCGTCCTGCCTGATGCCCGCCTTCTCTCTGCGCTGAACGAACTCACGAACATCGAAGCGATCGCACTGTTCCTTTACCGAGCACGCGCCGTCAAGCCGGATTTCGCCCTGACCGAGGCCAACGCCCCCTTGGTCACGGCCATCTGCCAGCGCTTGGACGGGGTGCCATTGGCCATCGAGTTGGCCGCCGCCCGAGTGACGCTCTTCCCGCCTGCGGCTCTGCTGGCTCGGTTGGAGCGCCGCTTGCCATTGTTGACCGGAGGACCACGTGACCAGCCAGCGCGGTTGCAAACCATGCAAGATGCCATCGCCTGGAGCTACGACCTCTTGACCCCCTCCGAGTGCGCGCTCTTCCGGCGGCTTTCGGTATTCGTTGGGGGGGCGACCCTAGAGGCGGCGGAGGCGATCGGCGTGGCGGCGGGTGACCTCGAGATCGAAGTCGTCGCAGGGCTCACCTCGCTACTCGGGCAGAGCCTGCTCGTGCAGGAATCGCCCGACGAAGGCCCCGATCCCAGGATGCCGCGGGTGCGGATGCTGGAGACGATTCGTGAGTACGCCGCTGAGCGACTCACCGAGAGCGGGGAGGAGGCAGCGGTCCGGAGCGTGCACGCCGGCTGGTGTCTGCACTTGGCGGAGAGAGCCGCACCGTTCTGGTTCACGCCGGACCAGAAGTCATGGGCGGAGCGGTTAGAGGCAGATCAAGGCAACGTGCGGGCCGCACTGGAGTGGTGGACAGAGACTGGCGACATTGCCGCGATGCTGCGCATGACCGCGGCGATCTGGCCGTTCTGGTTTCTGCGGAGCTCCTACGCGGAGGGGCGAGGGTGGCTGGAGCGAGCGTTGGCGGAATGCGCTGGAGCGCGCACCAGGGAACGTGTCTGGACCCTGAACGGGGCTGCATCGATCGCGGTCTGGCAAGGCGACGAGCCGAGCGCGGTGGTCTGGTGCGAAGAAAGCCTCATCATTGCCCAGGAAATCGGAGATAAGTTCGGTGCTGGCAACGCGCTGCTCATCCTCGGCCATGCGGCGACTTCCGCGGGGGACTTTAACCAGGCAAATCACATGCACGACGCGGCACTCGCCTTGATGCGCGACCTTGGCGGGACGGCGGCCAACGCGGTCTCCACAGTTGGTCTCTCGCTCGGTAACTTGGCCGATGTCGCCCTCACACAGGGCGACTATCCGCGCACGACGCGCCTTGCTGAAGAAGCGCTCGGTCTTCAACGCGAACTCGGATTTGCCTGGGGCGCGGCGCACTCCCTCTTCACCCTGGCGTCCGTCGCCCGCTACCAGGGCGACTCCACGCGAGCGACTGCGCTCTACCAGGAAAGCCTGAACCAAGCGTGGGACCAACGAGATCAACGACTCATGGCGCGGGCCTTCGACTGCCTGGCAATCCTCGCCGTCGAGTCCGGGCAGGCCGAGTGCGCAGCCCGCCTATTCGGGGTGGCGGCGCGTCTCCATGAGCTGCTCGGTACACCGCTCGATCCAGTCGCCCGGCCGCACCATGATCGCGCGATAGCCGACACACGGACCGCGCTGGGCGCCAGCGGCTTCCAGGCCGCATGGGCGGCGGGACAGGCGCTGTCACTAGCAGAGGCGGTCAGCGAGGCCTCTGGGCTCGAAAGCGCGCCTTCCAGACCCGCGACGGGAATTGCGGCCGATCCTGCCGCGATGCTTGGCCTGACGCGCCGTGAGCTTGACGTCTTGCGCCTGTTGGTCGAGGGGCATGCGGATCGCGAGATTGCGGCGGCACTCTTCATCGGTCGGCGGACAGTAGAGACCCACGTCGCCGGCATTCTCAACAAATTGGGGCTCGACTCCCGTACCGCGGTGGCCACCTACGCCGTACGGCACGACCTCGTCTAACCGCCGCACTCAATTTCCCCGTCCCCACTTCAATTCCTCCGTAGTGCTACGGAGCCGGTCATCTTCTCCCTGCTCCCCAAAACTCCGTGATCTCTGGGATGTGCCGCCTTCGCCGTTCCGGCAGGATGGTGCCGTCGCAGTCGAAGGGAGCGGACTCCTCGACGGAACGCGGCAGCGGACTGTAGACGCAAGTCGATCACCATCAGGTGAGTTGACTAACGGGTTGCCGATATAGAAGGAGTACGGGAATGGAACGCCATCGACGTCAGTTTTCACCCTCTCTTCTGAACCGACGCGCAGCGCTGGGGAGTGCCGGGGCAATTGCCGCCGTCCTGGGATTGGGCAGCCGCCTCGATCAAACTCTGGCTCAAGAGGCTACGCCCGATGCCCTGGCCAACCACCCGATCGTCGGCGCCTGGATGGTGACGACGCCCGCCGGGCCGTCCCTGGCCGTGTTCTTCGCCGACGGCATCAACATCCAGGGACTTCCCGCTAGCCAAGCCGGTCCGCTGGGCGTGACCTTCGTTGGCCCTCAAGTCGGGACCTGGGAGCCGATCGACGAGCACAGCGTTCACTTCACTGGGGTCCAATGGCATTCGGATGCCACTGGCACGCTCGTGGGCACCGTCACCATCGATGGCTACCCGACGGTCAGCGCCGATGGTCAGACGCTGCTCGACGACAACCCGGAATCGGGACCGACGATCCGTGACGCGGCCGGCACCATTCTCGACGTGCTCAGGGGTGGCCCACCCGTCACCGCGGTGCGAATGGGCGTGGGCGCACCGGGCTTCCCAGCGACGTCACCGGCAGCCAGCACCCCGACGACGTAACGCACGATGTCACCGATTGCAGTGACAGGCCGGGGATGATCCCCGGCCTGTCGTGCGGCATCGAGCGCCTCAGGCCGAAGTTTGGAGGATAGCCTCGATCTCCGCAGCCATCGTGGCCTTCGGTTCCGGTAGCGCTCAATGTGCTCTGAAAACCTGCTGTCCCAACTGGTTTAGGTGACGCACACGAGCTGAAGCTAGACCAAATGGACGCGTTGTTGGAGCTGGCGCACCTAGTGCCGCTCACTCTTCCCCAGCGCGCTCGACGATCATCGTCTCCGCGAACTCCGGCGTGGGGAAGACGACGAAGACGTGCAAGGTTCCCTCGGTGCAGCGGAACCCGTGGACCTCACCGGCGGGGATATAGAGGCTGACACCCGCGCCTATGGGTACGGTCTCTTCGCCGAGCGTCGCCTCGCCCGATCCCGAGAGAAAGGTGATGGCCTCCTCAACCGGGTGGGTGTGCAGCAAAACCCGGTCTCCCGGCCGGAGCCATTGCTGGGCGACGAAGAGCCCCTCCGCGCCATCCCGTGCCGAGACCAGGTGCTGGGTCGGCAGTCCGCTGGGACTCGCCACGATCGGGACGTCGGCGTGGTCGATGCGGCGAGACGAGGGTGTCAGGGTGTTAGGGTGATGGGGTGATAGGGAGGCGCCGGTTGTTCCAACCGGACGGCGCGTGCGTTGTCTCACTGCTCGTTTCTTCTCAACGCCATTCAGCCGCTTCACTGACAATCTCCGATCCCCTATCACCCTAACACCCCATCACCCCATTACCCTCGCACGGGTTACACTTGCGCGGGTTTTTCGCCGGGCGGTCCGCCGCGGCGTACTGGGGTGGAGGAACCGCGGAATGAGAGGTGCGACCGCTCGCGCCACAACGCTAACCGTCGACCGTTAAATGGCAATGGAACAGTACCTCTACCTTATCCCACTGCTGCCGCTTCTGGCCTTCGCCGTCAACCTCCTCTTCGGGAGGTACCTGCGCACTGCCGCGGCCTGGATTGCCACCCCAGCGGTCTTCGCCTCGTTCCTTCTCTCGCTGTTGGTATTTCGCCAGATCAGCGCGACCGGTGAGCCGCTGCGGCAGGATCTCTACACCTGGATCCAGTCCGGCACGTTCCACATCGGCATCAACCTGTTCGTCGACCAGTTGACCGCGGTCATGTTGATCGTGGTCACCAGCGTCGGGTTCCTGGTTCACGTCTATTCCAAGGGGTACATGGAGGGCGACCCTGGTTTTGCCCGCTTCTTCGCCTACCTCCCCTTCTTCGTCTTCTCGATGCTGATGCTGGTCCTGGCTGATAACTTCCTGCTCCTCTTCTTCTTCTGGGAGGGGGTCGGTCTGGCGTCGTACCTGCTGATCGGGTTCTGGTTCACCCGCCGCTCTGCCGCCAGCGCCGCGCAGAAGGCATTCATCGTCAACCGTATCGGCGACCTCGCCTTTGGGCTGGGGCTGATCTGGATCTTCTACCAATTCGGCACGCTCGACTTCGCGGAGGTGTTCTCCCAGGTGCCGGCCGCACCGGTGGCGGTAGCCACCGGCATCGCTCTCCTCCTGTTCGGCGGGGCGGCCGGCAAAAGCGCGCAGTTCCCGCTGCACGTCTGGCTGCCGGACGCGATGGAGGGTCCGACCCCGGTCTCGGCGCTGATCCACGCCGCGACGATGGTGACCGCCGGTATCTACTTGATCGTGCGCACGCACCCCTTCTACGACTCCGCGCCGACCGCGATGCTAGTCGTGGCCCTCATCGGCGCCTTCACCTCGTTCATGGCGGCGACTATCGCCATCGCCCAGAACGACATCAAGCGCGTCGTTGCCTACTCGACGCTGTCGCAGCTCGGGTACATGGCGATGGGCGCGGGGGTCGGCGCCTTCATCCCGGCGATCTTCCACCTCGTCACCCATGCCTTCTTCAAGGGCTGCCTCTTCCTGGGTGCCGGCAGTGTCATCCACGGTATGCATGAGGAGCAGAACATCCAGCGCATGGGCGGGCTGCGCCGCTGGATGCCGGTGACATTCTGGACGTTCCTCGCCGCTTCGTTCGCCAACGCGGGCATGATCCCCTTCGCCGGGTTCTGGTCAAAGGACGAGATCATCCTGGGAGCCTGGGTCACGAATCAGATCCCGATCACGATCGGGCAGATCCTGGCCATCGTTGGCCTGATAACGGCCTTCTTCACCGCGTTCTACATGTTCCGGCTCGTCTTTCTTGTGTTCACCGGCGAGCCGCGGTTCGACCCACACGAAATTCATCCGCATGAATCGCCGCCGTCGATGGCGATCCCGCTGGTGCTGCTGGCGATCCCTTCGGTGGTCGTCGGTTGGTTGATCGGCTGGCCGCCAGAAGGCGGCTCTATCCATGCCTTCCTGGAGCCGGTCTTCCAGGACGCGACAGACAGCGCCGAGGGGGATGAGGTCGCATCGCTTTACCTCCTGCAAGAGGAGACCGTCCCGGCTGGCGCGGGGGAAGAGCACGAAGTCTCGCAGCAGACAACCATTGCTTTCGGGATCGCCTCGACCGCCGCGGCGGTGGCGGGCATCGGTCTCGCGTACCTGACGTACTCACGCCGCACGATCGTGGCTCCGGAAGAGCGTGCATCTGCCGTCTATCTTTTTCTGCGCGACAAATGGCGGTGGGATGAGCTGTACAACGGGGCGATCGTGCGACCGCTGGGCAATCTCGCCAACGCGCTCTGGCGGGTGGTGGACACCCGTGTCATCGACGGCGCGGTCAACGGCGTCGGCTTCGGCATCGGCGCGGTCAGCCAGCGATTGCGCCATGTTCAGACCGGTCTGGTGACGAACTACGCGCTGGCCATCGCCCTCGGCATGGTCGTGCTGGTCGGGATCTATCTAGGGCTGTCGAGCACGCTGTTCAGGTAACGGGGGTAATAGGGTGACTGTTCGCTACGCTCACGGTGATGGGGTGATTGGGGGTACGGAGGTCTTCTCCCTATCACCCTATGACCCTATGACCCTATGACCCTCGTGGAGAACTTCCCGTATCTCAGCGCGATGACCTTCCTCCCCATGCTGGGAGCGCTGGTGATCTTCTTCATCCCGCGCATTACCCAGCAGGCGGCGCGCTCGATCGCGCTCGTCACCGCGCTTGGTTCGCTCGTGATCTCCATCGTCGTCCTCGCCCGCTTCGATCCGCAGGCGCCATTCGAAGCCGGCGTCACCGTGCCCTTCCAGGAACGAATCAATTGGGGCCAGGAGGTCGGCGCGTCCTATTTCCTGGGCATCGACGGCATCGCGGCATTATTGCTGGTCCTGACGACGCTGATCTGCGTGATCTCCATCATCTGGTCCTGGGACACTGTCAACACCCGGGTGCGCGAGTACTACATCGCCATTCTGCTCCTCGAAACCGGCATGTTGGGGGTCTTCGTCGCCCTCGATATGTTCCTCTTCTACATCTTCTGGGAACTGATGTTGATCCCGATGGCGCTCCTGATCGGGATCTGGGGCAGCACGAACCGGGTCTACGCCGCGGTGAAGTTCTTCCTCTACACCCTCTTTGGCTCGCTGCTGATGCTGGTTGGCATCGTCGCGACCTATTGGGCGTACTACCAGCAGACCGGCATCCTCACTCTCGACGTCTTGCAACTGGCGCAGGGTGAATATGGCCGCACCTTCCAGATCCTGGTCTTCCTGACCTTCTTCATCGCCTTTGCGGTGAAGGTGCCCCTCTTCCCGTTCCACACCTGGCTGCCGGATGCGCACGTCGAGGCGCCGACCGCAGCGTCGGTGATCCTGGCCGCGGTCATGCTCAAGATGGGGGGCTACGGGTTCCTCCGCTTCAACTTGCCGCTCTTTCCGGAGGGGACCCGCTTCTGGCAGCCATGGGTGATCGCCCTGTCGGTGATCGCCATTCTCTACGGCGCGCTGGTGGCACTCGTCCAACCCGACATGAAGAAGCTGATCGCCTACTCCTCGGTCAGCCACATGGCCTTCGTGACGCTCGGCATCTTCGTTCTCAACATTCAGGGTCTGGACGGGGCGATGCTGGTCATGCTCGCCCACGGCTTCAACACCGGGGCTCTCTTCCTTCTCGTCGGCGTCATCTACGAGCGGGCGCATACTCGGCTGATCGCCAACTTCAGCGGTTTGGCGGCGGTGTTGCCGATGTGGTCGGGTTTCTTCGTTCTGTTCATGCTGGCTTCGATCGGGTTACCGGGTCTCTCCGGGTTTCCCGGGGAGTTCCTGGCAGCGCTCGGCGCCTGGAACCTCAACCCCTGGGTGGCCGTGCCGACCTTCGCGGTCGTCATCTTCGCCGCCTGGTACATGATGTGGCTGACGCAGCGGGTCGTCTGGGGGCGACCGAAGGGAGTCATGCCAGATCCGCATGATGGGGCGCTCACGCCGACCGAAGCGGCGCTGCTCGCGGCGAGTGCTCACGCCGGCCACGGTCACGCCGCGGGACACACGTCCCCGCAGCTCGTGCCGCGCATCTCGGGCGGATCGCAGGAGCACTCTCCGGACGCTCCGAATCCCTCGGAGGCGCCGGCCATTCATGCCGCTGATGTCGAGGACCACGAGCATGGCTGGCATGCCGGGGCCGCCAGCGAGGTGCCGGGTGAAGAGCGCCAGATCTGGCCAGATCTCAGCGCCAAGGAAGTGCTGACGTTGCTACCGCTGGCGGTACTGACGATCTATCTCGGCGTCTACCCGCAGGCGGTACTGACGATCGTGGAGCCAGCACTGCAGCGAATTCTGGCATTGGTGACGCCGTGAACGAGGGGGAAGAGGGGGGCGCTTCGCTAGGGGGTCGCTTCGCTCGAGGGGGAAGCGGACGAGAGGAGACCGCCAATTGAGTCCCTCGTGCTTCTCTTCCCCCCTCAGGCCGCTTGCGGCCGCCCCCCAGGAGCGTAGCGACCCCCCTTCACCCCTCTGCGGAGAAAACTGATGCTCGTCGATCTGTCACGTAGCTTGCCGACGCCGGACTGGAGCCTCACCTACCCGCAACTCATTGTCTTTGGGCTGGTGCTGCTGCTGATGGTCCTGGATGCGTTCGTCCCGCACCGCTATCACTACACCCTGCTCACCGGCGTGTCGCTGATCGGGTACGGTCTGGCGGCGGCCGCGCTCTGGACCCAGGATGGTCGGAACGAGGCCACGTTCTGGTGGTCGTTCCGGGCCGACGGGCTTTCGGTCTTCCTCTCGCTCGTGGTCCTCATCTCGGCGGTGCTGAGTGTCCTCACCGCGGCGTCGTACGTCGATCAGCTCGAAGGGCATCTGCCGATTGGCGAGTTCTACGTGCTGCTCGCCTTCGCCATCCTCGGCGCGATGCTGGTTGGCACCGCCGGCGATCTGGTCATGATCTTCGTCGCCATCGAGCTCTCGTCCCTGGCCACTTATATCCTCACCGCGTTCGCCAAGCGGCGTCAGACCGCCCTCGAGGGCGGCATGAAGTACTTCCTGCTCGGCATCTTTGCCTCCGCCATCCTGGTCTACGGCATGACCTGGGTCTACGGGCTGACCGGCACGACGAACCTCGACGGTATCGCCTTCGCCATGCAGAACAGTGTCACCGGCGAGAGGTACCTCGATCCGGCGCTGGTGCTGGCGCTCCTCCTGATCATCGTCGGGCTCGGCTTCAAGATGGCCGCCGTGCCCTTCCACTTCTGGACGCCCGACGCCTACGACGGTGCGGCGACCCCGGTGACCGCGTTCATGTCGGTCGTGCCAAAGGTGGCGGCATTCGCCGCCACGATTCGCATCCTGGTGCAGGCGCTCGGTCCCTTGCGCGACGACTGGGTGAACGTGATCGCGGTGCTGGCGCTGGTAACGATGACCTTCGGCAATATCGTGGCCATCGCCCAACGTAATGTGAAGCGGATGCTCGCCTACTCCTCGATCGCCCACACCGGCTACATGATGGTCGGTCTGGCTGCCTATCGCTCCACCGGCGGATTCCTGGCGCCGGGTGCGACCCCGACGACCGGTGACAACGGCATCACCAGCCTGCTGATCTACCTGCTCGCCTACGCCGTGATGAACATCGGCGCCTTCGCGGTCGTGACCTGGGTGCAGCATCGCGGGCGAGGAATGGAGCTGGACGACTATAACGGGCTGGCCGCTCGCGAGCCGTTGGCGGCGGCGGCGCTGACTGTCTTCCTCATCTCCTTGATGGGCATCCCGCCGACGATCGGCTTCTACGCGAAGTACCAGGTCATCGTGGCGGCGATCGAGATCGGCACGATCGGCCTAATCCTGGCCCTGGCTATTGTCGTCCTCTCGGCGGTGAGCGCCTTCTACTACCTGCGCGTCGTGGCGGCCATGTACTTCAATGCGCCGGAGCGCGAGCTGCGGCCGGCGAAGACCGGGCTGCTCAACGTCGGCATCGGGGCGATGGCGGTTACCTCGTTGCTGGGTGGCATCATCCTCTCTGGCACGATCGTTCAGCTGGCCGACCGCTGGTACCGCGCGCTAACGGTCATGCTGGCTTACGCCGGGATGGGTGGCTGAGCAAACGAAGTCGGAAAGTCGGAAGTCGGTAAGTCGGCCAGTGATAAAACCGTGCTTACCGACTTCCGACTGACGGGCTCGATAATGGTAGGTCAGTCCGCGCTAAGGGGCGTGGGTGCCCGGATTGGTGCGGGAGGAGCGTCGTTGGGCATTTCCTCAGCGACATCGAGGGGGAGTCGGACGGTGACGGTCGTGCCTTCCCCTTCGGTGCTGTCGATGGCGATCGTGCCGCCGTGCTGCGCTACGATGCGCTGGCTTCCCCATAACCCGAGCCCACTGCCGGCAAACCGGCCGGCCACGTTACCGCCGCGGCGGAAGCGCTCGAAGATATGCGGTAGGTCGGCGGCCGGTATGCCGACACCCTGATCCGCGACGGAGAGTACGGCTCGCAGACCGTCTTGAGCCCCTTCACGGCCGACCCGCACCACCACCGAGCTCCCCGCCGGGCTGTACTTGACGGCGTTGGCTACCAGATTCTCCAGTACCCGTGTCAGTCGGTCGGCGTCCCACAACCCCACCACCTCAGGAACGCCGGCCTCCAGGCGGAGTTGCTGCCCGGCGGCGGCGGCTTGGGACTCCGTGATACAGGCCTCCGCCAGCGCGACGAGGTCGATGGCTGTTCGTTTGAGCTCCAGGGGCCGCTGCGCTTCGAGACGAGCGGCATCGGTGAGCTCGCCGATCAAGCGCGTGGCCCGATTCGTGGCGGCCTCGATGGCAGCAAGCCCCGTCTCCAGGGTCGCCAGATCGGCCCGCCCTTGGTGCGCTCGACGCCGCAGCAGTTGCGTCTGGCCCTTCACCGTCGTCAGCGGGTTTCCCAAGTCGTGCGCTACCGCGTCGAGGAACGCCTCCTTCTCGGCCTGTACCCGTCCCCGCGCGGTCAGTTCGTCCTGCGCTTGCTGGTAGAGACGGGCGTTCTCGACTGCCACTGCCGCTTGCGCGGCGAGCCCGACCGCGAAGCGCTCCGCCCTCTCGTCGAAGACATCTGGCTCGGGATGGCCGAAGAAAAGCCCTCCCAGGACCTCACCCGCGCGCGCCATGACGGGCACGGCGAGATAGCTGACCACCGGCAAGTGGCCCAGAGGCAAACCGTAGTGCGGCGGATTCTGACCGAAACGCTCGTCCTTTCGGACATCGGCGATGCGGACAACGCCTTCTCCATGGAAGGTCGGGCCGAAAAGCGCGGTAATCCGCGGCAATGGAAACTGTTCGAACGCTTCACGGGGAGCACCGGCGATCGCGTAGAGGGTGTAGTACTCGCCGCGTTCGTCGAGCGCGTTGTAGAAGAAGGCCCCGAAGCGAGCGCGGGTGAGAGTAGTCGCCGCATCCGTCACGGCCTGAACCAGCGTGGCTAGATCGAGCTCGGCGGTCAGGAGCCGCCCAACGTGGTTGATGATCTCCAGCGTGGCGCCTTCCTCTCGCAACGTCGCCGCACGGGCCCGAATCGCGGCGGTGGTAGCCCGCAGCTCCACCTCAGTCATGGCCGCCGCGGCCAGGTCTTCCAGCGTCTGTAGATCATCCGCGGTCCAGGTGCGCGGACGATCATCGAAGGCGCAGAAGGCGCCAATCGCCTGACCATCCGCCGTCAGGAGCGGAACCCCGGCATAGCCGGCCACGCCCAGCTCCCGCACGCCGGGGTTGTCGTGGAATCGGGGATTGGCGCGAGCATCAGTGACGAGAAGCGGTTCGCCGCTGGCGACGGTATATGGGCACAGACCGTAGGTCAACGGTAGCCCGGATGTAGCCCACGGCTCAGGGAGTCCTACGCTGCTCTTGCAGAACTGGACTTCGGCAGTGGTGATGGTGACCAACGCACCCCGCACGCCAAGCACCCGGGCCGCCAGCCGGGTGAGGCGATCGAAGGCCTCCTCAGGTAGCGTTCCGACAAGACCGAGCCGCGCGACAGCCGCGAGACGATCGGGACTATTTAGCCGGGAGCGAACGGCCTGGGGAAGGGCGGTAGACATCGTGCGAGCGTCTGCCTGTACGTTCAGAGGACTGATCTGAAGCGATGATACCCCGTATCCGCGCATGGTTGTGAGCGGGCTTTCATAATCAGATGGCGCGGCCACCACCAAACAGCCGGTCAATGAACGTGCAGCGGCCAGTCCCGGAATGAAGAAGCTTTCGGCAGTCTGCGACTATGGCGGCGATACCCGCCTGATTGATGACAAAGCGAGCGCAATCGTGCTAACCCAACCCAGCTACCCGGAATGAGCGGATAAGGATGTGGCACGCATCTCGCAAGTGTCATCCTCATGGACGGCGCATGCCATAATACCGAGGCGATATGGTGAGGCGGGCTCCAGGTGGCGCCAGCCTCGAGCCACCCCGGGGCATCCGAACCGGGCGAATTGAGTGGATAAATGATACGTGACCTAAGCGCGTTCCATGGTCCGAACGCCGGCTACGTCCTCGACCTCTACGACCGCTATCAGCAAGATCCCAATAGCGTCGATCCCGATACGCGAGCGACGTTCGAGCACGTCGATCCGACCGAGATCGAAACGCTCGCCGCGGCACGGCCGCGGTCAGGGGCTCCTCCGGTCGCCACCTCTGCGCCGACAGGACCGATCTATGATGTCTCCGCGGTGGTCGGTGCGGCGGCGCTGGCGCAGGCGATTCGCGACTACGGTCACCTCGATGTTCAACTCGACCCCCTCGGCACGCGGCCGCACGGCGCGCCCGAACTCCATCCGACCTTCTACGGTCTGACGGAGGCTCAGCTCGCCGCGCTGCCGGCCGAATCGATACCGTGGCCGGCCAATCCCGACGCCCCCAATGCCAAGGTGGCGATCGACGACCTGCGCCGCATCTATAGCGGCGGTATCGGCTTTGACTTCGATCAGGTCCAGATCGCCGAAGAGCGCGCCTGGCTGCGCGAGGCGGCCGAGAGCGGCCAGTACACCGCGAACCTCTCTCCCGAAGCGAAGACGCAGCTGCTCAAGCGCCTGACCGAGGTCGAGGGCTTTGAGCGTTTCCTGCACCAGACGTATCTCGGTCAGAAGCGTTTCTCGATCGAAGGCACCGATGCGCTGGTGCCGATGCTCGATACCGTTATCCAAGATGCCGCCACCGCCGGTGTGCGCGAGGTTGTGCTGGGGATGGCCCACCGCGGTCGCCTCAATGTCCTGACGCACATCCTCGGCAAACCCTACGCCGCAATCATTGCCGCGTTCGAAGGAAGCATGGCGCGCAGTGCTTCGCCGTCCGACTCCTCGAGCGACAACGGTGTCACCGGCGACGTGAAGTACCACCTCGGGGCGCAACGGGCCAGGGCCGCGGATGGGGAGACCATCGAGGTGGCGCTGGCGCTCGCTCCGAATCCGAGTCACCTCGAGTTCGTCAACCCGGTCGTGGAGGGGATGGCTCGCGCCTCCCAGGATGATTGCAGCCAACCCGGGTCGCCGCCGCAGGATTGCAACCGGGCCATGGCGATCCTCCTCCACGGCGACGCGGCATTCCCCGGACAGGGCATCGTCGCTGAGACCCTCAACTTCTCCGGACTCCCCGGCTACTCCACTGGTGGCACCATCCACATCATCGTCAACAATCAGGTCGGGTTCACGACCGACATCCGCGATTCCCGCAGCACGCTCTACGCGGGCGACCTTGCCAAGGGGTTCGAGATTCCGGTAGTGCACGTCAACGCCGACGATCCACTCTCCTGCCTCTCTGTTGCGCGCATGGCCGTCGCCTACCGTCAGCAGTTTGGCAAGGACTTCCTGATCGATCTCGTGGGCTACCGTCGCTGGGGCCACAACGAGGGAGATGAGCCGACCTTCACCCAACCGCGGATGTACGCCACCGTCACACACCATCCGACCGTACGTCAGCGCTTCGCCGAGCAGCTTGTCGCGGAGAGCGCCATCACCGCCCAGGCAGCGGCCGAGATGCTACAGACGACGCTCGACAGCCTCGCCGCCACGCGCAAGCAGGTCGTCGATTCCGGCAGCGCCACCGTTCCCTTCGACGAGAACGGGCGACACGATCTCGGCGAGACCGTCGAGACGGGTGTTCCGGCGGACGATTTGCAAGCCTATGACATTGCCATTCACACCCTGCCACAAGGGATGCAGCTGAGTCCGAAACTGCTGCGGCAATGGGAGCGGCGGGCGGCAGTGCTCAAGCAACCTGACGGCCAGGGAAAGATCGACTGGGCGCACGCCGAGACACTCGCCCTGGCCTCGATCTTGGCCGATGGCACCCCCATCCGGCTGACCGGGCAGGACACAGAGCGAGGCACCTTCTCGCAGCGCCACCTGGTGCTCCATGACGCCACGACGGGGGAGCGCTGGGTTCCGTTGCAGACGCTGCCCCAGGCCGAGGCATCGTTTGCTGTCTACAACAGCCCGCTGTCCGAAAATGCGGCGGTTGGCTTCGAGTATGGCTACACCGTTCACGCACCAGAGGCACTGGTGCTCTGGGAAGCCCAGTTTGGCGATTTCGCCAACGGTGCCCAGGTGATCATCGACCAGTTTCTCGCGGCGTCGCGCGCCAAGTGGCAACAAGAGCCGGCGCTCGTCCTCCTCCTGCCGCACGGCTATGAAGGACAGGGTCCCGAGCATTCCTCGGCGCGTCTGGAGCGCTTCTTGCAGCTTTTTGCCGAGGGGAACCTGCTCATTGCCAACCCGACGACCGCGGCGCAGTATTTCCACTTGCTGCGGCGGCAGGCGAAATCCCTCACCTCCGACCGGCGGCCATTGGTGGTGATGACCCCCAAGAGCTTGCTACGCAACCCACTAGCGGCGTCGACCCTCGACCAACTCGCCACGGGTGAGTTCCAAGCGGTGCTGGATGATCCGCGGCGTGCCGAAACGCCGGAGCCGGTAACGCGTCTCGTGCTGTGCTCCGGCAAGCTCGCCGTCGAGCTGGACAGCGCCCCGCAACGGGAAGAAGCCGCTGACGTGGCTATCGCCCGCGTTGAGCAATTAGCCCCCTTCCCGGAAGCGGAGATCAGCCGCGTCCTTGGACGCTACCCAAATCTCACGGAGATCGTCTGGGCGCAGGAAGAGCCGCGCAATATGGGTGCCTGGACCTACGTCGAACCGCGGCTACGTGAGCTGCTGCAAGGGCAAGGAGATCGCATCGAGCGCCCCCTGCCGCTCCGCTACGCCGGACGCCCCGAACGCGCCTCGCCCGCCGAGGGATCGCTGGACCGGCACGGAGTCGAGCAAGCACGCATCATCCAAGCCGCGCTGGCGGATGCCCCGTCGGTTGCGGTGGCGGCAAATGGCCGGGGCCGCGGTGTAAAGGCGAACGGGGCGGCCGGCAATGGGGCCCGGACGAAGGCAACCCGCGCCAAGGCTAGTCAGCGCTAGGTACGCCGGCGGGCACCCGGAGGGTCATCGGGCGTGGATGGAAGCGGAGTACGGGGCATGGCGGTCGAAATTCGGGTTCCACCTCTCGGTGAGTCGCTCGTCGATGCGGTAGTCGGCACCTGGCTGAAGCAGGAGGGCGACTCGGTCAACCGGGGAGACAGCCTTGTCGAGCTGGAGACTGACAAGGTGAATCTGGACGTCACCGCCGAGGAGGACGGCGTCCTGGCGCGCATCGAACGGCGCGAGGGCGAAGTGGTTACCGTCGGCGAGGTGCTTGGGCTCGTCAGTGGTAGCAACGGTGCGTCTCCCCCCGCACCAGAACCCGCAACCATTGCTACAGCCGCGGCGCCCACGCCGACGCCAACGCCCGCCGCGGAGACGTCTCCGATTGCGGCCACCGCCCCACCTGTAGCGACAGCCCCGCCCGTGCTAGAGACGCCAGCCGCCGCCGAAGATGACGCTGACGGGGCTGGCGGCGGTCGCGCCGCGCCGGCCGTGCGCCGGCTGGCGGAAGAGCATCACGTCGATCTCAATACCGTCGCCGGTACGGGGCCCGGCGGACGCGTCACGCGTGAAGACGTCCTCATCGTGGCGGCACGACAAGCGGTGCAGGCAGCTCCCACGGTCGCGACCCCGACCCCGGCGCAACCCCATGCTCAGGATGCGCCACCCGCTTCGCCGCCGGCTCCGGTGACCATTCCCAGCCCAGCTCCGGCCCCGGCGGCCATGACGTCCGCGGATAGCCGCGAGGAGCGCAAGCGCTTCTCCCGGCGCCGTCAGACTATCGCCAACCGGTTGGTCGAGGCGCAGCAGACGGCCGCCATGCTCACGACCTTCAACGAGGTCGATATGAGCGCGGTGGTGGACCTGCGGGCGCGGCGCAAGGAAGCGTTCAAGCAGAAATACGGAGTCAACCTCGGCTACATGTCTTTCTTCACCAAGGCGGTTGTCGGCGCGTTGAAGGCGTTCCCGGAGATGAACTCCGAGCTGCAAGGCGACGAACTGGTCTTGAAGAAGTACTACGACATCGGCATCGCGGTCAGCACTGAGGAGGGGCTGGTGGTGCCAGTGGTGCGCGACGCCGATCGCAAGACCTTTGCCGAGATCGAGCAGGAGATCGTAGCGCTGGCAACGAAGGCGCGAGAAGGCAAGCTGGCACTGTCCGAGATCCAGGGCGGCACC
>Ga0307415_100000490_pt1 | contig 17127 bp, 19 predicted proteins | sample DK1Cmetagenome_FD_204524 | JGI IMG/M metagenome (GOLD analysis project Ga0307415, IMG submission 204524) | Maize rhizosphere microbial communities from greenhouse at UC Davis, California, United States - DK15-C-2 | ecosystem: Host-associated > Plants > Roots > Rhizosphere > Soil | place: USA...
GGACGCGCTGCGCACGATCGCGGCGTTCCGGCTCGCGATGCCGCGCACGGTGCTGCGGTACGCCGGTGGCCGCGAGCTCACCCTCGGTGACCTCGGCACCCGCGACGGCCTGCTCGGCGGCATCAACGCGGTGATCGTCGGCAACTACCTGACCACGCTCGGCCGCAACGCCGACGAGGACCTGGCGCTGCTGTCGGACCTGAAGATGCCGATCAAGGAACTCGCGAAGACCCTGTAGCCGTGACCGAGACGAACGAGGGCGGCGCGAGCGGGTTCTGCGGCCACTGCGGTGAGCCCGTGGAGGCTCGCGACCACACCGCCTGCGCCCGCCGGCTGGTCCTGGAGCCGCCGCGTTTCTGCCCGAGCTGCCGGCGGCGGATGAAGGTGCAGGTGCACCCCCGCGGCTGGTCGGCCGAGTGCGTGGAGCACGGGGTCCTGACGGGCTGACGCCGGCCGACCCGGCGACGCCGGACTACGCAGGTTCGACGTCGGCGCCGTGCAGCTCCGCGAGGAGCACGGCGCCGGCCAGATCCAGCCGGGTGCCCCTCAGCCGTGCCGCCGCCAGGTCGACCCCGTCGAGGCGCGCCCCGCGCAGGTCGGCGCCGGACAGGTTCGTCTCGCGCAGCGTCGCCCCGTGCAGCTGCGCGCCGCGCAGGGTCGAGCCGGTCAGGTCGGACAGCGACAGGTCCGACTCGCGCAGGTCGAGCCCGGCGAGGTCGAGCCGGGACAGGTTGGTGCCGCGGATCGTCACGCCGCGCCACTGGCCGCCGTTCACCCGGACGGGGCGCAGCGTGCAGTCGGTGAACAAGGACCCGTTCAGCTTGCAGCCGTCGAACGAGGCGTCGAAGAAGCTGACCCGGCGGAAGTCGCACGCCACGAACGCCGAGCTGCGGTGCACCGAGGCGTTGAACCGGCCGCCGTGGAAGGTGCAACCCTCGAACAGCGCGCCGACCGTCGTCGCCTGGGTCAGGTCGACGTCGGTGAACGTGCAGTCGACGAACCGTGCGGCGTCGAGGTGGTCGCCGTACCAGTCCTCGTCGCGGAACGCGATCCCGACGACGGCCTCGGCAGCCTCAGACATCGAACGTGCCGCCGCTGCGCCAGTAGACGCCCTCCTCGCGGGTCAGGAACTGGTCCTCCACCAGGTAGCGGCGCAGCGCGGCGTAGTCGGGGTGGAAGCGCTCGAGGATCTCGTTGACCTCCTTCTCCGGGTAGTGCCGCCCCGGCTCGAAGGACTGCGAGAGGTGGTCGAGCACCACCAGCAGCTTGCTGCGCTTGCTGGGGATCGAGCGCAGGTGGCCGTCGGCCGTCAGGAAGTGCCCGAGCACCTTGCTGTCGCTGTCGTCCACGGCGGCGTTCACTCCTTCGGGGTCAGGGCGAGCAGCTTGCGGGGCCGGCGCGCGGAGTCGAGCCCGCCGCCGACGGCCCGCCGCTCGAAGTGCAGGTGGCACCCGTCGGGTGCCCCGTCGTCGGACGCCTTCGCGATCAGCATGCCCCGACGTACCCGATCGCCCTCCTGGACGAACACCCGGCGGGTGTGGGCGATCACGAGGTCGTAGCCGATCCGCCGGTTGCGCAGCACCAGCGGGTTGCTGCCGTACGCCGGCCCCAGCGAGTCGTTCGACACCACCCAGCCGCGGTGCGCGGAGAAGAGCCGGGTCCCGCACCTCATCGCCACGTCGATGCCGTGGTGGAAGCCGCGCTCGTTCGAGCAGCGCGGGTCGGGCGAGTAGTACGGCGCCCTTGTGCAGCCGAACGGGATCATGATCCGATGCGCGCGGGCGAACCACGGCGACGTGTAGCGCGTCGTGTCCCGGGTGTAGAACTCCCAGCGCGGGTCGGCCCCGGCCCGGGCCGGGGCCGGCAGCAGCCCGATCAGGGCGACGGTCAGGAGCAGCATGAGCACTCGCTTCATGCGGTCCACGCTAGACGACGGGATCGGCGACCCCGGCCAGCAATCGCTCGCACTCCTCGACGAGGCGCTGCCGCAGCGGGGCGCTGCGCTGCGCGAACCGGCGCTGCGCCGCGGCGTACTCCTGCTTGCCCTCGGGCGTCTCGATCCGGACCGGCTCGAAGCCGAGGTCGGCGAGGTCGTACGGCGCCGCCCGCATGTCGAGGACCCGGATGTCGCGGGCCAGGTCGAAGCAGTCGGCGACGAGGTCGCTGCAGACCATCGGCGACAGCCGGAAGGCGTGCTTGTACAGGTCCATGCCGGCGTGGAGGCAGCCCGGCTGCTCGTACGCCGGCCGGTCGTCGCGACCGGGCGACAGCGTGTTCAGCGGGCGAGCCGGCTCGGTGAAGAACCGGAACGCGTCGAAGTGCGAGCACGCGATCCGGTGCGACTCCACGACCCGATCGGTGCCGTCCGCGCCCAGCCGCAGCGGCCAGTCCGCGTGCCGGGTCTGGTCCGCGCCGGCCCGGTAGACCATCGCCCACTCGTGCAGCCCGAAGCACCCGAAGTGCGCGGTCCGCCCCGCCGTCGCCGTGAGCAGCGCGTGCAGCGACTCGAGCAGCGGCCGCTGCGACGCGACGTACTCGGGGGAGACGGTGACGCCTTCGGTGGTCGAGCTTCGCATCGAGCCTGTCGAGATGACCACGTACCCCATCAGCCCCGCGTACTCCGCACCCCCGGCGAGCGCCACGCCGTACCCCGGGTGCCAGCGCCGCAGCCGTGCGGGCCGCTGCGAGTAGTAGGTGAAGAGGAAGTCGTGGACGGGGTGCTTCACGCGCTCGGAGCGGCGGGCCAGGTGCGGCGCCACGAACGCGTCGACCCGGGCCTCGTGCGCGGCCGCCCGCGCCCGCCACGTCGCCTCGTCCAGCACCTGCAGGGTCATGCCCGCAGGTTAGGTCGTACCGCCGCGGTGGATAGGCTCGGCCCCGTGCGCATCGCCAGATTCACCACCGGAGAAGATCCCCAGTACGGCGTCGTGACCGGCGAGCTCGACCAGTTCGGTCAGCCGGACGAGAACAGCGTGGTCGTGGCGCTCGCTGGTGACCCGCTGTACGTCGGCATCAAGCTCCTCGAGCAGGAGCACCGGCTCTCGGACGTCCGCCTGCTCGCGCCGGTCCTGCCGCGCAGCAAGGTCGTCGGCATCGGTCGCAACTACGCGGCGCACGCCGCCGAGCTGGGCCACGACCTGCCCACCGAGCCGCTGATGTTCCTCAAGCCGAACACCAGCGTCGTGGGCCCGGGCGACCCGATCTTCTACCCGCCGCAGACCTCGAACCTGCACTACGAGGGCGAGCTGGCCGTGGTCATCGGCCGGATCTGCCGCGACGTCCCCGCGGAGCAGGCGACCGACGTCATTCACGGCTACACGATCGCCAACGACGTCACGGCCCGCGACCTGCAGAAGAGCGACGTCCAGTTCACCCGGGCCAAGGGCTTCGACTCGTTCTGCCCGCTCGGGCCGTGGATCGAGACCGACCTGGACCCGCAGACGTTCGCCGACGGCGTGAAGGTCCAGACGTACCTCAACGGCGACCTCGTCCAGGACGGCACCACCAGCGACCTGATCTTCGACATCCCCACGCTGATCGCGCACGTCTCCAGCGTCATGACGCTGCTGCCCGGCGACGTCATCCTCACCGGCACCCCCGAGGGTGTCGGCCCCATGAACGTCGGCGACGAGGTGGAGATCTCGATCGCCGGCCTCGGCACCCTCACGAACAAGGTGGCACAGCGCTAAATGGTCTCGACAAGCTCGACCAACGAGAACGACGGCTCGACCAACGAGAACGACGGCTCGACCAACGGGAACGACGGCTCGACCCACGAGAACGACGCCCGGCCGGTCCGGGTCAGGATGGCGCCGTCGCCCACCGGCAGCCCGCACGTGGGCCTGGCCCGCACGGCGCTGTTCAACTGGGCGTTCGCGCGCCACCACGGCGGCACGTTCGTGTTCCGCATCGAGGACACCGACGTCGCCCGCAACACCCAGGAGTCCTACGACGCGCTGCTCGAGGTCATGGAGTGGCTGGGCCTCGACTGGGACGAGGGCCCGCTCAAGGGCGGCCCGTTCGCGCCGTACCGCCAGTCGGAGCGCTCGGAGATCTACGCCGACGTGCTCGCCCGGCTGCGCGAGAGCAAGTTCACCTACGACTGCTTCTGCACCACCGACGAGGTGGCCGCTCGCCGCCTGGCGTCCGGCTCCAAGGTGATGGGGTACGACGGCTTCTGCCGCGAGCTCACCGACGAGCAGGTCGCGCAGTTCCGGGCCGAGGACCGCCGCCCGGTCGTGCGGTTCCGGATGCCCGAGGGCGCGATCACGTTCGACGACCTGGTCCGCGGCGAGATCACGTTCCAGACCGAGTTCGTCCCCGACTTCGCGCTCTGCCGCGCCAACGGGGACCCGCTCTACACGCTGGTCGCGCCCGTCGACGACCTGCTGATGGAGATCACCCACGTGCTGCGCGGGGAGGACCTCCTCTCGAGCACGCCGCGCCAGGTCGCGCTGTACGACGCGCTCGCCCAGATCGGCGTCGGCAACGGAAGCACGCCGCGGGTCGGCCACCTGCCCTACGTGATGGGCGAGGGCAACAAGAAGCTCTCGAAGCGCGACCCCCAGGCCCACCTGCTGGCCTACCGCGACCAGGGCTTCCTGCCCGAGGGGCTCCTGAACTACCTCGCCCTGCTGGGCTGGGCGATCGCCGCGGACCGCGACATCTTCGGCCTCGACGAGATGGTCGAGGCGTTCGACATCAAGGACGTCAACCCCAACCCCGCGCGCTTCGACCTCAAGAAGGCCGAGGCCATCAACGCCGCACACATGCGGCTGCTCACGCTCGAGGACATGACCGAACGGGTCGTCCCGTTCCTGCAGCACGCCGGCCTGGTCGCCGATCCCGTCACCGACGAGCAGCAGGCGGTGCTGACCGCGGCCATGCCGCTGGTCGGCGAGCGGATCAACAAGCTCACCGAGGCCGTCGACATGCTGGCCTTCCTGCTCGTCGACGAGGCCGACTTCGCGGTCGACCCGGCGGACGCGGCGAAGCTCCTCAACGAGGACGGGCTCGCGGTCGTGAGCGCGGCGTACGACGCGCTCTCCGGGCTCGACGAGTGGACCACCGACGCCATCCAGGGCGCGCTGCAGGCCACGCTGGTGGACGATCTGGGACTCAAGCCCCGCAACGCCTACGGCCCCGTCCGGGTCGCGGTCACCGGGCGCCGGATCTCCCCGCCGCTGTTCGAGTCCCTCGAGCTCCTGGGCCGCGACCGGGGCCTGGACCGGCTCCGGAGGGTGCTGGCGTGAGCCAGCCCGTCGTCCCCGCCACGGGACCGGGCCAGGGGCCCCGGCCGGCCCTGGGCTACCACGAGCTCCAGGCCGCTGCCCGGCCCGGCCGGTGGCGCCCCGTGGTCGGCATGATCTCGCTCGTCGTGATCATGCTGGTCCTGGCACCGGTGCTGCTGCAGATCCCGTTCGCGCTCTGGTTCGCCGCGTCCGGGCAGCCGGTGATCTCCGGCATGCAGCGACTGCTCGACCTCGACGACCCGACCCCGCTGGGGCTGGCCTACCTGAACCTCGTGCTCGCGTGCGCGATACCCGTCACCTGGCTGCTGACGCGCGTGCTGCACGGCCTGCGCCCGCGCTGGCTGGCGTCGGTCACCGGCGGCATCCGCTGGCGCTGGTTCCTGGTCTGCTTCGGGCTGGCGGTGGTCTCGCTGCTGGCCACTGTGGTGGTGTCGAGCCTGGTGCCCGCGTCCCCCGGGGACGGGCAGGTCGGCGGAGAGGTCAACGAGTTCACGAGGACGACCCGCGACTTCCTGCTGGTCCTGGTGCTGCTCACCCCGCTGCAGGCGGCGGGGGAGGAGTACGCCTTCCGCGGCTACCTCACCCAGGCGTTCGGCGGGTTCTTCTCCCGGCCGTGGGTCGCCGTTGCCGGGCCCGCGCTGCTGTTCGCGCTCGCGCACGGGGCCCAGGACCCGCCGGTGTTCTTCGACCGGTTCGCGTTCGGGGTCGTCGCCGGCGTGCTGGTGATCGCCACCGGCGGCCTCGAGGCCGGCATCGCCATGCACGTGCTCAACAACTGGCTGGCGTTCGGCCTGGCGCTGGCGTTCGGTGACATGGGCTCGACGCTGAACCCCACCGGGGGCAGCTGGTGGAGCCTCCCGGTCACCCTCACCCAGTCGCTCGTCTACCTCGTCCTGGCGCTGGTCGTGGCCCGCCGCACCGGCCTCGCGACCACCACCGGACCGGCCGTTTTGGCGGCCTCCAGCCGTCGCGTGTAAGGTTTCTCCCGGTCCGGAAACGGGCCGGCACAGTGGGATATGGTGTAATTGGCAACACGACTGGTTCTGGTCCAGTTATTCTAGGTTCGAGTCCTAGTATCCCAGCGAGATCGCGGTCACAGGCCGCGGTTTTGTGCGAAATGCCAGCCTCGGCTAGAGTTTCGCAGGTTGAAAGGGAAGCTCCCCGGAGCTTCTCGGGCCGATGCCCCCGTTGTGTAGCGGCCTAGCACGCCGCCCTCTCACGGCGGTAGCGCCGGTTCGAATCCGGTCGGGGGTACCACCCCAGCAGGCCCGGTCACCAGTCGCTCGCGACGGAGACCGGGTCTGCTGCATTTCCCCCGGCCGTGGTGTCCGATTCCCGCGAGTAGGCGCCCGCTGGACCCGGCATGATGGAGCCATGGACGGAGTCGACCAGCTGGACCGGGAGTCCTGCTACCGCGCGGTGAAGTCGCGCGACCGTCGCTTCGACGGCGTGTTCTACACCGCGGTGCGGACCACCGGCATCTACTGCCGGCCCTCCTGTCCGGCGCGGACGCCCGGCTTCCAGAACGTCACGTTCCACCCCAGCGCGGCCGCGGCGCAGGCCGCCGGCTACCGGGCCTGCAAGCGCTGCCTGCCCGACGCCACCCCCGGCAGCCCCGACTGGGACGTCGCCGCCACCGCGGCCGGCCGGGCGATGCGGCTGATCGCCGACGGCGTCGTCGACCGGGAGGGCGTCGAGGGGCTGGCCCGCCACGTCGGATACACCCCGCGCCACCTCACCCGCCTCCTCACCGCCGAGCTCGGCGCCGGTCCGCTGGCCCTGGCCCGCGCCAAGCGTGCGCAGACCGCTCGGGTGCTCATCGAGACCACCGACCTGACCTACGCCGACATCGCGTTCGCGGCCGGCTTCTCCAGCGTGCGCCAGTTCAACGACACGATCCGCGAGGTGTACGCCGCCTCCCCGACCGAGCTGCGCGGGCGCAGGGGCGGCCGGTCAGCCACCGGCACCGTCACCATGCGCCTGGCCGTGCGCACGCCGTACGCCGGAGCCGCCCTGCTGGGCTTCCTCGCCACCCGGGCGATCCCGGGCGTGGAGGCGGCCGGCGACGGCTGGTACGCCCGCACGCTCGCGCTGCCGCACGGGACCGGCACGGTCCGGCTCGAGATCCCCGACGCCCCGGAGCCGGGGCAGACCGCGTTCGTCGCGGCGACGTTCACGCTCGAGGACCTGCGCGACACCGCCGCCGCCACCGAGCGGGTGCGCCGGCTGCTCGACGCCGACTGCGACCCCGTCGCGGTGGCGGACGCGTTCGCCGGCGACCCGGTGATCGGGCCGCTGGTGCGTGCGTTGCCGGGACTGCGGGTGCCGGGCCACGTGAACGGCGACGAGGTCGCCGTCCGGGCCGTGCTCGGCCAGCAGGTCAGTGTGGCGGGTGCGCGCACGGTCGCCGCCCGGCTCACGCTCGCGCACGGCCGCCCGCTGGCCCGGCCGGTCGACGGGCTGACCCACCTGTTCCCGGACGCGGCCACGCTCGCCGGGTTGGCGCCCGAGGACCTGCCGATGCCGCGCTCGCGGGGACGGGCGCTGATCGCGCTGTGCGCCGCGCTCGCGGGCGGCGACCTGGCGCTGGACCGCGGCCCGGACCGGGACGACGTACGCGTCCGGCTGCTCGCGATCCCCGGCATCGGGCCGTGGACCGCCGACTACGTCGCGCTCCGCGCGCTCGGGCACCCCGACGTGTTCCTGCCCACCGACGTGGGCATCCGCGACGCGCTCACCGGGCTCGGGCACGACCCCGCCCGGGCCGCCGCGCTGGCCGAGGGCTGGCGTCCGTGGCGTTCCTACGCCCAGCTGTACCTCTGGCAGACCCTGACACCGTCGGGCCTGTCGCACCGGACCGAGGAGGACTGACATGTGGACCCTGATGGAGAGCCCGGTCGGCGAGCTGCGGCTCGTCGAGCAGGGCGGGGCGATCACGGCGATCGAGTTCCCGCCGTACCGCGACCCGGACGGCCGCGTGCGCGGCGCCCGGGACGACGCGCACCCGGTGCTGGCCGAGGCGACGCGCCAGCTTCGGGCCTACTTCGACCGGGAGCTCAAGGAGTTCGACCTCCCGCTCGCGCCGGTCGGCAGCGACTTCCAGCGTCGGGTGTGGGACCAGCTGCGCGAGATCGGCTACGGCGAGACCGCGTCGTACGGCCAGGTCGCGCACCGGCTCGGCATGACGAACGCCGCCTCCCGGGCGGTCGGCCTGGCGAACGGACGCAACCCGATCCCGGTCGTGATCCCGTGCCACCGCGTGATCGGCGCCAACGGCACCCTCACCGGCTACGCCGGCGGCCTCGAGCGCAAGCAGCTGCTGCTCGAGCTGGAGCAGGACGCGCTCTTCTGAGGCGTCACTCGGCGGCGGCGCGGCGCAGCGACTCGGAGAGCCGCTCCGCGGCGGCGAGCACGGCGGGAGCGTGCATCCGGCCGGGCTGGCGCGAGAGCCGCTCGAGGGGGCCCGAGACCGAGACCGCGGCGATGATCTTGCCGCCGGGGGAGCGGACCGGGGCCGAGACCGAGGCGACGCCCTGCTCGCGCTCGCCGACCGACTGCGCCCAGCCGCGGCGGCGGATGCCGGAGAGCGCGGCGGCCGAGAACGCGGCGTTCTGCAGGCCGCGGTGCATGCGCTCGGGGTCCTCCCACGCGAGCAGGACCTGGGCGGCCGACCCGGCGCGCATGGTCAGCTGCGAGCCGACCGGGATCGTGTCGCGCAGGCCGCTCGGCCGCTCGGCGGCGGCGACGCACACCCGGTGCTCACCCTGGCGGCGCCACAGCTGGGCGGACTCGCCGGTGATGTCGCGCAGCCGGGCCAGGACCGGGCCGGCTGTGGCGAGCAGGCGGTCCTCGCCGGCGGCGGCAGACAGCTCGGCGAGCCGGGGGCCCAGGACGAAGCGGCCCTGCATGTCGCGGGCCACCAGGCGGTGGTGCTCCAGCGCGACGGCGAGCCGGTGGGCGGTCGGCCGGGCGAGGCCGGTGCCGGCGACCAGTCCGGCGAGCGTCGCCGGGCCGGACTCGAGGGCGGTGAGCACGAGGGCGGCCTTGTCGAGCACGCCCACTCCGCTGGTGTTGTCCATATGCTAATACTGCCGTCTCAGATCATGGGATGCAAGCGCTACGATGTGTGACCTAGTCAGCCGGGGGTCTCCGCGGGTTCCGCAGCGCACCTCCAGAACGCGCATATCGAGAGGAAGACAGTCATGGGCAAGACCCTGGCCGAGAAGGTCTGGGACGAGCACGTCGTCCGGTCCACCGAGGGCGAACCGGACCTCCTCTACATCGACCTCCACCTGATCCACGAGGTGACCTCGCCGCAGGCGTTCGACGGGCTGCGCCTCGCCGGCCGCACCGTGCGGCGCCCGGACCTCACGCTCGCCACCGAGGACCACAACGTGCCCACGGTCGACTGGGACAAGCCGATCGCCGACCCCGTCTCCCGCACCCAGGTCGAGACGCTGCGTCGCAACGCCGAGGAGTTCGGCGTCCGCCTGCACCCGCTCGGCGACATCGAGCAGGGCATCGTCCACGTCGTCGGGCCGCAGCTCGGCCTCACCCAGCCCGGCATGACGATCGTGTGCGGCGACAGCCACACCAGCACCCACGGCGCGTTCGGCGCGATCGCGTTCGGCATCGGCACGTCCGAGGTCGAGCACGTGCTCGCGACGCAGACGCTGATGCAGGCCAAGCCCAAGACGATGGCGGTCACGATCAACGGCAGCCTGCCCGAGGGCGTCACCGCCAAGGACATGGTTCTCACGCTGATCGCCCACACCGGCACCGGCGGCGGTCAGGGCTACATCGTCGAGTACCGCGGCCAGGCCATCGAGGAGCTCTCGATGGAGGCCCGGATGACCGTGTGCAACATGTCGATCGAGTGGGGCGCCAAGGCCGGACTGATCGCGCCCGACCAGACGACCTTCGACTACATCGAGGGGCGCAAGGAGGCGCCGAAGGGCGCCGACTGGGACGCCGCCGTCGCGCACTGGAAGACGCTCGTGTCCGACGAGGACGCCCAGTACGACAAGGAAATCGTCCTCGACGCCGCCACGATGACGCCGTTCGTCACGTGGGGCACCAACCCGGGCCAGGGCGTCCCGCTCGGCGCGAGCGTCCCGAACCCCGCGGACTTCGAGGACGAGCAGGACCGCATCGCCGCCGAGAAGGCGCTGCAGTACATGGGCCTCGAGGCCGGCACGCCGCTGCGCGACGTCAAGGTCGACACGGTGTTCGTCGGCTCCTGCACGAACGGCCGGATCGAGGACCTGCGCACCGCCGCCTCGATCATCGAGGGCCACCGCGTCGACAAGGACACCCGACTGCTGGTCGTCCCCGGCTCGGTCCGGGTCCGCCTGCAGGCCGAGGAGGAGGGCCTCGACGTGATCTTCAAGGAGGCCGGCGCCGAGTGGCGCGGCGCGGGCTGCTCGATGTGCCTGGGCATGAACCCCGACCAGCTCACGCCGGGCGAGCGCAGCGCCTCCACGTCCAACCGCAACTTCGAGGGTCGGCAGGGCAAGGGCGGGCGCACCCACCTGGTGTCCGTGCCCGTCGCCGCCGCCACCGCGATCCGCGGCACGCTCTCGTCCCCCGCCGACCTGAAGGACCTCTGACATGGAGAAGTTCACCAGCCACACCGGTGTCGGCGTCCCGCTGCGGCGCAGCAACGTGGACACCGACCAGATCATCCCGGCGGTCTACCTGAAGCGGGTCACGCGCACGGGCTTCGAGGACGGGCTGTTCGCCGCCTGGCGCAACGACCCCGACTTCGTGCTGAACAACGAGGTGTACGCCGCGGGCTCGGTGCTCGTGGCCGGCCCCGACTTCGGCACCGGCTCCTCGCGCGAGCACGCGGTGTGGGCGCTGCAGAACTACGGCTTCAGGGCCGTGATCTCGCCGCGCTTCGCCGACATCTTCCGCGGCAACTCCGGCAAGTCCGGGCTCGTCGCCGCGCAGGTCGACGAGAAGGTCGTCCAGCGGCTGTGGGACCACCTCGAGGCCAACCCCGGTGCCACGGTCTCGGTCGACCTCGAGTCCCGCACGGTGCGCGCCGGTGAGGGTTCCGACCGCATCCAGGACTCCTTCGACATCGACGACTACACGCGCTGGCGCCTGCTCGAGGGCCTCGACGACATCGGGATCACGCTCGGCCACGACGACGAGATCGCGTCGTACGAAGCCACCCGGCCGAGCTGGAAGCCCGCCACGCTGTAGCCCGATGGTGGGGGAGCCGACGTGGTCGCGCTGCCCGGGCTAGCGGATCGCGAGCTGCGTGCACCAGAGCTCGAAGCCCAGCCGCCGGGCTGCCCCGAGCGAACCGCGGTTCCTGGTGCGCGCACGCCAACGCGCGAACCCGAACCACGCCTGAGCATCGTCGTCGAACCCGCTCTCGAGCCACGCGTCGGGCGTCACCGCCGCGCGCATCGGTAGCAGGTCCGTGGACTCGACCCGGACGACGGCGGCCGGCACGCCCGGATCCTCGTCGAGGTAGTGGTGGGTGCTGGGGCCGATCAGGTCGCGGTCGACCGACCGCGCGAACGCGGACCAGAACTCCGGGGTCTGAAGGTCGCGAATCCCCCGTGTGGCAAGGGATTCCGCGATTTCGGAGCACTGGGAAGGCGGTGCGGAGACGTGCACGCCGGTGCCGCGCCAGGCCACCACGGCGCCCGGGTAGTCGCCGAGTCGGCCGTGCGGGCGCACGGTCGACGCGGACCAGACCGCGCGGAAGAAAAGGGCGAATTGTGCGGCGTGGTGATTGTGGCCTCCGGCACGTTTGCCTAGCGTGCGTTGGAGAAAGTCGAGCATCGGCTCGGCCTCATGGTTCATTGGAAGGGAAGCTAGTGAACAAGTCCCAGCTCATTGATGCACTCGCCCAGCGTTACGAGGGCAACCGCAAGGCGGCTGCCCACGCTCTCGACTCCGTGCTCGACACGATCACCCGAGAGGTCGCGAAGGGCGAGAAGGTTGCGATCACGGGCTTCGGCTCGTTCGAGAAGCGCGTCCGCGAGGCTCGCTGGGTGCGCAACCCGCAGACCGGCGAGCGCATCAAGGCGAAGAAGAAGGCCGTCCCGAAGTTCAACCCCGGTGCAGATCTGAAGAACGTGGTCTCGGGCGCGAAGAAGCTCCCCAAGCTGACCCTCGCCGCGGCCGGTGCCGCTGCCGCTGCCCCGGGCAAGGCGGCCGCGTCGGCAGCCGCGGCCGCCAAGAAGGCGTCCCCGGTGAAGACGTCGGCGAGCAAGGCCGCACCGGCGAAGTCGTCGTCCGCCAAGAAGACCGCGGCCAAGACGACGCCCGCCAAGAAGACGACGACGGCGAAGACGTCGGCCACGAAGTCCGCCGCCAAGAAGGCGCCCGCGTCGAAGACCACGGCCAAGAAGTCCCCGGCCACGAAGAGCACGGCAAAGTCGACGGCGAGCAAGTCGACGGCCAGCAAGTCGACCGCGACGAAGAGCACGACCAGCAAGTCGACGCCGAGCAAGAGCACGACCAGCAAGAGCACGACCAGCAAGAGCGCCGCCACGAAGGCCCCGGCCAAGAAGACGGCGAGCAAGTCGACGACGAGCAAGTCGACCTCCTCCAGTCCGGCGAAGAAGACGTCGACGGCGAAGAAGCCTCCGGCCAAGAAGTCCTGACCCGCGTCCCTCCAGTGATGGTGGGTCACCTCTCCGGAGGTGACCCACCATCACTGCGTTGCGGGGTCGTCGGCGAACGCCGCGGTGTGCGCTCCGACGCCGAGCACCCGCGCGGCGCGCAGGTCGGCGAGGTCGTCGACGTCGCGGCGCAGCGACCTCAGCTCGCCGGGGATCTCCCACGCGCCCGCGTCGAGGTGGGCCGCCCGGGAGTCCGGACCGAACCGCGGGTCGAACGCGCCGTGCGGTGCGGCGTACAGCGTGGTGCCCAGCCCGTCGGCGTCGGCGACGAACGCCGGGCGGTCGGCGGGGATCCGTGCCAGTGCCTCGTCGAGGTCCTCGGGTCGCAGGGACGGGAGGTCCGCGCACAGCGCGACGGGGACGAGCCCGGGCCAGCGACGTGCGACCTCGGCCGCGGCTTGCCGCAGGCTGCCGTTGAGGTCGCCGGCCACGCCGTCAGGGATCGCCGCGCAGCCGGCGTCGGTGAGCCGCCGGGCGAACGGCACGTCGTCGGTGACCGCGAGCACCCGGGCGACGCCGTCGGCTGCCAGGCAGGCCGCCACGGTGTCCAGGGCGAAGGCGGCCGCGAGGTCGCGTCGCCGGTCGTCGGGCAGGCCGACCAGCCGGGACTTGCCGCGGGCCGGCGGCTTGACCGGCACCACCACGGCGTACTGCTCTCGCGTCATCAGCCCGATCCTGTCAGGCGGCACCGGCCCGCGCTCCGCGGGTGTGTCGCACCGCCGCCCGGGAGGCGGGCGACCGAGTAGCCTGCACTCGACACGGCCGGGCCCCGGCCGACCGACGAACGACGAGGGTGGGCGTGAAGGTTCGCAAGCTGCAGCAGAAGCGTGGCTGGGCGTGGAACATCGCCGTGCCCCTCGTCAAGCCGCTGCTGCTGGCCACCACCACCCGCACCTGGGTGGGCGGTGAGAAGCTGCCGGACACCGGCGGCTGCATCGTCGTGTTCAACCACGTCTCGCACGTCGACCCGCTGCTCGCCGCGCACTTCGTGTACGACCACGGCCGGCTGCCGCGGTACCTCGCGAAGTCCGGGCTGTTCAAGAACCGCGTGCTCGGGTTCTTCCTCACTGCCGCCGGCCAGATCCCGGTCGAGCGGCTGACCAAGAGCGCGGTCGGGGCGTACGACGCCGCGGTGGTCGCCGTGCGCAACGGCGAGTGCGTCGTGGTCTACCCGGAGGGCACGCTCACCCGGGACCCCGCCCAGTGGCCGATGACCGGGAAGTCCGGCGCCGCCCGGATCGCGCTGGCGACCGGCTGCCCGGTGATCCCCGTCGGGCAGTGGGGTGCGCAGCAGCTCCTCGCGCCGTACGCCAAGAGGCCACACCTGTGGCCGCCCAAGCACATCACGATGAAGGCGGGCGACCCCGTCGACCTGTCCGACCTGCTCGGGCAGCCGCGCACTCCGGAGGTCGTGCAGCAGGCCACCGACCGGATCATGGATGCCCTCACCGGGCTCGTCGCCGAGATCCGCGGCGAGGTCCCGCCCGCCGAGCGGTTCGACCCGCGGCGGGCCGGTGTGCGGCAGATCGGCAATCCCAACAAGAAGGAACGTCCATGAGCACGCAGGGCAAGGTCGCGATCTTCGGCGCCGGATCGTGGGGGACCGCCTTCTCGATGGTGCTGGCCGACGCCGGCAACGACGTGACGCTGTGGGCGCGCCGCGAGGAGGTCGCGAAGTCGATCAACGAGCAGCGCGAGAACCCCGACTACCTGCCGGGCATCGAGCTGTCGCCGTCCGTGTCGGCCACCCACGACGTGGAGGAGGCCCTCACCGGCGCCGACGTGGTGGTGCTGGCGACGCCGTCGCAGACGCTGCGGGCCAACCTCGTCGAGTGGGCGCCGTACATCTCGCAGGACGCCGTGATGGTGTCGCTGATGAAGGGCGTCGAGCTCGGCACGCTGAAGCGGATGAGCGAGGTGATCGCCGAGGTCACCGGTGCCGGTCCCGAACGGATCGCCGTGATCAGCGGACCCAACCTCGCGATGGAGATCGCCCGTCGCGAACCTGCCGCCTCGGTCGTCGCCTGCGCTGACGAGGAGGTGGCCAAGCGGCTCCAGGCGCGCTGCCACTCGGCGGCCTTCCGGCCGTACACCAGCGTCGACGTGCTCGGCTGCGAGCTCGGTGGCGCCTACAAGAACGTCGTGGGGCTCGCGGTCGGGATGGCCGTGGGGCTCGGGTTCGGCGACAACACGACCGCCTCGGTGATCACCCGCGGTCTCGCCGAGACGGCCCGCCTGGCGATGGCGCTGGGCGCCAACCCGCTGACGCTGATGGGGCTGGCCGGGCTGGGCGACCTGGTGGCCACCTGCTCCTCGCCGCTGTCGCGGAACCGCTCGTTCGGGGTGAAGCTCGGCCAGGGGATGACCACCGAGGAGATCTACGCCTCGACGCGCCAGGTGGCCGAGGGCGCGAAGTCCTGCTCGTCGCTGCTGGAGCTCGCGGACCGCACCGGCGTCGACTCGCCGATCGCCCACCACGTCGACGCGGTCGTGGCGGGCCGGATGACCGCGCAGGAGATGATGGACGCCTTCATCGCCCGCGACACCAAGGCCGAGACCGACTGACCTGTCGGTTTCGGCTGCTGCAGGGGCGCTGACCCGTCAGTTTCGGCTGCTCCCAACGCGCTGACGCGAAGATTCCCTTGGCCCGGATGTCGGTCTTGGGTTAGCTGGCCCGGTCGAGGGTGACTCGGTAGCCCATGGCTTCGAGTTGATGGATGGCGCGGTTCTTGGCGCGTTCGGGGTGGGCTCGGGTGAAGTAGTCGGCTCCGGGGTCGTCGTAGAGGGTTCCGGTGGTCCCCATGTGCCAGATCGTGGTGAGCATCTTGTGCTGGGTCGCGACGTTGGCCTTCTGGGGTCCGCGGCGGCTGGCGATGCGTCGGTAGCGGGCGCCGAGGTAGGTATCGGTCCGCGCGCAGGTCATGGCGGCGGCCCCGAGCGCGCCCTGCAGGTAGGGGTTGCCGGCTCGGGTCGTGGTCGACTTGATCCGGCCGGCCGATTCGTTGCTGCCGGGGCAGGTGCCGGCCCAGGAGGCCAGGTGGCTGGCGGTGGGGAACCTGCTCATGTCCGCGCCGGTCTCGGCGATGACCACGTCCGCGGTCAGGGTATCGATGCCCGGGATCGTGCAGATCAGCTGCCGGAATGGCTGAAAGGGTTCGATCACCACCTCGATCCGGGCGGTGATCTCCTCGATCGCGGCGGTGTGCCGGTCGATCAGGTCGAGGTGCACCCCGGCCAGGAAGGCGTGGTGCTCGGTGAACCGGCCGGTCAGCGCCTCGGTCAGGGCCGGGATCTTCGACCGCATCCGACGCCGGGCGAGGTCGGCCAGGACCACGGGGTCGCGTTGTCCTTCCACCATGGCCCGCAGCATCGCGCGCCCGGATACCCCGGTGATGTCGGAGGCGACCGAGGACAGCTTGATGCCGGCGTCCTCGAGGAGCTTCTCGAGGCGTTGGACCTCCCGGCCGCGTTCGCGGGTGATCGCGGTCCGGGCCCGGGTCAGCTCCCGCAGCTGCCGAACAGGTTCGGGGGGCACGAACGAGGCGCGGACCAGGCCGTGGGCGCCGAGCTGGGCCAGCCAGGTGGCGTCCGAGACGTCGCTCTTGCGTCCGGGCAGGTTCTTCACGTACCGGGCGTTGACCAGCATCAGCTCGAACCCGGCGTCCTCGAGCAGGTAGTAGAACGGCTTCCAGTAGTCGCCGGTCGCCTCCATCACCGCGCAGGTCACCTGCTCGGCCACCAGGTGCTCGCGCAACGCCAGGACCTGGTTGGTCATCGATCCCCAGGTGGTCACGGTCTCGGTGGTCTTGCGCCGGCCTGCCCCGGCGATCCGGACGCACACCTTGGCGTCCCGCTTCGAGATGTCGAGCCCCGCGCACCGGGCGTGGACGACTTCCATGACTACTGACCTCCTCCTGAGCGGACAATCGATGTCCGTCGCGGGGAGGGCAGGGAGATGAAAGTCTGACGCTCGTGCTCGAAGGCAACAATCCACGGTTCCCGTGGAGCCCTCCGCCCCCATGCTGACCTACAGGCTCACCGGCACTACAGAGCGATCGGGGTCACCACGACGGACACCACGAGTGTGGACCCGAACCACAGGTCGCCGCCACGCCCGCACCGAATCTTCGCGCACCATGGTGCGCCGCGGACGGCGCCGAGTTGCTGACCTGTCGGTTTCGGCTGCTCCAGACGCGCTGACCCGTCAGTCCTGGCTCCTGGCTGGCCGA